>VFQP010004953.1_pt1 | contig 11938 bp, 9 predicted proteins | sample 3512351 | NCBI WGS metagenome assembly VFQP01 (sample SAMN10412372, study PRJNA504923) | tailings metagenome | isolation source: Relicate 1 Philex TSF1 revegetated site | place: Philippines: Tuba, Benguet | collected 2017-08-29
GATTCTCACGCGCTATCTGAATTCGGTCTATCTCGGCGCGGGTGCGTACGGAATGGCGGCAGCGGCCCGCAATTACTTCGATAAGGATCTCGAGGCCCTGACGCTCAGCGAAGCGGCCATGCTTGCCGGCTTGATCCAGGCGCCTTCACGGTACAACCCGAAGAGCAATCTCGATGCTGCCCAGCAGCGGGCGGCGTCGGTGCTCGATGCCATGGTCGAGGCGAAGACGATCGAGCCGGCGCAAGCTGCCGCTGCCAAGGAGAAGCCGGCGGTCGTGCGCACATCTGCGCGAACCGCACCGGCAGAAACGTGGTTCGCCGATTGGATTGCGCTCCATGAGTTCGGCAAGGTCGCGGGGGCCACGAGCCGGCCGATGCGCGTGCGGACGACCCTCGACAGACGGGTGCAGGCCGTTGCCGAGCGCGTCGTGAACAATGCGCTGGACCGCTCCGGCCCGAGCCTCGGTGTGTCGCAGGCAGCCCTCGTGGCCATGCGCCCGGATGGCGCCGTCGTGGCGATGGTCGGCGGGAGAAACTACAAGGAGAGCCAGTTCAATCGCGCCGTCGATGCGCGACGCCAGCCGGGATCCGCATTCAAGGTCTTTGTTTTCTACGCGGCCCTGCGTCAGGGCTACTCGGCCAATGACATCATCGACGCCTCACCCATCGAGATCAAATCCTGGCGGCCCGAGAACTACGGCGGCCAGCGCTTTGGAAGCATGTCATTGGGGGATGCGTTTGCCCAATCCGTGAACACGGCCGCCATTCGCCTGGCGCTCGACGTCGGGCTCGACAATGTCGTGGCGGCGGCGCGCGAGCTCGGCTTGTCGGCGCCGCTCACGGCAGTGCCGAGCATGGCTCTCGGCACCAACGAGGTCTCGCTCATGGATCTCACCGGCGCATTCGCCTCGGTGCGTGCGGGGCGGGCCCGCTTCGAGCCCTGGGGCATATCGGCATTCGGTCCCGAGGGCGGCGGACTGAGAGGACTTTCACCGCCGTCCGGCGCCAGCCGAGAACTCGCCCAGCAGCACGAGCTCAATGATCTGCTCAGGCGTGTCGTAACATCGGGTACGGGCCGTGCTGCGGAACTGATCGATGCCTCGGCGGCCGGCAAGACGGGCACGAGCCAGGACTATCGCGATGCCTGGTTCGTCGGCTACAGCCGCGATCTCGTCGTCGGCGTCTGGGTCGGTAACGACGACCGCTCGCCGATGAACCGCGTCACCGGCGGATCATTGCCGGCGAATATCTGGCGCGACTTTGTGAATGCCGCGACGCCGTTGCTCGGCCGTCCAAATGATGCGCCACCGGTCGAGATTTCAGCCGCGCCCTCGGAAACGCCTGTCGCTCCGATTTGCGATGTGAAGGCTTGCGGGAACGCCTATTCCTCGTTCAGGGCGTCGGATTGCACCTATCAGCCCTACTCCGGCCCTCGGCGGCTTTGTGAGTGGCGGGTCGAAGCAACGTCATCGATGCCACTCATTGCGCGCGCTGCGGCCGGGCATGCCTCGTGCGATGCCGAGGCCTGCGGTCGCCGCTTCCGCTCGTTCGATGCTGCAACCTGCAGCTATCAGCCCTACGGCGGCGGCCGTCGCGCGATCTGCGACATCAGGGCCTCCGAGTGATCGCACGTAAGTGCGCCGGCCATCGATAGTGCGCGGGAACCCTAGCCCGCTCTGGAAAGTTTCCTTCTCAGAACTTAGCGGCAGAAGCCGAGGGAAATACCAATGTCCAGTTCAACCGAGTCATATCCCCAAGATCGCGCGGGTTCGTCCAATGGGACGAGCGCTCAATCGGCGTACGATTGGGTCGCCGAGACCGCGCGCAACAACCCTACGCTCGTCGTCGGCGCGGCGGTTGCCATTGGCGCATTGGCGGCGATCGCCCTTTCGAACCGCAGTTCTTCCACGTCGCATGTGCGCACGATCGAGAAACGGCTCGGGCGCGAGCTTGCCTCGATGGAGCGCGCGCTCAGAAAGAACCGACCGCTGTCGCGCATGACCGATCAGCTCGCTGATACCTCTGCGGCCGTCGCTTCGCGATTGGGCTCATGGAATACGGATGCCATCGAAGGCTTCATCAGGCGCGCCGGCGAGATTACGTCGGAGCTCGCGCGTCGGCGCGGGTTTTAGGACACGGTCGGCAGGCACTACACCGAGGTCTGTTCGTGTGCGGGAAATGCCAGGATAGCGCTGACGCCCTCGCGCAGGAATGAGACCTCGGCTGTGCCGCCGAGCTGAGCAGCACTCGCAGTGATGAGCCTGCTGCCGAAGCCCTTGCGAGCCGGCTCGCCGACGTGCGGTCCATGCCTTTCGGACCAGCGCAGCAGGATCGATGATCCGTCCATCGACCAGGTGATCGACACTCTGCCCGATGGCGTGCTGAGCGCGCCGTACTTTGCCGCGTTCGTCGCGAGCTCGTGCAGCACGAGCGACAGGGTGACGGCGCCATTCGGCTTGATGACGATCGATGGCCCGTCCAGCGTGATCTGACCTTTCGTGGTCTCGAACGGTGTCAGCGCGACCTTCACCAGCTCCGGCAGATCAACGCCCTCCCACAAGGCATTTGTCAGCGTCGAATGGGCGCGCGCAAGGGCATCAAGGCGGCCGGTGAATGCAGCCTTGAATGCGTGCGGCTCGACCGTTTGCCGGAGCGTCTGGGTCGCGATCGACTGAACGATGGCGAGCGTGTTCTTCACGCGATGATTGAGTTCGTCGATGAAAAGGTTCTTCTGGCGCTCCGCCTGCTTGCGCTCGGTGATGTCGACGAAGACGCCGACGCAGCCGCGCACGCTGCCTCCATCGTCGAACAGGGGTGATACGGATTCATGCAGGCTGACGGTTCGGCCGTCGGCGAACGCGATATCGATCTCCTCGCCATGAACGGCAATGCCAAGTCGCGCGCACTTCTGCATGGGGAGCTCGGTGCTCGCGACCTCCCGGCCGCCTGCGTACACCCGAAAGGGCAGTGACACGCCATCCGGTCCGATCTTGGAGGCGTTGCCTCCTTCAGAAAGGCCGAGCAACTTCGCGCCGAACTTGTTCGCAAAGATCTCGCTGCAGTCCTGGTCTCGGGCAATGAAGACGCCGACGGGCAAGGCCGCGAGCAGCGCCTCCTGTTCTTCGAGCCGCTGCTTCAGGCTCTCGTTCAGAACGGCAATCCTCGCCTCGGCCGCTTTCTGATCCGTGACGTCGATCGCGACACCACCCGTGAGGGCTCCGCTGTCGTCGGGATTGGGTATCGCGAACTTGCTGACAATCGAGTGGTGAAACAGCCCGTCCGGGTGGCGGAGCGTCTCGAATACGCGCGCGCTTCCGGGCTCATTGTGTGCGAGGGCGTCGTTCGCCCGAAACTCGGCGGCGACATCGGGCGCGAACAGATCCGCGTCCGTGCGGCCGATCAAGCCATCGAGGGTCGTGCCGAAGACACGGGTCGCTGCCTCATTGGCGAAAACGTAGCGACCGGCCTCATCCTTGATCCAGGCCAAGCCCGGCAAGTGATGCATGAACCGCGCGAATCTTTCCTCGCTGAGGCGCAGCGCCTGCGTGGTCCTGGCTTCCTCCGTCATGTCGATGTTCACGCCAATCAGGCCAAGAAAGGCGCCGGATGGCGCATGGTAAGCCTGCGCATCCGTGCGGATGATCCGATACTCGGCCTGATGATTGCGAAGGCGCATCTGTATCGAGAAGCCGGCCTGATCCTGCAGCGCCTTCTGCACGGCCGCCCCGACGAGCGCGAGGTCTTCCGGATGCACCGTCGTCGACCAGTCGAAATCGGGGCGTGCGTCCGCGGTCATGCCCCAGAATTCCCGCAGGCGGCGATTGAGATGCACGCACTTGCCAGCCGGATCGCTCATCCAGATCATCACGGGCGCGCTTTCCGACAGCAACCGGACGCGCGCCTCGCTCTCCGCGAGTGCGGCCTGGCTGAGCTTCTGCTCCGTAATGTCGACGCACGAACCTACGTATCCGCTGAAGATGCCGTCCGAGGATAGTAGTGGCACGCCCGTGTCCAGGACCCAGCGATACATGCCATCATGCCGGCGAACGCGGTATTCGATGGCAATTTCCTCTCGCGCATCGAAGCGCGCCTCGTAGTCGCGATTGCGACGCTCCCAGTCTTCCGGGTGGACAATATCGGCCAAGGCCGAGCCCAGTTCCTGCTCCGTGGAGCGGCCGACGAAGTCGAGCCATCGCTTGTTGAAGCAGATGGAGTGCTTGTCGACCCCGCACACCCACATCAGCACCGGTGCCGTATCGGCCATGCGCTGAATGGAAAGGCCGCCAGGAATGTCCGGCCACATGCTAGGCATGGCGCGACTCCAGCACAGCCCCCACGATCGGCCAGAGCGTGTCAGGGCTGCACGGCTTGTCGACCACAGGGGCGGCAATGCCGGGTGGAAGCGTCCGCTGGCCATATCCGGTTATGAAGATGATCGGGATCCCGCGCGAGGCGATGCGCCGTGCCACGGGATCGATGCGTGCCCCGTTGAGGTTCATGTCGAGAAGGGCAAGGTCGAAGTCCGTTTCGGCCAGTATGAGTGCGTCTTCAATTCGCCCTGCTGTGCCGACGACGAGGCAGCCCATGTCCTCGAGCATGTCCTGCATATCGAGGGCGAGAAGTGCCTCGTCCTCGACCAGGATCAGTCGCGCGCCCCTTACCCCCATGCCTGAACCACTCCTGAGAAACGAGCCGGTGAACGGCCGTGACGGATGCAATCTCCGAGCAGCGCCTGGGCGGGTGCTCGATTGGCCAAGCATCGCGAGGCTTGATGCTGCGAATGCCCGAAAATTCCCCCGGTAGACACGGGCCAACGCAAGGAAACGCTCGGCGCGCCGGTTGGTTCCAACGGAGCGAGATTGGACTTGAGGCTCGCGGCTTGCGTCGCCAACTCGGGCGCGCGCAGACCCCCGAGAATCAAACCTTAGCGATGTGTTGGCGCCACTGAAAATTTATTGCCGGAGCGTCGAGGAACATCATTTGGCCCGTGATGTTTCAGACGCATGGACAAGACACGGATACATATATTCGGAAAGAGCTTGCGTCGCGAGTTTCGCGTGCCGGACGACTTGCCATTTCCAATGCGCAAGGCCTTGGAGGCACTGGCCGGCCAGGGCGAGGAAGAGTCGAAGCACGAGGTCTGCCAGTGCGGTGACGCCAAGCCTCAGGAGCCACGAAGGAGCGGCGCGGAATAGACGCCGTGCTCCCTATTTTCTTTGCGACTATTTGGCGTTTCGGCAACCTGCGGCGGGTGCGCGCGTTACGAAGCTGCTAACCCTGCGATGACGATCAGGCATTCATCGTGATCGTCATTTCCGTCCGAGCAATCGCCAGCCCGTGAGCCGTGAGCGGGAGGGACAGATGAAAGAGCGGTTCCGCGAATTCTCAGAGCAGGTTGCTTGTTGGGCGGGCACGTACTGGGCCTTCCTCATCGCCCTCTGCGTCGTCGCAATGTGGGCGATAACCGGACCACTCTTCAACTATTCGGACACATGGCAGCTCGTTATCAACACGGGCACGACCATTGTGACCTTTCTCATGGTCTTCCTCATTCAGAATACCCAGAACCGCGAGAGCCGGGTCACGGCCCTCAAGCTCGATGAGCTGCTGCGCGCTCTTGAGGGCGCGCGCACGGGCTTCGTCAATCTCGAGCATATGTCGGATGATGAGCTCGAGAGTATTCGGGGGGAGTTCGAGCGGCTGCGCGGCCAATATGCGCCCATCGCGGGCCACCTCGTACATATCGAGCGCGAGATTGCTTCCCGGCGCAACTAGGTCACCTCCGCTGCAGGCTTGTCCTCGCGCAGGCCCTTGAAGGCGGCATGGCGCAGCAGTCCGTCGCCGGTGAGGGCCCGATACTCCACCTGCGCAACGAGACTGGGCCGAAGCCAGATGACGCCGCGGCGCTGCGCGGCATCGAGCTTTTCGGCAAACGGTGGGGTCTGGCGTCGCAGGCGTTGGGTCGCTCGCCAGAGCTCGGCTGCCGTCCGACGGCTGAACCCAGTGCCGACGCGGCCGACATATTTAAGTCGGCCCTTCTCGTATCTGCCGAGGACGAGCGCGCCGACGGCTTCCTTCTGGGCAGTCGAGTCGAGATATCCGCCAATGACGAACTCGTCCGTCAGATGGCAGGTGATCTTGATCCAGTCGCCCGTGCGGTCCGAGCGGTACGGTTTGTCGGCACGCTTCGATATGATGCCCTCGAGGCCGAGCGCGCACGCCTCGTCCAGCATGTGACGGCCGTCGGTCGTAAAGTGCTCGCTCAAGCGCAGGGCGCCAGTCTTGCGGCGTTTCAGCAGGCCTGCGAGCGCGGCCTTGCGGTCGATGAGGGGGGCGCCGCGCAGATCGAGGCCGTCGAGATAAAGAAGGTCGAAGATGTAGTAGACCATGCGGCCCGATGTGCCGGCTTTGAGGTCTGCAACCAGCTCGGTGAAGCTCGTCGTGCCGTCCTCGCGTTCGACGACCACCTCGCCGTCGAGAAGTGCCGTCTGCGCGTCCAGTGTGGCGAGCTCCTTCGCGACACGCGGAAAACGCTTGGTCCAATCGAGATTGTTGCGCGTGAGCAGGCGCACCTCGCCGTTATCGATGCGCGCTTCCATGCGATAGCCGTCGAACTTGATCTCGTGCACCCACGAGGGGCTGCTTGGGGGATCACGTTGGCGCAGCGCGAGGCAAGGAGACACGAATTCGGGTAGCGGCCCGCGTTGGCTGCCGGGCGGCGCAGTCTTCGCGCTCCGATGCTTCTGTCGCGCACTCGGCATCGCGTCGCGCCCTATGCAATCAGCTTCCTGATGGCGGATTTCAGCGATCGTGCGCTCTTGTCGTAGTCGCGCCATGCGGGCGATCGCGCGAGCAGCTTCGGGGCCGTCCGGACCGTGAAGCGCTTCGGATCGAGACCAGGGCGCACCTGCTGCCAGGTGAGCGGCATGGAGACCGTCGCACCGGGGCGCGCGCGGGGAGAGAGCGGCGCCACGGCGGTCGACTTCGTGTCATTGCGCAGATAGTCGAGGAAGATACGGCCGTCACGCAGCGCCTTCGTCATCTTGATGAGATAGCGGTCGGGCTGAGCCTCGGCCATGCTCGCGCAAATCGTCTGCGCGAACATCTTGGCCTCCTCCCAGCCCATGCCGTCACGCGCGGTCGGCTTCAACGGCGTCACCACGTGCAGGCCCTTGCCGCCGGTGGTCTTGCAGAAAGTCACGAGCCCGCAATCCTCGACACGCGACTTCAGCTCGCGCGCAGCCGCGACCACGCGGTCGAATGGCACGTCGGGACCGGGGTCGAGGTCGAACACGAGCCGGCCGGGGATGTCCGGCTTGTCCGGCGCGTTGTTCCAGGGATGGAACTCCAAGGTGCCCATCTGCCCCATGGCAACGAGGCCTTCGACGGTGTCGATCTGGACATAGGGCTGCTTGTCACCCGAGATTTTCACCTCGGTGATTTCTTCGAGACCGCGCGTGGCGTGACGCTGGAAGAAATTCTGGGCGTCGATGCCGTCAGGTGCGCGCAGGAGCGAGCAGGGTCGGCCTTTGAGGTGCGGGAGCATCCACGGGCCGACCTCGGCGAGATAGTGCGCGAGATCGATCTTCGTGACCGCTGGGGTGTCGCCGTCCGCTGGCCAGAGTACCTTCTCCGGCTTGGAGATTGCGATGCCGAGGACTGTATCGTCTCCATCGGCGCGACGCGTGCGCTTGGCACTGCTCGTGGCTCGTGCAGCGACGCGGCGTGCGGGTGTTGCGGGCTTGTCGGCTGTGCTCCACACGGCATCGGGTTTGAAGGCCTTGCCGCGTCCGGTCATGAAGGCTGAAGGGCTCTCGCCCTTGCCCGCCGCGATCTGCGCCATGGTGCGCCCCGACGCGACCGAGCGATCCTTCTTGAGGATGTCCTGCTGAGTTGCCGTGCGGGCCCACTTGTCGCGGTGCTTGATGAGCAGCCAGTTCGTGCGTTTGCCGCCATAGCGGTCGCCGGACATGCGGACCAGTACCCAGCTTCCCTTGAGCTTCTCGCCGGCAACGACGAACTTGAGGTCTCCATCGCGCAGCATATCGTCGACAGGCTCGTTGCCCTCCGGCATCCAGAAGCCTCGATCCCACAGCATGACCGTGCCGCCGCCGTATTCCTTCTCGGGGATGGTGCCTTCGAAGTCGCCGTAGTCGAGCGGGTGATCCTCGACCTCGACGGCGAGGCGCTTGTCCTTCGGATCCAGTGACGGCCCACGCGTGACGGCCCAGGACTTGAACACGCCGTCGACCTCGAGGCGCAGGTCGTAGTGGAGCCGCGTTGCGTCGTGCTTCTGGATCACGAAGCGGGGATACTCGGCAGGCTTGATGGCGCTCTTGCCGCTTGGCTCGGCGGTCTTCGTGAAATCGCGGCGTGCGCGGTACTCGGTGAGTTTCCTGCCGGCCACTATGATTACTCGCTAGCTGGCGCGCCGGCCCGAGGGCTTCGGCTTGGAGCGCCGCTTGGGCTCCTTGGGTGCAGCCTTGGCTGCCGCCTTCTTGCCGTTGCCGCCGACGCTGCGCTTGAGCGCCTCCATGAGATCGACCACGTTCGCACCCTTGGGCCGCTCCTCTTCGGCGTAGGCGACAATGCGGTTCCCCTTGAGCTTGTCCTTGATGAGAGCCTTCAGGGCGGTTGCGTAATGATCCTGGAATTTCGAGGCATCGAAAGCAGAGGACTTGCGGCCGATGAGCTCGGCGGCGAGATCCACCATCTCCTTGTCGGGCTTCGTCTTCGGGATCTCGTCGAAATAGTCGTCGGCGTTGCGCAGCTCGTCGGCATAGCGCAGCAGGACCATGACAAGTCCATCGCCGAGGGGGGCGACTGCGACGAGCCACTCGCGGCCGCCGATCGTCACCTGGGCGATGCCGGCCTTGCCGGTTTTGCGCATGGCCTCGCGGATGACGGCATAGCCCTCTCCGGCAATATCATCGCCGGGTACGATGTAGTAGGGGCGCTCGAAGTATCGCCAGTCGATCTCGGCGACGTCGACGAACTGGGCGATGTCGATCGTCTTCTTGCTCTCGAGCTTGACGGCGTCGACTTCCTCGGGCTCGAGGGTGATGTAGGTGTCGGTGTCGACCTCGTAGCCTTTGACGATGTCGCTGTTCTCGACCTTGCCGACGCCGGGCACGACCTTCTCGTAACTGATCCGACGCCCGGACGGCTTGTGGATCTGGCGGAACGAGACCTCGGACTTGGATTCGACGGCGTTGTAGATTTCGACCGGGATCGAGACGAGTGAAAGGCGAAGGAAGCCCTTCCAGTAGGCACGTGCTTGCTTTGGCATGACGCGGCACTCGAAATGCGGCAGGGCGGGAATGCCCGCAGTCCCACGAAGATAAACGATTTTGCGGGTGCGTGGGTTCCTGGCGAAATCCAGAGTACTGCTGATCCTCAATTGCTGTCGACTTGGTACATTCGTTCCAGCTCCGGGGCCGAGACATTAACCACAAATCCGGCAGTCAGCGCCCGCCCCATAAGCGCCAGGCAATGGCTGAACGATCAACAGCGACCGCGGCCCTGCGGCGGGTACCGCCAGGAGGCATCGGCATGAAGCCTCTTCCGCAAGTCGTCAGAAGCGACCCGCTCTATCACGAGGATTTCTCGGTCGTCCTCGGCGGCCCGACCTTTCAGCTCCTTTGCCGGTCGCATCTGTCCGACAATACGCTCGGGCTGCTGTGGTTGCGGATCGTTGTACTTTCATTGTTCTGCTGGCTGCCGCTGCTGGTGCTGTCGGCGCTCGAAGGAAATGCGCTGGGCGGCAGCACGGCCATACCCTTTCTCCGGGATACCGAAGTCTACACCCGCTTCCTGGTGACGATCCCTCTGCTGGTCTGCGCGGAGCTGATCGTGCACCTGCGCTTGCGCTTCGTCGTCAGGCAGTTTCTCGAGCGCCGGTTGATCCCGGAGGGCGACATACCTCGCTTCGAGGCTGCCGTGCAGTCGGCATTCCGGCTGCGCAACTCGGTGCCCGCCGAGCTCCTGCTTTTCGTCTTCGTGTATACGGTCGGCATTCTCGTGATCTGGCGGCAGTACGTGGCCATCGACACGTCCACCTGGTACGCGACGCACGGTGCCGATGGCGCCAAGTTGACGATTGCGGGGATGTGGTTCGGGTACGTGAGCTTGCCGATCTTCCAGTTCCTGATGTGCCGCTGGTATTTCCGATTGTTCATCTGGATGCGCTTTCTATGGCATGTCTCGCGCATCGACCTGAGGCTGGTGCCAACGCATCCGGACAAGGTCGGCGGCCTGTCGTTTCTGTCCAACACTGTGTTCGCTTTCGTCCCGCTCCTGGTCGCGCATGGCGCACTGCTGGCAGGTCTCCTAGCCAATCGCATCTTCTATGTCGGCGCGAAGCTGCCCGACTTCGCCATCGATATCATCGTCCTCGTCACGTTCCTGACATGCCTGGTGCTCGGTCCGCTGCTCGTGTTCTCGCCACAGCTTGCGCATGCAAAGAGGTTGGGAATGCGGGAGTATGGAACACTGGCAGAGCGCTACGTGCGCGAGTTCGATGAGAAGTGGCTGCGAGGCCGCGCACCTGCTGGCGAGCCATTGATCGGCAGTGGCGACATCCAAGCGCTCGCCGATATGGGGGCGAGCTATGATGTCGTGCAGGGCATGCGCATTGCGCCCTTCTCGAATTTTGCCGTGGTCTTTCTCGCGGCCACGACAGCCGCGCCAATGGCGCCGCTGGTACTCACGATGATGCCGCTGCAGGACCTGTTGAATAAGCTCGTGGGAATGCTGTTCTAGACCTGTCCGGGGAGTGAGCACGGCCATGAAAGCTGCGAGCTATTCGGAAATAGAGCGCTTGCGCGATGGCCAGGCGATCGAAATACGCGCGCTCAGATCCACCGACCGGAACGAGCTGCTGTCGGCACTGGGGCACAGCAGCGCCGAGTCGCGCTATCGACGCTTTTTCTCCCGCAAGAACAGCTTCTCGGAGAACGAGATCGCCTACTTCGTCCAGATCGATTTCGCGACGCATGTGGCACTGGTCGCAGTGGACGAGGTTGGGCTCGGCTCGATCGTGGGCGGCGGGCGCTACATCACGATCGGGTCGGGAACGGCCGAAGTCGCATTCTTCGTCATGGACAGCTATCAGGGAAAGGGCATCGGTTCAGCGCTAATGCGCCACCTTGCCGAGATTGGCCGCGACGCCGGTCTCAAGGAGCTGAGTGCGGAAGTGCTGGCGGAGAACGCGCCGATGCTGAGCGTGTTCAGGAACAGCGGACTTCCGGTCGAGACCACGCGCGATGGGGACGTCGTCCACGTCATTCTGCAACTTAGGTGAAGCCCGCTGGGAGCCGCGATACGCGGCGCGGCCTCAGAGCATCATCTCGGGAACAGTCTCGGGTCTCGCGAGAGAGGCTTCGGTGGCCGCCATGACTTGATCGACAGTCACGCCCGGGGCCGTCTCGAGAAGTGTGGCGCGGCCCTGCGGAAATCCGATCACGGCCAGCTCGCTGACGACAAGGTCCACAGACCGGACCGAGGTCAGGGGCAATGTGCATTTCTCGAGTATTTTCGGTTTGCCCTTGGCGGTGTGCTGCATGGCCACGATCACGCGCTTGGCGCCGGTGACGAGGTCCATGGCGCCGCCCATGCCAGGCACCATCTTGCCCGGTATCATCCAGTTGGCGAGACGTCCCTCCGCATCCACTTGCAGGCCGCCGAGGACGGTCAGGTCGAGATGGCCTCCGCGGATGAGGCCGAAGGATGTTGCGCTGTCGAACGTGCACGCGCCGGGGAGTGCGGTGACGGGTTTTCCGCCGGCATCGGTCAATGTCGGATGCGCCATGCCTTCCTCTGGGATGGGGCCGGTACCGATCAGCCCGTTCTCGGACTGAAAGAACACGCTGACGCCTTCGGGCAGGTAGTTCGCCACCAGCGTCGGGATGCCGATCCCGAGGTTGACGAGCATCCCAGAT
>VFQP010004954.1_pt1 | contig 11938 bp, 14 predicted proteins | sample 3512351 | NCBI WGS metagenome assembly VFQP01 (sample SAMN10412372, study PRJNA504923) | tailings metagenome | isolation source: Relicate 1 Philex TSF1 revegetated site | place: Philippines: Tuba, Benguet | collected 2017-08-29
TGGGTGGGGGGGGGGGGGGGGGGGGCATGGCGCAGCGGGCGGGCCACAGCGGGCGGGCGGGTCTCGCAAGGCTTTGCGCTGGTGGAGGCGCGGTCAGCCGCTGCGGCGCGCTGGCGCCTGAGGCGCCTGGGGGTTCCTGCCGAGTGGGCAGCCTCCTTGGCGCCCTGGGCTGGCGCCAGCGCCGCGCTTCGCTTTGCGCCTGGCTCCGCAGTTCCTCACCCGCCCCGCCCGGCCGCCTGTGTTACCAGCAACAGAGCCTGCAGCGCCGCCCTTGAGCCCGGGGCTACCACCTCACCCACCTCTTTGCGCTCGCACTGCGACTGGCGCTGCCACCCACCAGCGCCGCGTCTGCAGCGCCGCTTGAGTGCCCGCTCGTCACCTCGCCGACCTCGCCTCCCCTTGCACTGCCTCCGCCACCACACGCGACCACGCAGGGCCGTTTGAGCGCGTGCTCAAGAGCAAGTCCAACCAGATGGCATACACCTTCCAGGGCGTCAACCGCCTGTCGCTCATCTTCCAGCAGCTCACCATCGGCAGCTTCGCCGTCACCACCGTCACGGGGCTGGAGGCGGCGGCCAAGTTCCCGCAGCTGGTGCCGGGCACCTCGGCCGTGTTCTTCGGCCTGGCCGGTGAGGGGGGCTTAGGGCTTTGGGCTCATGGGGTGGGGGCTCGGGGGGCGGCGGCACGCCGTCCGCTCACCCTGGTCCACGGCGCTGCTGGACTGCCACGCGGCCCCCTCACCGGCAGCCACCCGCTCTGCAGCCCCGCGGCACGCGTGGCACGTCAATTCACACGCCGTGTGTGGCTCCTTCTTTCGTCTGCGTTGCTGCGCTTGCGCCCGCAACACCTGCAGTCACCCGTGCCGTGGCCATGTGGTTTGCGCTGGACCGGCACGCGCAAAACAACGAGGAGGTCAGCCGCACGCTCGCCGCCATGCGCGGGCCGCAGTGCACGGAAAAGGGCACTGGCGGCTACGCGCAGGAGATGCCGCTGCTCGACCGGTGCGTTGAGGGCTAGGGTCAGTTCAGGCTGTTGCGTCGCCTCGATGCGTGCCGCGCTTCCTGCTCGCGGGCGGGCAACCCGCCCTGCTTCCGAAATCCTGTGCTGAGCGCTGGCGCACGCCAGCGCAGCGAGGAGCCTTGGTGACACCTGGGCGCCGGTCCGTGCCGTGCTGCCCCCATCCTCCTGGTTCGTAGGGTCGCCGTGTTCCTGGCGTTTGGGTACCTGCTCCAGTTTGAGCAGGAGGCCGAGCAGAAGACCAAGGTGAGCAAAGGAAAGGTTGCCTGCTTCGTCTGCACACAATGCGAGGCGACTGTAGGCGCTTCAGACTGCACGCCTCGCACCCCAAAGAGGCGGCGCTCCAGGGTTGTGCAAGCCGCATCGCACAGCAAGCGCCCTGCGACGTGTGCGTGCCGGTGCCCGGTCCCTGCCGTCGTGCCCCGCAGCTCGCGGCGGCGGCGGCGGGCGGCGGCGCGCCGCCCGCGTCCGACGACCCGCGCTTCTACGAGTTCTCCCTGACGGAGGAGCGGCTGCTGCGCGGCCTGACAGAGGCCACGTCCGTCACGGGTCTGGCGCTGGGCCTGCAGGCCTTCGTCACGCTCATGCTCAGTGAGTGGGGGCGTGCTGTTGGGGGGGTAGAGGGGAAAGACAGAGTAGGGGGCGCTCAGGCGTTTGCCACGCGCGTGCTCAGTAAGTGGGCGGGGCGGCACGCAGTTTGGCGGCACAGGACCGCAGTTTGGCGGCACAGTTGGGAACAGGACGCCAGAGTGTGCGGCTGCAAGCGGTGGGCTCGGGAGGGGATCGCCTGGAGCCACCTGTTTCCTTTTGCCAAGCACGAGCCTGCTGTCCCGCCGTGCCCGTGCCTCATCGCTGGCCCGCAGCCGTGGCGGACGTCGGTGTGGGCGACTATCCCGAGATGGTCAGCCACGGCATCAACGCCGTCAACAAGACAATCATGACCGCCGTGCTGTTCAGCGCGTGCAGCGCCTACGACCGCGCGCTGCACACCGGTGCGCGGCTTTGCCCCGGGTGCTGCGGGGCGTCGCGTGTCTGGGGGCGGCCAGCGGCTGGCTTGCTCTCGTCTCTCTCTCTCTCTCTCTCTCTCTAACGCAGCTGCCTGCATCCTCAAGAGAGTTTGTGAGGGACGCTTCTAACGCAACAGGGCGTCGCCGCTCACACCGTGACCTCGCACCGCTTGGTGGGTGTGCTGTGCGTGCCCGCAGTGGGCAGCAACGACGTGGAGCACTTGATGGAGGGGCTGGGGCACAAGGGCCTCACCGGTGCGTGCGGCCTGTGGGGCGCTCCTTGCTTTCCTGGGATTCCTGGGAGAGGGGTCGCCTCAGAAGACAGCAGGACACTGTCATCAGGCGGGAGCCGCCGCTCCCCGCGCCATCATCTCGCTCACCCTCATCCTGTGCCGGCGCTGCTCTTTGTCCTGCGTGCCTGGCATGCAGGGCTGTTTGAGTCGTTGGCGGTGCTCTCGTGGGCCGTGACCCTGGCCACGTTGGCGGGCCTGGCCATCCCGTTCGTGGAGGAGAACGTGCTGGCAAGGGTGAGCCCTTTCCTGTCGTCGGCGTGCACGGTGACTGGGGCCTGGAGCAGTGCCAGGTGCTGAGCCCTCCGCCTGCTGCTGCTGTCGTTGCTCATCCTGTGCAGTTCGTGGGCGACGGGCTGAGCCACCGCACGGCCGAGGCGCTCATCGAGGCGCTGGAGTGGGGCCGCGCCGTGCTGAGGGGATTGTGATAGCTGCTCTGTCGAGCTGAGCGTGGAGCGCGAGGTCGAGAGAGGATTGTAGTCAGAGAGCGCAGGCAGACTCTGAGGAGTTGGTGAGAGGTTTGCACTTCACTTGGCTCTCCTTCTTGCAAGGCGGAAGGAGCTGTCGCGCTTTCGAATTTCCGAGTTTTCGAACTTCGCAAGGGTGCCGCACGTGCTGGGCCAGCGCATCATGGCACACCCCGAGCTCGATGCCCCCGCCCGCCTGGCGCTCTTCCGTTCCAGCCACGCCCTGGCCCGCTCAGTGCTCACGCACGCGGCGTGCAGCAAGCGCCTGAGGCAGGCGCACCCCGCTGAAGGCGGCAAGGCGTGGCCCCCCCGCGCTCGTGCGCCTGCTGAGCACATGCTGCGCGCAGCCACCCACCGCGCCGCACGGATTGGAGCTGGAGGTCGGCATCGCGCCCTTCCTCCCACCCTGCCCACCGCCCGCCATCGCCCGCCTCGTCACCCGGCTGCACGTCCGCCACAGCATCCTCACGCCGCCGGCGCTCGCCGCCTGGCGCCTGCACGACCCCGCCCGCTGGCCCCGCCTCAGGCACCTCGCCGTCTGCAACGCCACCTTCCCCACGCCCAACTTCAAGGAACGGCCCCCGCCACCACCACTCCTCAATGACGCTGCCACCGACGACAGCGAGCACCCACTGCTCCCGGGCCACACCAAGAACAACGATACCGACGGCGAATGTGGACAAGAGCAGCTGCAGCCCATCCCGGGCCTGGAGTCCTTTTGTGTTACGGACGCCTACACGCCACGCCCCGCCCGCCCGCTCGCCGCGCTGCTCACGCTAGCGGCGGGCGTCACCCTCACGCGCCTGCACCTCTCTCTGGCGGGCCCCAAGGCCGACGGCGCAGCGGAACAGGTGCTGCGGCGCCTCCCGCGCTGACACACGTGCAGCTTGACGCGGGCTCGCTCCGCGTCGACGCCGGCGCTCTGGCGGCGCTGGCGCGGCACCCGGCGCTGCGGCACGTGGCGCTGGGGCGGCTGGGCGAGGGCGGCCTCAGCGGCGTCATCGGCGAGCAGGCGTGCGGGTGGCGCACGCTGACGCTGCTGCGCGGCGCGCACGCGCGGCAGCTGGCGTCGCTGCTCCCGCCGCTGCTGCGCCCCGGCGGCGGCGGCCTGGAGCGGCTCACCGTGCACGGCGAGGTGGTCATGGCGCCGCCAAAGGCGGCAGGCGCCGCGCCAGCGCCGCTGGAGCACGCCCGGTTGGTGTCGGAGGGGCTGGCGCTGCTGGAGAGGCTGCACGCCGACGGGCGGCTGACGCTCGCTCCGTTGCTCCCGGCAACGCCGGCGCTGGCGGAGCAGGGCGACGGGGTCGCGGGGCACTCCAGGTGGGCGCTGGGCGTCCAAGGCGGGGGCCTGTTCCGGCCGGGCTGCGAGGACGTGCCGGCCGGCACGGCGGCGCGGCTGCTGCGACTAGTGCTGGAGGCGGGTGACGGCGGCGCAGTCGCGGCGCTGCAGCTGGGCGGCGCGGACGGCGCCGTGCCGCTTGCTTGGCTACGGCGTGAGCTTGCGCCGCTTCTGCAGCACCAGCAGCTGGGTGGAGGAGGGGGAGGAGGAGGCGGGGTACGCGCGCTTTGCTTTGGCGCGTGGGGCGACGAGGCGTGGTGCCGGGGCCTGCTGGCGTGCGTGCCGGCGGGCGTGGCGCGCGTGCAGCTGCCGGCGAGGGCGGCGGCGGCGGGCACCAAGCTTCTCAAGGTGCTGATCGAGGGCGGGGCATCGCTGGGTCACCGTGTCAAGGTGGCGTTGGTGTGCGGGCGGCCGGGACCGAGCAAGGCAGAGGCGGAAAAGGCGCTGGCGGCGGCGGGGCAGCCGTCGGGTTCCACGACGCCGCTCACTGTGGCGGTGAAGGATCACCGGTCGCGCTGAAGTTTAAAGCCGTGGTGCTGTCTGCGGCCTGCTGCCTCTGCTGGTCCCGTTGGGGAGGTGCTAGTGCGTCCATGGTCAACGATCCGCTCTCATCAGAGGACGTTTGCAGAGCGGGAAAGTGCACGACGCACACAGCGGTTGTTCTGGGTGTTTTCCAACCCCCGGCCACGCGGCTCACACGTGCGCACATGACGGACGCCGCGAACCTTCAGCAGCATATGACACGCGCTTGTGTTGGGGTGGTGCTTGCGTTGCGGGGACAGGTTCATGGAGGTCCAGAGACGAGCGTTTGCGCGGACCAAGCACCAAGCGCGTGGGCGAACGAACGACCGCGCAAAAACTCCACACACGTCCAAACGCTGCTCTCCACGCCAGTCATGCAAACACGCAGCGGCGCGCCCGTCTTGACCCCCAAAAGCCTTCCAGCGGCGCCCTCCTCACTTAGCGTTGCCCTCCAACGTCGGCAGCAAAGACAGCGACTCTCCCTCCACACACGAGTCCAAGCGGCAAACTCCAAAACGGCGTCGCGTGGCCGCGCCATACTGGCCTGCTTTGGTTTCTTCTTCTTGTCCACAGGCCCCACACCCACCCGTGCCATCCTGGCCCCGCTTGGAGAGGCGTCCGAAGGCTCCCCAACCCCCACAAGGAGCGCCGGAGGCAGTAGGGCTAGCAGCGGCAGCGGCAGCGGTAGCTCCGAGTCCAAACGCAGTCACTGTCACAACACAGGACGTGGAGGAGGGAAGAGAGACGTGGCGGGACGTCAGGCAAAGACAAGGGACGACACAGAAGAGGAAGAGGAAGAGAAACACCTTGGTGCGATGCATGCATATCAGGGCGGTGGAAGAAAGCCAGGAGGGGGGGGCAGGCTGAGCGCTGCTCGCAGGCAGCGGTTGTGAACAGGGGTGCGCCCTGACCGCCTCCCTCGCCCCGCCCCGCCGCGCAACAAGCCGCCGCCGCCGCTGCCGGGCGGGCGCTTTTGCAAAGGCAGGGGGGGGGGGGGGCGGGAGGGGGAGCACAGGGGTGCGAGAGCGCCTGATCCGGCGCCCTTGGCGTCGCGATACCGTGAGCATTCCATGGACGTGGTCTCACGTCATGCTTCGCGTCATGTGGGGTGCGCGCTCGTTGCGTAAGGAGTGTACCAGGGGGGTGGGGTCGTTGTCAGGGGTCATCATCCTAAACGCCGCCGGGAGCACGTGGCGGGCGCGCTGTCGCTTCATTACTCACACACACACGGACCTGGGCGGCGCGAGATCTCGGGTGAGGGCCTGCCCGTTTCCCGCACAGTTGCGCCTGGCGCAACTGGCGGCCAGCGGGGCGAGGAGAGCGCGCGCACTGCGCCCGCGCTGCGCTGACGTGGCTTGGGAAGGCGTGCCGCTCCCTCCGGCCCCGTCGCCCTCGCAGGGCACATGCAATTGAGCAGCGTCGGTGCGCGCCCGCGGAGGGGCAGCGCACGCCTGTGCACCCACACAGGGGGCGGTCCCGGCGGCCAACCGTACAGGCCGTGCTCTCAGCGCACGCGCGCGTCCCCAAACAGTGCCATCTCCCAACACACTGCTGCGTTAAGGGAGGAGGTGTGGGAGTGCGCAGAAAGAAAGAAAGAAAGAAAGGGAACGCCGGTAGGCGTGGTTGAGGAAGGCTGGGCCGTGCACCTCCCGACGAGGCAGTTTCCCGCCAAGCAGGCTGTGCCCGTCCAGTCACCGTGGGAGTGCGCAGGGGGGGCCCGCGGTTGAACGCGCGCCGCGGCCCTACCGTGCTACGCCGCCGCCGCGCCGCCGTACCAGCGCACCGTGCCAAACGAAGGCGCGCGCGCTCCGGCGCGCCCTCAGGGGGGCGGCTGCCCTAGCGGGGCGCGTGCGCCGTCGTGATCAGGGAGGGGTGCGCCGCAGCGCCCTGGGGGGGGCGCGCGTCCAGTGGTGGGCGTTGCGCGGTGCGTGCGTGGGCTCCCTCTCAGGCTGGCCGACTGTGAAGGGAGTGCATGCAGAAGAGCAGATCGCGCGGCAGAGTGGAGAGGGTTGCTGCGCCGCCGGGATGTTTACCTGCTAGTGCGTGCATGGAAGAGGGGGGCCCGAAAGACGAAAGAGCGGCGGGGCGAGCCGAGGGAAAGAGGGAGAGAACACGTGACGTGCATGACGGGATAATCATCGGAGCAGAAAGGCCAGCCTGCGGCATGCGTTGGTGCTTGTGAGGTAGCAGGGCAGGGAGGGGCGGGGAGGCGGCCGGCCGCAGCGGGGCGCGCGGGTGGCAAGCGAGGGGGGAGGGGGGGGGGGGAAGAGTTCCATCGCGACGCGCCGAACCCGGAGGTGGGCCACGCAAGGTCGCGGGGACACGGTGTGGACTGACACAAGGGCTCAACTGCTTGACCCCAGAGGCGAGCCCACAAGACGGGACGCGTTCACGCGCGCGCAAAGGCACACCAAAGCACACCAGTCTCGAAAACGAACGGACTGCGGTTTGCGTTGTTCTTGTCGTTGTTGTTGTTGTTGCTTTTTTTTGTGGCGGCGGGGGACATTCATCGTTCCCAAAAGAGAGAGCGCTGGAGTCGTCGAGGGGCGCGCAACGAAATGAGGAAGAGGACGGGAGCGCTCCCGCGGCGCTCTGTGCAGGCAGGAGCAGGGCCTGCGTCGCCCGCGCACGCGTCCCACAACTCTTTTGTAAGCGGGTGTGCGCCCTCCCCAACACATGACCCTTAGCGGCACCCTTCCTCGTGCCCTCCGCGCCGAGGGCAGAAGCCGTCTTGCCGCCCGTTCGTGCCGTCCCTGCAGAGGGCAGCAGCTGTCCAGCGAGCCCGCCGGCGCTCACGCGGAGAGCACGTACTTGTGGCGCATGGCCTCCAACGTGCCGCACACGTCCTGCATGGTGGGCCGGGCGCCCTGCTCGTAGTCGAGGCACGCGCGTGCCAAGAGCACGTAGTCGGGCGGCGCGTCGGCGGGGAACTCGAGCCGCGCCGACTTGCTCACCACCGTCATGATGATCTGCATAGGGAGGAGGGTCAGGGTTTAGGGCGCATGGAGGTTAGGACACAGCCGCGGCGCGCGGCGTGGCGCCGCGGGCGGTTGGGCCGCGTCAGCCGCGAGCAGAGAGAAGAGGAGGTGGGGGCAAAACAACCACGTGCCTGGGCGTGCATGAGGCCGGTCCAGGGCCGCGACCCCGTGAACATCTGCCACAGCAGCACGCCGAACGAGTAGACGTCCACCGCCTTGCTCATGGTGCCGTCGGCCAGCAGCTGCACACGTTAGGCTCCAGGCGCCATGGTCAGGGCTCAGGTAAGGGCTGAACGCAGGGACGATCGCGAGATCTCATTCGCCGCCAGACGCGCACTGGTGTCTCGGGTCACCGCCCGGCCCGCAACGTGGGCGAAGGTCGAGTGCACGAGTGCACGTGCAGTGGGGGCGCCCGCTCATGCGCGCGGGGTCCCTCGACGGCTCTCTCACCTCCGGCGGCATGTGCGAGAGCGTGCCGTACGTCTTGGTCTGAACCTGCGTCTTGATGTCGAGCGAGCGCGCCAGCCCAAAGTCCGCCACCTGCGGAAACGCGCGCGCCTCGCCCACACACTCTCTCGAGCCCGCCCTCCGCCTGCCCGCTCTCTCTCCCTCCCCCTGGCTGTCCGAAACAAACGCGACGTCGCCAGCGGAAACGCTCCTGCGGCGCTCCCGCGGGCCGAGCTAGTCGTTTCCGCCAGAGGCGTCTGGTGCGCCGCACAAGACGAGCCCTTCACGCACGAGGTGCGCGGCGGCGTTGCATCGCCGCACCTTTGCGACGAATCCGCGCTTGGCCGAGGTGGCCGTGGTCCCCGACGTGGTCAGCAGCACGTTGTACGCCGACAGGTCGCCATGCACAATGTCGTGCGAGTGCAGGTAGAGCAGCGCCGACGCCACCTCGAACGCCGTCTGCACCACGGCCGCCATGCTCACGCGCCCCTGGGTGAGCGACGGCACGTCGCGGAGCCAGCCGCGGTCCACCGCGTCCTGCGCGACAGCGAGGGTAGCGGAAGGGTGCGGGTGAGCGCGACGGCGGGCGGCGGCAAGCGCCGCGGCAAGTTTACGGCCCGGGTGGCCGGGAACACGAGCGTCGTTCGCCCAGTGCGGTGAGGGCGCCTGCCTGCCTGGCCCAAGGTTGGCACACCTGCAGGCAGCCCTTGTCGCAGAACTCGAGGACGAGCCAGGTCTGCTGCCGGGGCCGCGGTCGCACGCCGCCGCCGCTCTCGTGCTGCTGCTGCTGCTGGTGCTGCTGCAAGCCGCCGCCCGAGGCGCTGCCCGCCGCCTCCGGCGTCTGCAGGAAGCGGTTGTGCTGCCCCGGCGGCGAAAGCATGGCGCGAGAGTGCGCGCCGCCCGACCAGAGCATCGAGTCGCCCGTCACGATGCCTGGCGTCTGCCGCGGGTCCTGCGCCACGCGGAAACACCACGCAACGCACCACACGGACACCACCGTCACCACTCGCAACGCTCTTCCTCTTCCTGACGCTGGCTGATAAGCGCGGTGGTCGATCGCGACTGTGGCGGGGAGAGCCCTAGCTTTGGGCTTGCGAAGCGCGCACCTGCATGAAGCCGTCCAGCGTGCCCGCCGGCGTCGTGTCGGGGAACTGGTACCCCGCCGGCACCTCCATGATGCTGAACGCATGCCCGCTGGGGTGGGAAATCGTCGCCGACGGTGCCTGCGTGTGTTCGCGGGCGACGGCACGGCAGCCCACCTTCGCCCCGTGTCGCCGACATCGGCACGGCGCAGTAGCGTTGGGACAGGCGGCGAAGGAAAAAAGAGCAACGCTCACGTCAGCGCCGGGCGGAGGGCCCGAGTCCGCGCCCGCGGCCCACGACCCGTCCTTCGCCCCCCCCTCGCCGCCCACCGCCGCCGCCGCCGCGCCCGACACCACGGTCGGCTCGCTGTCAGACAGCGCCACGTGGTGCGCCGCCGCCGACGACGCCGACGCCGTCGCCGTCGCGCCGCTGCTCCCCTCCGGCGACGCCGACGACGCCGACGCCTGCGGCTGCTGCCGCTCAGCATTGCTGCCGCTCGTGTGGTGCTGGCCGTCGCTGCCGCTGCTGGCGTTGCGCCGGGCCGCCGCCGGGCGCAGGTGCGGCGGGATGGAGTTCGCAGAGTCGTCGGGGCGGTTGACGGCGTAGGCCAGCGTGCCGACGATGTGCGGGTGGCGCAGCTCCGAGCCCAGCAGCGCCTCCATGTGCTGCCCCGAGATAGGGTCTTCGCGCTGCCGCACGTCCACGTCGATAACCTTGACGGCCACGCGCGTGCCGAACCTGTCGCAGTGCGCAGCGCGGGCGTTCCAATCGCGGAAGCAGCGGTGAGCGGTGCATCGACGACGGACGATCCGCACGCCCCGTGGCAGCCCAGGAGAAGAAAAGAGCCCGCGTGCTGGGTGTGCTGCGGCGCGCTGCCCTGTGAAGAGGTGCTTGGCGCCGACGAGCGCAATGGCGGCACCACCCCCATGGCCGCGCACGCACCAGGTGCCGCTGTAGACGGTGCCGAAGCTGCCGCTGGCCAGCAACCACACCACCACTGCCCACTCACCAGGTGCCGCCGTAGACGGTGCCGAAGCTGCCGCTGCCCCCAGCACCACCAAGCTGGCTCTCCCCCTCGCCACCACACCACGCCCAAGGCCGCTTACGCACCAGGTGCCGCTGTACACGGTGCCGAAGCTGCCGCTGCCCAGCACGTGGCCCAGCTTGAGCCCGCTGAGCTGCTGCGGCGCCTTGAGCATGCCGCCGCGCCCCGCCAGCAGAGCGCTCGTCCCGCCCGTCCGCTCCATCGCCTGCGCGATGCGTTCGCACCACCGCAAGCTCTCCCACGCGGCCCTTGTCAGCAAAACCCACCTCTTCTGGCGAGCAAGCAGCCACAATCGCTGTGCCGTTTCCTGCTCAGCGCCCGACCCACCCGGCCTCCACCGCCCGCCCCCCAAAACGCCATGGGGCAGCGAGGAGGCATCCCGACCGCCGCACCTCGATCGTCATGAAGTAGAGCCCGCCCTGCTGCTCAGCGTCGTCGCCGCCCTTGATCGTCCACGCCGGCACCGCCAGCGCCAGCGCGTCGTCGTCCAGCGCCGCGCCCGCCGCCGGCCTAAACAGGCAACCGACCAACAACCAACCGCAACGCGACGTGCGTGAACCGGCCGCGCGGCGGGAGCGGCACGTCCGGGGGACTCTTCTAGAGGGAGGGAGAGGCGGGTACCGACCAAACGCACCGGAGCTTGAGCACGAAGCGGCGCTTGCCCGCCGTGGCGGAGCTCCGTTCGCTGCGCGTGATGGAGTTGGACTTGCGGAGCGACGCCGAGGGGCGCGGCTTGATGCCGCCGTTCTCGCCGCCGCCGGCGGGCGCGCGGGCAGGCGAGGGCAGCACGGCGTTCTCGCCCGACACCTCAACCGAGCTGTTGCCGCCGTTGCCGCCGCCGCCGGCGCTGCGGTTGGCCAGCGAGAGGTCTGCGAAGGGAGGCCGCAGGGCACGCGCACGCGCACGCCTTGCTTTCGTCCGGCCCTCGCTGCCTCTGCACGCCAGGGACGAGCGCGCCTGAGGCGCGGCGGGGGCCGCAGCGCAAAACGACGCGCTTGTTGCTGGCAGAGCGCACCTCCGTGCGTGGAGTTGAGGTTGGAGGAGTTGCCCGACGAGGGCGGCAGCGCGTCGAGCCAGGCGGTGCGCACGCGCACGTCCTCGATGACGAGGTGCTTGCCGGCCTGCGCCTGCTCCTGGTGCGAGCGGCTGGGCACCAGCGACCCGCCCGACCCCTCCATGATGTCCGACAGCACGCGGCCCTGGAGGTGCGACCGCTTGCAACCTGCGGGGGAGCGCACGCGCACGCACAGGACACGCGCACACGGTGCTGGGTGACAGCGGCGGCGACGCGGCGCACAACGCGTTTCTCTTCCGGGGACGCCTGTGCCGCTAGGGGCGTTCACCTCGCGAACTTCTCTGGGGCTGTTAACGTGCCCAGGACTGCCCACCGTGCAGGCAAAGAGCCACAATGCCCACGAGCACGCATGTCAACTCACCCATGAGCTTGTCCCACACGCTGTTGGCGTACATGACCTTCCACCCGGGCTGGCTCGTGTCCAGCAGCACCACGCAGTGGTCAAAGCAGTCCACCGCGCGCTTGAGCTGCGCGGGTGAGCACACGCAACAACCGGGCGGGCGTCAGGAATTCCGAGCCCCCCCTCTCCCTGCGCTCGCGTCTTCCGCCAAGGCCGGCGGCAGTCACGACGCCCGCACGCGCCACAGCACCCCGCTCAACGCCCGTGCTGAGCCCTCCCTGCGCCCCCATTGTTCCTCCCAGGTCACTTCCGGCTCTCAAACAGCCCA
>VFQP010004955.1_pt1 | contig 11937 bp, 13 predicted proteins | sample 3512351 | NCBI WGS metagenome assembly VFQP01 (sample SAMN10412372, study PRJNA504923) | tailings metagenome | isolation source: Relicate 1 Philex TSF1 revegetated site | place: Philippines: Tuba, Benguet | collected 2017-08-29
GCGGCAGTGCATGTGGGGCAACACCGCGACAAGATTGAGGCCCAAAGCCCAAAGCCCCCCCCCCACACACACACTTCACACGGTCGCCGCCGAGCCCACAGCGCAGCGGGCGCCCACGCGGCGCGCAGAACGGCGCCGTGTTTAGCGCGCCGCCCGCCGCGGGCAGGCCGTATTGTGGAACCAAATCGTCGACGCACCGACGCACGCAGCCCCCCGCCCCGCCACTGAGGACGCAGCGAGAGCCAAGGGGATGACGGGAGGGCGGGCCGGAAAACACAGGCCCAGCAGAGCAGGGCGCCGTCCGTCACTGCGGCGGGGCACCGCTGCCGGAGCGGCGCTCCAGCGCGGCGAGCAGCACGCCGCGCACCCTCCTCTCCAGCTGCGCCGCCAAGGCTTCGAGCGGCAGCGCCAGCGCCCGCTCGTCCAGGAGCTCCGCCAAGGCGGCGCTGGCTGCGCCGCCGCCGCTGGCCCGCTCCCCGGCCTCCTCCGCCGCCTCGCCCTCCCTCCCTGCCCGGCCCGCTGTTGGTGCTGTTGGAGCGGGCCGCAGCCTGGCGTCCGTCGCCGCCACCAGCTGCAGCCTGGCGTCCGTCGCCGCCACCAGCTGCAGCAGCCCCGCCAGCCGCAGCCGCGCCGCCTCGGCTGTTGCCGGCAGGCCTGCCGGCGACGCCGGCGCGGGCGCGGTGGTTGCGCCGCCCGCGGGCAACCCGCCGGGGCCCGAGGGCGAGGGAGGCGGCGAGGCGAGCGCGTGCGCGTGCGGATGCGCCGCGAGGGGGGCAGGTTGGCCGAGCGCGGCGGCGGCGAGGGAGGTGGGCGACGGCGCGGCGTCCCTGGCGATGAGCGCGGCGCGCGCGGCGCGTAGCTGCTGCTGCGACAGCACGAGCTGCTCTTGGAGCGTCGTGACTTGGGCCTGGGTGTCGGCCAGCTGCAGGCACATCGCGAGGCGCGCGCGCGTGAAATCAAGGCAGCAGGGGCTTGGACAGAGGCGCCGCCGCATCAGCAGGCCAGGAGGCCAGACCACTCCGGCGCTGCCCGTCCCCCACACGCGCCCGCGCTCACGCACGCACCTGCGAATGCAGCGAACGCCACGCCTCGCCCGGCTGCTGCGATGACCCGGCCCCATGGTCAGCCGCTGCCGCCGCCTGCCGTGCGTCGCCGCCGTCCGGAGGCGCGTCCGCGAGGAGCGCAGGCGCCGCGCCAGCGGAGCCAGACTCGCCCGCGGTGTGCAGCGAGGCCGGCGACGTTGTGTGGCTTTCAGGAGTGCCGGGTACGGCGACGCCGCCGTCCCTGCCCACGCCGCCCTTCGCCGCGCCCGCCGCCGTTGCCGAGGGCGGCGTCACCGCCGAGGGGGAGGGCGAGGGCAGCGGGCCGCGCGGCGCGGCGCCATCCGGCGGGATGGCGAGCGACGCCAGAGGCGGCCTGGCGGTGGCCACCGGCTGCTGGTGGTGGCCCCACTGGTGGTGCGGCTTCGACGGTGCCGCCGTGGGCGACGACGCCTTGGGAGGGGAGCCGTCGCCGCGCGGGGACGCGGGCAGGGCGGCCGCGGGGGGGCCAGAGAGGATGCCGCCGGGTGCTGCCGGCAGCGCGAAGGGGCTGACGAGCGGCGGCGGCGCCAGCTGCGCCCGCAGCGCGTGCAGCTCGTGCAGCGCCCTCTGGTGCTCGGCGGACAGCACCTGCAGCTGCGCCTGCTGCTCCTGCACCAGCGCCTCCAGATGCTGCTGTTCGCGGGCGCCGCCGGGCGGCGGCTCCTGCTGCGCGCCCTGGGCGGCGGCGGCGGAGGCGGAGGAGGATGAGGTGGAGGCGGAGAGGAAGGAGGGCGTCGGAGCGCTGCTGCCGGCGGCGCGGGCGCTGCCGGCATCCAGCGACAGGGACGCAGAGAGCGGCGGCGGGCCGCCGCCGGTGGCGGCGGGCGGGCTGGGGCGGCGGCGCGCCGCGTCGTGCTGCATCATGTCGAGCTGGTGCGAGGCCTGCGCGCCCGCCGTGATGATCTTTTGCAGCTTGATGAGCACCACCTTTTCGCTGCCGCTGTCCAGGTGGTCCTTGCCCTTGAGCACGTCCTGCAGCGCCTGTAAAGGAACGCAAAGCATTAAGAACCCGAGTCAGATCGCGTTTGGCGACACGCCTGCCATGGCGAAACATGGCTTGCGAGGAGCCAAAGCAGGGGGGGCCTTCCTCCCCTGCCGCTCGGTAGACCAGCAACTCCGCGACGCCTACAGCAGAGCCTTGGCGGAGTCGACTTTGAATACACGCGCGTACGTGCAACGCCACCAAGTGATGTCGCACCTGCAGCTCCTCGCGCATGCCGCCCGCCGCCACCGACAAGTTGCCGGCCAGCGCCTCCTTGTACAGCGTGAGGCGCTTGTCCGCCTCGAGCCCCGCCGCCGCCGCCTCGCGGCCCGCCGCGCCGCCCAGCAGCGCGCTCGCCGCCGCCGCCAACCCCGCCGGCGCCTTGGCGCCCGGCCCCGCGGCCGCCGCCGCAGCTGTTGCCGCCGCTGCCGGGCCCGGCTCGCTCGCCGCCGCTTGCGGCTCCGCCGCGCCGTTCTCCCCCGGCGCCGCCGTCGGCGGCGGCGAGGAGGAGGCGGACACGGTGGGCGAGATGCCCTTTGCCGCCGCCGCCGCCGCCGCCCGCGCCTTGGTGCTCGCCACGTGCATGTTTAGCGCTTGCGTGGAGACGGACAGCACGGGCTCCAGCAGCCCGCTCGGCGCGCTGCTGCTGACGCCCGACGCCAGGCTGTTTTGCTGCTGCTGCAGCTGCCGCAGGCCCGCCATCTGCGCCTCGAGCGCCGCCGTGAGCTGCACGTACTTGCGCAGCTCACCCCGCAGCCCCGCAGCCACCGACTTTTGCGCCTGCAGCTCCTCCTTGACGGTCGTGAGCTCGGCGGCCACGGCAGAGGCGCCGCCGCGGCCGCGCGGAGCCTGCCGCCCGTGGCCGGGCGCCGCGCCAAAGTCGTCGTCCTCGTCCTCGTCGTCCTCGTCCTCGTCCTCGTCGTCGTTTTGGTGGCGGTGGTGACGGTGGGGCGAGCCGCCGCCCTCGTCGTCGTCGTCGTCGTCGTCGTCGTCGTCGTCGTCGTCGTCGCTGCCGTCGTTGACGTCGTCGGCCTCAATGACCTGCAGGCTCTCGACGACGACGCACGGCGGCCCTTGTCAACTTGTGCCATGTGGCACGCAGCATGATGCCCCTCGGCTGCCAGATCTGACGCCGCACGCCGCAGCAAACGCGCGGGGACGCACCTTCCACGTGCCGTCTGGGTTGAGGATGGTGGCGCGCGGCCGCGGGGGCGACCCCGCCGCCGCCGCCCCGCCCGCCTGCCCCCCCGCCGGCCCCTTGGCGAGCCACGGCGGCCGCGGCGCGCCCTCGCCGTCCCCGCCTGCCGCGTCCGCCCCGCCGACGCCGCCGTCACCCGCCGCTGAGGCCTGATGCTGCTGCTGTAACTGCTTGTCCTGCTGCTGCTGCTGCTGCTTCTTGGCCTTGGACGCCGCCGCTTTCGCCAGCATCTCTGCCAGGAAGGGCGACTGGTGCGAGAGGCTGGTCGCCGACAGCGCAAACCCACCGCCGGGCTCGGGGACGCTGCGCTGCATCTTGATGCTGGCGTCGCCGCCCTCGCCTGTGGTGGTTGGCGCCGCGGCGGCCCTGCCGGCGTGCTGCGCGTTGGAGAGCGGCGAGGGCGCCGGCGCCCTCCTGCCGCCCTGGTGAGCGGCCTTGCCGTGCCCGCCGCTTCCGCGCGAGTGCAGCAGCGAGGAGGGCACGGCGAAGGGCGAGGGCGGCAGGAAGTCGCCGGGCGGCGGCGCCGGCACCGAGGCGGAGGCCCGCAGCGGCGGCGTGGCGCCTGGTGGGCTGGCCGGGCCTCCTCCGCCTCCTGCTGCGCCGCCTCCTCCCGCACCCGCTGCGGACGAGTGGGAGGCCTCTGGCGGCCCTGGGGCGGCCCCAGTGGTGGGCTCTGCTGAGGCGTCTGCTGCTGCTGCTGCTGGCGGGGGGGGCGGCTCCACGCTGTTGGCCCTGGCCTGCTCCAGCGCGCGCAGCGTGGACATGGACACTTTTTGCGTCGCCCGGCGCAGCCCGCCGCCGCCGCCGCCGCCGCCGCCGCCCTCGCCGCCGCCGGGCCGCGGCGGCGTGTGCGGCTGCTGCTGCTGCTGCGCCGCCGCCGCCGGCGCGCCGCCGCTGCCCCGCGCCGCCAGCGGCGCCTCCACCCCTCCGCTGCCGTGCGCGGCGAGGAGGGGGTTCGCCCCCTCTGAGGCGACAGAGCCGTTGGAGGCGCGGCCGCCCAGCCCGCTGTGGAGCTGCAGCGCCGCGCTGGCGGTGCTGCTGCTGATGCTCAGCACGCGCGACGCGCCGTGCGCCAGCGCCACGGGGCTGTCAGCGCCGTCCTCGTGCGGCTGCAGCGAGTAGCGGCAGGCAAACGCCGCCACCGCGCCCAGCGGCGGCGGCGCCGCTGCCGCCGCCGCCGCCGCCGTGGGCGCCTGGCCACCAGGCGCGTCGGCCCCGCCCGGGACGGGTGGAGGCGCTGCGCCCGCGCTTGCGGCGTGGCGGGGCTGGGCCGGAGAGGGCGGCACGGCGAAGAGGCGGACGTGCGGCACGGCGGCGAGGTCGTCGTCGTGGGCGCCGGGGTCGGCAGCGGCTGCGGCTGCGGCTGCGGCGCCGCCTTGCGCTGTGGTTGGGGAAAGCTCTGTGGGGCTGGTGGGTCCTCCGGGGTGTGCTCCGATGAGCAGGTCGTCGTGCCTGCCGTGCTGCTCAGCTAGCCGGTGCTTGGCGGCCGGGACGGCTGCGGCCGCGGCGGCCAGCATGGGCGCTGCTGCGTGGTGGCTGCTGTGTGACGGTGGTGGGTGTGGTGAAGGTGCGGCCGCGGCGACGTGGCGCGGTCCCTCCTACGGGGCAGGGAGGCGGTGCGCGTGCGCACGCACGCGGCCACGAGTGCGTCGGTGCGCGAAACTTGTGCAAACTTGTGCCCCGGCTGCGCCTCTTGTGGGGCTGCGTAGGAGGGAGGGCACTTGGGCAGCAGCTGCGCGTGGGGCCTCGGCGCACCTGGTGCGCTGGCGCCCCGGCGCTGGTTGTGATGTGCGTGGCAGCCGCCAACGCCGTCGCGACGCTGCGCTGCCCTTCCTGCTCCTTCGTGCTCATCCACAGCAAGCCTCTGCGCGCAGCCCACAAGGTTGATGGCAAATGCTTGCCCAAGCGGGGCTGCCGCAGCACGAGAAGAGCCAGAAGAGCCGCACACACGTCGACGGCACAAAAGCAGCGACATGCTCCAAAGGCCGCGCTGCGCTGCTGCTCGTGCGCTGTGAGCTCCTCCGCTGCCTTGAGCCCCCATCACGCGCGCCTTGAGCCCCCATCTCGGCGCTACATCCGCTCCTCTGCGAGGCCTCCTCGCTGACGACCCCCCAGACTCAGTCGCTGACGTATTGCTGCTGCTGATACGTATTGCTGCTCGAGCTGGGGAAAGCAGTGGCCCGTAGAGCCGGTAGTTGGGCATCTCGTGCCACCGGACCACGCGCACACGCCGGAGGAGCGAGCCTCCGAGGCGCACCTGCTATGCTAACTCGCCGCGTAGAAGGCGCTCGGTAAGCCGCGAGCCTGCGCCATCTCGATGCTGCCCAGCTTCAAGCGCGCTGGTGGCGAGAACAAGCTTCTCAGGTGAGGAAGCGCCAAGGGAGTGCTGCTGAGGGAGCTCACGCCAAGGGAGTGCTGCTGCTGAGCGCCCGAGTGGCACTTTTCTGCACGACAAGCATGGGCGAGAGCTTTTCCGAGGACTTGGCACAGGCGCAGCGGCACCTAGGTTTCGTGCAGCAGCACTTGCGGGAGGGCACTGACCGCAGAAGCAACTCCATGGGTGCCCCACAGACCACCCTCGGCGCGCCGCTGGCCGGTGAGGGGTCTGGATCTCCAGCCCCCTCGGTCGGCCCTCGGGGCCACTGAAGTCAGGCTGTGCGGAGGGCAGCAGCGCTGTCTCACAGCTGCAGCTGAGACCATCAGGGTGCGAGATGTGCACCCAGGGCCGCGCCCGCCACGCGCAATGCGCCCGCTGGCCATGGCACACGCAGCCACGGCGCTGCCGCTCGTCTACTACGTGGCGGGGGCGCTCCACGGCATCGTCCTGGGCCTGTACACGGCCATCCTGAGCGCCGCTGCACCGCCTCCGCCACCGCCTCCCATCGAGCTCGAGACGCTCCCCGTGACGCCTCCGCCCGTCGTGCTGCCGACCAAAGTCGAGGACAAGGTGAGCGCGCGTCCATCGCGCTCGTTGCGCACGCTGAGCTCTAGGGTTCTCTCGCCAACGCTCGCGCCGCTCACCTCGTGCCTCACAGATCCTCCGCTCCACCTCGCCGCACAGGGACGACGAGGCCGAGGGCGCAACGGCAAGCAGCACAACGGCACCTCCACCCCACCCTCCAGCACCCAGCTCGACTCTGGGTGCGCCAGCCCCGTCTCCGTCGCCTCCAGCGGCCGCTCCGGCCGCAGGCGCTGACGACCCCAAGGAGGAGCAGCAGCTCGTGGAGCGGGAGGACGACGAGGGGGAGGACGAGTTCGGCACCCCCGCCGCGCACGAGCACACGGTGGTGCAGAGCCCGTCCGAGGCAGGAGACGTCATCATTGAGCAAGGAGAGCATGAGCAGGATGTGTCCAAGGAGCTGCTGCTGCAGCTGGCAGCGCCCGGCGACGAGCCCGCCGCGGCCGCCGGCGCGCTGCACATTCACCCCGGCCCGCCGCCCAGCGACACGCGCGCCCTGTACGACCAGATGCACGCCTCCTCGCACCCCGCCATCGTCACCGTCACGCAGCTCGCCCCAGCAGCATCGTCGCCGCCCGCTTCTCAGGAGGAGCCGCCCTCAGCAGCTGCGCTCATCGCAGAGGAGCCCGACGGCCTGCTCGCCCCGATGGCACCCTCGCCTCCGCCGGGGTGCGTCCCCGCCCCGCCCCACCCCCCGCCCAGCCGCGCAGAAGCGATCGCCGCCCCGCCCGCGCACGAGGCGCCGGCGCCCGCCGCCTCGGCGGGCGCCGCGAGGGCGGGCGGCGCGCGCAGCGACGTGAGCGTGGGCAGCGTGGGCAGCCAGCCCGCCAGCTCCCGGTCCTCCACCGGTGGTGGCCGTGGTGGTGGTGGTGGTGGCGGCGGCGCGCTCGCAGGCAGCTCCAAGCATAAGGGCGGGAGGCACAAGTCGGGCTCGCGCAAGCCGGCCGTGCGCTGAGGGCGCTCTAGATCGACTCGTCGTGGTGGCGGCGCCGGAGGCGCAGTGCCCTGCAGCATTCGGCGGCGTCCGGCGGAAGTCTGGTTGGATGGACGTCTGGTTTGCGTAGGGATTAGGGGGGGACTGAGGCTCAAGGTTCTGGGGGCGTTGCGGCGCCCATGTACACACGCTTAGCGTCTGAGGAGGATGTCTCCTGCGCCGGTCGTTAGCGCCCGAGCCCGGCGTGCGCACGTACGTGTGATGCAGAGCCGCGCTGGATGGTGGATGAGCGCGAGCATGAGCAGGCGAGTAGTGTGGGCCGTGGTGTGCAGTGCGTGCCCGCCCCCCTGGCTTTGTGACCCCCGCCCGACTTCATCGGTGCTGCCCCCCACGGCGCACGCAATTCCTTCCCTTGTCCCATCGTAGTGTCCGTCGTGCTCGCGTCCATTCTTTGTGCTGCCGGGGATGCCTTGGTCAGCAATGCCCACCCGCTGGGACTCGCGGGTGGTGCTGCGCTCCCTGTGATTAATCCAGCGTGCTGCTTACTGCTCGTGCGTCTTTGGTGTGGTCCCGAGTATCTGCGCGTGCTGTATGGCCCCTGCCGTTCCTCTGAGGCGCCTGCGCCGTGGTCGAGTCGTGCAACAGTTGAAGTCACGTGCACGGGCGCCCAGGTACGTGACAAATAGCTTAGCGGGGGGCCGACGTCCACGCAGCGGGGGGGGCCACCACCAGCACCAGAGGGACGACACGCGTCCGGCGACGGTCGCCGAGCACAGCGAGGGCTCAGGTGGCCCGCGCGCCAGTGAGCAGGTCCGCAAACTGCGCCACGTCCAGCAGCTGGATGCGGGGGTTGGCCGCAGCCCGCTGCCTCTCCTTGGCCGTGTTGTAGCCCCAGTCAACCAGGTAGAGCTTCCACGTGTCCAACGCAGGGTCCTTGCACACCTGCAGCGGAGCCAGCAAGCCGCGCTCACACCTTTTTCTTAACCTGCCGCCCCACATCCCAGCGCTCTCTTTCTCGCTGGCCATCATCATGCGCAGAAAGAGGTCGGGGCCGCCTCAGGTGCGGTTGTGCGCAGCACCTGCACGTAGAGCAGGGAGCCTTTTCCTGCGCCACCACCCCCTCACCTTTTCGAGCGTGCTGAGCTTGTCCTCCACAAAGATGAGCGCGGCGGCGTCGCCGTGCTGCTCGGCCAGCCGCCGGAGCACCTCGCCCTTGGGCCGCCCGCTCACGGTCTGTGAGAAGATGCGCTCCATGGGCACGGGCACGCCCGCCATGTCGCGCATCAAGATCTCGGTGTAGTGCGCCTGCGCGCAGGCGCCCGCGCACCGAGCAAGCGCGCGCCCTCCCCTGGATCAGCTTGCCTTGGAGTCCGCTCGCTGCACCAAGCGCGTAGCCCACACCACGTGTGCACGCGGCACGTGCCGAGCCAAGCGGAAAGCAAGGGCAGGCGGCAGCTGTCGATCAAACCGCACACGGCTCTAGGAGGGAGAGGGAGGGAGAGGGAGGGAGAGGGAGCGCACCATCTTGGTGGTGACGATGTAGACCTCGTCGCGTTGCTGCGCATGCGCCACAGGCTGCGCCACGCCGTCGTAGATGCGGTTGGGCGCCAGCCAGCCGGCCAAGTCCTCCTTGATCCAGTTGTCGCGCACGTCCTGGAACAGCTGCACCAGCTGCGGACGAACGGCGCGCGCGGCAACCACAGGCACAGGCGGAAGGTCACGTCCTGGAACAGCTGCACCAGCTGCGGGCGAACGGCACGCGCGGCGGGGCAACCACAGGCAGAGGCGGAAGGTCACGGTGCAGCCCTCGCTGCCGTCCGGGAACAGCAGAAGCAGCTGCGGACGCAGGCGTGGCGCGGCGCGGCACGCATCAGCAACCAGAGGCGGAAGGTCAGCGGAGCCCGACGGCTGCCTGGCCGCGATGGTCCGCAATGATGCGGAACTTGAGGGCAAACGCGAGGCCCTGCTTCGTGTGCACGAGGTGGGTGCCATCGATCCGGCCGCCTGCGCCAGGCATGCCAGGCGTGCCATCGGCGCGCCCCCGCGCGGCACGCGCGCGTCGCGTTGCGACGCACCGGCGCTCTCTGCAGGCCCCACTTGGCCATGCAGGCGGGCAGCAGGTGCTCCCAGCCGTCCAGCATCTCGTCCACGCCCATGCCCTCGTACAGCGCACGGATCTGCACAATGTTCTCGTACCTGTGGCGCGCAGGCGGCGCGCACACGGGGCAAAAGGGCGCACGAAGGGCCCCTTGCCGTCGCGCCCCCAGCCGTGGTCCATTCCGTCGATGCAAGATGCGTGCACGCCGCGCATGCCCGCCTCCTCCTCCTCCCGCCCGCATCCCCCTCCCCCCGCGCCGCCGCTCACCCCGTCTCCACCACTGGCCGCACGAGCCGCATCTTGTGCATCAGCTCGTCGTACTGAGCTAGCGCCGCCTCACTCTTGAACGTGTCGGGCCACAGGATGTTGGCCGCCTGCAGCCACGAGCGAGCAGCGTGGGTCCCCTGCCGCCATAGCACCCGCCACAGTCCGCACGCTTGGGCCCCAGGCGTCAACCCACTGCCGCGCTGCACCTTCCACGCCGAGATGCTGCTCTCGCCCACCGAGTCGCACACCACGCCTGCGCAAGCGCTCATTGGTGGGGGCGGGGCAGGCACGTGCCGCCGATCGCCGTGCTGACGCGCCGATCGCGGGATGGCCGCACGGGTCCTGCTCTCCTCTCACCGTCAAAGTCCAGGGCGATGAGGCGCTTGCCCACGGATGCCGCGGACGCCATCACTGATCTGCGCGTTGCGTGCCCTGGCTGGGTGCGCCGGGCGCACGGCGCGGTGGCGCACCGCTGCGGGGCGCCGGCCACCAGTGCTGCTCTCCCGCGACACCCAAGAGACCTCATCTCCATCAACCAAAGCGACCAAAGCGACCTGCTGGTTCCCTGCTGCTCCCTGAGCAAAGCCCGCGCACATGCGGAACGAGCTGCAGCGCGCGTGGAAGCGCGCAGTGAACGACCACAAGGTGATGGCTGCGCGCTCTGGCCAGTGGCAGCCATGATATCGCCGCGCTGCTTGGCGCGCGCCGCTCTCCCTCGCTCGCGCGTGGCGCTCAGGGGTGCCCCTGCCTCTCCCCTCGCCCCCGCCAGCTACGTGGCCGCGTCAGCGTGCCGCTGGCAGCAGCGCCTGAGGCCTGGGTTGCGCACCAGCAGCGTGCTCAGGGCGCTGGCGGGCCACGCTGAGGCCGCCGACCGCGCCGCATCCGGGATGCGCCCTGAAACAGAGGAGCTCGTCGCGCGGCTGCACTCCAACAGCAGCAAGGCGGTGGTCTACGCCACCGGAGGGGCGGTGCAGGCCACCTCGTGGATGCTGTGCGTGCCAGGCGCCTCCAACACTGTGCTCGAGTGCGCGGTGCCCTACGCCCGCGACAGCCTCGTGGACATCCTCGGCGCGGTGAGCAGTGCAGCCACGCCCAACGGGCACAGGAGCATCGCACGCTCATCCGCACCCTCTCTCTCCGCACCCCCTCCCTGCGCCAGCCCTGCCACACCCCCTTGGGGACGTTGCGGCCTAGGCGGAACGTGACGCTCGCGTGGCGCGACGCAGCCCTCTGGGAGTCCTTCGGCGGCAGCCTGACGGGCCCGGCTCCTTGGCATCCACGCCTGAGCACAAGTGGAGCGTGGCTGCAGAGGGGGCAGCGTGCGACCGATACGGCGCGACTCGGCGCGCTGCCCTGCCGCTCGCAGGAGCCGGAGCAGTACTGCAGCCAGCGGACGGCCGTGGACATGGCGGTGGCGGCGTACCGCCGCGCGGCGCAGCTCACGTCGTTCGGCACGCACGTGCTCGGCGTCGGCGCCACGTGCGCGCTCGCCACGGTGAGCGCTGCACGCGCGGTGCCGGGTGGCTAGGGAGGGGGCGTTGCACGGACAAGCCCACGCTTGGGGCACCTTCTTCACAGCGTCAACAACGCATCACCGAGCGGCTGGCGATGCAGAGCACAGGGCGGCAGCAAAGTGGGCAGGGTGGGACGCTGCGGAGCAGCGAACGTTTGCGACGGGCCTTCCTACCCCGTGCTTTGCGTGTGGCGGTGCTCGTGTCCACGCCGCCGTTGCGGCGCGAGGCAAGCACGTGAGCTGCCCTCCCTGCGTCTGGCTGCGCCCTCCCGCCCGCCCCCGCCCCTGGTGCAGGTGCCCCCCAAGCGCGGCGACCACCGCGCCTTCATCGCCTGCCACGACGGCGCCGGCGGCACGCACGTGGCCGAGCTCACCTTCAGCAAGGGGCTCCGCAGCCGCGCGGAGGAGGACGGGCTCGCCAGCCTGGCGCTGCTGCAGGTGCGTGCGCGATAGGCGCTGGGATTGGCTTCTGCTTGGGTGCCTCGGCGGGGCCAGAGCCCAGTGTACTGGGCGTGTCGGATGAGGTGTCGCGCAGCACGACGGCAAGCGGGTTGATCACATGCACGGATGGGCAAAGGCATGTCATGTGTGCGGGGGTCGCAGCTGCTGCGGCACCATGGCAAGCCCGCAGCCTGTCCAGGCCAACGTGCGCGCGTTCTTCTCGCCTGGCGTCTGGTCCATCCGACTTCGCCCCCCCAATCCGTTCCTGGCAACTGGTGGCCGCAGCTGCTGGCCCTGGCCTCTGGCGAGACGGTGTCGGGCCCGCCCCTCTTCGCCCTGGCGCCGCCGTCGCCCTCCACCCCCAGCAACGGCCACGCGCAGCGCCACGCCGGCGGCGGCCCCACCGCGCGGCACCCGTTCCTGTCGGAGCAAGGCAGCGGCGGCGGTGGCGCGGGCGGCGGCG
>VFQP010004956.1_pt1 | contig 11937 bp, 18 predicted proteins | sample 3512351 | NCBI WGS metagenome assembly VFQP01 (sample SAMN10412372, study PRJNA504923) | tailings metagenome | isolation source: Relicate 1 Philex TSF1 revegetated site | place: Philippines: Tuba, Benguet | collected 2017-08-29
GCACCGCCCGAACGTGCCGAAATCCTCTCAAGGAGCGCAGGGCATGGACAGACCAGGAAGGCACCGGGGAGCGCCATGCTGACCATCCGCTGCCAGCTCGGACAACCGGCGGCACTCCCAGCAGGAACGTTGGTGCCAGGCGGTGCCCATCACCGTACGCGCAACCAGGGTGCAATCAGGCAAATGCGCAGCAGTAGGCCAGGCGCCGGCTGCGGGCTCACCCTGCAGCGCGGCGGGCGGCACCTGCCACACCATGACGGAGCCGTCGTCGTACCCCACCGCAAAGCAGCTGGCACGGTCGCCCACCCAGCAGGCGCACGTCGGTTTGGAAGTCTCCTGGCCATCCTCAAAGGCGGCGCAGAGGATGCGCTCCGACCTGCGGGTCGTGGGTGCACGGTGCGCAGAGGTCTGCCCCTGCACAGCCACCTGCTTAGGTGCCTGGCTTGCAGGCATGCAGGCACACGTGCAGGGATGAGGGCAAGCAAGGCATGCCGCAGCGCTTTCCACAACCACCCACCTGATGTCCCAGACCAGGGGCCCCGAGTCGCGGTGCACCAGCAGCAGCAGCGGTCGATCTGGGCGCAGGTGCGCCACCGCCAGCGCCACCACCCCGCCCTGCCCGTCGACCTCCTGCCCCAGCACTGCAGGAGGCGTGGTGACAGCCAAAAAGGGGAGGGACAGCTGGATAAAAACAATATGCATCCATTTGATACAGCGGGACAGCGGCTTTGTAGCGGCCGGCGGCAGGAAGAGCAAGCCTGCTTGGCAGGGAGCGGGCAGTGGGCTGCGCTGCCGGCGCGCTGCGGAAGCACTTAGAAACCCAGTACATGCTGCAACGAAGGTCACAGTCGGTGCATGCCAGACCCAGGACCCTGCCCAACCGACCTTGATATGGCTGCAGAGCGAGGTCGGCAGCGGGCCGCCCGCCCACCGCGGGCTGCCCGGCTTCGTCCAGCACCGCAACGATGCGCACGCTGCCGCTCTCGCAGCCCAGTAGGATGTACGGGTCAGAGGCGCCGGGCAGCAGGGCCACCGAATTGATGACATCGCCCTGCAGCCCCCGGGGACCGGGTCACAAGTGTAAAGATCCACATCTCCAGGAGCAGTTCCGGCAGAGCTGGCAAGGCAAGCGCTGGGTGCTGCCCTGTCGAGCTGTGCCTGGCACCGCCTCATGCATCAGGGGCGAGCGCTTTGTGCGCGGGTCCCAGGCCAGGGGCGCTGCCGCATCTGCAACCCCTGCTGCACACAGGCGCGAGGGTACCCGCCAGAGGCGGCACACCTGGAGCCAGATAGAGGTGAGCAGGCGGCGCTGCACCGCCGAGAAGAGCTGGATGTCGCCGTCGCGGGTGACGCGCAGCAGCGCGCCGCGGTTGGGCAGGAAGCACAGGTGCTGCGTGGGCGAGCGCGAGGCGGAGCGCAGCGTGGCCTCCACGCCGGGCCGGCCGATGAGCACGATGCGCCCGTCGCTGGTGCCCACCTGCAGGTACGGCGAAGAATCAGAGCACGCAGGTTGGGAGATTTGGGCAGGCCTCTGCCTTTGAAGCTCAAACTGAAGTCACTCCAGCAGGTGGCGAGCCAGATGCGCTTTCAGGTGTAACTGCTTTGCAGAATGGCAGGTGCCTTGTTGCTTGGATGGTCGGCAGCTGGCAGTGGGCGGACTGCGGGACAGGCGGAGTGGCGCCTCGGCCGCCACCTGTACGCAGCTCACCGCAAGCAGTCCTTGTGTGGGCTCATAGGCCACGCTGTCTGCTGCTTCTGGGAATCCAGTGGCTCCAGCGAAAGTCGTCGAAAGCCCGCTGACCAGAAGGAGGTCCTGCGGCAGTGCCTCGCTCCGCCTCGTCACGGTGTTCGAAACCTTGCGTGCCAAGTGGGCAGCCATCACTTGCTTGTTGCTCATTGTCAGGGCCGGACCAGGCCCGCAACGCGGAGCTCAAAGACAAGTTTGGTTGGGGCTTCGGCAAGGTTGGCCTTTGCTCAATCCATGGGGGTTGCGATCTCACAAACGAACACGACCAGAGCAGATCGGGGACGCGCGGCGATCGGACAGCGAACGTGAAGACATGCAAAGCAGGATGCAGCCTAGGAAAGCGATGTTCCTGCTGAATGTGCTTGCTGGGTGTTTTCGATCGCTGCGATCTGTTTACAGGTCCGCAGCCGCCTGCAAGCAGCTGCGTCCAACTGCACTGCGGCTTGCTGCGGCCGGGCCAGCCTTTTCCGTGCGCATTCGAGCCTATCCAGCGATCACTGTTTCTAACAAGCTTCGCCGACGTTCGCCTTTGCGTCTGCACCCGGCCGCCGCCTAAGCGCTTATGTTCCACACCTCTGCTTCATCCTCGGTGCTGCACAAGTGAGGCAGAAGGCCGGAAAAAGCTTGCACTGGCCTGCTAGATGTGCCGCAGCGCTGCTGGCCTGAACCGACGCTGCCTGCGGCAACCGCCGGCCCAGTGCGGCAGAGTTTGCTGGCCCCTTCATGGTGCCCTGCTGCCGAGCCCTGTTGCAAATTATGGCTGTTGTCAATTCCTGTGTCCACAGCCCTTCGGAGCACTTCACGAGCTTGAACAGCCCCAGCGCGACAGTACGGGCACGGCCGACAACCAGCGGTGGCAATGGCATGAGCGGCGGTGGTGCAGACAAGCACCACGGGACGGGGCACAGCCCTGGCGGCGCAGGCATGAGCGGCATTGGGATGAGCGGAGCCGGCAGCGGCGCAGAGGGCCTGCTTACGGCTTTGGGCGCGGCGCCCCTGCTCGGGCGCGACATGCTGTGCCGCGCGGTGTGGGCGCTGCTGCAAGGGCTGCTGCTGGCAGCCAACCTGCGGTACCTTGGACTGTTGACAAAGCTGCAGCAGGATGCGTACTTCCTGTACTACCAGCCCTTCATGCCCATGCTGGCCATGCTGTGGTTGTGGGCGCTGGCGGTGCGCATCTTTGAGCGGCGTCGCATCCGTTACGAGGCCTGCTTCTCGCCAGAGGACCAGCGCTACCTGCTGCACAGCACCCAGCTGTTCCAGGTGGGCAGGGGGTGAGGGCCAGGGCAGGTTCGAACAGGGCAGGTGGGCAGAACCAGGCACCGGGCTGCATGCGGCGGAAGCGAGGCTGGCCAGGTGGCTCCCACGCCTCTTCGCCTGCACTGGTGCCCCGAGCCTGGCAGACTGTTTTCACCCACCCCTCACCCCTTTGTGTGTCTTTTTTCGCAGATTTGCAACCTGCTGACGGCCCTCTGCCTGTCGAGCGGCCTGGCCTTTGGCTACCTTGTGGCCTACGGCCAGCACGAGCTGGCGGCCCTCCACCCGCCGCTGCTGTACTGCGCCCTGCTCGTGCTGCTGCTCTTCCCGGGCTCGCTGCTCTTCCGCGAGAGCCGGCTGTTCTTCGGGCAGACCCTGTGGCGCGTGGCCACGCCCATCCGGGGCGTCACCTGGTCTGACTTCCTGCTGGCTGATGTGCTGACCTCGCTGGCAAAGGCACTTAGCGACACGGAGCGTGCGGTGTGCCACCTGATGATTGGGCCGGTCATGCGGCCGCACCTGAAGGTGGGCCTGCGCCTCATGGCACGAGACAGCGTCACGAGGGGCTGACCCGGCGGGACAACGGCTGCGCTGCGCTGGCTCAGCCGCACCGCACGGTCGGCCTGTTGATGTGCTGACGCCCTTGTAGCCTGCTGGTCAGCCCAGGAGATGCATGCCTCTTGCAGCCACAGTGTCGCTTCCGCTCAGCAGCTGCAACTGCTGCCCCTGCGCCTTCCTGCAGCCTCCCACTGCAGGCATGCCAGGTGGCTCGCTCATCGCACTGCTGGCAGACCTTGGTGTCCCTCAGCCTCGCCCTCCCGTCCTTCCTTGCCTGCCTGCCTGCCTGCCCCTCCTGCAGGCCTGCTCCGACGGCTCTCTCATCATCCCGCTGGGCCTGGCCGCCCCCTACGCCGGGCGCCTGGTGCAGTGCATCCGTGTGTACATGGACACCGGCGCCCGCCCGCAGCTGTTCAACGCCCTCAAGTACTCCACCGCCTTCCCGGTGGGTGCCCCCGCCTGCTTGGCAACTGGTGCTGCAGCGCAGCCGCCAACTGCGTTCCGGTCTGGCCTCTGCCTGCCGCACGTGCCTGCTGGCGCCGCCGCCGCTGCCCCCAGGGCGGCTGTCCTTGTCCGACGGATGTGATTCGAGTGCACGTGGCATGGTCACATCTGGCGGACCAGCATCTTTCTCATGCATCCGCCCAGCCCTTCCAGCCCTGGCCTACCACCCTGCACCCGGCACCCCACCCGCCACACATGGGTCGGTAGGCCGAGCATGATGGCAGACTGATCCCAACCTGCCCCACCCACCACCCCCCTGCCGCCCCACAGGTCATCCTGCTGTCGGCGATCAAGTACCATGTGGACCAGTCCGACTGGCGGGGCTTCTGGAAGCCGCTGTGGCTGGCCGCCGCGCTGCTCAACTCGGCCTACTCGTACTACTGGGATGTGGAGCGGGACTGGGAGATCTCCTGGTTTAGCCAGATGGGTGAGGCAGCCAGCTGAGGGGGCTGCTTGCAAAGGGTGTTGCCGCAGGGCCTTGCCAGCCTGCTTGGCGGGCGCGCACGGGGCTGCATTGGCTGTGCGCTGCTTGGCCCAGAGCCGGCAAGGTTCTGATGGGTGAGAAGCGGCGCGACGGCAGTTCCAATGCGCGCTTGCCTGCCTGTAGGCCCGGGTGCATCGCAGCGCCGGCTGGTGCCCGCCCCGGTGCTGCGGGGGCAGCTGCTGTACCGCCGCCCCTTCTATCTGTACCTCATGGCCTCCAACCTGGCGCTCCGCCTGAGCTGGGCGTACAAGCTGTCGCCTCACTTGCGGGACCACCACGTCGTGGTCTCCCTGGTCGCACTGGCAGAGGCCTTCAGGCACGCGCGGGTGGTGGGTTTCTATCGGGTTATGGCCGCACTGTGCTGCGTCGTGGCTCTGCTGCAGGTGGCTCTGCCAGGATGTTGACCAGTGAGCTCAGCCCTCCTTTCTCCACGACTCCTTTCTACCGGGGAACACCCCTGGTGAGGGCCCCCCCACCCCTCCCCCCCCCCCCCCGTCCCCCCCCCAACTCACTCCCCGCCCACCCAACCCTGCACACGCCCCTGCAGGCGCTTCCAGTGGCTATTTGTGCGGATAGAGGTGGAGCTGCGGAAGATCCAGGCGTATCGGCCGGATCTAGGGGTGCTGGTGCCGACGGTGGGCCACGCCGCTCATGCTCACAGCAGCGAGGCGGCAGATAGCGGGAGCGACGATGAGGGCGCCGTCGGGGCCAGCGGCAGAGGCATGGGGGCTCCCAAAGCGAGAGCGCTGCCCGTCAGCGTGGGCGCGGGGCCGCTGCCTGGCCGGCCACGGGCGGTGGTGAAGCAGCTGAGCGGCGGGACGGAGCTCGAGATGCTAGGAGGGCGGCACTGACTGCAACAGCAAGCAGTGTCATTGGCATGGGCGCTTGGCATGCTGCAACGCGGGCCAGACAGCGTACATAAATGCAAGTATGCTGTGCGCTGCCATGAGATGCTGCTGCGTGTTCACAATGTGACGCCCCTGCTCGCCTGTCTCGGCACGACAAGCGCAGCAGTCAACCTGAGCTTTCTCTTGCAGCCTGGCCCTTGCCAGAACGAGTCAGCGGAGAGCCGGCGTCCTGCGTGAAGAGTGGTCATTGCATCAACAAGCCAGTCAGTTGTCTGGCCCTGGGCTCTGTAGGCGCAGAGCCGCTCTTCAGGCACAGAAGAGGGATTTTTGATATTATGCTTGCGTTGGGACGCTGCGTAGGCGTAAAATGGGACATTGGTGTTGGACCCAGCTTGTCTGTCAAAAACTGACCCTGGCCCTGGCCGCACTGACCCTGGCCGGCTAGGCTCTGCCTTGTTTCTGCCGATAAATTAGCATGATCAACTGTCCCTCAACACTCGGTCCGCATAGGGTACCGAAGTAGGTTGCTAAGTGGCAACAATGCGGTCTGCGGTCAGCTTTGCTTGCCTGCTGCCAGCTGCCCATTGATATCACTGCCCCAGCTGCACCTCGTACACAGCGCCCGCTGGCTCCCGCGTGGCCTTGCGCAGCCCCTCAAAGCTGCAGCGCGGCCCCAGCAGGGCCCCACGGGCCACAGGCGTCAGCTCCAGGAACGCCGGGCGCAACACAGCCGCCGCGGCAGCCGCACCAGGGAAGCCCTGCAGCAGCTGTAGCTGCTCCTGGCTGGGCAGCTGCTCCGCGTAGTATCCGTGCACGAGCGCCAGCAGGGCGCCAACTGTCAGCTGCCGGTGCGCAACTGGGCCGGACCCAGCCTGCTGCAAGCCGCCCGGGTGCCCAGCCGTCGGCGCGACAGCTGGCGCCAACTGGATGACTCGGGTGTCAAGGCCCAGCTCCCCCCTTGCATCCCGGGGAAAGAGCAGCGTGAGCTGCGCCACACCAGAGAGCACAACCTCTGCCTGCCAGGCTGCCGGGTCCCCCTGGGCGGGTGCTGCGTGAGCCCCGGTGCCGCCGCCGCCACTGCCGCTGGCTGCTGCATCCAGCAGCACCGACTGGACTGCAGCCTGGCTGGCGCTGGCGCAGCAGAGGCCCGCCCACTCATCCTCCTCTTCTCCCTCTGAGTCCGGAATGATGACAGCGCCCCTGCAGCGGGCCAGCAGGCACAGGCAGACGTGACGCAGGCCCGCACATTGGACTATCTGCAGAATCAGAGCGCAGAGCAGGCCAGCACGCTGGCTTTTGCACCCTACAAACCGCCCAAGCACCTCTCAGCGGCTCAAAGGCAGCCTGGCATGCCCACTCACTCCTCAGTGGGCATGAGCTGCAGGCGGCGCGCCTCCTTGCGGGCAGCGTGCGGCGGTTGCAGCACAGACCACAGCACACTCGACAGCAGCTCAGCGGGAGTTGAGGCCTGCGGGGCGCCAACAGCCGCCCCGGCAACCGAGGCTGGGCTGCCCTGAGCTGCGCCTGCTCCAACAGCAGTGCGTGCCAGTTGGCTGAGCATCTGCTCTCGTGCCTCACGGCTGAGAAGAAGCTCGCTGCCCAGGCCCTGCTGCTGCTGGCAGCTGCTGCCCTGGCCGCCCCGCTCGCACTGACTTGACTGCAGCTGGCTGCTGGCTGCCGCGCCCGGGGCTGCCGGCAAGTGGCGGGAGGCATCAGCGGATACGGTCAGGCAGCGCTGCTGCCGGCCAGTGCGCAGCGACTGGTGCACCCACTGGGGTGATACAATGCCCACGCCTGCAGTCAGTCATGAGCAATGGCAGCAAGAACTCTAACGTTGGTCACAGCAGTGACGTTGGTCACAGCAGTGCAGGCAAAGCGCGGCAGCAAAGAGAGCTTGGTGTACAAGCCACGCAGCCTGTAGCACAGAGGGCAAGTCAACTGGCGAGGAACGTGCAGGCTCTGCAATGGGGAGGGCTGCACTTGGCCTGATGCGCCTTCCTTGGACAGCAAGCTCGAGTGGAGCTCACCCATGGAAAGCCACTTGAGGGCGTCCTCTGGCTGGCAAACAACATGTGTGACGCCGCGGCCAAGGCTGCCGCCCTCGGCCACACAGCCGCCGCCCTTCTCCAGCGCAGCTGTCACACTGCACCATGGACGCATCAGCAGATAGCATCGGTAAGCAAAGAGGAGGCTGCTAGGCTTTCAGGATGCTAGGCACACTCACAGTTGGGGCAGTGTTTCTTGCAGCAAGCGGTGATTCGGCCGCCGCTCACCGCTCCCGCTCTTCAGAGTCAAGGCTGGGGTCGATGACCGCAAGCATTGCCAAGAACACCTTGCCCCCGCTGTCAGCCACCTGCAGGCAGGCAGTTGGGATACGCTCATGCAGTACTGGAACGCCCTGCACTACCTCCGGGACGACGTCCCTGCGCTCAAGTCAAGCCAGCACATCTCCCTTCGAAGCGAGCCCTCATATCTGCATCCGTGCGACATCACCTGCGAGCCAGAGGCTTCCAGCCCCGGGCTGCAAGCTTCTGACTGGGCAAGGCGAGGAGCCTCCGATGCAGCTGCAGAAGCATCTGCTGCAATGGGGAGACACCCCGCCGACTGACCGCCTGCTGCCGGTACGGAGCCTGCAGAGCTGGGAAGGCTGCCAGCTGGCAGTGCCCCGCTGCCTGCACGCATTAGCTCGGTCTGCGGCAGCGCAGCACTCTCATGCTGGGCGCTGGCTGCAGCTTCAGGCTGGGGTTCCCCACGCTCTTGCCGCCGATACTTGGCTGGAGTCAGCTGTGGGTCAACTGAGGAACAGCCAGTCCGCTGCCATTCCTGCTGCTGCTGCTGCTGCTGCTGCTGTGGCTGCCTCACTTCAGGCACCGGCTGATTTTGGGCCGATTGGGCCTGTCGCAGTGCAGCAGCTGCAGGTGGCACTTGGTGCAGCCCTGGATACTTGCTGGGCAGGGAGGCAAGGCAGGCCAGCTGCGGCGGCACAGACTGGTCTCCCGCTGCCGGCCGCGTGCTGGCCTGCGGGGGTTCCAGCGCTGCTGCACGCTGCCCATGTGCTGCCGCCAGAAGGCGCGCCAGCTCAGCAGCTCCGTCCTCGCCTTTAGTTAGCCCAGAGCCAGAAGCCATGCTGATGGCTCCACGGCCCGAGTCTTGCTGCACTCGTGGCAGGAGCTCAGCAGCAGACAGCGCTTGCCGGTCAGCACTGTGCTGCAGCAGCCGCTGGCAGCAGTGCTGCTCTCCCTGCAGGCTGCGCACAGCTGCTGCCGGCTGTGCAGGCCCCAGAAGCTGCCGAGAAGCGCGCAGCTGCGCTAGCAAGCTGACGGTCTGGGCAGCTGCATGCCCTTCCTGCAAGCTCTCCTGTGTAGCTGCTGCAGACTGTCTCCCAGGGGATGCAGGCGCAAGTGCCGCTGGCTGAGCTGCCGAGGACAGAGCCGGGTGGCACAGCCCTGCCGGACCCTGCTGCCTGCAGCTGCCATGCTCTGCCTGATGTAGGCCTGCAGGCCCACTCCGCTGCAGAGCCGTACCAGCAGCCGACGACGCTCGAAGCTGCTCCAGGAGCTGCGCAGTGGGAGGCCCAGACGCGCCCGTGGCATGCAAATGCTCACGCTGCTGGGCTTGGGGTGCTCCACTGCAGGACGCCCGCAGCTGCTCCAGCAGCTCTGCTGTTGAGAGGCCAGACCCAGGCTGGGCCTGAGCAGGCTGTTGCTGCTGCTGCGGGGTGGCCGCTGGAGAGCTGGCTGGTGCCTGCAGCTGCCTCAACAGGACCTCTGTCGACAGTCCGCGCTCACGCCCGTTCTCCTGCACACGCCACTGCGAATCTGTTGCAGCGCTGGCAATGGCTCGCAGCTGCTCCAGAGCCTTGACAGTTGCCATGCTAGGCAAGGTCTGCCGCTGCGGCTGTGCAGGCAGCGGTGCAGGGCTGGCAGAGGCCCGCAGCTGCTCCAGCAGCTCTGCTGTGGACAAGCCAGGCGTGGGGCTAACCCTTGCGGGCTGCTGGCACCCCGCCTGCTGCATGGGGTCAGCGGTGGCTGACAGCTGCAGGCGGTTGAAGAGCTCTCTTGTTGTGGCAGCTGATTGAGGTCGGCAGGCTGGCATTCCTGCTTGCGCAACATCAGGCGGCGGGTGCTCCCCACGAGTAGGTGAGGCCAGTGGTCCTTGGCCTCCCTTGGGCAATGGCAATAGTGCTACTGCTTCTACGGTGGCAGCAGAATGTGCTGCTGCCTGAGCTCGCCGAGGCTCTGTCTGCATCAGCTGCTGTGATGGCTGCTGCTTTGGCTGCTGTGGGGAAGTGTTGCCACGCGTGGGCACAGCGTCGGCAGCAGGTGCCAGCAGCTGGAGCTGCGCCAAGAGCTCAGACCCTGCACGCCACAGCAAGGAGGGCTTGCTTGCCATATCAGGAAACAGCCAGCCGCACCTCGCCCAACCAGCGGCAGACCATAGTTGTCGGTCATCTTGGCAGCGCTGATGGCGGAAATATGCAAACGAAAACATTAACGCTGAGGGTCTTACCTGGTATGAAGCCTGCTTGGGTCATGGGAAGGCGAGCGAAGTCAATGCCGCCGCCTGCAGCAAGGTGCCGACGTTGTTTGAGTGGTGAGCCTTTGGATACTGGCACAGTGTGGCAGGCAACACCAGCAGACTGTGCTGCTGAAAAAAGATTGCCGGTTGTGCTGCTTGTGGGTGGCCTGCTGCAGCTGGCCTGCAGAAGGCTACACCTGTGACAGCAGCAACAACGATGTGCAACGTAGTGGCATAAGCTCGCCTGACTCGCTGTCCTCGTGCCCAAAGCGGGTCTGCAACTCTGGTGGCCCGCCAGCCACCGCCGCAGACTGAACACCCCACGGTGCCCCGCCCCTTGCCACACTGTCAGCGCGCCCTGCTGTCTGCTCTGTTGCTGCAGGGCCCTGTAAGCACATGCTGCGATTGACCGAAGGCAACTGTGTGCGCAAGGAGCGTGACAATTGTCCAAAGCTGGTCAGAGGTCGCGAGTTTACTGACTGCTGCAAGGGCTGCGCAGCCGCCCGCTGCGCCTGCTTCCCTGCGCTACCCGCTGTGGTTGCCACAAAAGGGCCATGCTGTCTCCCAGAATGGCAGGCATGGGTGTCTGCGGCTTGTAGGCTGCTCCAGCTGCTCGCGACGCTGCTGCTGCCTGCAGGCCGATTGCCGGCAGGCATGGGTGTCTAACGCTTGTAGGCTGCTCCAGCTGCTCGCGACGCTGCTGCTGCCTGCAGGCCCATTGCCAACAGTCTGGGGGGCCGCCTGCTCCTTGGCGCCACTGAGTGGCAGCGGCAGCGGGGGCAGCGTTGCAGGGAAGGCGGCTTCGTCCAGGCGTTTGCCTGCGCGCGCGCTCTGCACGAGCCAGTCGATGTCCACGATGGACAGGCCCCACTTGGCACGGTTTTGCACCGCGGTGCAGAGCTTCTCTGAGCAGTGGCCGCTGCAGCTTTGTGCTGCTCTGGCGCTGCCCTGCTGGCCATAGACAGTCAGGTGCGTGCAACGCCGTGAGAGGTTGGGTGAGTACCTGCGGATGGGCAAACGGTGGGCAGAGTTGCAATGGCACATCCAGCTGTAGGAGGCTGCGAGGGCGACGGGCGGCAGCTGTCGGTGGGGCTGGCTGTAGCAGGCACCGAGGGCGACAGGCAGGAGCTGTCGGTGGCAAGGGCTGTCGGAACCGCTCAAAGGCACGCGCCTTCCTCCCGCGGACTCCACCAGCTCCTGCAGAGTTGTACGCAGTTCCTTAGGCGCCCCTGTCACGCTCACGAGCAGCCCGGCCGCCCAGCCCTCGTGGGCTAGGCTTGGCATATTGCTGAGTGTTGCGATCGCTTCGGGGGACTGCAGGAAACGCTGGCAGTCATGCTTCGGAGAAAGCCAAAATGCCGCTGCCCGCTGCTGCCGCTGCCGCGCCGCTGCGCAGCGGCTGCCCGACCCAAGTTTGACTTGAGGCTGCCCGACCCAATTTTGACTTCATTCACATACAATAACAATACGAATAGTTGACCAACGGAACTCAGATCAGCTGGAGCTTTGCTACGTCGCAAAGAACTGCTCAACAGCAGTGCCCGTTGATGGCTGTCACGACATCGGTCTGCTCGAAGCGCTGAGTGATTGCGTTCTCTGTTTTGTGAACAAATGCAGCGTACAATCACTCTTGAAATCCGCTGCAACTGCCGACTGCATTCCTTTTGTCACAGCGCTGAGCAGACCTGTCACTTGGTCGCTAGGTGGCGCTGGGCGGCGCCACCTGGTCGGCCGGCAACACAGCCTCAGGCCCTGCCGGCCTGCCCAAAACGCATTTTGATGTGTTATTATCAGTAAAACCAGGCTGACAGGGCGGTCCGCCGCCCACGCGGGCCAGCTGGCCGACGCCCGCGCCCCATTCGTGCACCTCAAAAGCGACGCCTGTCCCGCACTCCTCACACATTCTATCGCAGTCACCTCGCTTACAAATTCCCTCTGATCACACGTGCTCCGCTCCCACCATGGCGCCCCGTCTTCTGCTCCTGGCCGCCCTGGCGGGCCTGCTGGCCTGCGCTGCCGCC
>VFQP010004957.1_pt1 | contig 11935 bp, 8 predicted proteins | sample 3512351 | NCBI WGS metagenome assembly VFQP01 (sample SAMN10412372, study PRJNA504923) | tailings metagenome | isolation source: Relicate 1 Philex TSF1 revegetated site | place: Philippines: Tuba, Benguet | collected 2017-08-29
CTGCCAGTACAATCGGCCATAACTCACGCGTCATCACAGCGGGTAACTACTACGAAAAGAGCTAACAACACAACAAACTCTTATCCCTCCTCCCATCCCACCAGCTGCAGCTGGCATCATCGTTTTTTCAAGTTTTTTCCCCCCGTGTTTTGTAGTATATTGCTTGTTTTGATTCTGTTTGCTGTCGGTAGAGTTTTGTTTGTGTTTGTGTGTGAGTTTACGCTAACAACAAATGTGTTGAATTGTGGGTCGTGGTGTGGTGCAGATGTCCGGTGGAAAGGTCGACCCGAAAATCGAGCTCAAGCAATTTTTTGTAGAGAATAATTATGATCCCAAACTGGTAGCTCTCGCATATCTGAGCGGACCAGAGTTTAATGCTCACGCGTTGGAGGATTTGTTTTATTTGGATGAAGAAACGTGGGAAAAGATCCGTCAGCCCTCAATTCTCGGTAATTTGCCGACGCGTCGTCTTCGCGCACTGCTCGAAAAGATCAAACCCGATAATTTGGTCGATCTCAAGCATTATTTAACCGATCCGTCGCACAAATACCATGAGCGCGGTGTGGCGGCATATAAAGTATTAAGCAGTAATAAATTCGGTGCGTCAACACTCGATGACTTGCATCGAATGACCGAAGAGGATTGGACGATCTTATCACTCCCTGAGTGGTTGGGTGTACTCCCGACCCGCCGACTTCGCTCTGAGTTGAAAGATCGCAACCGTCCACCACAGACGACGAATGCACGTCTCCGTATCGGCGCGCTCGGAACTGCTGCGATGTCGTTTAAAGGTGATATCCCCCAATCTATGATTGACGCAGCGAAAGCAGTTCAATTGGCTGCTCTGAAAACGCCAAACAATGAAGCAAAGGAATTGGCTCGAGCTTTGGCGGAATTTGCAATGCAGGGAGTGGAAGTAACGGCTGATGCCGTTGGAATGGCCGCACTGCGCGTACAGGTACGGACGAGATTCTCCGTTCTCCTCCTCCCTCCTCGTTTCAGATGATTCAAATCGTGTTGTGTGAAACAGATGTCACCTCGCGTGAAATACGACACAACAAAAGAGGGTGAAACAGAGATATTGCTCTGCCCACCAGTGGTTGATGCAAAGGATCAGAAGCTTCAGTGGCGATTCATATCAGAGGTTGAAGTGCCGGCTCCGGAATCCGCTGCGGCGCACATCGAATATCGCGAATCGACTGAACCGGTATTACGACTCAGAAAAGGAGAAAAAGCGGTTCGCATTTCAGCAGAAACGATCGATCATAACGGAGATCCGTTCGTGGTGGTGTATCCGTTCCGAGGAAACGTGTCTGGTAAAGGCGAGCTGCGTGGAGCACCGAAAGAACTCGTTTCAAACTCGGATTTAGGTTTTATTGAGCCGCCGATATTCGATCCAGCCGTGTGTGATGCGCGTCGCGCAGTGTTTATGGGCATCTCTCAGTATTTCCGATCCGGCGGGACAGATGTGTGGCGTCCGCTCAAAGGTTGTGAGGCGGATGCGGAGTGGTGGCAGGCGCGACTCATCGAATCGAAATTTATAACGTCTGATAAAAACACTAAAAGTTTTTATAACGGCGATCTGACAAAGGCTAAAATCGATACAGCCGACAGTGAAGTGGTCAAACACTTACAATCCGGCTGCACACCACAAGCCGGATCGACCGTCTTTGCCGTATTCTCCGGTCACGGCTGCTACGATCAGAAGGGTTCGGGTGGCTACCAGCTATTAACGGGTGACTCGCATGAAGTGGGTCGGGACAACTTTATTGCTCATGTGATGGCGGGTGACGGCAAAAACAAACCGCCGTCGTACGGTGTGTTTATACTTGACTGCTGCGCAAATCCGACGGCCGCCAAACAAACCGCTCAACCCAATGAATTCATTCCACTGAAATTTCCGGTGTGTATCATTACTGCCGCACCGCCTTACGGCAAAGCCGTCGCGGCAAAAGGAGATAACAAAACCGGTGAGTTCGTTCGGTTCTACACAGAAGCACTCGACAGCAAACTCGGTGGTAAATCACTGTTGGCAGTTCATAAACGCGCGGCCGTCATCGCAGCTCGTGCCAATATCACTTTGACCATGCAATTCATTGGAGCCGGTAACGCCACCTCATCCGCTGGTTCGGGCGGCTCATTAACTGGTACCAAAATGGATGATATTTTTAATCTGCATCCTTTTACCAAACCGGCTGGCAGCGGCGGTGACGGTAAGGATTCGAAATCGCCGGCCGCTGCTGCTGGCGGTGCAGACGGTGATGGTCCAATGGCGGAGACTACAATTGGTAATACCACGCTTCGTTTGGGGTCCGGTGGTACAATCACAGTTGGTGCGATGGGGGATAACGCACTCGCTGTGCACGTCATCCACACAAAATAGCTCCAAAATCCAATCCAATCCAAATCCCCCGCTTTCTCAAATCTCCACCCTTTCTTCCTCGCTTAGTAGTTCGATGTTTTTTTGTGTACTGAAATTCTGTTGGTTCTATCTCCCAATTGTCATATGTCTTGTGTTCTGTTCTGGTCGTTTCGTTTGATTGTTCCTGTTTCGTGCAATAATTCCTTCTTTAAATCGCTGTTCCAACTGAATCGATCGTTTTGTGATGATTAGATGGCAGCAGCTGCTGCCGCGACAGGCGGAGCGGGTTCATCCAATTTGAAACAGTTTTTGGCTGAGAACAATTTTCTGGCGTCTGTTTTGGATGTTTTAAGTGGTCCAAAGTATCAAGTCCAAACAGTGAGCGATCTGTCTGTTTTAGACGATGACGATTGGGAGTCACTCAAAACAGCGATAGGAAAGGCCCCCGCTCGCCGACTTCGATTGTTGACCCCTCCGCCACCCGCAGCCGGAGGCGATAGGCCAAAACAAACAACTGCCGCCAGTGGTAATGGTGGAGGAGGTGGTGGTGCCGGGGGCGGTGACGGTGGTGGGTCTTCGAAGAATCGTGGTCCGGGACTGACGATTCGAGCTGCTGGTCCGGGAGCGCGTTACGTCGACGCCAGGAATGTGTCAGAATCGGTACAGCGCGAACTGATCAATGCACAAACGTCTGGTGTAGAGCCAACGCGTGCCGAATCAAGAGAGGTCAAACAAATACTGAGAACTGCGGGCAAGTTCGCTGAAATCATGCCAGTGGAGATCGGCATTATTGGAACGCGCGTGTTCGGTGTGAAAGTAAGTCACTCATCACACCAGCAGCACAGATTTGCTCACCGCCACTGATCTGCAGATTAGGTGGTACCCCAACCCCTCAGTTACACGCTCGGGCAAGCTCGAACGGAAAAGTGTATACGCTTGAACCACCGAATGATAGCGAGTTGCAGTGGTGGTTTACATCGACGGTTCAGGTTCCAGCGAAAGGCGAGCGTCCCGCGGCTCACACCGAATACCGTCAGACCACCCAACCACACATTTTTGTTGCAGCGGATGAAACACTCACTACTATTATCGCTGAAGCAACCGATCAAAAGACAGGCGATATGTTTATGGCGACCTATGCATGTACGTCCGTCTTGAATTGGCTGTATCGTATTGTCGGTATGGCCCGTGCTAATATGCCATGACTTGTATTCTGCAGTGAACAAAGGCTCTGACTCCAAAGACGGATGGACCTGTGAGGATGTTTGGAAGGTGGAACCTGACCAGCCGCGATCGCGATCAGTCGTGGACACAAAAGATACTGACCGTCGCGGTGCGTTTATTGGAATCAGTAAATACGTTGATCACGCGGCGGCTCGCGGGCTCATAGAGCTACCAAAGGCCGAGGGCGATGCGCGGTGGTGGGAAAACGTTTTGGTACCAAATTTCATTCCTGTCGCCAACTCCAAACCACTATATGGTACAAACGTCCATCCGGCGGCTTTCGATGAGAGTAAAGGCCCGATCGTGCCGCATCTCCAGGGCGGATCATCCGCGTGGCTGGTGTATTCCGGTCACGGCGCGTATCAACCATCGAAAGGTTACGTATTCACTACGTTTGATGGAAAGTGCGTGAGTCGGGACGATCTAATACGCGATGTTATGTTTACGGCTGACCGTCAAGTAGAAAAGAGACCGAAATACGCGGTGTTTATATTTGACTGCTGTTCAAACCAAATCGCTGATCCGCAGCCGCAGGACGGAAAGTCTTCGCATTTCTTCCAACCCCTAAATTTTCCGGTGTGTATCATCACCGGTTCTGCTCCGTACGGCAATGCACGCGACGGCCAGCTGGTGAAAGCGTTTCAGGCGGCACTGCAAGAATCTAAAAGTAAATCACTTTTGGATGTGTATAAACGTGCGGCTGCGATCGTGGCCCAAAGTCCGCAGCGCGCATTAACCATTCAGTTTATTAGCTCAGCTGAAGACAGGGGCGTCGATATGTTCGATCTCTATCCGTTCCAGACGAATTCGGGTTCAACTGCCTCCGCATCAGGATCCGGTGGAGGCGGTGGAAGCGGTGGAAGAGGTGGTGGAAGAGGTGGTGGTGGTGGTGGAAGCGGCGGCGGAGGTGCAATGGAAATCTCCAAATCACTGGCCGTCGCAGCTCGCGATCGCGATTCCAAATCGCGCACCACAAACAAGCGAAAAGCTGATACCAAGCCCAAGAGCAAACCACGGAAACAGATCAATCGAAAGAAGCAGAGCAGTTCCGAATCATCAGGCTGGACCGATACTACAAGTTCGAGTGACATCAGCTCCGACTCGTCAGAGACCTCTGAGTCCGATGACGCTTGTGGTGGTGGTGGCGGCGGCGGTGCTGCTAGCGGTGGTGCTGGTAGTGGTGGTGGTGGTGAACAGCGCAGACGCGGTAAGATCGCAGGTGTTATGTTTGATATGAGCGGCAACGCTCAAGCAGAGATCAACGCAGCCGGCACAAATGTAGAAAACATCAAACTCCGCGGCTCAAAAAAGAAGAAAAAGCACAAATCCACCAAATAACGAACCCGCTCGGTGTCTCTTTCCTCGTCCAAATTTTATGTTTGTTTTTCGCTGTTCTTTTACTGTTCGTCGAGCGTGTTTATTGTTTTCGCGCCCATTCATTGATCGAGAATAATTGTGTGTGTAGTGGTGCGATGGTTAAACTCGTAAAGGTTGCAACCTGTAATCTTGATCAGTGGGCGATGGATTTCGATCAGAATTTACATAACATCTGCGAATCCATTCGTATCGCTAAATCATTGGGTTGTACGTTCCGTACCGGGCCTGAACTCGAAATCACCGGATACGGATGTCAGGACCATTTCTTGGAACAAGATACTCTGATGCATTCGTGGCAGTCGATCGCTAAACTGCTGGCCAGTGATCTGACGGATGGTATATTGTGTGATGTCGGTATGCCGGTATTACATCACAGTGTACGATACAACTGTCGCATATTTATTTTAAATCGAAAGATCGTATTTATTAGACCTAAAATGCATTTAGCAAATGATGGTATGTACGAGCTGCGAGATGTCTGTTTTGGCATTGCGCGTCCGTCGAACTCACTTCTGTCGTGTTGTTTGTCGTCAGGTAATTATCGTGAAACGCGTTGGTTCACCGCATGGAGTCGATCTGTGTATGAAGTGGACGATTATCCATTACCAAATCAGATCCGTGATTTGACCGGACAGCGATTTGTTCCGTTTGGTATTTGTATCGTCGAATCACTGGATACGACCGTCACCGTCGAAGCATGTGAAGAGTTGTTCACTCCAGACTCGCCGCATATTTTATTGGGACTGTCTGGTGCTGAGATCATCGCGAACGGTTCAGGCAGTCACCACCAATTACGTAAGCTCGACACTCGGTTAAACCTAATGAAAAACGCGACAGCTCGTGGTGGTGGTGCATACCTGTATTCTAACCAGCAGGGCTGTGACGGCGATCGATTATATTTCGATGGATGTGCGTGTGTGGTGGTCAACGGAGATGTGGTCGCGCAGGGCGCTCAATTCTCAGTGTATGACGTAGAGATCGTCACAGCAACAATTGATTTGGATGATATCCGTTCGTTTCGAGCTGCCACTGCGAGTCGTTCGGTGCAGGCTGCCAATACAAAATCACTCCCGCATGTCCGAATCGATTTCAAACTCGTTACTCCCAACGCGAAAGGTATCGCCTCTCCACCGGTGGCAATTAAATATCACACACCGCAGGAAGAAATCGCGTACGGACCAGCGTGTTGGTTATGGGATTATTTGCGTCGGAGTGGAGCGAGTGGTTTCTTTTTACCGCTATCGGGTGGTGCTGACAGTGCAGCGACATGTGCGATGGTCGGTATTATGTGCACGCTCGTAGTCCGTGCGTGTCGCGATGGCGGTTCAGGTGATCCCACCGTCTTAGCCGATGCTCGACGTATCGCGGGAGAATCTGTTGATAGTAAATATGTACCAACCGATCCAAAAGAGTTGTGTAATCGTATACTGCATACTATGTATATGGGAACAAAAAACAGCTCAAATGAGACAAAATCATTCGCTGCCAAATTAGCGTCGGAGGTAGGAGCATATCATTTGGATACGACAATCGATCAGGCGATCGATTCGATGCTGTCGATATTTGGTTCATTCTCGGGCGGTAAAAAACCTCAGTTTGCCGTGTACGGTGGTTCAGCAGCAGAGAATTTAGCGTTACAGAATTTACAGGCCCGATTACGTATGGTGTTGGCGTATTTAAGTGCTCAGTTACTTCCGTGGGTGCGAGCACGAAAGGGATTTCTATTGGTATTGGGAAGTGCAAATGTGGACGAAGCACTGCGTGGGTATATGACAAAATATGACTGCTCTGCAGCTGATCTCAACCCAATCGGAGGTATATCAAAGGGTGATCTCAAATCGTTTCTGCTTTGGGCATCGACTCATATGAATTATAAAACACTGAGTTCGATCGTGGCGGCTCCACCGACCGCTGAGCTCGAGCCGATCACCGCCACTCATAAACAGAGTGATGAGGAGGATATGGGTATGACATACAGTGATTTAGGACTGTACGGCCAATTACGTAAGATCAGCCGTTGCGGTCCAGTCGCGATGTATCAAAAGCTGTGTGGTGTGTGGCCGGATCTGTCACCACGTCAGGTCGCAGAAAAGGTCAAACGTTTCTTTTATTTTTATGCCGTGAATCGACACAAATCGACCGTTTTGACACCGTCATATCACGCTGAGAATTATTCACCGGACGATAATCGGTTCGATTTGCGTCAGTTTTTATATAACGTTCGGTGGCCGCGACAGTTCCAACACATCGAACAGCTCGTAAAACAGACAGAGCAGACCACTCCACCCACAGCCACCGCGACTGCTGGTAGTGGCGGCGCTGCAGCAGCCACGACCGACACCAAATCTCAACCGCTGACGACTGGTGTGGCCGTCGGATCGAACGGATCGAACGGATCTGCTGCCGCCGCAGGAAGCGGTGGACGCGACGTCAAAACGCCAGCGACCAAACAACCGGTGACTGCACCGCTCTCGTCCGTTCCTGTGATCGGAGCCCGCGCCAGTGCCAGTGCCAGTAAAGGCTCGACACAAAAAGCACTCGCATCGAAATCGGCGTCGCAGCATCAGAGTGGTGGTTATACGAGCTTCGGTGTTGGTGGTGGTGGTTGTGGCGCCGACGGCTTCGAAAGCGGCGACGAATAACTCTCAAAAGTCGTCGATTGTCCATTGTTGTAGTTTTTCGTTCTCGATTCATTTCTGCGTCTCATTTTGTTTTTGTGTGCAAAATTTCAATTTCTCTCATCGCTTGGTTGCCGGCGACAGCAGCAGCAGCTGCTGACCGTTTAACTTTTCATTCTTTACGGCGTACAAAAAAAAATCAGAGACAGAAGAAGAGCGGCAGCGCATGGAATTCAGCAGTCAAAATACGCAGAGAAACGGCGTATCAATATGTCATTTGAGTTGCGATTGCGGCGGCTGCCAATCGAGGACGAACTGTGCCGTTACGGTTGCAGCGTACACTGCGATGTAGGGATGACAATCGCTTAACGGATGGGCAGTACTCACCGGCAGCGAATACACAGAGCCGGGACTCGGCACTGAATCCGGTGTGCGATACGCGTTCTCGTACCGGCGTGTGGCGCGCATCGGTTTATCATTCAAATAAAAGCGGAGTGAATTCTTTTCGATATCACACGCCACACCAATCACTGAACCGCTCATCGCAAATCCATCGCATTCCGGTACTTCCAAATGATACATCGCAGTATCCGACTCCGACCGATTCGACACCAAATCATGAAATCTACCGCGTCGATTGTCGTCTGCTAATGTGGATAGTATTGGACTGATGATCTGACCGCCGTGAACGGCACTCGTAAATATCTTCAGGGCCGCAAGGCATGAGAGACGCGACGGTCGCTTCACCTCGGGATGAGCGCTGTTTGGAACGTCTTCGATTGGAGACATCGGCTTAGGGGTATCTTCCGAACACACACCATACACAGTCGGATCTGCACCGCACGCCGCGCCGGTACAGCCCTCCACCATCGACGATTTGTCCTGTTTCGCGCTTGGGCGATGAACCACTCCGACTGTTATGCACCGAATACTCAAATCACTGAGTGCTGTCACTTGCGTGATGCGAATCGCAAAACACGGCGGAACGAGACCGCAACCAAACGAGTATTTCCCCCACGTCCGATTCCAATACATCGGTTCACGCTCCAACACACATTCGTGCTCGTACGAACCAGAATTTTTAATGAATACATGACCTGAGAGGACGCAACATCACGACATGACATGACACGTCACGAAAAACCATGACATAAAGAGCGTTCGGCCTCGCCGGCAACACGACTCATACCGGTCAACACGAAATATTGCGCGATTTCTCGAATCAATACGCTCGGGAAATCACATGGAAACAGCTGGCTCACAGTTTCGATAAATGACGTGATCGATCGGTCGAACGGTATTGCACTCATCGCGCACTCACTACACCACACAACACAACAACAAAACGAAACATAACACAATCAATTACTCTCCCTCCAGCACAACACCAACCAACGGGAACAAAAAGAACAGAGCAGAAAGAAAGGCCGACAAAAGAAAACCAGATTTATTGACATATTATTTAATGTCTACTGAATAGAGCAGACCGCCGGCAGGATCGAATCAGTCCTCGACCGATATAAAAGCGGTCGTTCGTACCGGTTTTGTGATTGTTCACGAGCAAACAACTCGGCTGAAATGTGCTGAAACAAATCCTGTACGCCCGTGCCCAATCGAGCACTCGTCTCTATGAATTTCGCGTTGTGCTGCAGCGCGTACGTCCGTGCCACCTCCTGCGATACAGCGCGCGGCCGGACTTTCTGTTGGAAATACTGAAATGCACCGCGTTTGGTGGATCGTTCAAACTCAGACTTTTTTGAATCTTTCGCGTCCGCCGCGCCGTCTGCTGCTGCTGTGTCGACGACATCCGATTGCAGTCCTGCGATATACACCAAAATCGGCGATCGCTGATATTCGCCGTTTGCCCACCCGCTCTCAAATTGGTAGCTCATTGACTCAAATTGTGGGATAAGCACTTCAGTCATAAAATTCCATGATTCGAGTGAAGTGATATCATAACAAAACACAACCGCACTCGACCCACGGTACTGGACATAATTTCCTCCGGTATATTTGGCGTAACGCCGGTTATAGTATCCCGCATCACCCGCCACGAGATGTAAACAGACACGAGCTGGATCGGTACCGTCACCACCACCGCCACCGCTACTACCGCTACCGGTTCCGGTAGTGCTGAGTTGATCCGGCGTCAGCGTATGTCGAAACAGATAATTTTCAGAGCCGTAATAATAATTATTAGCTGCAAACGGGCTCGGTTGGTTGCTGTTCATTGAACCAAACGCTGCTGCTTTGCAGAGTGATGTTTTACCGCACGCGCGATCACCCGTCACCGTAATTCGAAACTTTCGATATGAGCGCTCGTGTTTTGCCGCCTCTGCGGCTGCTTTTTCCGCCGCGGCTTTACGGAGTTGTTCACACCACATCACAGCGAACACGTCACTACACCAATCAATGGATGTGGCATCGAATGAAAGCGGTGGCCACCGCCCATCACCCAATCGTCTGCTCGCATCCACCACGGCCTGATTCCACATTTGTTGTCGCTCAGCCTTTCGTTTGGCCTTTTTCGAAACCACCGCCACCGCCACCGCCGACGCTGCATCCGCTATTTTTGTGTCTGGTGGTGGTAGTGGTATGAGCGGCGGAATGGCAGCGGCTGAATTCGCACCGCGTCGAATCGCAAATCCGGGTCTCAAGCGCTGAGCACGCGCTTTCGCCTCAGCCGCTTCCTTTAAATCAGCCGCCGCGGCCGCAGCGGCAGCAGCGGATTGTTTTGCGTGCTGTTTGGCTGCCGCTTCCTCCTCCGCTCGCGCAACCGCCATTTGAGCGGCCAAACGCCCCTCCGGGTCAGTGCGTTGTACCACCATCGGCTGATGAAACCACTTCCGTATTTCTGGTGTTAACAACACATCACCTTTCACTGATTGATTGCCCAAATGCGATGTAACATCGTATGACCGAAAATTATATAACACACACAGTAACCACGCACGGCGCATGGCACGCGATAACCCGAGCTGTTCACGTGCGAGTTTGCTGCAGTTAACAGCAGTGATCAACTCGCGCGGATGTTTCAGGTATGAAAGAATTTCAGAGATTACAACCGATTGTGGGAGTGACCAAAACTGTAAGCGAGAATTTATACCTCCCGATTTACCGGTAGTGTCGGTCGTGACCGATGAAACAACGCTCGATACAATCGAGACAGGTTGAGGAGCTGCTGATTTGGTCGGTACCGGCGGCGGCGGTGGTGGTGGTGGTGGTGGTGGAGGTGGTGGTGGTCGGATGCGTGGGATGTCCACCCGTTTGTCCTGACCCGGAGGGAACAAACCATAATCGACGGCTGCTTTCGCTGCCTCCAGCTCTTGAGCTGACGCTGGTTTTTTCTCTTTTCCTTCCGCCTCGTTTTCTTTATCCTTCCGCGCTGGTCGGGGCGGTGGACCAAACCAGAGAGGAGCGTGCATCCACGACGAAGACGCCGGCTAACGCCTAAAGAAAATCACGCCATAATTCAACGGACGGCCACGAATTCTCCACGACCGAACAACAAACGAAAACCCGAAAATTTCAAACGAATTCGTTTATTATCACGGAGAGTGACTGACGCATACGGGGAATGAAAAAAAAAAATCAAAACACCAAAGCGGATAAGTAAGCGCAGAGAGCCGATAAGCAAAATATACGGTGGATGGACCGAAGACAGATAAGAGAGATAGGGCGAGAGTAGCGACCTCGAATCAATGGGGTCAAATCAAATCAGGACGCAAAAGCGAGAAAAGCGAGGAAAATTTACATAGCATTGGAATAGGCTGAAATGGATTAGAGCACAACGTGACAAAAAAGATTTTGATAACGGGTAATTTTATTTCTTAGCCTGAGCAGTGGTCGTCACCGCTGATTGCGGTGCTTTTGCGGGCGGTGCGGCAGTGAGGGTAAACGGTTTCGATTTCCATTTTGATCGCTGAACTCCAGCCGCCACCGAGAAATATCGAAACTCATACTCCCCCGGCTCAGTCGGTGCAAACTCTGCCTTCCACGCCAGTGATCCATCGGGTGCCAATCGATTCGCGTGAGCCGCGTACCAGCGGTCGCCGTGCTCGTCGTCACCGCTATCATCAAGTGATGAAAGCGTCACAAAATCTTGTTCGCACCAACCACTCATTTTCTTCAAAACAAGTGTGAATCCGGTATGCGTGTGCACAAGTGGTGATGGCGTGATCGACGCAATGAACTCCGGATTGAGCGCTGCACCCGCGGGTCGCGGGATGTCGATTTTTGGATCACGCGGCAATAAATGAGTCGGTACGTGGATCCAGCGATTATGCCAGTGCGATTTATGGACCCACGCGATAAACGCCATATCAATCCACACCTCTTCCACGACCACTGCGTC
>VFQP010004958.1_pt1 | contig 11933 bp, 14 predicted proteins | sample 3512351 | NCBI WGS metagenome assembly VFQP01 (sample SAMN10412372, study PRJNA504923) | tailings metagenome | isolation source: Relicate 1 Philex TSF1 revegetated site | place: Philippines: Tuba, Benguet | collected 2017-08-29
ACCACCAAGTGCAAGGTATGCTGTAGGGAATAATAATAACCCTGACCATCCTACGAAAACGAAACGGTCACGACGAAGCCAGTCATCAACGACATCAAACCAACCACGTTTTTCTTGAGTTTTTCCAATCGCTATAGTCATAGCGGAATGCTCTCCTTTACATTGTATTCAAAACGTAACCAAATTTTTTTGGTTTCTTTAAAGTGTTTCTTTCTTTTTTTTCTTTCTCAATTTTCCTTCCTTGTTTTCTTTTCAAGAAAACACGGACCAAATTGAGAACGCCTTTTTTCATTTAAAAAAAGGCACCAAACCAGATGGTTTTTTTGAAAGAATCATTTGTTTTTAAGTCAAATAATTAGAAACAACTTTGTTTTGAGACGAAAAATTTTTCATTCTTCTTTAATTTTTGAGAACGAAAAAAGATTTGATAACTTTTTTAGAAAAAAAGCCAAAACAAATCAAATTATGTGATATGTTTAATTATCACGTTTTAGTTTTTTTTGTTTATGCATAAACAGTATATGCAAGGAACGGGTGTAGTTTCAAGTTACTAGATTTTATTTTATACAAAAAAATTAAAACATTTTTATTAATTATTATTATATTATTATCAATTAATTATTATCTTGGTGTCTAGGTCTTCAAATCTGTGAGTTTTTTACTGCCGTTTTTTTATAGTGTATTTTTTGTTTTCTTCTGGTGCTTTTTTTATTCTCATTTCCAAAATTCTTACAAAATTCGATTTGCATTTTTTTAGAAAAAAAAATGCGTTCTCAATTTTTTCAAAAATTGAGAAAAGAAGGGGGTAAAAAAACCCGTAAATCAATTGTTAGACTGGTCTACATTAAAAAACTTGTAGACATAGTGTCTTGTAATCTCTACGAATAAAAATTACAAGAGTTATAAAAAGCCTACTTGATGACAAAAGCTTTTAATTTTTAATTTTTTGTCATCAAGTAGGCTTTTTTCCAAATTAAATATTAAGTTGATCACCACGACGGTATTGTAAATACGCAGTGACAAATAATCCTGCAATTGTTACTGGAACAAGACCAAGCACAATACCTGATAAAAGAGCTTCTACCATAAATATATTTTTAAATTAATTTTATTTTTAAAAGACCAATATAACAAGTTAAAGTGATTACCAGGGCACTTAGTAATAAAGCAATATAACTAAAAACAGTTACCATTGTTAAAAATCCTTGAAGTTAAACAATTAAAAATTCATTTCAGCTAATTGAACTTTTTCAAATTGTTTTTTCTTAAGAACTAAGAAAACTTGAGCTAAAAGAACAAAAAGGAAGAAAACTAATAAACCTTGAATGCGAGCTGGGTTTTGTAAAACAATCTCTGTTTCTTCCTGACCGAAACCACCAACATTTGGATTTGTTGTTAAAGCCTGATCAACGCCAACAGTGTCTCCAATTTTGACAACCAATTCTGGACCTGGAGGAAGTTTTTCAGAAACAACTTCCCCGTTTGAAGTTTCGATAGTAATTACATAACCACCTTTTTTCTCGATAGGTTCAATTGCAGTTATTTTTCCAGCCGTAGAGGCGGTAAAAATTGTATTATTGCTTTTCGATCCATCAGGATAAACTTGACCTCGACCACGATTTCCACCAATATAAATTGGATATTTTAAATAAGAAACTGATTTATTAGTTGCTGGATCAGGAGATAAGATAGGAAACACCATTTCGCTATATTTTTTTCCAGGTACAGGCCCTACAACGAAAATATTGCTCTTTTCAGCACTGTAAGGTTGGAAATAAAGTTTTCCTACTCTTGCTTTCATCTCTTCCGGAATTCGGTCTGGTGGAGCTAGTTGGAACCCTTCCGGTAAAATTAAAACAGCACCAACATTAAGATCACCTTTTTTTCCATTTGCTAAAACTTGTTTAATTTGTTTATCATATGGAATTTTTACAACAGCTTCAAAGACTGTATCAGGCAATACTGCTTGCGGTACTTCAATTTCAACAGGTTTTTCAGCTAAATGACAATTAGCACAAACAATACGTCCGTTCGCTTCACGAGGATTTTCGTAATTTTGTTGAGCAAAAATAGGATATGCGTTGCTAGCTGAGGCTACAAAGAAACTAGAAATGACCATAAGGAGACTTTTGGATACCAAAGTAGCCAAATTGGAAGTCTTGTCAGTTAAAAAATTGAATTCTAACTTTTTAAAATTACGCATAGAAATTTTTATTAAAAATTTTCCAAAAATATTTTGTTATCCTTTTTGCGTAAAAAAAAACACAAATTTTTTTTGGATCTATTAAATTTTCTTCTCTTGACTATTGTTCACTTGGTTTTAATTTTTCCTAAAAAATCATAGTTGATCCTCAAATTTCTTTACAATTTTTTTTGCCTTTTTTGGTCTAAAAAAAGAACCAAAAAGGGTTTCCAAAAACTTTAAAGAAAAAAGTAAAAAAAAGAAAAGAAGGAAAAGTGACCGAAAGTCAACCCAAAAAAAGTTTTTGGGACGAAATGAAAGAGGTTAGATGAAATCTTTCATTTTTTTCTTAGTTTATTATAACGTAAGACTTTAGTTTCTTAAAATAGTACTAATTGATTTAAATTTGTAAATCAGCTATACTAGGGTGTAATTAGAGAATCTTACATAAAAAACATTCCATTCAAAAAAAATCTTAAATTTTTTTGAAGGAATACAAAAAAAATTTGTATCAAGGAACTTAAAATTTATGACTGCAGTTCTTGAAACTTCTTTAGAACAAGCCCGACCAGTCTTCCCGTTTACCGCAATTGTTGGTCAAGAAGAAATGAAATTAGCATTAATCCTAAATGTTATTGACCCGAAAATCGGTGGTGTTATGATTATGGGGGACAGAGGAACTGGAAAATCAACTACTGTTCGAGCTTTAGTAGACCTTTTGCCAGAGATTCAGGTAGTCGCGGATGACCCATTCAATTCAGATCCGAAAGATCCGGAACTCATGAGCCAAGAAGTAAGAGAAAGACTTCAACGTAATGAAACCTTACCAATTACAACCAAGAAAATATCTATGGTGGATTTACCATTAGGGGCCACTGAAGATCGTGTTTGTGGAACTATTGATATTGAAAAGGCCTTAACAGAGGGCGTCAAAGCTTTTGAACCCGGGTTGTTAGCAAAAGCTAATCGTGGAATTCTTTATGTGGATGAAGTTAACCTATTAGATGATCATCTTGTAGATGTTTTATTAGATTCTGCAGCATCAGGATGGAATACAGTTGAGCGTGAGGGGATTTCAATTAGTCACCCAGCACGATTTATTCTTGTTGGATCTGGAAATCCAGAGGAAGGAGAACTTCGACCGCAATTATTAGATCGTTTTGGTATGCATGCGCAAATTGGTACGGTAAAAGACCCAACCCTGCGTGTTCAAATCGTAGAACAACGTGCGAGTTTTGATGCAGCACCTCTAGAGTTTCGACAAACTTACAATGATTCACAGGCGCAATTGGGGAATCAAATTATTGCAGCCCGAAATTTACTTGCAAAAGTTCAACTTGACTATGACTATCGAGTTAAAATCTCTCAAATTTGTTCAGAATTAGATGTGGATGGATTAAGAGGGGATTTGGTAACAAATCGCGCAAGTAAAGCTATTGCTGCGTTTGAGGGTCGAGCGGAAGTTACTCCGGAAGATATTTATCGAGTAATTCCATTATGTTTACGTCATCGATTACGTAAAGATCCCCTGGAGTCAATTGATTCAGGTGATAAAGTTCGGGATATTTTTAAACGAGTTTTTGGTTATGCTTAATAACAAATAAAGAACTTCGGTTCTTTTAGTGAAAACTATCTCGTTCAGGGCTTTTGAACACCGCAAAGTGGCTTTTTCCCAGTGGTGCTTTTCACTTAAAATTGCTCACAGTTTTGAGGAAATAAAAAAAAGACGCCATTTCTAAGACTTTCTGGGGTTTTCTTTCAAATTTCAGAGATTAGTTTTTGGAATCAACCATAAAAAATCCGCTTATCCATATTAGAAAAATTTCTAATATGGATAAGCGGATTTTTTATTATTTAAAAAACCGGGCTCATCGTCTAACGGATAAGACACGCGCCTTCTAAGCGTGCAATGTAGGTTCGATTCCTACTGAGCTCAAAAAAAAATAAAAAATAAAAAATAAATTATAGTATTTGGTACGACTAAAAATTAAATTGCAATAGATGGAATTTTGTTAAAATTTTTGTCGAGTTTTTTTCTCCATCCATAAAAACGGACCATTAGTTATGTAGACTTTTTTGACTTTAACCTCTTTTGGTGCTTTTTTTTTCTAAAAAAAAACACAACTCGATTTTCCTTCCTTGTTTTCTTTTCAATAAAACAACGACCAAAATCGAGAACCAACTTTTTTGTTTTCTTTTCTTGAAATTTTGAACAATTTTGTTACCTTTTTAAAAATTACAAAAAGCTTTCTCAATTTTCTAAAAAATTGAGAACGACCAAAGGCACGATTTTTTTATGGTAGTTTCAAACAAATCTAAGCCTTATTTGGCTTTTTTATCAAAAAACCAAAAAAAAACCACAAAAAAATTGATTATGAATCTTCCCAAAAATGTTTAAACATTTTTGGAAAGATTGTTTTGAAAAGAGGATTTATCCAATTTTAACTTTTGCACCAGCATCTTCTAACTGTTTTTTAGCTGCTTCAGCATCATCTTTAGAAATGCCTTGTTGAATAACTTTTGGTAGAGTTGTAATCGCTTCTTTGGCTTCTTTTAAATCAAGAGATGTTAAATTACGAACAACTTTTAGTACAGGAACACGTTTATCACTAGGAACGTCTTCAATAATAACATCAAATGTAGTTTTTTCCTCAACAACTTCTGCTGAAGCACCACCCGCAGCAGTAGGACCTGCAATAAACCCGCCACCTACAGGTGCTGATGCATCAACACCAAATGTTTCTTCGATTTGTGAAACTAATTCCGCGGCTTCTAATAACGTAATTGATTTTAATTTCTCAATAATTTCATTTGTAGTTGTAGACATAGAAAGTATTTTCCTTTTCTTTTTAAATAAAGTAATTAATCGCGACCTAACGAAAAATTTTCAGTGAATGATGGTGTCTTTTTGATTTTCAAAAAAGACAAACAAGGCCAAAAAATCTAAAAATTGGTTCCAAAGAGATTTCTGACTAATTTTTAGAATCTCTCGATCTGTTTTCCAGTGACATGGGTTTGGAAAACATATAAAGATTCTAATTTAACAAAAACTTTTGAATAGTGTTTACTCTAAAAAATTTTTTTGTTCAAAAAAATGAAGTTGCGGGTAAAATTTTAAAAACTGGGAGAATTTAATGCTCCTTGCCTTTTTTATTCTTTTTCCTTGAAGGTGTTCACACTCTCAAGGACCAAAAACAAAATTTTGGAAACTATTTCAAAAATCAAAAAAGTTCTTTTACTTGCCTTGCTGCGTAAAATGAGGTATGTTTTTTGTAAACAAAAAGCATAGATACAATTTTCTTGGCTTTTTTTCTAAAAAAAAAGCCAAGAAATAAATCTACAAAGACACTAAATTTTTTAAAAGTTTTGAAGTAACTTTAAAAACTATATAATAGGTTCTTCAAAACTTCGAAAATTTAGTGATATTTTTAATGGCAAAAATGGCAAGGGAAGATATCCTTTTCCTAAAAATTATTGATAAGTTTCAGAACTGAACACATAGCTTTTCAAGGAAAACATATTAACGTTTTGAAAATTGTGGGGCCTTGCGAGCTTTTTTTAAACCATATTTTCGACGTTCTTTAATACGAGCATCACGTGTTAAAAATCCGGGCTTCTTAAAAGTTTTTCGGTAATCAGGAAATACTTCAATAAAAACCTTACTTAAGGCTAATCGAACAGCTTGTGCTTGAGCACTTAGCCCCCCCCCTTCAACAGAAACATAAATATCATATTTTGTTTCTGTTTTTACTAAATCTATTGGAGTAAGAATATTTTGTAAATAAACGGCATTATTTTGAAAATAATCAGAAGCTTTTTTTCCGTTTACGATTAATGTTCCGTCTGATGCAGGAATTAACTGTACACGAGCTTTTGCTGTTTTCCGACCACCAGACTGAATGGACCCGGATAAAGATTTTGTCATTTTGATCATTGTAATTTTTTTATTTAAAACGGAAACAAAAATTACAGATTGAAAGTTTTTTGTTTACTCAAATCTGTAAATTGAAAAAATAAATTTGTTAGATTTTTGAGACCAAACTGAACGCCTTCATGAGGCCTTATAGACCCATTAGTCCACACCTCCAAAACAACATATTCTGATCCTTGTTTGGGATTAAGTGATCTAATAGCATAATTAACTCGTTCAATAGGCATTGAAACAGTATCTAAAAGAAGTTTTCGTTTCTTTGTTTTCAAAGAATTTTGTTCGTTAAAATTAGCGTTTTTTTCTATCGTTTTGACTTTTTCAAGAGTTGAGAAATTGTTCGACAAAGACGTTTCTTGAGTGGAATAAAAATCACTATTATCTCCATTAAAATCTTCACTTTTTATTGATTGAGGAAAAGGATAAATTTGGAAATGAAAGCGAAATGCCAATTCAGAGCCGTTCGTTAAGGTTGCAATATGTGTATTTGGTGAGACACAACGAATGTTTTCAGGAAGTCTTAGATCAGCTGCTGTAACTTTCGCAGGCCCGCGACTTTTAAGAAATCCAGTACCTTTAAAATCGGCCAAATCACCAAACTGTGAAATTGTAGGAATAAAGGTTACCTTTTTCAAATTTAATAAGATTTCAAGAACTGTTTCTTCAATACCTGGAAGCAAAGCAAATTCATGGCTGGCACCTTCAATTTCAACATCCGCAATAGCTAACCCAGGTATCTCTGAAAGTAATGTTCGTCGAAGCGCATTAGCAAATGTTAATCCTTGACCTCGAAAAAATGTGCCTAAATGAAATCTAGCATACATTGAACCATCATTTTGAACTCTGGACTCAACACAAGAAACAAATAGATTGTTTTGTTTTTTCATAAAATCCTAGGATACCTTTTTCCGATCTTGTTTTGCGTTTTGGTTTTTCCGTGATCTTTTTTGAGAAATATTCGAGTAATACACTTATTTTCCGAAAATTTCTCAAAATTTGGTGCTTGTTGCCTTTTTTGAGAACAAAAAAGGCAAACTCAAATAAAAAAAGAGACAAGACTAACTTGAAAAAACTAAAATGTTTTAAAGGAGAGTATCTTTCCTTAATTACAAGATGGAAACTCAAAAACAACAAGGTTTGTTTGAAAATTTTTATAAAATTGGTGTCTTTTTTGCTTGCAAAAAAGACAAAGAAAAGAACCATGAAATATCGTATTTTTCGAGGAAACTAAATTCGACGTTTTTTAGGAGGTCGACATCCATTATGGGGAATAGGAGTAATATCTCTAATAAGGGTAATATTTAATCCAGCATCTCGGAGGCCCCGTAAGGCCGCCTCTCGGCCCGCGCCAGCGCCTTTAACATGAACACGAATTTCTCTCATCCCTTGACTTACGCATGTTTGAGCCGCATTTTCAGCTGCCTGTTTTGCCGCTAAAGGTGTTTTTTTACGTGCCCCTTTAAAACCACAAGCACCAGCAGAGGACCATGCTAAAACATTTCCTTTGCTTGTTGTAATTGTCACGATCGTGTTATTAAATGTAGACTGAATATGAGCTACACCATGAATAACTTTTTCGCGAAATTTTTTTTTCACGTTTTTATCAATTTTTTTTGCCATAAATCATTAAATTCAATATAAGTAAAACCGTCACCTTGAAAAACTCACTTTTTCATTGTCTTTACCAAAATTTTGAAAAATTTTGGAAGCCGAATTCATAAAAAGGATATTGGTGCCGGTCCAAAATGTTGGCAACATTTTGGAAATGCCTTTAAAAAAGGCAAAAAGTTATGTAGAACTTTTTTTGCAAACAAAAGAAAATTACCCTTTTCCAAAAAGACGTTCCATTTTTTGGAACAAGGTTACGCCAGAGTTTTGTCAGGAATTTTAAAATGAAAAATATACTAACCTTGGCGTTGCTTATGTTTTGGATTTTGACAAATCACGCGTAAAGTGCCTTTTCGTCGAATTAATCGACATTTATCACACATTTTTTTTACAGAAGGACGAACTTTCATAATGATTTTTTTTTTCTTATGTGTTGACATTTTTAAAACTTTCAAAACGTCAATACTTTTTTATACTTAAAAAAAGTGCGAGTAAAATTATGTTTTACTACCCGGTCGAAGCCTAAAAGTTATTCGTCCTCGACGAAGATCATAAGGACTTAACTCGACTGCGACACGATCACCTAATAATATTCGAATATAATTGCGTCGTATCTTGCCAGAAACATGAGCAAGGACCAGAAACCCGTTTTCAAGTTTGACACGAAACATGCCGTTTGATAAACATTGAGTTACAACGCCTTCCATTTCAATTAGATCAAGGTTTTTTCGAGTCAAAGGCCTCCTTTAGTATTAAAAAACTAAATTAATTAACAAAATTTTTTATTTAATTTAATTCGGTTCCAAAAATTGGAATCAATTTTATTTGCCTTTTTTTCTCGAAAAAAAGGCACCAAAACAGAGAGAAATTACAAAATTTTTTCTACCAAACAGAACAAATAATTTCTCCACCAAGATGAAGTTTTCTTGCTTGACGATCAGTCATTAATCCCTTAGATGTTGAAAGAATTAAAATACCCATACCACCAAGAACCTTTGGAATTTCTCGTGAATTTGTATAAACTCGCAGACCGGGTTTACTAATTCGTTTTAAATTTGTAATACAAGGCTTCCCTAAACTAGTGTTTCCAAATGAACCAGTTTTTTGGTACTTTAGGTCAACAATAAGTTCGCTTGGATTTATTTCAGATATAGAAAATTTTTCAATAAAACCCTCTTGTTCAAGAATTTCACAAATCCTTTCATGAGATTTAGTTTTTGAAAGTGAAACACTTGTCTTAGATGCTAAATTCGCGTTTCGAATTCGCGTCAACATGTCGCTAATTGTGTCGTTTACCATGTTTTGAAACCGTTTTTTTGTTTTCGTTTGCCTTTTTTGAACTTTTTCGTTAAATTTATCGACAATTGGTGCTGGTCCAAACTCTTTGCAAAATTGGTGTTTTTTTTTGCTTGCCTCCTCCAAATGGGACACAATTTGGAGGGTAAAGACAATGAAATGCTATCAAAAAAGGAAAAAAGGACCAAGACACCATATAATCGGTCTCACAAATTTTACTTTTGACCTTATGTTATGTCTTTTTTAGTTCTAAAAAAGGAAAATTACTCTGTTAAAAAATTTCATTGTAGAAATTTTTTACTTTTATTTCTCAATACTTCTTTATTTTTTAAAAGGCATCCCAAATGTTTGTAATAAAGCCATAGCTTCTTGATCAGTCCTTGATGTTGTAACAATTGAGACGTCCATTCCTCGAATTTGATCAATTTTATCATAATCAATCTCCGGAAACATTAATTGTTCTTCAAGTCCTAAACTGTAGTTTCCATGGCCATCAAAACTTTTTGGACTAACACCCTGGAAATCTCGAATTCGTGGAAGAGCCAGATTAATCAAACGATCTAAAAAAGCATACATTTTTTCACCACGTAAAGTTACTACAACGCCGACTGGCATTTTTTGACGAAGTTTAAAGCTTGCAATTGCTTTTTTTGAACGTGTAACAATACCTTGTTGCCCTGTAATTAAGCTCAATTCTTTTGAACATGACTCCAACAATTTTGAATTTTGTGAAGCATCACCAAGACCTCGATTAATAACAATTTTTTCTAATTTAGGAACTTGATGTTTATTTTTATAACGAAATTTTTCTATCAACGCCGGTACACTCTGTTGCTGATAAAACTTTTCTAAACGTTGCACCATATGAAAAAGTTCCTCTTGTGATTTATTATTGGATCTTGTTCTTTGCCTTTTTTCAATTTTATTTAATTGACTTTTTATCTCTGTTTTTTTATCCTGGTTTTAAAAATTTTACAAGTGGTACCCTTTTTGAAAGCAAAAGGGACACTGTAAAACACTTTACACAAGGAAGACTTTTTTCTATGTAAAATAATTAGAAAATTTTTTTAAGTGATTTTTGTCTGCTTTTGGTCGTTCTCAATGTGGTGCTTGTTTTCTGTTAAGAAAACAAAGAAGGAAAATTGAGAACGACCAAAAGAACAGAAATAAAGAAAAAAACACCAGTTTAAAAAAATTTTCTAACCTCCTTTTTGAATAAAGACAAGGACAAGTTAAATTTTTTGTTTCCATCCACTTACACTCTTTCGTTTCTTTTGTAAGTGCATGGGTATATTCTTCGAAAAGATGAAAAGGGAAAAAAATGGGAAAAGAACAAACTATTGTTCTCCTAAAAATATCGTTGTCTTGGTTCTGGTGTAAAAAAACAAAGTTTTTTGCAAGAGAACCAAGACACAGATGTTCAGGAAAATTTTATAACACTTCCGGTGCTAATGAAATAATTTTTGTAAAATTACCGTCACGTAATTCACGGGCAACCGGACCAAAAACTCGAGTGCCTCGAGGATTGTTTTCTTTATTGATAATAACTGCTGCATTTTCGTCAAAACGGATACTTGTCCCATTGATACGTCGAACATTCTTTCGTGTACGAACAATAACAGCTCGAACAATATCAGATTTTTTAACAGGCATATTTGGAGTCGCATCTTTAACGACCGCAATGATAATATCACCAACTGTAGCTGCTCTTTGTTTTCCACCCCCTAAAACTCGAATACACATAAGTTCGCGGGCGCCTGTATTATCTGCAACTCGAAGATATGTTTGTGGTTGAATCATGCCATTCTCCTATTATTTTGTAAGAATTTGAGTTTTTACAGGTAATTTCGAAGCGGCTAATCGAAGTGCTACTCGAGCTACACTTTCTGGAACACCTTTTAGTTCGTAAAGAACTTTTCCAGGTTTTACTACTGCTACCCAAAATTCTGGAGCACCTTTACCAGACCCCATTCGAGTTTCTGCTGGACGCATTGTCACTGGTTTATCTGGAAAAAGACGAATCCAAATCTTTCCACCTCTTCGCACTTGTCTTGTCATCGCACGACGCGCCGCTTCAATTTGACGAGACGTTATCCAAGAGGCCTCTAAAGATTGTAATGCATAATCACCAAAAACCAAGGTATTTCCGCGAGAAGCCTTGCCTCTCATTCGACCTCGATGATGTTTACGATATTTAGTTCGTTTTGGACTTAACATAAATTTTTTATTTACTACTTTGACTTGTTGAGATATTACTGATACGTGTTAAACGTTCATCACGAAAAACCCAAATTTTGACACCTAAGAGCCCAAAAATTGTTTTTGCTGATTTAGAAGAATATTCAATATCTGCGCGTAAGGTTTGTAATGGCACTGGACCTTCACGAACATCTTCTGAACGAGCAATATCTGCACCATTTAAACGACCAGAGACTTGAACTTTGATTCCTTTAGCTCCAGCACGTAAAGCTCGTTGAACGGTTTGACGCATTGCACGTCTAAACGGTTTCCGTTGTTCTAAATCCTCAACAAGTTTTTCTGCTAGTACTGCTGCATGCGAATCTGGTTCCGAAAGAGGTTTCACAGATAAACTTATGTGAATTTGTCCCGGGTCGCTTAAATTTCTTTTTCTATAAAAAGCTCGGAGTTTAGTTACAAGATCATCTCGTAATCGATCTAAACTATTTGTATCACGTCCTACAAAAAGAGCAGGCCGTGCAGCATAAATCTCAATTCCTAAAGAAGGTGATTCAAGATCTCGTCTTTCTATTTCAATATTTGTTATACCAGCACCAAGATATGTTTTTGTTAGGAAATTTCTTAAAAAACTTGCATCTTGAACCCATAAAACCGAATTTTTAGGGTTTGTGCACCAATAACTTTGATGTTTTTGAGTGATTCCGAGACGAAATCCAACTG
>VFQP010004959.1_pt1 | contig 11933 bp, 11 predicted proteins | sample 3512351 | NCBI WGS metagenome assembly VFQP01 (sample SAMN10412372, study PRJNA504923) | tailings metagenome | isolation source: Relicate 1 Philex TSF1 revegetated site | place: Philippines: Tuba, Benguet | collected 2017-08-29
GCCAGCGCCGCCGCCCGCCGCCGCCACCCTCCCCGGCGGCGGCGTCATCGCCCTCCGCCCTCCTCCCGCCGCCGCCTTGCCACCCCTCAGGTGCGTCAAGAGACGCATCAGCCCCGGCGTGCTGTGCACGCGCCCGCCGCCACCCGCCTCCTCATCTCCCTCGCCGGCGCCCGCCGCCGCCCGGCCCCTTCCCGCCCGCGCCCCCTCCTTGCCACCCGCCTTGCCTCCCGCCGCCGCCGCCGCCGCCGCCCACCCAGACGCCTTGACCGCGCGCCCGGCCGCCCCGCGCGGCAGCAGCGACGGCGGGGCCAGGTGGGAGGCGGGGGGGCTGGGTGGCGGCAGCTCCGGGCAGGGCTCGGTGGCCAGCAGGGCCGCCAGGTCAAGCGGCTTTGGCTTCGGCGCCGCCGCCGGGCCGCCGCCGCCCCCTGCGCCCGCGGCGCCAGCAGCAGCCGGCGCCGGCAGCGCGGCCGCGGCGCCGCCCGGCGGCGCCGGCTCGATGGCGGCAAGGGTGGCGGCGGCGGGCTGGCCCTCGCCCGCCGCGGCGGCCTCGTCGGTGCGCGTGCCGGACGCCTGCGCGTCGAGTGGGGCGCCGGGGGGCTCGGCCACGACGATGGCGAGTGCGCCGGCCTCCGTGGCCGCGTCTGGGCCATTGGGGGCCGCCGCGTCTGCAGGGTGCAGGCCGCAGCGAGACTCATTGTCTGGCAAGTCTTCCAACGATTGTCGTTGCCTTTGCGAGCGGCCAGCACGAGGAGGGCGCTCACCATGCGGTTGCTGGCGCGCCTCGCCGCCATCCTCCTGCATCGCCGCCTCCGCCTCCTGCTGCTGCCGCTGCTGCTGCTGCTCGCCCTCCTCCTCGTCGTCAGTGTCGGGGGGCAGGCCGCCGGGCGTGAGGTCGGTGGCCAGCTTGCTCAGCGCCTCCCACGCCTCGTGCGTCTCGGTGTTGGACGTCCACACGATGGCGCGCGCGCGCTCGCTCATGAGCTGGCTCTGCACCTGCGGGGCTCAACAGGAAAGGGAGGAGTGCGGCGTGAGGCGGCGTGAGCAGGGAAGGCGTGAACGTGGCGGGGCATGGGCGGGGAGCGTGCGGGGCGGTCAACGCCGCCGCAGGTACCGGGGCGCGACGGTGAAGCTTTCAAAGCCAAGTGCAAAGCCCAGGCGGTGCGGGCGGAGCGAGGAGCCCTCATCGCTGCTCGCCGTCGATCTGCTGCGCCCGCCGCACGTGCCGCTGGAGCAGCTGCCAGCTGTCGCCCACTCTGGCGGTCCCATCAGGCATAGGCGCGCACCCCCGGCCTGCACGCACGACTGACGCTGCTGCTGCTGCTGGCGGTCAGAGAATGCAGCGCGGGCAGCGCGCACCTTTTCGTTGAGCACGAGCGCGCGCAACAGCTGCACCGCCGCCACCTGCTGCTTGAGGCACTGGTCCAGCCGCCGCGTGGCCTCGGCGCTGTGGCGCTGCCGCAGCCCGCGCAGCGCCTCTGCCTCCGCCGCCTTGGCCTCGTCCAGCGCCACCGCCTGCCGGGCCAGCGCCACGCGCCGCTGCGCGTCGGGGCCCGCCAGCGCCGCCGCCGCGCTGCCGCAGCCGTCGGAGGAGGACTGCGCCATGAGCTGCGAGAGCTCCTGCCAGACGCGCGCGGAGGTTTGCTCCAGCTCGCTCAGCTTGCTGGCGTGCGTGGCCATGGCCTGCGCGCGGCGGGCGGCACGGGCCGGTGGCGGCAGCGCTCCTGAGCTGGCAGCGTCTGGTGGCAGCGCGCATGTGAGGAGGCTGCTTGCACGACATGCGCATGAAGCAGGTGGGCTAGCAAAGCGGCGGCGCGGGTCACCTGCTGCGCCCGCTGTGCGGCCTGCGCCTCCCGGTGCACGACGTTCTGCGCTATGTCCCGGACATTGGTCATGTGGCGCTCCAGCCGGTCGTAGTCCGCGGCTGACACCCTGCCGCTCTTCTGCTGGCCGGTCTGCGCAGCCCGACCTGCCTGTGCGGGCGGCCCTCCGCGTGGGCCAGGCCCCATGGCTCCTCTTCTCTTTGCGCGCGCGCTGCAGCTGCTGCTCGCTTCGTCCACAACGCGATCGCACGCTTTCGCTTCCGCGTTCGAGTTGGCATGCACATCCGGGCTTGCAGTCTTCGATCAGAGCGAGCAGCAGCAGAAGAATGGACTGTGAACCACTGTAATCACCTCTGCTGGCCCACGTGCGGCGAGGGGCTGGTGCGCGGCGAGGGCGAGCGCCGCAGCGCCGCGCCGCCCCCCGTCCCGCCTCCCGCCGGCGACTGCGTGCGCACCGGCGCCAGGTGCGACGCCTGCTGCGCGTGGGCCGGCGCGTACGCGCTCACGCCCCCGCCCGGCGCCACCACCACCACCTCTGCCTCCGGCTGCAGCACCCCCGGCCCACCCTCCCCGACACCCTCCACCCGCGTCGGTGTGTGCGTGCGCCGGTGCGCCAGCGCCCCCGCCAAGTGCGCGCCCGCCGCCACCGCCGCCGCCCCACTGCCATTCACCTCGCCCGCCGGCCCCCGCGCCACACCATTCCCATTCACCTGCCCCGCCGCCGCCGCCACCGTCGCGCCCTTCTTCGCCCTGGCAACCGTGCCGTGGTGCCCGTTCTCCGCCGCCGCCGCCGCCGCCGTCGCCGGCCCCATCCCCGACAGCTCCACCATCAAGTCCTCCCCTCCAAACTTGGCACCTCCTCCTCGCTGCCCGTGCAGGCCGCCCGGCACGAACGAAACCGGCGCGTGCGCGGCGGACGACGACGAAGACACCGCCGCCGCCGCCGCCGCCGCCGCGCCACCCACGCCGCCCGCCGTCCCCCGGTCCAAGCTGTTGCCCCGGTCCGACGGCCCGCCCAGCGCGTTGAGCAGCAGCCACCGCTCCGCCGCCTCGGGCGCCCCCGCGCCCGTCCCCGCCACGCCGCCGCCCGCCGCCGCCGCCGCGCCGCCGCCGCCGTCGCTCCCCCGCCCCCCCGCGCCCGCCGCCGCCGCGCCCGCCGCCACCAGCGACGTCATGCTCGACTCGCGGCTGTTGCTGTCTGCCCTCGCCAAGCCCTCGCCCTGGCTCTGGTGCAGGCCGTAGCACAGGTAGAAGGCCGTGCCCAGCAGGAACCAGACCACCCACCGAACGTAGGCGGGCCAGCCGAGGCTCCCGATCAAGTGCAGGCAGCACAGCGCGCCGGCGGAGGGCAGCCAGGGCTGCAGCGGGCACTTGAAAATGGTGGGCGTGTAGCGGACGGGGAGGCGGTGGAAGGTGGCCGTGACGGCGGCCCAGCCGAGCAGGAAGACGGCGTAGAGCGCGGCGGGGCCGTGCTCCGTGTAGGTGAGGCTGAAGCCGACGCTGCAGCAGATGATGCCGATGAGGCGGAGGCCCACGGGGCGCAGCGGGTCGCCCTGGTGGCGCACGTAGTAGCGCCTGCGGGGGCGGGGCGGTGGCCACAGGGCGGCCACGGCGAGTCGCGCGCGGCGTCAGCGTTTGCCGCCGAGAGGGCAGAGGGGAGCGTGCGAGGCCCACACGCGGACGAGAGGGGCGGACGGGGGCAAGGCACCCCTGAAGAGAGCACGCCCAGGCACGCGAATGCACCTCGCCTCGCCCCTATTCGCGCACAAACCCAAGCCGCACCTGAAGAGCACGCCCAGGCACACCATGGCGAACACCACGAGCGTGCCGATGGACACGAGCTCGGACAGCATCTCAATGTCCAGGAAGAGCGCCAGCACGCCCGCCGTGCACATGGTGAGGAAGGTGGCGTTGCGCGGCGTGCCCGTCGCAGGGTTCACCTTGGCCTGCGCAGGCAACAGGCCGCACGAGCAACCCGGCAGAGTGGCGGCGGCGGCGCTAACCACCGGTGCTTGGTGTGTGTCGCGCGGCGGGGAGAGAGAGGCGTGCAGGGAGCGGTGCGCACAATGATGGAGGCGGGTCTTGGCCGAAACGGGCATGGTAGGGGTGACCCGCGCCACCCTCCCACGACGCCAGCCACCGCCTGATGCATCCCTGCTCAGCCCCACTGCTGACCCTCTCACCGGCCAGGGGCACCGCCTGCCACTGCCGGCCCGCCACGGCAAGCCCCACCACAGCACCGGCCCGCCCGCTCGGCCCTCCCAACGCACAACAGCACCTGCTCTCCTGCTCCACCCCGCCCCACCCTGTCTCACCAGCCAGGGCGTGACGAGGTACTGCCGCCCCAGCGTCACGTAGATGCGCGCCTGGCCCAGCAGGCTGCCCATGAGGCTCGTCAGGATGCCCGTCAGCGCGCCGAAAGACACCACCTTGTCCGCCCACCCCAGGCCCGCCTGCGCAACACACGCGCGCGTGTGCCACACCGGCGCACGCTCAACCCTGCGCGATGAACCTCATGACCTCGTGCCTGTGCGCTGCGAGAAGGATAGCATCAGACGTGTCTGGTGGGCTGCGGAGGTGCCCAGGAGCAAGTGCCGCAGAGCTCTCCTCCACGCGGCGCAGCGCACACACACCTGGCGGAAGGCGACGCTGAAGGGCGCGTTGAGGTCAATCTGGTTAAAGGGCTGCATGCCCGTGATGACGAGGCACATCAGCACGTAGAGCACGGTGCAGATGCTGAGGCTGCCCACGATGCCCAGCGGAAGGTCGCGCCCGGGGTTGCGCGTCTCCTCTGCCGCCGTCGACACCTGCGGCGCCCAGCACCACAGACCCGGTGGACGCGCCCCAAGTCTCGCCCACGCCCAGGGGCCATACGCGCCCAGGCGCTCGCAACACAGGGGAACGGAGGGACACGGCTCGTGCGCAGACCCCAGAGGGCAGGCCTGGCGACCCGAGGCCATCGATGGCTTGTTGTGGGGAGAGGGGGAGGGTTGCAAATGGAGGCCGCGGCGGGGCAGCGCGCGCGCCGCGTCGTCGCGACTTCGCAGCAGCCCAGGAGACCAGGGCAGGAGCACACTCGGGACGCACCGTGTCAAATCCAATGTAGGAGAAGAAGACCACCGAGGCGCCCACCCACCCGAGGGAGAAGCAGGGCACCCCAGGCGCACCGTGTCAAATCCAATGTAGGAGAAGAAGACCACCGAGGCGCCGGTGAAGCAGCCGCGGATGCCGTAGGGCAGGAAGGGCGTGTAGTTCTCGGCGTGCACGTTTGGGAAGCCTGCGGCGACGAGGCGTTCAGGCAGGCATTCGGCTCATGGTTGGGACGCAGCAGGCAGGCGGATGCGCGGCGGATGAGTAGCAAATGCGTGCACGCGTGCCGCTCTTTGCGGTGCGGGACATCTGACACGCCTCTGGTATGCTACTGCCCCGCCGAGGTGTCCAAATCCTGGATGCAGATCCCGCACGCGCGCACACGCAGCGCACCGGCGCAGAAGACAAAGACGATGAGCGCCAGGTGCGCCACGACGCTGACGCTGTTGAGCAGCGAGCTCTCCTTGGTGGAGCGCGCCAGGATGAGGCTGCACAGCACCACGATGGCCGCCGCCGGCGCGTCGAGCGTGAAGATGCCAGCCTGCGGCCGCGCGGGCAGGCCAAGGGGGGGCCACGCGCACGCATATGCACACGTGACGCGCTGTGCACCACGCCACGCGTGCGCCGGAGCCGCTTTGGGCTCTCCCTTTCCGCGCCACTGAGATGACCACAGGCGCGCAGCGTGCAGCGGCGCACGGCGGCATCCAGCATGCGCTGCGGCTCTGCCGCTCGGCGCACAGCCCCCCACGCTGCGCGAGCTCCGCAGCTGCCGCACCTCTCCCGCCTGGGGCCTGCACCCCACGCCCGCCCGCCCCGCACGGCCCCCGGCGCCGCCGCTGCGCTGGCCAGACAGCTGCTGCACCTCCCACAATCCTCCTGCACTCTGATCGCGTCGCGCCATCCCCGCCACTGCGCAGCACGCTGAACAACCGCTGCACAGAGGCCGGCACCTCGCCCCCCCCTCGGTCAGCACCTAGCCGGCGCCGCACCTCGAGCCGCAGCTTGTTCAGGTCCACGCCGATGAGCGAGGCAAAGTACGAAGTGAAGCCCTTGGCCACGGCCGCCGCCGACAACGTGTACTCGAGGATGAGGTCACACGCCGCCACCCTGTCGGGACGCACGTAGCGGCACACGTTTGCTACAACGTGCAGTCGTAATCAGTCCTCGCAAGCACCCTGGGGCACCATCGTCGTGCAGTGGCTGGGCCGGGGGCCACGGCGTCGCACGCTCGGCGATGCCCCTCCCAGCCGGGCCCGCTTTTCGCCCCGCCCCCCGCCCCTTGTGCTCACCAGGCGGCAAACTCGCCAAACCTGCGCGCGCGGTGGCGGCACACAGCAAGGTGCACAGCGAGGTGAGAGCTGCTGAGCTGCGTCGCTGCGCGCGGGCACGCGAGGCCGGCCGCGCTGCCCCGCCCGCAGCAGACAGCTGAGAGCCACGAGGCACACCGCCTGCCACGTCTGCAACGCCACGGCCCCTTGCGGCTCACTCACGTCAGGCCGATGTAGTTGAAGGCCCCGCCGGCCACGGGCAGGTCGGCGGCAAACTCGGCGTAGCAGAAAGAGGTGAGCAGCGCCGCCACGGCCGCAAAGGTGTAGGACAGCACCACGCCCGGCCTGCGACTCATCATCGGTGGGCCCGCAAGGTGCATGCGGGTGAGCGGCGGGACCCCGCCCGCCGCGCCTCACCCCAGCAGGAAGGTGCCCACGTGTTGCGCCGGGCGCGCCCAGCAGGCCACAGGCGCCTGTCCGTCCGCGGCGCTGCTGCTGATGTTCCAGGTGTGGATTCGCTGCTGATCCAGTGTGAGCCAGTGTGTGGCACGACGGGCGGTGGTGCGCACCCGGCGTATTTGTTTGCCGCCACGCCCGTCAGCACCATGATGCCGGCGCCTATGATGCACCCGATGCCCAGCAGCACCAGGTCCACGGCGCCCAGCACTCTGCGCGCAATTGGGCCGCGAGCTTGGGGGCCTGGAGTCAGACGCCCGCTTGGCGCTCTCCTCGCAAGCTCCCTGCCAGCCCGTGCACGCCAGGCACACCTGTGCATCTCGGCCCCACTGGCGCTGCGGTCGTGCATCTCCTCGATCGTGCGGATGACGAACGCCTTGCGCTTGAACTTGGCCACGAGCCCGTCGTCTCGCCCTCCACCTCCCCCGCCTCTCCCGCCCGCGCCTCCGCCGCTCGTCCGCGCCTTGAAAAGCCACGGCGTGCTACCGTTCGTCGTGCTCATCGTGCTGCTGCGTCCGCTCGGCGCTCCAGCGTGCTTCACCTCCTCGCTCCGTCGGTTTCCAACGTCTGGAACTCGTGGGGCGGGGAGAGCTCGCGCGGGAGAGCTGGTGCGCGCGTGCAGCTCTGTCAACGTGCTCTTCACGCTGACGCTGCGGTGCCGAGTGCCTCGCGCCTCGCTTTCCAAAGGAGCCGCCGCATCGCTTGATCTGCAGCATGGCCTCGAGCGCGCAGCAGCAGCCCGCAGAGGCGGAGCCGGCCGAGGTGGAGGAGCAGGATGAGCAGGTCAGCAAGGCGGACAGGTCCAACGCCGAGGCGGCCAAGGCGCTGGACAAGATGACTGACGTGGTGCGCGTCCCGCCGCCGGCCGAGCCCTGTCGCAGTCAGACCTGCGCGCGCACCTCCCCGCTGCGTTCACGCGTCCAAACATGGACACCAGTGGTGTCATCATATGCCACCTACGACCTTTGCGGGCGGCGCAGGTGCAAGACAGGCAGGACCTCGACGAAGGCAAGGTCAAGAAGGTGCGCCGCCGGCAGCGTGCTTCTTGGGAGCTCAGCGCGCCACACAACAGGAGGGCTCAGCTGACGGTGTGGCATGCGCGCTGCACACGGCGCACGCAGGCGATGCGGGCACTGGCCGTGTCGCAGCAGGCCGACCAGGCGGCGGCGCGGCAGAGAGAAAAGGAGCTCGCGGCCGTCAAGGTGCGCGTTCTGCGAGGAGCTCACACACGCCGCATGAGGCTGTGCGCATCGCGGTGCACGCTCAGCGCGCTGTGTGTGCCCCGCGCCTCTTGCTCTGCAGGTCAGCAAGGAGGACATTGACGTGGTGGCGGCGGAGATGGAGGTGGACAAGAAGACGGCCGAGCGGCGGTTGCGAGAGCACGGCGGCGACCTGGCCAAGGCCCTGACCTCCTTCATGTAGACGACACGACCTTCATGCCGCGCTCCACTGCAAACGAACGCCTTTGCACGTGTGAGCCAGGAGGAATGGCAGCACTGGACGATGTGGGGCACGCAGGGCAGAAGGTCGGCATGATCTTCACTCGTCCGCCAAAGGGCCCACCACAAGCACACCCACACAGCCTGCCGCAGCCCGCAGAGAATCCTTCCTCCAAGCCGCGTGCCCCGTGCCCACAGCGAGCGCGCAGTTCGTGGCACAAAAGCAGCGAAGACGGGGGAGAAGCGCCCGGAGGGCCTTGTCACGTGGAATCGGTGGGTCGTTTGTCAACATGTGCAACGGGCCAGGAGGGCACCAACAGGAGGGTCAACAGAGAAAACCACGCAGCGCAGCGGCAAGCAGTCGGCATGGTGCGCCCCGAACAACAGACGCGTGTGCATGGCTGGCGACGGCTACAACAATGACGGCGCGTGGTCCAATAGGTCCAAGCGCCTGCTCCTTCCTCTAAGGGAATGCCTCGCACGCGCGCACACGCTGAGTGCAGCCAGGCGGGGAAAAGTCGTGCGGGAACCGCTGCCAAGAAGCTCCTTCACTGTCCAGGGTCAGAGGCGCGTGCGTGGCCGGTTGTGTGGCCCGCCGCCTCACTGGTTGTCGGGCGCCGCAGAGGGCAGGCCGTAGAGCTGCTTCTTGGTGTTGATCACCGTGCGCTTGTACAGGACCTGCGAGACGCACGATTTGGGGGGGGGGGACAGCACCACTGAGTTCGCACGGGCGGGCCCCAAAGGTTGAACTGCAGCGCCAGCCCCAGCGTCGCCCTCCATACCCCACAAGGCCACTGTCCGCTCGCCCGAGTGCCCTCCCACCCCACCCCACGCCCCCACCCTCACCTCCATCTCCCTCAGGCGGGCCAGCTCCAGCTTGGCCTCCACCAGCTCGTTGGTGAGCGACGCGTGGTCCTCCTTGAACTCGCTCAGGCGCGCGTCCAGCTCGCCGCGCTCGCGCGACAGCTGCGACACCTCCTGCGCCAGCGCGCTGCCCTGGTCCTTGGAGCGACCCAGCTCCACCGCCAGCCGCGCGCTGCGCACACGCACGTGCACATTCCGGGCGGCCAAACGGTTTTGAGCGGGGGTGGCCAGCGCTCGCGGAGGCCAGGGCCCGAACACCCAGCAGCGCAGACGGAGAAAGGGTGCGCGCCGCACACCGCAAGCGAGGTGCGAGAGGGCAGGCCGAGCCGAGCGCGCACCTCTCTGCCTGCGCCTCCTTCATGGCGCCCTTGGCCGCCTCCACCTCCTCCTCGAGCGCGCGCATGCGCAGCTGCAGCCGCGCCTTCTCCTGCGGGCGGCGCGGCGCGCGCGGTGCAACAACGCTGGCCACCAAACCAGCGGGGAAGCCAGTGCGGGGGCGGGAGCAGGCAGCAAAGAGCGACGGAGGGCAGCGAGCCAACAAGGCTAGCAGCCGCAGGCGGCGGCGCTTTGCGGCGGCGGCGCGCCCAGCGCACCTGCTGCACGGCCTGCATGGCCGCCTCGGCGGCGCGCAGCTTGTCCTGCTGCTCCTGGATGACGGCGGCGCGGCCCAGACCCGCCTGCACCTCCTTGCGCAGCTCGGCCACGTCGGCGTCCCGCTCGCGCAGCTGTGAGCGGGCACACGCACCAGGCACCCACGCAAGTCAGGGTCCACACTCACAGTCGCCTGGCACCCTGCCGGTGCGGAACGGCAGAGGAGGAGAGGCGAAGGGCGCTGGCAGGCAGCCTGACGAGGGTCGCGTGCACGGGCCCGTCCCGCCTGGGCACGCTGCGTCCCCGCCCTAGCGACGAGCGCCAGTGCCCCGCACCTGCACGCGCAGCTCTGCCAGCTCGTGCGAGGACACGCCCCCTTCCCTACCCTCACAAGCGCGCCAGTGCCCCGCACCTGCACGCGCAGCTCTGCCAGCTCGTGCGAGGACACGCCCCCTTCCCTACCCTCACAAGCGCGCCAGTGCCCCGCACCTGCACGCGCAGCTCTGCCAGCTCGTGCGATGCCTTCTGCAGCGCCGTGGCCGTGTCGTCGGTGCTCATGGCCACCACGGCCTGCATGGCCGCCACGCGCGCCTCGAGCGCGCCCACGTTGCGCCGCGCCTCCTGCGGGCACCAGGAACGCCGGCAACGCCAGCAGCGCGTCCCCTCGCACCACATGCTTCGGCGCACAGCTGGCGTGAAGCAAAGGGACATACGCTACATGCAGAGCACGCGCACGTGCTCCGCAGCGGCACAGCGCTGCACCCGCACACCGAAAGCGCCCTCCTGCCGCACCGCCGCACCTGCATCTCTGCCAGCTCGTCCTTGGGCACCTGAGCATAGTACTTGGACTGCGCGGCCAGCTTGTGCTCCAAAGCCTCCTTCTCCGCCGCCGCCCGCCGCAGCTCGTCGTACTCCTGAGCAACGCAAACGCAACGCACCAACTCGCTCGCCTCTGTGACGCCTGCTTGCTGCGGGCGGAATCACGTCCGCCGCCCCGACACCAAGGTCCCCAATGGACCCCCGGTCCGAATGCTGGCGACTGCCTGCCAGCCCTGGCCACGCCGCGCCGTGCACTCCCCCCTCCTCACCTGCACCGTGATGGCCAGGTGCTCCTCCTTGATGAGCTCCATCTCCTCCCGCAGCAGCTTGTTGAGCCGCACCACGTCCGCCAGCTCCTGCTTGACCGCCCGCAGCTCCTGCTCGCATCCCACCTTCTCACTGCGCACCGCGCACACACGCACCACCACGGCCCGCGCTCAGGTCGATGGGCGCCGCAGAGTCGCAACTGCGTCGAGAGAGGAAGAAAGAGAGAGCGGGTCTCCTGTGGTCCGAGGGCGCAGGGAACGGAGCGCGCACCTGTGCACGCCCTTGAGCTGCGCAAACTCGGACTTGGGCACCGGCACGCACTCGTCCTTGAGGATAAAGAGGTCGGCCTGCGGGCCAGCGCAGCGCAGCGCGCGCAGCACGCGCAGCACGCGCGCTGGGGCCCTGGCCCACCAACATGCCGGCGCGCTTCCGCGGAGCGCGTGGCTGTATCCGCCGCGTGCCCGGCTTGCACGCTGCTTGCGCGCGCTGAGGGCGCTCGCTCCCAGCCATGGCGTCCTCACCTGGAGGCGCGTGATTTCTGCGTTGAGCTTGGCAATCACCGCCTGGGGGTCCTGCCCGGTGCTCTGGGGGCCCGAGGTGCGCGCGATGGAGCCCGTGCTGCCAGAGGGCGGGATGCCGCCCTTGGGGCCGGCAGCCGCGCCTGCGCACAGAGGGACGCACGCCGCGACATGGTGGAGGCGTCAGCCATTGCGTTCGTCCAGGCCGTGGGTCCAGCCGTGCGGATGCGCCCTCGGCCGGCGCCCTCGGGGCACCTCCCACCCCCCTGCTCCCAGGTGCGCCGCGCTGGCCCTGCGTCCGAGGGCCCCCGTCGCTCCCTGACCTCCGGCGCTGCCCGCCGCGCCAGTGAAGACACCAACCGCCCGCCGGCAAGCGCCGGCCCTCCCAGCCACCTCCTCCTCCCCCGTCCTCACCTCCAGCGCTGCCCGTCGCGCCGTTGAGCGCCGCCATGTGCGCCCTGGGCACCAGCACGTTGTTCTTGAGCGACTGCTTGATCAGGTCCAGCTCGGACTGAAGCGCCGCCCGCTCCTCCTCCAGCGCAGCCAGGGCGTCGGCGCTGCCGCCGTCCATGGACAGGCGCCCGCCCCCGTGCCCTGCACGCGCTCGCCACCGTCCGTCCCGCGTGCGGAGCACTGCTGTCAGCCTGCCGCACTTGACTCTTACGCTCCACCCCGTACCCGCCTGCCTGGCGCACAGGCGCAGGCTCCCTGCACTCGCCGCTCTGCCCCTTCCCAACCACCCCAAAGCCGCCACCGCCAACCTCTTGGTCGCTGCCCGCAGCGCCCCTCCATCTCACCCCT
>VFQP010004961.1_pt1 | contig 11923 bp, 8 predicted proteins | sample 3512351 | NCBI WGS metagenome assembly VFQP01 (sample SAMN10412372, study PRJNA504923) | tailings metagenome | isolation source: Relicate 1 Philex TSF1 revegetated site | place: Philippines: Tuba, Benguet | collected 2017-08-29
CTTCTTCCACTACATCAAGTTTCCCGACCCCGACACGATGGCGCAGATCGTCAAAGTGCACTTTCCGAAGCTCAAGGAGCGGCTCGTCTCGGAAGCCATGCGCGTCTTCTACGAGCTTCGCGAGATGCCGGGACTGAAGAAGAAGCCGTCGACGTCCGAGCTGCTCGACTGGCTGAAACTTCTCCTCAACGAAGACATCGACCCGGCAGTGCTGCGCGAAACGGACAGCCGGAAGATCATCCCGCCCCTCGCCGGAGCCCTAATCAAGAACGAGCAGGACATTCATCTGTTCGAGCGGCTGGCGTTCATGAGCCGTCGGAAGGGCGATTAACGGCACCTCAACCCTAACTCGATCAAACCGTCTTACGGCCGCGGATATTAAGGGAAGCCTCAGGGCAGCTATGCCAGGCTGACGGAAATACCTGTCAGCGAGGACAAGCCATGACCATAACCGCAGCCCGCAGCGCCTTCCTGCTCGCGTTGGTGCCCCTGTTGCTTCTTGGGTCGTTGCGCCCCTCCTCCGACGCTGGCGCCGGCGTCCGCGCGGCAGACGTTCCGCAAGCGCGCCTGCAATTGGCTTCCCTCAAGGCCGAGGCCCGCGCCATGTCGGTGCATATCGACGGCCCCTGATCGCGATTGCAAACGCAATCGAGAAAGGCCGGAGCGGTACGCCGCTCCGGCCTTTTGTTTTGTGTCTTCGGTGGACGATCAGGCCGCGGCTACACCCGACAGGAAACTCTCGATGCGAGCGCTCAGCGCCTTCGTGCGGGCGCTGACCATGGCGCTGGTTTCGAGCACCTGGCGCGCGGAGTTGAAGGTTGCCGTCGCGGCCTCCGTCACGCCGGCGATGGTCTCGCTCACGTGACGCGTGTCGCCCGCCGCATGATGGACGCTGGTGTTGATTTCCGAAGTTGCCGCGCCTTGCTCGGTAACCGCCGCCGCGATTTGCGTTGTGATGCCGTTTACGTGGCCCATGCGCTCCGCGATGTCGCCGATGGCGCGCACCGCCTGGTCGGTGGCCGCCTGGATCGAACTCACCTGCTCGGAGATGCTCTCGGTCGCCTGGGCCGTGCGGGTCGCCAGCGTCTTCACCTCGGTGGCGACAACAGCAAACCCGCGACCTGCCTCACCGGCACGCGCGGCCTCGATGGTGGCGTTGAGCGCCAGCAAGTTGGTCTGGCCGGCGATCTCGCGGATGAGCGTCACCACCTCGCCGATCTGCTGGGCGGACGACAGCAGCTCAGACATGCGCTGGTTCGTCGACATCGCCATGGAGCTCGTTGAGCTGACGTTGTTCAATGCTTCCGAGATCTGGTTGCTGATCTCGGCGATCGAGGCGGTCAGCTCTTCCGAAGCGGCGGCTACCGTGCCGACGTTCGCGGACGCCTGGTCGGATGCCGTGGCGACGAGTTGCGCCTTGTCGTTCGTGCCGGAGGCAATGCCTTGGAGCGAGCCGGCAGTCTGTTCAAGATCCGCGGCCATCACGGATAGGGCGGCGATGGTCTGCTCCGCGTCGGCCTTGAAGTTCTCGATCAAGCTATCAAGCGCCTTCTGGCGCTCATCCCGGCGCTCGGTTTCGCGTGCGCGCTCGGCTTCGAGACGCGTACGCTCAAGCGTGTTGTCGCGGAAGATGGCGACGGCGCGCGCCATCTCGCCGATTTCGTTGGTGCGATCGGTATAGGGTATCGCGCCATCGGCATCATTACGAGCCAGGCGCGCCATCACGCCCGCGAGCGTCGGGATCGGGCGCGTGAGCACGCGGGACATCATAACGCCCGCAACGGCCATTACGACGAGCAGCGCACAGGAGACGAACAGGATGTTCCACTCGAGCGCCGCGGCCAGCTCGAAGACGACGGACTGCTTGGTGCCGGCGAACAGGATGCCGGCGACGTTGCCCGAGTTGTCGACGATCGGGAAATAGATCGTGAAGTAAGGTGTTCCCAGAATATCGGCGGCGCCGTTATACGGCTCGCCGCGCTTCAATGAGGCATAAGCGGCGCTATTTTTTCCGAGCCACGTCCCGACAGCGCGGTTTCCGTCCTGCGTTTTCACCGTGGTCGAAACGCGAATAAAATCGTCGGCGGCTGCATCATAGCGGAAAATCGTGATCGGCTCGCCCGTCATGCGCGTCATGGAATCGACTATCGCGAAGTTCGCGTCCGCCGGGATCGAGCCAACGATAATTTTTTCGACGGCGTTACCAGCGGACCAGACGATTTTTGTGTCGGGTTTCACGGCGCTGAGAAGCTCGGCGCCAATCCGCAGCGAAAGCTGCTGGTTTTCGAGCGCCTTGCGCTCGGCGTCAGCCCGGAGCTGAAGGTGCATGACCAGCATCAGGCAGGCTGTTGAAACCACGACCGCAAGAATCGTCAGCAGCGAAATGAGGGTCTCAAGCTTGATGCGGCCCGCAATCGTCTCGATAAGTTTCATGTCCGACCTTAACGCATGTAAATATGATCACGAATTTCGGACATCAGAATAAGTTTTATGCATGAATGATTTGTATAGCACCATTTTTCCCTGCTGCTTTTACATTTGATTTATTTCTGCTTGGATTTATTTAAATGTTTTACGCACACCAATTGGTGCGCGGGGGTTTGGCCGCAGCGGCATTTTTCATTTATTCGATGATTTTGAGGTCGGCGGCCGCGCGTCCGGAGCAAACGAACGCTATTCGCAGAACCCGCGACCGCGCCGAGCGATCAGATCGAGATGGAAGTGATTGCGATGCGGATCATTGGCCTCGGGACCCAGGACCGTGCCGAACTCGTCGCACGCGCCGTCATGGATCTCGCGCAGGAATTTCGCATCGACCGGATTTTTCGGAGGAGCGACCGCAGCCTTTGCGCCGGGAAGTCCGCCTTGTAGCGGCTTCTTGCCGGCCGCCTGCAAGGATGGAGTCATGGACGCCTTGCTGACAGTTTCACCGGCAGCCTTTGCGACCGCAGTTTCCCCGCGCAAGCCCTTCTTCTTGGCTTCAGCCTCTGCTTTTGCCTTGGCTTTCGCTTGAGCGACAAGGTCGCGCTCGGTCGGTCCCCAGCCCTTGAGGACGCCGATCGTACGGCCATTGGCAAGCACGAAACCGCCGATATCGATGGCATTCGCCAAAGCGTGCTGGCTCAAGCGCGCGTTCGGGCGGTTGTAGATGTTGCGGCAGGAGTAGCCCGACGCACCGATGATGCTCACCACCTGGGATTTGAAAAGGCTGCGCGCGCCGGGTTGCAGCGCGGACTTCGCCCACTTGCCGAGCGCGGCCGCCAGGCGGCAATTGACGTCGACCGGCGGATTGAAGACGACCTTCTGTGCCGCAGAGCCGATGCTCTTCAAACGCACGGGCGCGGGAAGACCGCACTCCCCCTTTTTGATGGGATCGAGAATCTCGAACTCCATGGGTTGGCTGGACAAGAGGTGCATGCATTGCTCGCGGGCAGCGGTGACGTCCGCTTCCGGCCACTCGTCCTTTATGCCTTCCTCTGCAGTTGTCTCGACACCGGACGCTTGCGGAAGCGGATTAGCCGTGATGGCGCGCGCGGCAACCGGCGGAATGCCCGTTCGTGCCGATGGCGCAGGCTTGATCTGGAATTGGCGCAAGGGTGCAAGCGACGGGAAGGCGACCAAAAGGACCACGCCCGTCAGCAACACATGGGTCAAGCCGGCCGACAGGCCAGCGATTGGTTCTTCTCTTCGTTTCATGGCTGCCGGTTGCCAGTGCCGAAAAGATGCCCCCGCTTTTTCGCCCCGCAGCGGTATTCTACACGAGCAGGCTCTAATGATCTCTTAGACCGGGCGAAAAAGTCGTAGTTGTGTCAGGCTGCGGGTCGGCCGGCCAAGTCAAGCCCGCACATTCACTCAGCTCACGTCCGCCTATACTCCACCTCCCGCTCTGTTACGGCTGCGTTATACTCAGCCATGCTCACACTTTATTCCTACCCTCGCCTCTTCGGCGTGGCCGACAACAACGGCTACGGGTTGAAGGTGTATGCATTCCTGAAACTAGCCGGGCTCCCGTTCATCCATGAGAACGTGTTCGACGCCTCGGCCGCACCGCGCGGGCAGCTTCCCTATATCGTCGACGGCGGCGAAACGATCGGTGACAGCGAGACCATCATCGCGTACCTCACCCGCACTTGCGGCCTGACCATCGATGCCGGCCTGACGGCCGAAGACCGCGACAGCGATCTTCTCGTCACCCGCCTTCTCGACGACCTTTATTGGGTGATGTCATATTCGCGCTGGAAGGATGAGCGCTTCTTTCCGTTGTTCCGGGACGCCTTCATCCGCGAGCACCCGCATCTCACGGAGAAGGGCCTGGAGAAGGCGCGGGAATTCAACCTGCAGCGCTATTACTTCCAAGGGATTGGCCGCTTCACCCCGAAGAGCGCTTACGCGCGCGGAATAGCCGACCTCGAGGTGCTGGATCGGCTGGTGGGACCGAAAGCTTTCGTGCACGGGAACGCGCCGACAAGTATCGATGCGGCCATTTATGGCTTCATCGCCAACATTCATTACTTCGACATCGACACACCGCTCAAACACTGCGTCGAGCAGCATCCAGACCTGGTTCGACATTGCGAGACGATGCACGCTGCCGTGAGCCATTGACCGGCTTGCGCGCTGTGGTCTCAGCGCCTCACCCCCACAGATGCACGCTTTGCGCCTTCCTGCGGTCTCAATTTGAGCAAGAGCAGCGGCTACTCGCTTCCTCAGCGAGGTTGCAGCCGCATCAAGGCGTGCACAGGCGCGAAAAAGCCTAGCTAGATGAACGGTTCCTGACGATTGGCTTCAGGTCAGGTTCATTGGCTGAACCGTAAGCTTTTTCCCGTACCCTCGCGCTATCTACCCCGTGCGGGGGCGGTGGAGAAAAAGCAATGTTCGAATTCCTCAGAAGCGCGACGATCGTGCTCATGGGACTGACCGTGATCGGCGCAGGCGTCATCGTCGTTTTCTACGGCTGAGCGCACGTCCTTCGCAAAACCCGACGTCGGGTCCCGACGCGCCGGTGCTGCCTTGCAGCGCCTTGCAGCGACGCCTAATTAGGGAAATCCAAAGAGGTTTCCCTTGCGCGCCAGCGACCTTCCCCTGTCCGTCACAGATACTTGGGCTGAAGCCACCCAGCGGATCGCCGGCCTATTCACGCCATCCTTGCGCCTCGGGGTCACGGGGCTCGCGCGTTCCGGCAAGACCGTCTTCATCACGGCACTCATCCGCAACCTGACGCTTGGGGGCCGTCTTCCCTTTTTCGGGCCCCATGCAGAGGGACGAATCCTTGCGGCCAATCTCGAGCCACAGCCGGACGACGAGGTCCCGCGCTTCGACTACGAAGCCCACATGCGGGCCCTTTCGGCCGATCCTCCGGAATGGCCGGAAAGCACCCGCCGTGTCTCGGAAGTCCGTGTGGCGCTGACTTTCACCTCCGAGCATCCGCTCCGCCGCATGCTCGGGATCCGGCGTCTCAACCTGGATATCGTCGACTATCCCGGCGAATGGCTGCTGGATCTGGCGATGCTGGGCGAAAGCTATGCGTCGTGGTCGCGCGACGCGCTGGACCGGGCAAAGCTCGCGCGCGGCGGCACGGCGTCCGATTGGCTCTCCTTCGCCGGTGGCATCGACCCCAGCGCACCTGAGGACGAGCAGGTGGCGCTCGACGGCGCGCGCCGCTTTACCCATTACCTGCAGGCCGTGCGGCAGCAATCGACTGTCGCGACGCTCGGCCCCGGCCGCTTTCTCATGCCGGGCGACCTTGAAGGCTCGCCACTTCTGACTTTCTTTCCACTCGCGCTCGATCCCAGCGAAACGCCGGTACGCGGCAGCTTGGCGGCGATGATGGCGCGCCGTTACGACAGCTACGTGCAGCACGTCGTCCGGCCGTTCTTTCGCGATCATTTCAGCCGCCTCGACCGGCAGGTCGTATTGGTGGATGTGCTTGGTGCGCTCAACGGCGGCGCCGAGACGATCGCCGAACTCGAACGCGCGTTGACGTCCGTTTTGAAAGCTTTCCGGCCGGGCGCAGCGAGCTGGATCGAAAGCTTGATCGGCGGCCGGCGCATCGACCGCTTGTTGTTCGCGGCCACCAAGGCCGATCATATCCACCACACGAGCCATGATCGCCTTGAAGCCATTCTTCGGCTGCTGACGCAGCGTGCTGCGCAGCGAGCGGGAGATGCGGGAGCGGATACGCACGTGATGGCACTGGCGGCACTGCGCGCCACGCGGGAAGCGCAGGTGCGCGAGGGCGGCTCCATGCTGCCGTGCATCGTCGGCGTGCCCCTGCCCGGCGAAGAAATAGGCAGCCAACGCTTCGATGGCCGGCGTGAAGCTGCGATCTTTCCCGGCGATCTCGCTCCCGATGCGGCCGCGGTTCTTTCCGGGGAAGCACCCTTCTCGGCTGTGTTTCCCCGCTTCCGTCCGCCGCGGCTCTCGTCCGCCTCACCTTCGGGCGAGCTGCCCGCCCCACCCCATATCCGCCTCGACCGCGCGCTCGACTTTCTCATCGGAGATTGGCTCTCATGACCGAAGCGAACTCTCCCCAATCGCGTGGCCCGCGCGTATTCGACGTAAACGATCCGAAGGTGATCGGCGAGTTGCCTACCGCGGTGGAGGATTTCGACGCTTCAGGTACACCTCCCGCGCTCCAGCGGGACAAGGGTGCCAGCGTTGGCGGGATCTTTGTATCCGCCGTCACCGCCCTCGTCGGCCTCGCCCTGACCGTCAGCTTTGCGAGCTTCGTATCGTCGGCGCTGGCTCGAGACGACTGGGTGGGCTGGACCGCCACGAGCCTTCTCGTCGTGGCGGCGGTGTCTGGCTTCATCATCGTGGCGCGCGAGTTGATCGGTCTTATCAGGCTCGGGCGCCTCAAACGCCTGAAGCTCGATGCCGAAACTGCGCTACGCACGAAGGACACCGCGTTGGAGCGTCAGGCCGTGGCCGCTCTTGCCAGCACCTTTCGCGGGCGGCGCGATCTCGCCTGGAGCCTCGCGCGCTTGCGAGATCATGCGGGGGACGTTCGCGATCCCGGCGACCTGCTCAGACTTGCCGATCGCGAAGTCATGGCGCCACTCGATGCGGCGGCCCGGCGGCTCGTCCTCGTATCCGCCAAGCGGGTTTCCGTCGTCACGGCCATGAGCCCGATGGTGTGGGTGGCCATGCTCTACGTCGCGGTTGAAAATTTGCGGTTGATGCGAGGGCTGGCGACGCTCTACGGCGGCCGGCCCGGCGGCCTCGGCGCGTTGCGGCTGGCGCGCATGGTCGTTACGCACATCGTGGCGACAGGCGGCGTGGCCATGACCGACGACTTGATCGGGCAGTTTCTTGGCCAAGACTTGTTGCGCCGCCTTTCGCGGCGGCTCGGCGAAGGTGTGTTCAACGGCGCACTTACGGCGCGTATCGGAACGGCAGCAATAGATGTTACGCGCCCCATTCCCTTTCTCGACGCGGAGCCGATCCGCGTGCGGGACCTGCTGCCCGAATTGCTGCGGCGGACCAAGACCGAGTAGCGCTGCAGCCGTCAGGCGGCTGTCGCAAGCTCTCGTTGGGGTTCAGCCGGTGCAGCCGGCGTTAGGCGGTCCCGCCAGTTTTGGCTGTGGCGGCGCGCCCTGATCTCGATCGATGACGGAGATCGGTCAACGGGTGTCGACAGGATGACGGACATGGCGGGGCCTGCATTCTGCGACGTCAGCCAGTTGATGGGGCCGGAGAGAACAAGCCCCAGAACCACGGGCGCCATCCAGACCAGAAGTCCGGGGGACGTTTCCCAGCACACGATCGTCACCACGATGCCCACCAGCATGTGCCGCCAGTGGAAGCGGATCGCTTCGCGCAGGTCCATGCCCGCGCCGTCGCGCCGCTGGGCCTTCCAGCCTGCGTCGAGGCCGAGGAATACCTGCATCACGGATGCCGTCTGCGTCATCATCATGATGGGTGCGAACAGCATCGAATAGAACGTCTCCGTCGCAACGCCAGCGAATGCACGCGGCACGCCGAACAACTCACGCGCGCGCTGCGCCCGCTTGATCTCCAGCGCAAGACCCAGCGCTTTCGGCAGAAGAACGACTGCCATGGTGGCCAGGAAAAGCCGCATGGCTGCGCCCGGATCGATCACGGGCCAGATCGGGAACAGAGTTTTGTTGTCGGTGAAGTAGCTCGGCAGGAGCTGCTGGCCCTGCAGCGCGAGCACGAGGCCGACGACAAGCGATGCGGCCCAGATTGCCGACACGATGTAAGCGAGCGCGCCCATGAAGAGATGGACGCGTCCCATGGCGGGCACGCCCCGCCGACCGATGAGACCAAGGTGCTGAAGGTTGCCCTGGGACCAGCGGCGGTCACGCACGATGAGATCCGTGAGCGCGGGCGGCATGCTTTCATAGGAGCCTTCGATCGAGGGCGCCATGTGGACGCCCCAACCGACACGCTGCAAAAGCATCGCTTCGACGAAATCGTGGCTCAGGATGTGACCACCGAACGGAGGCGGCCCAGGGAGATGCGGAAGGCCAGCAGCGGTCGCGAAGGCGCGCGTGCGAATGATCGCGTTGTGGCCCCAGTAATTGCCTTGGTCCTTACTCCAGAATGCCATACCGGCGGCTGCCGCCGGGCCATAAACGTTGGCGGCAAACTGCATGAGCTTCTGCAGCAGCGTCCTGCCGCCGATCAGTTTCGGCACCGTCTGGATGAGGCCCGCCGACGGATCCGCTTCCATGGCGCGCGCCAGGCGCACGACGGCAACGCCGGACATGACACTGTCGCCATCGAAAATGACGAACGTTTCGTATGCGCCGCCGAAGCGCTCCACCCAGTCCTTGATGTTGCCGGCCTTGCGGCCGGTGTTCTCGACACGACGGCGATAGTAGACATTGCAGGTCGCGGCTTCGGCGCGCGCGAGTTGCGCGTAAGCGGATTCCTCGGCGATACCGGCATCGGCGCCGCGCGTGTCAGACAGAATGAAGACATCGAACGCGCTCGCTTTCCCGAGCGACGCAAGCTCCTCGATAATCGCCGAGATGGTACCCGCGATCGTCGCCGGGTCTTCATGGTAGACGGGAAACAACAACGCGGTCCGGCCTTCAAGAGGCCCTTCCGCCGATGGGATTTTGACAGTGTCGGCCGTCTCGCCGGCGAACAACGGAAGGAAGCCGAGCGCTGCCGACAGAGTGCCGACGGAGATCCACGCGAACGTCAGCGTCGAAAGGATGAGGAACAGGAACTGGATCGGCGTCATCTGCACGAAAGACACCACGCCATAAAGCTCGTGCGCGAAAGCCGCCGTCATCAGCGCGGCGCCGAGGAAAACAGCCGTGCGCGGAATGCTCGATCCGCGCCGTTTCGGCCACTCACGTTGAGGGATCGCCGAGAAATCCTGCTCAGGCATTTCGATCGGGGAGCCTGGCGGGAGGAGCGAAGGGTCGCTGGCGTCGTGATGCAGCGGCGGCGCCGGGCGCGCCACGTCGGCAGCACCCGCCGTACCCACTACCTGGTTATCGGCGATCATGCTTTCGTCCATCGATAGAGCCAGTTTTCGGAAATCAACTGACCAGCCAGCTTCAGACCTAAACGCAACTCAATCAGCTCTGTTCCCGCGGTGTTCAGGGTAAATTTCACTCGGATCCCCGGCAGCAGAGGATGACGCTGCACGGAGAGGTTCGATGTCGCGCCCGCGCTCGCCATGAGATCGGCGACCGGAAGCTCGCTCGCGTCACGCGCGGCCGGGCCGGCGAAATCGATAACGAACTGGACCGTGTCCGCATTGTTGCCCGCGCCGACCTGCGTGCTCGCGACCCATGCGCCTGACCAGACCACCGGCACCTCGTCGCCCCAGGTCATGCGGTAGCCGTAGCGGAACCGCTTACCCTGTTCGAGCGGCTTGGCAGGCTTCCAATAGGCAACGATGTTGTCGTGAATCGACTCGGCGATGGGGATCTCGATCAGTTCGACATAACCATCGCCCCAGCTTCCCGCCGGCTCGATCCACGCTGAGGGACGGCGATCGTAGCGCGCCTCGAGATCCTGAAAGGTCTCGAATGCGCGGTTTCGCTGCACGAGTCCGAAGCCCTTGAGGTCCTTGTCGACGAACGCGCTGGTCTGCAGCATTTTCGGATTGGACAGCGGGCGCCAGAGACGCTCGCCGTGTCCGTTGACGACTGCAAGTCCTTCGCTGTTGTGAATGGCCGGCCGATAGTCGCCGATGAAGCGGCGCTGCGCGGGGCCGTAGAAATACATGCTCGTCAGCGGCGCGAGACCAACGTGGGTCAACTCGCGGCGTGGGAAGAGATCCGCCGTCACGAAAACTTCCGTCGCCCGGCCCGGACGCACGGTGAACCGGTAGGCTCCCGCGACGCTCTCGCTGTCGAGAAGCGCGTGGATCACGATCTCGGACGCTGCAGCTTCTGGCTTCTCGATCCAGAATGCGCGGAAAACGGGAAACTCCTCGCCACCCGGGCGCGCCGTGTTGATCGCGAGGCCGCGCGCAGACAGACCGTAGGCCCCGCTGCGACCCACGGCCTTGAAGTAGCTCGCGCCCTGAAATGATATGACATCGTCCAGCACGTCCGTGCGGTTGAGCGTGCTCGAGATGCGGAATCCGGAAAAGCCGAACGGCGCGCCTTCCGGCGCCTTTTCGATGGAGCGGCCGATTGCGAAACTTGCGCCGTCGGCGCGCAGGCTGCGGGCCTTGCCACCTTCGACGAGCCAGATCTCGACCGGCGTATCATAGAGCCAGCCCATCGGCAGAAGTTGCACTTCATAATCGAGACCCTGGCCGCGCCAGATTGTAGCCTCCGGCCGGAAGCGGATGTCTCTGAATTGTTCGGCTGATAAGGCGTTGAAGGGCTCTGGCGTATCCATGCGCGGCTTCGCAAACGGATTCTTCGACAGGTCCTCGGCGAGCTTGCGGACGTGATCGGCCGCAAACGATTCACCCGGCGGCGGCTGATCCGGCGTGCCTGCGGTGCCGCCGGCAAACGCTTCGGAAACGGCAAGCGCATGTTCTGCGAGGATCGCGATCGCAGCGAATGCGCCCGCGCCTGTCAGAACCCGACGGCGATTTGGGCCAGTGCCCATGCCAGGATCATCACTCATAGGTCTTTGACACGTTCCGGAGAAATCCCGCTCCAACTTGCCGCGTCACGGCCTCAGATCGGATCGGCGCGCTCCCCGTGCCGACATCAATCCTGCAGCCGATCCTCCCCACGGGGCAAACCGGACTCCCAACGGCACGGGTTTCGTTCATCCGTGCCATCCGACGCTCATAACTCGTGATTGTGGCAACTTTTACCGGCAAAGCGCGCCTCCGCGAGACGGTCCCGCTTGCCACGCTGAGAGGCCTGCCGAGCAACGTTTTTGCGTTGCAACAAGGTAGCTGAGCGCCGGTTTGGTCGCAAGGTACCGCGCGGGATATTTCTTTATACCTCCGACGCCCTCCGCAGAGCTGCAATCACATTGTAATAGGACGGTTACCAATTCGGTGGGCCGTCTCCGGGCTGGAGATTGCCGATCGCCGCGCTTGAGCGAAATCGCCGCTCAAAAGATCAGGGCAAATTTCCCGAGCAGCCGGGGAGCCGAATTCGACAGTGGACGTGTGGACGAAATTGACCGCACACTGACACGCGGAAAGCGAAGACACCGACTGGGCTCAAATTTTGTGCGCTATCTCAGTATGTTATCCTCGCCACAGCACTCGTGGCAAACACGCCACACGAGGCTTGGATTCCACTGGAAAGCGCATCTTCTCCATTCCCTGGGCGAGAGAGATCTGCGTACTATCCTGGCCTGAGCGGTGATTCGGGTGATCGTGCTGCCGCTGGTCGAGTTGTTGAGCGCGTGGCGTTTTTAGTGAGCGTCAAGCGCCCGTTTCGAAGTTAGTAGACGGGAGAAGGTAAATGAAAAAGCAAAGCCTAAGCGCCCTGGCGGCGGCCGGCCTCCTTGCAGGTGG
>VFQP010004962.1_pt1 | contig 11922 bp, 14 predicted proteins | sample 3512351 | NCBI WGS metagenome assembly VFQP01 (sample SAMN10412372, study PRJNA504923) | tailings metagenome | isolation source: Relicate 1 Philex TSF1 revegetated site | place: Philippines: Tuba, Benguet | collected 2017-08-29
CGCACCGCACGTACACACACGTCCCTTGGGGGCCGGGAAGCGGTTAGAAGCTGTGCGCAGCCGGGCACAGACGTTGGAGGAGGGAAAGGGGCGCTCGGGACCCACGCGACGGGCCGAAGCGAGCGCAAGCACAAGAAAGCACGCAGCACAAGCGCGCGCTGTGGACCTAGCGCACCTGCTGCGGGCGCGCCATGACGACGGCCCAGGGCAGCGCCACCTCGACGCTGTCGCGCAGCGCGCCCAGCCCCCGCGCGTACCAGAGCGGCACCAGCTCCAGCAGCGTGTCCATGGTCGGGTGCACGTGCAGCAGCGTGCACGCCACCTGCGTGCACGACGCGGCGGCACTGCCTCGATCAATCACCACCGCCGCCGCCGTGGTCAAGCGCAGCTGCCACACGCAGACCAGGAAGACACAGGACACCAACACATGCGCGCGCGTGGGAGAGAGGAATGGAGTTGCGGGCGGGCGCACCTGCTGCAGCAGGCTGACGGGCAGCGCCCACTGCAGCGACGGCGGCACCACCCGCCCGGCCGGCCCGCCTGGCGTGGACGCCCGCCGCTGCTGCTGCTGCTGCTGCTGCTGCTGCTGCCCACCCGCCGCGTCGCCTGCCTGGCTGCCGGCCCTCGGCAGGCTGCCGCCGCCCGGCTGCGGCGACGAGGCGGCGTCTGCGCTGAGCAGCTGCCACAGCGCCGTGCGGTACTCTTCGCTGGCCCACACGTCCGAGCCGCCCAGCATGCCCCAGGTGCCCGCCGCCGGCAGCACGCTGCGCTGCAGCAGGCCCACCGCCTCGCGCCACATGCCGTACAACGAGTTGGAGAGCAGCACCTGCGCACGGCGGGGGGGCGGCGGCGGCGACGGCGACAGCAACGCACGGCAGCGTTGCGCCGCTTGGGCTCTCCCGCGACCGCTTGGTGCCGTGTGGCGTCCTGGAACGGGTGGCGGCGGCGTGGCGGCGGCGCGAGGGAGGAGCAGCGCACCTGGTTGGCGGCGGCGTGCGCGCAGACGACCGCCACGGGGCTGGCCTGCACCGGCGGCAGCGACGGCAGCGGCGGCGGGCCGCCGCCGTGCTGCTGCTGCGGCGCGGCCGCCGTTGCGCTCAGCATCAGCGGCGTCAGCAGCCCGGTCGTCGCCGCCGCCAGCGCGCTGGCGCTGGCCACGGCGTGCGGCCCCGACGTGGTGAGCGGCGGCAGCGCCTGCGGGCCCGTCGCGGCGGCGGCGGCGGCCGCCGCCGCCGCCGCCCGCGTGCGCGAGGCGCGGGCGCCGCGCCGCGCCGGCTGCTCCGCCGGCGGCGTCGCCGCCGCCGCGTCGTGCGGCTGCGGCGGCTGCGGCGCGGCCGCCGCCAGCGCCGCGCCCACGGCGTGATGCAGCTGGCCGCCGGCCGCCGCGGCACCGGCCGCTCCTCCTCCTCCGCCTCCGCCGCCGCTGCCGCCAAAGTGCATCCCAGCGGCGGCGCCACCGCCGCTGTGCAGCGCGAGGCTGCTGATGGACGCCATGGAGGCCTCGGGCGGCGTGCCCTGCAGCAGCAGCTTGCTGGGCGCCAGCTCAGGCATGAGGAACGAGGCCAGCACCACGGAGAGCGGGTTGCCAGACAGCGCCCACGCCTCGGGCGCGTTGCCGTCGGCCGCGGCCGCAGCGGCGGCGGCGGCGGCGGCGGCAGGCGGGGTGGCGCCGGCGGCGCCGGGGTGGGCGAGGGTGACGTGCAGGCGGGCCAGCGCGCTCACGTACACGTCCAGCACCTGCGCGGCACGAGCGGACGGCGACGGCGTGGCGATGGCAGCTGGCCCTCACGGCCTTGACGCGTGCGACGGCTGCTACGTCGGGAAGTGGAGGGCGGGTCGCCAGCAGACGTGGCGGCGCGAGCAGCGAGCCGCAGAGCGAGGGCCAAGCGCGCAAACCCCCCCACTCAACACCCCGCGCGACGATGGCGCGGCGCGCGCCCCTCACACGCCGCGCACCTGCAGCACGGCCAGGCCCAGGTGCACCAGCTCGGGCCCGTCGTAGCCCTTGAGCAGCGAACCCAGCTGCACCAGCAGCTGCAGCGGGTGCGTGGCCGAGCTCACGGCGAGCCCTGCGTCGCGGCACAGCCTCATGCCCTGCACCGCCACCACCGACATGTCGCCCAGCCCCGCCGCGCCCGCGCCGCCCGCGCCCTCGCCCTCGGCGGCGGCGCCCTCGGACGTGCGCGCCTCGAACGCCGCCACCGACACGGCGGCGTCCACCGCCTTGTGGAGCCCCACCCGCTCCTCGGACGTCATGCCCGCCTTGGCCGCCACGCCGCCGTCGGGCGGCGCGCCGCCGCCCATGCCCGGCGAGGCCCGCTGCGACCCGCCGCGCGACGGCGGCGCCGAGCGGGAGCCGCCGCGGCCGCCGCCGCCGCCGCCGGGCGCCGCCGGCGTGCTGCCGCAGCCGCCCGCCGCCACCGCCTGCAGGCCGGCGAGCAGCTCGGCGGCCGACGACGCCGGCGTGGCGTGCAGCAGGGCCGTCACGGGCACGTCCTGCATGGCCTGGACCAGCTTGGCGGCGAGCCACTTGAGCACGTAGCCCAGCCACTTGCGGTGGCCTGCCACGCCGCCCGCCGACAGCGCGAGCGATGGCGTCTGCGGCGGCGGCGCCGCCGCCGCGTCGCCGTTGGCGTTGGCGGCGGCGGGGCCGGCCGTGACGTGCGCCAGCGAGGGGCCCGGGAGAGCGGGGTAGCTGTGGCCGAGGTAGGCGGCGGCGGCATGCTTGGCGTCCCAGTCGGAGAAGGCGGCCTTGTGGTTGAGCAGCCAGCTCGACAGCTGGCGCAGCGCTGCGCCCGCACGTTCACACGCACAGGAAGCCGGGGGGCGCAGCGCGGCGTGAGGCGCGCCGCGTCCAGAGTGTGCGTAGGGAGCGAGGGAGCAGCAGCCCGCTCTGCGTGTCAGGTGGGGCGCACCTTGGGGCTGCTGCGCCAGCAGCGCGGCCTTGAGCGCCGCCGTGGTCTCGCGGATGGCCTTTTGCGCGGCGGTGAAGATGGACGAGACGGGCAGCCGCGTGGAGCCCACCCACTCGAGCAGCGGCACCTTGAGCCTGCGGGCAAGAATTCGCAAAGGGAGGGGGGCGGGGGGTCGGACGCGGGGCGCGGATGCACGCAGCACGGCGCAACGCCAGGCCTGACCACCGTGGTGGTGCTTCCACCATGGTCCGAATGCGAAGGAAGGTTGTGTGAAGCAGGGCGCCATGAGGTTGCAGAGATGCAGCGCGGGCAGTGAGTTGCGGGCCCGTGCACCGCGCTCTGCTCACTTGAAGTCGAGCTGGTCGTCGCCCATGCCGCCCACCGCCTCCATGAAGGCCTGCTGCACGTCCTCCTCGCACGCACGCAGCGGCACCATGAGCACCTGCGCGCGCCGCACAGCCGCCCACGCGCAAGACAGGTTCTGCCGCGAGCGCCGCACCCATTTCTTGCGGTCGCGCCGAGCAAACGCGCAGGCAGCAGCCGCCGCGGAAAGGAAGCAGCGCTTGCGTGGGACTCGTGGCGGGGGGGCGATGTGCCTGTCATGCCGCGCGCACCCGCTGGAAGGCCTGGGGCAGCCAGGTGAGCAGCGACGTCGGTGCCACCTGGGTGCCTGCGGCAGGGCAAAGCACGAGACGACAGCATGTCGTGCACGCGTGGAGCCGAACACAGTCTGGCGCAGCCGCCTCTGGCGAGTGAGCAAGGGAGGGCAAGGGCGTGCGAGGGAGGTGAGAAAGGGCGGGGGCGCACGTTCGGTGAAGAGGTCCATGTCCTTGGCGCGGCACCGCGTGACGAGCAGGTCGTTGAAGAGGGACATGGCGGCGCGCACCGCCACGGCGCAGCTCAGCAGCTCGGGGGGGAAGGGCACCTGCGCCGCGCCACGCGTGGCCGGGCACGCCCACGTGAGCCCGTGGCAGCGGGTGCAACGACGCTGGACAGCGGGATGCGCAGGCCATGGCGAGAGTGTGCACGGAGACGGTTGACGCTTGGGCAGCGGCGGCGGCGGCGGCGGGCGCCCCGCACCTGGAGGAAGACGAGCGTCCTGGCGAGGTTGTGCATGACGGTGCTGAGCTGCGCGGCGCCTCGCGGCACGGCGGCGGCGTCAGGGACGGCGGGCGGCAGCGCGGCGGGGTCGGGCAGCGCGGCGATGCGCTGCGCCAGCAGCGCGCCCAGCTTGGCATAGAGGGCCGTGTAGGTGGGGAGCATGAAGGGCACGATGGGTGAGCTGTAGCCCGACCCTGAGCTGCTCAGCTGCGAGTACCTGCGGGTGGGCAAGGCGCCACAGAGGCAGGAGGAAGGGAGTGGCAGGGCGTGAGCGTCACAGCGTGGGAGTGGCACAGGGTTACAGCGCGCCAGGCGGGGGCGGACAGGGCGCGCTTGCGCGGGGACGGCGGCGGTGTCTCGCCGCTGCTCGCAGGGGCTGTCGACGCCGCGCGCGGCGATGCGTGCTAGGCGGAGGGCAGAGGGAGAGAAGGAGGGGCGCACCGGGCGATGTAGGGCAGCGTGGCGCGGCCCAGCAGCTCCAGGCCCGCCTCCTGAGCCTTGGCGTTCTCACACCTGCGCAGGCCCGGCGAACCGCACGCCCGCAGCCCTTGCAACGGCTGCACACCTCCGCCCTCGCCGGCGCCGCCCGCACACGCAATGGGAGAGCCGCCGACCCCGTCAGCGCCCGCCCCACCCCCCTCGGCTGATGCGCTCCCCCTCTCTCCTCACTTGAGCAGCGCGTAGGCCAGGTGTGCCAGGCAGGTGCCGTACGTCGACGGCCCCACGGCACCTGCCAGCGCCAGCAGCACCTGCGCACCACCACCACCGCCCACGCCACTCAACCCACGCGCCACCCGCCTCCGTCCCCCGGCTGCACCAAAGCGACTCAGTCCAACCCACAGGAAGCCCTGGTAGCGGTGAAAGGAAAGGTAAGGAAAAGGGAAAGGAAAGGAAGGCGCACCTTGACCCGGTCGGCCTCGAGCGCCTTGGCCTCTGCCGCCGCCGCCTCGGCCGCCGGGTCCACGCTGCCTGCGCGCGACGCCGGCGCCGGCGCCGGCGTGGGCGGCGAGTAGGCCGCCTCCACCCAGGCCACCATCACCTCGAGCCGCCCTTGCGTGTGCGCCTCTGTGAGCACGCGGTCCACCTCGGACACGCCCCTGCAAGCGCCCACCCACAGCACGCGCCACCACGCGCCATTCCATCGTCGCCGCCGCCGCCGCCGCCACCAACAGGATTCCTCAGCCCCAGATCCAACGCGCGCGTCGCAGAGCAGGTAGTTGTGCAGCGGAGGGCGGCGGAAAGGTGCGTGGGCAGGGCCTGAGAGCGGCGTCGACGGGCAGAGCGTGGGCCGCACCTGCGCTGCCGCTCGGTCCAGAACTCGTGCCACGAGGCGGCGGGGAAGCCCTTGAGGAACAGGCTGTCGCCGCGCGCGTGCGCCGAGGCCGTGCCGGCCGCCGCCGGCATGCGCGGCGGCGCGCTGCCGCACTCGAGCGCCTGCGCGATTCAACACGCCCCGCCGCCGTGGTTTCCGCCTGACTCATCACCCCCGCTGCTGCTGAGGCGTGGCCCCTGGAAGCCAACCGTTGCCCCAAACGCGTGGTGCTGTGAGAGCGGCAAGCGAAAAGCGCACGCTCACCCCGAGGAAGTCGCTCCAGTGCTTGGAGGAGGGCGTGGTCTTGAGCGCGAACGCCAGCACCTCCTCGTAGGCGTAGTGCGAGGGCGTGGACGCGTGGATGCTGTTGAGCACGAAGAGCCGGGCCGACGCCAGCAGCAGCGGAAGCACCAGCGCCACACCGCCGCCGCGGCCCTTGACGTACTGCGCGCGCACGCGCAGGGGCGGCGCGGGCGGCGGGCAGCACGCGCTCGATTTGGCTGCGGCGCGTGAAGGGCGCTGAGGGACGGAGCTGCGTGCGCCTCTCGAGTGTGAGGCGCTCAGGAGGTGAACGGTTCGGCGCGCGTGCTGCGGCGGCAGCGCGTGACCGGCCCAGGCGCGCTGCGTGCGCCTCGCGAGCAGCCGCGCTCTGAGCGCGGTTCTGCGCGCGCGGACCCGCTGTTGGTGTGCGTCGTGGCAGAAATGATTGCGCAGGGCAGTGCTCACCTGGGCGACGGCGAAGAGGAGGTTCTCGGCCTGAGGCGACACGCCGCTGGTGCCCGACGCGATGAGCCGCATCAGGTCGTTGCGCGAGGCGCGCCCCACGTGCTCCAGCACCTGCTCCAGCCCTGCGCCACACACCACCGGCCACGCAGGCAAAGCGCAAGGCGCAACGCAATGCAACGCAACGCGTGGGTCGCAGCATTTGGTCCAGCCCTGCGCCGCCCACACGCCACGCAGGCAAAGCGCAGGCCGCGCACGATGCAGCACGCGCGGGTCAAGAGCAGCGGGGCAGAGAGGCAGCGCTCAGGCCCGCGCTGCCAGGCAATGGGTGCTGGCCGGGAAAAAAAGTGGGCGCACCGCTCTGGCGGTCGGAGGGGCGGCCAGGTGAGCCCTCGGCGTGCCGCCCGCTTGCGCCGCCGCCGCCGCCGCCGCCGCCGTCCCCGCCGCCGCCGCCGCCGCCACCGCCGTGCTTGGGCCTGCGGCCTGCGCAACCGCCCGCACCAATCATCGCGCACCTTTCGCTCCACGAAAGCAAGCAGACGCACGAAGCCTGGGGGGTGCGAAACCAGAGCGTCGATGCAGCCCGCTCACCCGACTTGCGTGTGGTGCCGCCCGCCGCCCCGCCCGCCGGCGTGCCCGCTGCCGCCGCCGCCGCCGCCTCCGCCTCCCCGTCCACCTCCATCTCCTCCACCTGCGGCTGGCCGCGCGCCGGCGCCGCCTCGGGCCCCACGGACGCCGAGCGGGAGCGCGGCCTCCGCCTCTGCCCGCCTCCGCCCGAAGTGGCCGTGTCCAGCACACCCGCGTCCGGCGCGCCCGCGTTCTCCTGCTGCTGCTGCTGCTGCTGCTGCTGCTGCTGACGGAGCCGAGCCGGCACAATCTCGCCCCGCATGGCCGTGGCGAGCAAGCCCTCGGTGTCGGAGCTGTGCGCCGGGGAAGGCGAAGGCGTGCGCAGCTGCGCCCTCGTCGACGCCACCGGCCCTCCCGACGAGCCGGCGGCGGCGGAACCGCCGCCGCCGCCGCCGCCGCCGCCGGCCGGCGCACCGCCCCGCTGCGGCTGCGTGCCCGGCGCGGCGCCGGGCCGCGCACGCGGCAGCGGCGGCCGCGCTGCGGGGCGGTTGCTCGGCCCCGCCGCCCCGCCGCCGCCGCCGCCGCCGCCGCCGGCGTCACCCGCGTCCGCCGGGGCGCCGTTGAGCAGGCCCTGCTGCCGCAGCACCCCCTCCGCTAGCTTCCTAGCCAGGGTCTCGAACGACGTCTGCGGCGCCGGCGCCGGCTGAGCCTGCGCGGGCCGAGGCCGCGCCTCGGCGCCGCGGGGCCGCTTGGCGGCCGGCTCAGGCGCCGCGGCGTCGTCGCCCGCCGCGCCGCCGCCTCCGCCGCCGCCCTCGTCGCCCGCGGCCGCGGCGCCGTCGCCGCCGTCCGCCGCTGGCGCCGCCGCGTCCTCTGCAAAGCAAGGGAGGAAAGAAAGCATCCGGTCCTCAATTGTCCGTTGCGTCCCTTGCGGCTTGCGTGACCGGCCGCGGTGGCAGCAACGATGAGAGCATGCCGGCGGAGGGCATGGCAAAGTGACCCGCCGCTTCGCACCTGGCTCGTCGGCCGCCGCACGCTTGCGCTTCCGGCCCGCGCCGTCCGCGCCCGCGCCACGCCGCCCGCCGCCCGCGGCCGCCGCGCCGCCACCGCCTCCCGCAGCGCCGTCGCCGCCGTCGTCGTCGCCGCCCTCCTCGCCCTCGTCGTCCTCCTCCCCGCCGTCGCTGCCGCTGCTGCTCAGCTCGAGCGTGACGACCTCGGCGCCTCCGCCCGGCGCCGCCGCCACGCCGGCGCCGCCGCCCTCTTCGCCCGCCGCCGCCGCCGCGGCGCCCCCACCCTCCTCGTCGTACGACACCAGATCCACCACCTGCAAGCATCATGCAAGCACCACCTCAAGCATCACCCGCGCACGCCACGCCTCAACCTCTCCCCCCCACGCACACACGACCAGATCTCGCGCCGCCATCGCGCCAACGCACCACGGGCTGCTGCGGCGGCGCCTCTGCCGCCTCCGCCCGCCCCACGAGGCCCTGGACGGCGCGCCGCAGCGCGTCGCCCACGTGCTGCTCGATGCCCGGCGGCAGGTGGTGGTGGTGGTGGTGGTGGTGGTGGTGGTGGTACGCCACGCCGTCCAACTCATCGTAAAAGTCCTCGTCCTCCTCGTCGTACTCGCCGTCGGCATAGTCCAGGTAGTCGTCAATAAAGTCCTCCATGCCGCCGCCGTACCCGTACAGCCTGCAGTGGTCGTCGCGACAAGCCTTTCGCCGCGGTCCTCGCAGACTGAAGGAGTGGGAAGGAGCATCGAGATCCACGGTGCGTGCGGGGCACCCACACACCCAACCCAAGCGTCGGGGGCGACGCAGACGCCGCGCCCGCTTGGGCGGCGCAGCGAGCGCGAGCACGAGCGGCGGTTGCGGGCCGCACCTGTGGCCCACCGCCATGGCGCCGCGCATGATCATCTCGGCGGGGTCCAGGTAGCCGTACCCGTCGTCGTCGTACTCCTCGTCCGAGTAGAACTCGTGCCTGCGTGCACACACGCCCGCCGCAACCACCACCACCGCCGTCGTGAGCAGCCGTCCGTCACGCAAGGATTGGTTTCGGCCTCCTCCAACCTCGCAAGCCACCGCCAGGAGCCCCTCATTGGCAGGTCAAGCAGCCCGCAGCAAGCGCGAGGGGGGAAAGGCGGCGCCACGCAGCATGGCCGCGGAGCTGGAAGCGCGGAGCGTGCCACGGCACCCACACACACACACACACACACAGAGCCTGCGCGCGCGGTCGCCCGGGCCGCTCACTCCATAGGGTACAGGGGGTGCCCGTAGTCGCGCATGTGGCCGAGCATGTCGTAGATGCTGCGGGTTGGAGCAGCGAAGGATTGAGCGAGGGGACGCGAGGTAGGAGCGCGGTGAGGCCCCCCAGCGCAGCGTCAGCGAGGAGGGTGCAGACCACGCCTGGGGAAGCCGAACGAAAGCGCGATTCCGCCTTCGGGTCGAGCAGAACGACGGCGCGACGCGCTCACCGGTCCTCGTACATCTGCTGCAGGTCGTGCGGGCCGCCCGGCCCGCCGCCGCCGCCGGGGCCGCCGCCGCGGCCGCCGCCGCCCCCGGGCCCGCCCTTGCGCGCCTGAACACACGCAAAGCACAACAACACGCAGCGAACACCCAACGCATCGCCAGCAGAGGGCGCGTGCGGCGCAGCCGCGGCTGCTTCGCGCCCCTTGAGCGTGCGCGCCCCCGCACCTCGCGGCTCCACAGCAGCTCGAAGAACGTGTTGGTCGCCTCCGCCTCCTGCGCCGCGCCGCCCGCCACGGCCAGCTCAAACATCTTGGCCGCCGCCTCGGCCTGCCGGCACTGCGCCACCGCACGCCAACCGCACCACCACCACCACACGCAACACAGCATCCCCCACCGCGTCGTCATCCTCCTCGTTGACTACCACACTTCATCAAGTGCGCACGACGCGAAAATCGGTCGGTGCCGCGCCGGACTGTCCAGCGAAGCGGCGCGCGCATCCCCCGGCGCCGCCCACCTGCTGGAAGTGCATGCGGGCGAGCTGCGTGGCGAGCCTGAGGCAGCCGTGCTGCGCTAGGTCGTCGGCCAGGTGGCCGAGCACCATGGTGGCGGCCGACGCCACCGTGTGCGCCGCCGCCGCCGCGCTGCCGCTGCTGGGCACCACGCCGGGCAGCGCCGCGGCGCCGCCGGCGCCGGCGGCCTGCCGCTTGGCCGCCTGCAGCTGCCGCTTGCAGTTGGACGCCACGGCCATCAGGCTCAGCGTCATGGCCTCGGCCACCGCCTATAAACACGCACGCAGGCATGCAGGCGCGGGCAGAGGCGCGGCACTCTCGCGCCGGGGGGAGGGATGAAAACGGCGGTGCACAGGGGTAGCCGCACAGGGAGCTTGCTCCAGAGAGGCGCCTGGAGGTCTCACCTGGAGCTGCACGTGCGTGGGCAGCATGCTGTCGGCGCAATGCCCCACAATGGCCTCGGCGCGGTCCACGATGGCGCAGTGGTCCTCCACCTTGCGCACCTTGTCCTGCACAGCAGGGCCGAGCAAGCACGCCAACGCGGGCGCGCCGTCGAGGATCATCAGCCTCCACGCCGGGTGCGCACCAGGCGGGTGGCGAGCTTGCGCGAGTTGGCAGGCGGGCCTCGGAACCGCTGGTTTGAGTGCTGTAGCGGAGGGAGGGCGGTGGAGAGGCGCGGCGGGGGCGTGGGTGGCGCACCGTTAGCAGGGCCTCGCGCTGCCCCTCGAGCAGGGAGCGCACGACGCAGCTGGCCAGCGACGTGGTGCTCGCTGCGCGCAACGCGCACACGCCACGGCAAGCCCACCGCTCACGCACTCCAGAGCCGCCTGCACGCCCACAGAGCGCCCCTCCCGCCTGTCGGCGCGCCGGCGACCGCACGCCGCGACGGCGAGCAAAACGACAAAAGAAACGCTGCCAGCGGGCGGCGCAGAGCTGCCGGCGGGCTCGGCGGCGGCGGCGGCGGCGCACCCGTGTTGCGGTACTCGAACGGCACTGTGCCGGCCAGCAGCGCGCGCGCCTCGCGGTCCACCACGAAGCCGGCGGCGGCGGCGCCCAGCGCGGCGCACGTGGTGCTGCCCTGCACGCCCATGTTCCAGCCCATGGCCGTGGCGATGAAGCCGAGCATGCTCGCCAGCGTGTTGCGCGCGCTGTAGGTGGGGCCCAGCGCGGCAGCCAGCGGCAGCGCCTGGACCTGCGCCAGGATGATGGTCAGCCGCTCCTGCGGGGGCGCAGCGCAGCAGACCACGCGCAAAGATGACGGTCAGCCGCTGCTGCAGGGGCGCAGCAACACGCCGCATGCCCAGCCACGCGCAATCAGCAAGAGCGTGAGCCGCTCCTGCAGCGCAGCAACACACCGCACGCCCAGCCGCGCGTGATCGGGAAAAGAGTAAGTCGCGTGCAGGGCACGATGGGCGATGGGGAAGAGCGGGGGGCCGATGCCGGCAAGGGGAGCGGCGTGATGAGCAGAGGAAAGGCCCTGGGCAGAAGGGGCAAGAGGCGCCCGCGGCGGTTGCCCAGCCATGGAGTGCGCGCACCCGGTTGCTGGCCGAGAGCGCTTGGGAGGTCGCCCTTGGCCCCACGGGGATGTGGCCCGCCATGGTGGCCGTGGCCAGCTGCTCCACAAACTTGCGCCCCTCCTGCACACCAGCAGCACGTCACCGGCACCCGCCCGCCGCTCAGCAACGCCCCCGCGCGCTCGTCGCTCGCTTCGTCTCCCGCCATGACAAGCTTGCACGCTGGTTGCGCACGGCGTGGCGCGGCCGTCGCCGCTGGCGATGCAAACGCCACGGCTGACCACTCGCCGCGGGGTTGTGCTTGATCAGCAGCTGCGCCGCGTGCACCAGCGTGGAGCCCAGGCAGTGGTCCTGCCGGTCCCGCGCCGCCAGCGCCGCCGCCGCCGCGTCGCCGTCCTCGGCGTGCGCCCGGGGTGCCGGCGACCTCTCCCTGCCGTCCGCCGCCGTGTCCGCCGCCGGCTGCATCTCCGTGTCGCCGCCCTCCTGGCCGGCGGTAACGTCGTCGTCGGCGTCGGGGGCGGGGCCGGGCGTGCACAGCGCAAGCAGCTTGAACACCTGGCGCACGGCCGACAGCCAGGGGTTCTTGGAGTCGGGTACGATGGCAAGGGAGTCCATCTCAGCCCTGCATTCGCCGTCACGAACAGCAGCGTGTTGGCCACACAGGCAGGGGGAGCGCAAATGTGCGGCGAACGGCGCGGGGGTTCTGCAGACGTGTGCAGGACGTGCCAGGCGAGAGGGAGAGGGAGAGGGAGGGGGAGGTGCGGCTCACTTGTAGTTGCTGCTGGTGGAGGGCAGCTTGAGGAGCGCGCGCGTGGC
>VFQP010004964.1_pt1 | contig 11917 bp, 15 predicted proteins | sample 3512351 | NCBI WGS metagenome assembly VFQP01 (sample SAMN10412372, study PRJNA504923) | tailings metagenome | isolation source: Relicate 1 Philex TSF1 revegetated site | place: Philippines: Tuba, Benguet | collected 2017-08-29
TCTCTGCTCCAGTCCTTGCTATGACCTTGCCGGGGTGGGCTGAAGGGTGCACAGGGGGAGGTGGAGACGGCATCTGGAGGAGGAGGACCGGCGGCAGGGGGCTTGTCGTTGCGAATGGACATGGGGCGGGACGCGCTCAGGGTTGCTGTCCCAGGCCGCCTGGAGCGTATGCTGCGCTGCTGCTGCTGCTAGGCCAGGTGTGTGCGGGCGGGCCTATGGTGCCCTTTTAGAGCAGGCTGTCTGTCCTCGACAGCGCGTCGCTCCGCCTCATGAACACTCCCTCCCACCACTCCCCCCGCAATCCCACGCCGCGCACGCTGGTTGTGGCTGTGTGTACTTAAACGACCTGGAGACCTTTGATTCGACTGCTGACTGTAGAAAGCCTGAAAGCCGCGGCCACGCGCTGCTGCTGTTTTGTGGCCGTGCGAGCGAGTGCGCTTGCTCCACAGTGTTGCGCCGCACGGGGCGCGCTGCGCTGCCCCTACTCTCAGAAAGGTCCCCTGCCTCATAACGCTGCAACCGCAGAGCAAGAGCGAGTCCAGGGAGACGCAAGGGGGGTGGGGCAACTGACCCTGGGCGGGACAAGCACTCATTCGTCGACATGCCGCTGCAGTGGTCGACCAGCAAGCAGCAGTGGTGCAAGCTCAGCAGCGACGGCCAGTTCTTCTGCAAGCAGACGCAGCACGGTGGGGGCTGCAGCGCCGCCACGTGCGGCGACCGCCGCCACGCCACCACCAGCGTCGCAGGATGGCGCTACCGGGTTTGGGCATGCTCAGCGAAGCCTACATCGTCTTCTGTGAGTGCTCGCTGTTGCCCGTTGATGGCCCGACACGCCGGAGGTGCCCCCCGGTCGACCCCGGACCACCGACAGGCGCCCGCCTGCGCTTTTGCCCCACTCCCACACACAACACGCAGCGGCCGGCCAGATCAAGGACCTGCAGCAGGCGCTCTACCCCACCTGCTTCAACAGCAAGAGCTCCAAGATCACCGACTGCGACCCCGAGATGATCAACCACGTCGCCGGCTACATCAACATTTGCGGTGCGTGGCGCGCCTCGGCCCCCCCTGGCTTCTCAGCGGCTGCAACCCGTTGAGTAGCCTGTTCAGCAGCCTGTCGAGCAACCTATTGTTCCTCAACAGGTGAGAGTGCAGCGCGCGCAGCGGTGCTCTCACCACCCCTTTGTGTGGCGCGCATGCTGCTGCTGCGCGCGCGCTGCGCCCGCAGGGATCATGGCGGGGTTCATGTGAGGCTTCTTGGGAGACATCACGGGCCGCAAGTTGGGCTCGTGCTGCGTGTTCAAGCACCTGGCGCAGCACCATGCCACCGTGGGGTGCACGCGCTGCTGATGGTCCGTGCACATGCTGGGCAGCTGGCGGGCTCGCCTTGCGGGTGCAGCTGCCCCTGCCCACGCTGGATGACCCTGCGCCACGGCATCACACTTCTGTGCGGTCGCAGCCTGGGTTCGCACAGCGTGCACTGAGCCTTCTGTGGTCCCCCCCTGTGACCGGCTCCTGATGATGATGCACGCTGCACGGCTCAGGCTGCTTCCCAGTCCACCAAGGAGAGGCGTGCACTGCAGGCGCTTGCACTGTGCCATGGCGCGGGGCACGGGCGTCTGGCACGCACACCAGCAAGGAAACACACACGTGGTAGGGTCCCTTGGTGACAAGCGCGTGAGCCACAGGAATGTGTGAAGGAGAAAACCGCGCAGACGAGAGGCAAACGCGCACACGGTCACGCTATCGTATCTGTACCTGGAAAGGCGCACCACCACCCGGATGGGCCGCACCGCTGCATCGCGCAGCGCCAGCACCTGCTCCTCATCGAGGTCATGGCTGCCGTACTCGAGCCGCAGCTCCTCCACGCTGGCAGGCAGGCTGGGCAGCAGGGCACCCCACGCGCCTGGGGCCAGCGAGTGGCAGTACAAGTGCAGGCACCTGACGCTGGCAGGCAGCTGCTGGCCCAGCTGCTGCACCTGCTGCGCCGTGGCGCCGCGCAAGCCGTGGGTGGTGACCCGCCGCTGCTCTGCCGGTAGCGCCGCCAGCAGGGGCCCCAACGTGGCCAGCTGCGCCGCGACGTCCTCGCCCCTGATGCTCAGGCTGTGACTGCCACCGCCCAGGCCGCCCCACCGCCTGACGGCCTGCGCCGCCCGCGCCACCGCCCAGGCGTCGGCGCTGGGCTGCACCGTGCGGCAGGCGGAGCAGCGCCTCCAGGCCGATGTCGTCGACGGATTAGTAAGAAGCGTCCAGCTCCCTCAGGTTGGGGAACTGCGTGGGCAGCCGCTGCAGCATCTGGCGGGCCAGGTCGTCCATCCCTTCCTCGCAATTGAACTCCGCGTCACGGTGCCGCTGATGAGGCGCCCGGCTTGCTGCTCGTCCTCCTCTGCTCCACCTGCCCAGCCCAAGTCCCAGATGGAGAGGGACGTGAGGCTAGGCAGGGCCGCCAGCTGCTGACGCACGTGCTCCACCATGGGTGCGTCCAGGTACCACCACTGCCCCCACGTCAGGTGCTGCAGGTGCGGGTGCGGCCTGTGCTGGGGCAGCGGGTGCGGCGCGAGGTCGCTGAAGTGTAGGTCCAGCTTGGTGGCGTTGGGGCACAGCACCTTGACCCACGCCGGCACCAGCGACAACTGCTCCAACTCCTGTGTTCGCACAGCTCACCGCAGGCAGCTGGTGAGTGCAGAGTGCAGCACAGGAAGAACCACTGTGCGCCACCGGCACCAGGTTCAGAACTGTGCGGCTCACATGGACGTCGATCTCCTTGACGCACGCCCGCGGCTGCTCGCCCTCCAGCTCGGCCGTGGCGCACACCAGCAGGTGCGTGATGTGCGGCTCCGTCTGGGTCCAGGGCGCTGGGCGGCCATCGTCCTCGTCATCCTGGCCCACAAACACAAGGCGCACGCTGCTGCTGTGCCTGGCCACGACGCACAGCCGCTCCACCTCTGCCGGGAACTGCTGGCGAGGGATGGGCACGTCGAAGCTGGCGATGGCGGTGCGGTGGCGCAGGATGTCGTCGCGCAGGGAGATGCAGGTGCGGAACAGCGCCAGCAGCAGTTCAGCCCCTTGCACTTGGCCAGCTTGAGCAGCCACGACTGAGGCAGGTCCAGCAGCGAGGTGGGCGTGGGCGGGGGGCCGGGCAGCAGCGCCAGGTTCGACGCGGTGGAGGAGGCCATCAGGATAAGGAAGGAGGGGACGGGGCGGTAAGAAGTGGTCTCCTGCACGCGTCGTGGTGCCAGCGTGCGCAGGAGCAGAGGTTTGTTGGCGCGCGCCGCAGATTTGAACGACGGCAGCGCCGGGTCACGCAAGCCGGGTCGCGCGTGCAGGCCCCCCTGTTTCCCTCCCGCCCTGAGCAACGCAGCATCAGCTAGCGCCAGCACTCGCCTGCGTGGGAGGGTGGGGCAGCGGACCCTGGGGGAAACCAGCGCGGCGCGGTGGGTCGACTGTGCTAGAGGACTGTACAGGACCGCTCCTGTGCTGGCACAGATGCACGCAGAGTCCTCTGCGGCGCGTCAGGAGTGTGCTGAGCCCCGCCCTCGAGGGCATGCGTCGTCGTCGCACGTCGTGGTGGTCCCCCGTCCTTGCCGTCCAGTCTCACCACATGAAGAGGCCAATGGCGCGTCCAGTCAGCGTGCAGTCAGATTGAGAGCAGAAGGCCTGGAGGGCGCCCGCCCCTCGCACGATGGACAACAACCTGGTGTTCCGCGTCCAGGTCCACGAGGGCATGGGCTTTGGCGCGGAGCTGCAGGCGCTGACGTGCCTGGTGACGCTGGGCGACAGCACGCGGCACACGGCCTTTTCGATCGGGCGGGACAAGCACTCGTTCGTCGACACGCCGCTGCAGTGGTCGACCAGCAAGCAGCAGTGGCGCAAGCTCAGCAGCGCGGGCCAGTTCTTCTGCAAGGTGGTGGTCGCGCGCAAGGCCAACGGCGCCGCGCCGCTGCAGGGCTCGCCGGACAAGGACAAGGACCTCCAGCGCCTGGGGTGGGTCGTGCTCGACCTGCGCCAGGCCAAGCTCAACGCGCAGCACAAGGACAAGGCGCTCGAAGGTGAGCATGAGCAGCTGAGGCTTCCTTGACAGGGGCCCAGGGGTCCTGCCTCTTTCGCGCGCTCAAAGCGCACGCGCTCGGCGCGCTGCTCTCGCTCCTTTCCACCGCGCAGGCGACTGGTTCTCGCTCTCAGGCACGCAGCCGGGCTCCAGGGCGCCCAGGCTGCGCATCTCCTACTCGCTGCAGGACGAGCTGCACCTCGCCGCCAGCGCTGCAGCATCCACTCCACCCACGGCGACCACCACTGCCAGCGCGCGACGAGCCAGCCCCGCCGCAGCCACGCACACCACACCCGCAACGACCGCTGGCGCAGTCCCGCCGCAGGCCTCCTCCTCCACGGGCCCAGCCGCCCCGCCGCACCCGCCCGCCGTCCTGCCCTCTCCTGCACCAGCCCCAGCCGCCGCGCCCGCCGCCGCCGCCGCCGCCGCACGCGCCAGTGACGCTGGCTCCTACGACTCGGACTTTCACTCGAGCGACGATGCCGCCAGCGCCGCCGCCGCCAGCCAGGCGCCGCCTCCCCACCCTCTCTCCGCGGCGGCGCCAACACCAGGCCCCGGTGGGGCCACCGGCAGCCAGCAGCCAGGCGCCTCGACGCCGCCTGGCGGCGGGACAAACCTCCCAGCCACGGTGTCCGCGGCGGCGGGCCCCAGGGCCGAGCAGCCGCCTCTCTTCCCAGGCAGCGTTGACCGCCAGACGGGCGCTCGGCCGCAGGCACCACCTGCGCCTGGGCACGCGCCGGCTCCCGCCTGGCCGGTTCTATCACCGCAGCAGCAGCAGGAGGGGCCGCTGCGCAGCTTCACGCTCACGCTGGACCTGCGGGCGTTCCAGGCCACGCGCCACCTGCCGCTGGGCACGTGCCAGGCCTACGTGCGCGCCTCGCTGCCGCCAGAGCTCGTCGGTGCGTGCTGAGCAGGGACCTCTCCTGGAGAGAGACCTTTCCATGGAGCAGACACATTTCCATCCGCCTGGCGCCGCCTGGCGGCCATGGCAGTCATGCACGCACGCACGGGCACGGGCGGCGGCGTAGGGCGCACGGCGCCTGGTCAGTTGCTGTGGGCTGGTTGGGAGCCTGGCAGGGAGACAAGCGCTGGGCAGGCGTGTGATGCCATTGGACAGGAGAGAAGAGCTTGGCCGCGGCACCCTGCGTACTGTATGTGTGCGTGCAGAGGTGGTGGCGTCGGCGGGCGGGCGCGTGCCCGGGCGCATGGCCCCGCTCACCTCGCGGCCAGCCGTGGACGTGGACCGGGGCGCCGAGCAGCCGCTGCCCAACGGGTGCGCGCGCGCTGGGGCCGGCGCCGCGGCGTTTCAAGCCCTGGCCTTGCGCGTATGCAGGCGTCGTGCGCGGCGCCCGGGGGGCCGCGTGGAGGCCGCCTGCTGGCCTTGTTCGTGTTTGCACCGCGCGCCGTCTTCTGGCGGGAAGATGATTCGCGAGCAGCAGACGCGAGCGCACGAGCCGCTCGGGCTGAACGCTGAATCGCACCACGCCACAAGCGATGTGGCTGCTGCGTGTGCGTGCGCGTGTGTGTGCGTGTCCGTGCGCAGGGTGGGCAGCCTGGACTTTGTGTGCGGCGTGGTGACTCTGGCCAAGTGCCTGGCACGGGAGCCGCGCGTGATGGTCGACGTCATGCACAGGGAAAAGTGAGCGCGCCGCGCTGGCACGTCCGCATCCTCACCTCGCCGCAGGGAACGCAGGGCAGCGGCATGCCTCTCAGCGGCGCGTCGTGGAGGCAGAGTGCGCCGCTGGGGCCTCACTGCACCAAGTGCTGCACCTCCTCCGCGCTCGTGGGCCGCGCCCGCACCCACCCCGGCGGGAAGACACCCCACGCTCCTCCCCGCGCTGCCACTGCTGCGCAGGGACCGCGCCGACACCCTCCTCGGCGTGGCCTCCGTGCCGCTCTCCCCCCTCCTCCACGACTGCTGGGTCGACGGCTTCGCGCCCGTCTACGCCCTCGCCGCCTCCCACCCCCCACACCCCGCACAGGACGCCCCCTCCGCCGCTGCCGCCGCCTCCAAGGTGCAGGTCGGATCGCTGCGCGTGGTGCTGTCGCTGCAAGACGCGCCGGCGCCGGAGGCGCCAGAGCACCCAGCCGCCCACCAGACCCTGCAGCACCCCCACCATCACCAGCCGGGCTCGTCACCGCCGCCGCCGCCGCAGCAGCAGCAGCAGCAGCCCGCCTGGGCGGCCGCCAGCCGCCCCGCGCCGGCGGCGCAGCCTCCTCTCCAGCCGCCCGCCGCGCCCTCGCCGGCTGCCGCTCCGCCGCCGCCAGCGAGCAGCGCCCCGCCGGCGTCCCCGCTGCCGCCGGCGCCGGCGCCCGATGGCGTGCCGGCCGGCGTGGCGGCGGCGGCCTCATTAGGCTCCGTGGGAGCTATCCAGCAGCTGCCAGAGTACCAGGCGGCGTACCAGCTCGAGGTGTGGAAGAAAGGTGCGTGCGCCAGCACCTATCTCTTCCTTAGGGACGCACCTTTCCTTTCTTCCCCAAAACAGCCGCAGCAGTCTTCCTGCCTCATTCTCTGCCTCGCGCTGAGAAGCCAGGGCCGGAGGTTTGCGTGCGACAGGAGGAGCGCCGCCTGCGTTGCGCGCGTGCGCCTGCTGGGCGCAGAGGAGGAGGCGCGGTGGCGCGGCGAGCTTCGGTCGCGCGAGGCGGCGCGCATGCAGCTGCTGGAGGCCGAGTGGCGGCGGCGCGAGCGCGCGCGCGAGGAGGAGCTGGCGGCGCTGCGACAAGAGTACCAGGGGCTCGACGGCAAGGCCAGGCAGGCGCGTGCTTGCATGGCGCTTGCACTGCAATGTGTTGCCTGCGACTCGAGTACCAGGGCTTGGACGGCAAGGCCAGGCAGGCGCGTGCTTGCATGCAATGTGCGCCTGCGCGTGGAAGAGCCTCGACGGCAAGGCCAGGCGGGCGTGTTTGGTGCGCGCCCTTGTGCACTGTGTGTGCTGCGTCTGCGCGTGGGGAACGTGCTGCGCGGCCGAGGCACAGCATGCAGAGCACAGACGTGCCGAGGCATCTGCCCTTGGGCCCCAGCACCCCCTCACGGCCGGTGCGTCCCTGCACGCAGATGCTGGCGTCGCTGGAGGACCGGGAGCGGCGGCTGGTGGGGCTGGAGGAGGCGGCGGCCATGCGCCGGCGGGAGATGGAGCGCGAGCACGCCGCGCGCATGGCCGAGGCCGAGGCCGCCGTGCGGCGCCTGCAGGTGCGGGGGTGGGGTCAGGGCTGGGCATGGGTTAGGGCTGACTAGGCCGAGGCTGCCGTGCGGCGCCTGCAGGTGCGGGGGTGGGGTCAGGGCTGGGCATGGGTCAGGTTGGGCCCTGGCTGCAGGTGCGGCGGGCACGCGCGTGCCGGGCTTGGCACGCCTCGGCAGGCCCCCCTGGCGGGCGCCAGCCTCCCTCCCTTGCACAGCCGTGGGCGCTCCGCCGTGCGCTGCTCTCTTGTCCAGGTGGGGTGCGAGCGCCAGCTCCGGGGCAGGTTGCGGCGGCGCGTCCCTCACGACGGCGCTGCCTCTCTCTGCTCTGCTCTGCCTTGCTGCCCAGGTGGAGTGCGAGCACCAGAGGCTTGCGGCTCACAAGGGTGCCTCTCTCTCTGCTGCCTGCTGTTCCTCTCTTCCCCCCAGGTGGAGTGCGAGCACCAGCTGGAGATGGAGCGCGATCGCGTGGGTGAGCTGGCGCGCCTCAGGCAGGCGGCCGAGGAGCGCCTGGCGGGCTCAGAGGCCAAGGTGCTGGCGCTGGAGCAGGCCTTCGCGGCGTACAGGGAGCAGGTGCGGGGAGTGTGTGCATGTGTGCGGAGGAGCGAGGGCAGGACGGGGCCAGAGGGAGCAACGGGGGTCCCTGGAGAAGGCGTTTGCTGCCGCCTACAGCGAGCAGGTGTGCTTAGAGGAGGGCAGAACAGAGGCAGAAAGGGGGGATGCGCAGCTGCCACCGCAGAGGTGCGGGGAGTCACGGGGGCCGCGACGCCGGCCGCTGGGCTTGAAACACAGTCCCGTTCGCGCACGGCCTGCCTTGGCGGCGTCCCCGTGAGGCGCGGCTTCCCGTGCTGGGGGCGCCGCTTGGGCCGTTTTCGCGCCCTTGGGCGTTGCGGCGCGGTGCGCGCGAGGCCTGCGAAATGAGGCGCGCGAGCTTGCTCTCACCACACCTTGCTGCGGGCGTGCGGCCTGCAGGTGCGCCACACGAGCGAGGCGGCGCTGGCGCGCGAGGTGCTGGAGCTCAAGGACGAGCTGCGGCGGGCCGAGGAGCGGGCCGAGCGGGCCGCGCGCGCCAAGGGAGGGGGGGGGGGGGAAGGGGGCGCGGGAGGGCCGGGCCAAGGGAGAGTACAGGCAGCAGGTGAGGTGCGCGGGCGGGGCCTGCGCCTGCGCCCACGACGCAGTACAGGCAGCAGGTGAAGCCGTGCGTGGGGGCAGATCAATGGGAGAGCAAGGCAGAAGGTGAGGCGCGTCCGCACGCGGCCTGCTCCCTCGGCGCAACCGCAGGTGGTGCGGTTAGCGGAGCAGCTGGCCGCGGCCAGCCGCCAGGTGCAGGACCTCCAGGCGGCGGCGGCGGCGGCGGCGGCCGGCGGCGACGGGCTGCGAGGCGGCGAGCTGCTGCTGCTGAGCGGCGGCCGCGGCGTGATTGGGGGGCTGGACGCGGTGCGCGGGCGCGGCGGCGGCGGCGGGGCGGGCGGGCGCGACCAGCTGGGGCCGGCGGGCGGCGACGGCACGCGGGCGCTCATCCTGGCCGCTGACAAGCAGTCCAGGTGCGGCACCCCGCGCTGCTTGGGCTTGCTGGTGTTCAGCTTCTTGCACACTTCTTGAACGCGTCGGTCCGCCAGCGTGGCTGCGGCGATGAGGATCAGCCGCGAGGGAGATGAGGCCAGAGCGCGCGCCGGCCCCCTTCGCAGGCGTCGGGACATGCGCTGCGCGTCCACGCTGTGACGACGAGGAAATGCTCGCTGGTCGCGACTGTGGGCTGCCGTGACACGGGAGGAGAGCAAAGCGTGCGCCGGGTGCGCCTGCCCTGCCCTGCGCGCAGGCTGGCGAGCCAGCAGCAGAGCGAGCTGGCGGTGGTGAGGCAGCAGCTCGCCACGCTCAAGGCCGCCACTCTCGGCACGCCCCCGACCGCCCGCGGCACCACCGCCCAGCCCGCCACGCAGCAGCACATGCCCGATTATCTCCCCTCCCCCTCGCCCTCCCCGCCGCCCGCCGCCCAGCCGCAGGGCAGCACGCGCAGCAGGGCGGCGGCGGCGGTCGCGACGCCGCCGCCCGCGGCAGCCGCCGCCACGCCGCCGCCACCACTACCTCAGCACCAGCACGCGCACGAGACGCCGACGCGAACCGTGGCGGCGGCGGCGGGCACGCCGGCGGCGGCGGGGCTTCCTGCAGCGAGCCCGCCGGTGGCGCCGCCCACGGGCGGCAGCGCGGGAGGGTCTGGCGGCGGGGGGCAAGGGGGCCTGGCGGCTGAGGCTGAGGTGCAGCGTCTGCTGAGGCGGCGCGCCGAGCTGTTGGCCACGGGCGCCTACGCACAGGATGACGCCCTGATCCAGCGCATCGAGGCCAAGGTGGCGGAGCTGGGTGGCGGGATGGCAGCGTGACGCTTTGCATGCATGCCATGCGCGCGGGTTGCATCTGCAAGTTGTGCGATGCGTGTCACGCTGCCCGCAAGCAAGAGCAGCAGTTGAGCGAAGTGTGGCCACGGGTCGCCGCGCTCCTCAGACAAGCCGCATCTCGCGCCGCCCCAACGAATCCCCCCCACACCCCACACATATGTACACGATGGCCACCACATGCACGCGCGCCCTCCTCCACCGTCACGAATGGTCCGCCGCCGCCGCCGCCGCCCCAGTGCCGTTGCTGTGGCTGCTGCCGTCGCCGGTGCCGCCCGCCGCGACGCATGACGAGGCGGGCGGCACCAGCCCCCTTGCCTCGAGGTGCTGCAGCGCCAGCAGGCAGCACAGCGTGCTGCCCATGACCAGCTCCCCCGACGCCATGAGCTCCCGCAGCCGCGACACGCCCAGCCGCACCACCTGTGCGGTGCAAGCGCACGGCACACCCAGAGCATGCGTCGCGTCGCCGAGCGCAAGGGCGGGCGTGCCGCGCGGGTTCCTGTTGGGTGGCTCCCAGGTGCTCAGGAGCGGGGCGTGCGGCACCATGCGCTTGCCTGTATGTGCTCCTCCGGGTCCCGGGTTTTGGGCGTGGGGTCCACCTGCGCCCGCACACAGCGCGTGGGTCCATCAGTGGAGGCACCGGACGCTCGCCCTGGGCCACCGTTGCAGGGAACACAGCTCCCCACACAGCGCGTGGCCTCCAAGCAGGCGCCCCAGCTGCACCCCCAGTGCCCACGTCAAGAGGCGCGCCTGGGGGTCGATGGCGACAAAGACGTGGACGCGGTTGGCGCACCACTTGACCTCGGCAAAGCCCGGGTGCCCGGCGTACGGCAGCTGCACCAGCTCGCCGCCGCACAGCATGGCCTGGGGTTCAAATGCACGCGGGGAGGAGCAGCGAACGGTGCGCGTGTGGGGAGCGGCGACATTGAGGCAAGGACTTGACTTGGCTGGGGCAGGCGGTTTGGCAGAAAGGGGCACCTCCTCGGACCGCACCTCCTCGGACAGCTCGGCCCGCACGCAGTCGGCCACCGTGGCGTGCTTCTTGGCGTCAAAGCCGCCCATGGGCACCGTGTACATGACCTGGGCGCACCCACCCAGGAGCAGGCGGACGCACGGCATGGCAGCCTTGCGTCCCGCCAGGGGTTGCCTGCCCCGTCTGTGCGTGTCCTGCGTCCCTTCCACACTGGCCGGCAGGGCATGCCCGTGGGTGCGTTAGGAGCTTTTCCCCACCTTGCCTGGGCCTTGGTGGAACTCGCGGATGAGCGTCACGTGCGGCTCGGCGCGGTCCGCCCCGCCGGCCCGGTGGAACGGGAGCACGGCGATGGCCGTGAAGCTGCACTGCGGGTGCCCCACCACGTCGTACGCGACCGTGTGCTTGGTGCCCGTCCGGGCGTCTGCGATCTGCACGCGCCGGTCGAACACCTGCGGGTGGGCACGTGAATCGCCGTCCATGGGCGGTGCTGCACTCCAGCAATGTGTGCCGCGTCGTATGTGCGCTTTGCTTGGCTGCCAGCGTTGTGGGAGCGCTTCTCGAGTGATGGCGCCCCGCCGCGCATGCGCACCGTGAGGTAGCGCCTGTACGCCTGGGTCTCGCTGATCTGCGTCACCTCCAGCACGTCCTCGTCAGGCTGAGCAGGCTGCGCTGTCTGCGGCTGCTGATGCAGGGGATGCCCAGCGCTCGCGCCGGCTGCGGCGCTGGTGCTCATCGCCCGCCTTCGCCCAGACTGCACCGTGGCCGCGGCGCGCAGGCGCGGCAGCACCTGGTGCATTGACTCTTTCTCTCTCTGTTTCTGCGTCCTTGCAGGTTGCGGTTCTCTGCAGCAGGTTTCCGAACTGGCCTTCGTTTGGCGACAGATGATGACAGCAGCATGCAGTGCTATAAGGCCCTGTGTTGCAGGGGCGCTAGCGACAAGCTGCGGCTATTGAGTGGGGCCCTGCAGCGGTGTGCATCTACGCTTGGGGCGGCGCTGGCCCAGGAGGCAGCTGGCCTGGGGGCACCGCCTCCGGTGGGTACGCCGCCCCCGGCGGATAGGGAGGCGGTTGCGCTCCGTATGGAGGCGGGGCCGCTCCGTACGGAGGTGCGGCCGCACCGTAGGGGGGTGGGGCTCCGTACGGCCCGGGGGGGGCGCCGTACGGCGCTGGCATGCCGTGGTAGTAGGTGGGTGGGTTGGCGCCGTAGGGCGGCGGCGGCGGCCCCGCGTACGGCGGGGGCCACGAGCCGGGAGGCTGCTGGGGTGGCGCCGGGTGCTGAGGCACGCCGGAAGGTGGCGGGGCGACTGGCCCGCCGTGCCCATTGGGCGCGCC
>VFQP010004965.1_pt1 | contig 11916 bp, 7 predicted proteins | sample 3512351 | NCBI WGS metagenome assembly VFQP01 (sample SAMN10412372, study PRJNA504923) | tailings metagenome | isolation source: Relicate 1 Philex TSF1 revegetated site | place: Philippines: Tuba, Benguet | collected 2017-08-29
GTCAAAGGGGCCAGTCGCGCGCCCTGCAGCGCGCTGTCGGTTGGACGTGGGCCGCCTCGCCGGCTGTGCCCTGGAGCTACCTTTGGACTCTGATGCTGGGGAGGGCGAGGGGGCTTTGCGTGGACAGCAACAAGTCACGTGGGGGGGCGGTCTTTGGCTGATTTGCCCTTCCTGGCGCCCTCACGTGGCGCCAGCGTGCCCTGGTGTACATTCATGTGCCGTTCCGACCACGACGACGCACACACGCGCAGCCAACGCCTGCCAGAGGACTGGACGTGTTTGCCGGAGCTTGCGTACGTGCGAGTGGGCGCAGAACGCTGTTGGCCGTGAGGCAGAGGAGCGGCTGTGGGTCGGTGGAATCTTCGTCTTACACTGGCGCCGGCGCCGCAGAAGGGCGAAAGGAGTGCCATACAGCCAGCGGCTGGAACCAGCGCACAGCCGTGGGCAAAGGTACACAGGATAGTCGTACACGCGTGCGTCCCCGCAGCGTCCAGCGAAGGCGCGGTCCTCACTGCACCGGCGCGCCGGGCGGCACCAGCTCGGGGTGGCGCTTGGCAAACTCGAGCGTCTCCTCCATCTGCGTGCAACCATGTGGCGGCATGCTCAGCGGCAACAACAATGCGGGCAAGCAGTCCCTCTTGGCTCCTGGCTGATCAGATCAACAGCCCTCCCTGGCCTGTGGCCGGGTGCCAGCACGGCGCGCCGTGTGGAATGCCCCGTGTGGTCGCTGCTGGATGTGGGCCCCACCTGCTGCTTGATGTGCCAGGGCATGTCGCGGTACACGTCGGTGAAGAGGTCGCGCAGCGGCGGCTTGGGCACCTGCGCCGCCGCCTCGAGCGCCTCAATCAGCTGCGTGTGCGCAGCGAGCAAGAAAGAGACAGGGCGTGATCAGCAGACGTGTGCCAGGCGGTGCCTGTGGCCTCATGCACCTCAATCAGCAGTGCGTGCACGCGACCAAGACGAGATGACCGTGACATGCTTCAGACACGCGCCAGGCGGTACATGCTGCCGCGAGCACGGCGATGAAGAGAGCACGACGGCGTCTGTCGGAGCGGTGGCGCAGGCCCTCTGCCGGGTGCTCAGGCCAGCGTTCAGCACCCAGTGTGCACACGCACGCGCCCCCTCACCTCCTTGCGGGCCTGCAGCCGCAGCGTCTGCTCCTGCAGCTCGCTCCACCAGCCCTTGCCAATGAGCCACAGCCTGCGCAGCACCAGCAAGCCAGGCACGCGGGCACCGCCCTCGCCTCGCCGCGGGACGCTCGCACTCCCACGACGCGCACGCACGACGCACGGCAGCGCGGCGGGCGGGTGCACTCCTCGAGGGCAGCCGTGTGCTGCGCTGCACGACGCACGCGAGAGCGGCGCGCATGCGGGCGTCGCCCCCGCCCGCGCACCTGAAGCGCGAGACGGGGTCCCGGGAGCGCCACGCCCGCATCTCGTCGCTGGTCCGGTACCTGCCAGGGTGGGCGGTGGAGGGTGGGTGCGTTGCCGCGAGGCGACACCAGGAGCGGCAGGAACGTCATAAGGGGGGCAGGAGCCCCCTCGGAGGGCATGCGGGTGGATGCGCCGCCGCGAGTGGCGCAGGAACGGAAAAGGGCGTGCATTGAGTCTGTGCGCTGGCTGCGGTCCGACTGCTCGCCTGGTGGAGTCGTCAGAGGTGGAGTGGTGGCCGGCGCGGTACGACATGCATTCGACCAGCACGGGGCGGCACTCCTGCAGTGGCCAGAGCACGCGAGTGCACGCACATGTCAAGCACGCAGGCACGCGTGCGCTCGACCAGAGAGGGGCGGCGTTCCTGCAGCGGCCAACAGCGCGATTCCTCCTCGTCCGCGCAATGAGAAACAGGTTGCGTGAGCAGAGCTGCAGCGCCGCAACGAGGCGCGGCGGCGGCTGGGGCCTTTGGCCGCAAGGGCGTTGCCCATGTGGCCGCTCCTGGAGCAACAGCCCGCGCGGACTGTTGGGCTCCACGCATCGCATCGCCTCGCGGCACACCGCCTGCTCACCTCGACAGCGATGCGCCTGGCCTCCTTCACGGCGTTGTACACGGCCTGCGCGTCCCCGCCGTCCACCCGCACCGCGCTCATGCCGTACATTGGCCCCCGCGGTGCGATGCCGTCGCCTGCGCCACACAAGCGCACAGGCACCCCGGCTCTCACGCCACCCTCCAACCTCTAGAAGGTCACCATCCCTCCACAGAGCCCTCCACAGCGAGCCAGCACCTCTGTACTGCTCGGTGGCGGGCGTGCTGATGGCGTAGCCGTTGTTGCGGCAGATGAAGACGCAGGGCGCCTCGAGCGTGGCGGCGAAGTTAAACCCGGCGTGCGCGTCGCCCTCGGAGCTGGCGCCCTCGCCAAAGTAGACCACCGACGCCGTGCGCGCACCCGACAGCTGCGCAAAGCGCGGCACAGCACGGGACAGCATGGCACAGCGCGGCGGTGGCGGTGGCGGCGCGCGCCCGCGTCTGGCAACCGCGCAGCGGCGGTGGGCATCGCACGCGGCGCAGTGGTGCGAATGACGTGCCCGGCAGCCGCGCTGACGCGTGCTGGCAGGAGCCTACGATGAGAGCAGCGCCAAGGGCCTTGCCTTCATGGCGTAGGCGGCGCCGGCGGCGTGTGGCAGCTGCGTGGCGAGCGGCGAGGAGATGGTCTGGTAGCAGAGCTCCTTGCTGCCGTAGTGGATGGGCATCTGCCGGCCCTGCACACGCAGCGACTCCAGGCAGAACCACGCACCACGTGTGCCCCTGGGCTGCCACAGGCTGTGGCCGGCGGAAGCCAACTCAGGCCTTGTCTTTGGGACGCCCGGAGCACCCGTGCGTGCCGGGGCGTGCGGGCGCGCTCGCTCTTGACGGCGAAGCGTGACCGGGGGTGAACGCATCCCGCCAAGCTCCAGGAGCTGGTTGCCCGTGAGCTGCTCTGTGTGTGTGTGTGCATGCGCCTGAGCTGAGCCCCCCACCCAAGATTGCCGCACCTTTCCAGACTCGAGCTGGTTGCCCATGAGCTGGTCGGCAAACTGCCGCAGCGTGAAACCGCGCCACATGAGCACGCCCTGCTCTCGGTACTGGGCAAACACCTGCGGGACGCGGAGGAGCCGAGTGTAGTGGAGGAGTGTGAGGAGGCACGTGGAGAGGAATCGAGTCGAATGAAGTGTAGAAGAGGCGCCAGGGGCAGGGCGTGCGTGTGGACGGGAGCCGCGCCCTGCTCAGGCGCCGGGATCGCGCGCCATCGGCACAGGCCTCTGGGCGCCTTGCGGGTCCCAGGATGAGCAGGACGCTGTGCCTGTGGACCCCTCGCACCCCCCTGTGCTTGTCACACAACCCTGCTGCTGCTGTGGCGGTGCTGTGGGCCGGCGGCCGCACGCACCATGTCCTTGGGGTCGAGCGCAGCCGCGCTGGCCACCACGGTGGCCTCCTCGCCTTGCGACGTGAGGTAGAAGGAGAAGCGGCCCTGCAGCGCGCAACATGCCGCACGCTGGAGCTCGCGTCCCAAGGCGTCCGAACGCAAGCGGGCTCTTCGCGCATCGTGCTCCCATATGAGCTGCAGCGTGGGCGGGCGTAGGCAGCAGCCCGGTGGGCGCACACCTGCCGCTGCGCGTCGTAGCAAAGCGTGTCCATGGTCTGCAGGCGCGCCATGACTTCGTAGATCTTGGTGGCCAGCGGCTGCGTGAGCGGGTGCGGGATGCTGGCCGTCGCGGCGAGGTCCTTGCCGGTGCTGCTGATGGTGCGGAAGCTCGGCCACGTCGCGCTGGGCTGCGTGGGACCGCCCCGGAACTCCAGCGCCTGGGTGTAGGGCACGCGGCCTGATGGGTGCTCCATGTAGTCCTGCTGAGGCGGTGGTGCTGGCGGTGGCGTCGTGCCGCCTGCGCTGCTGCTGCTGCTGCTGCTGCGATGTGGCGCCGCGCTGGCGTGCACGAATCGAAGCGCCGAGGGCGCGGAGGGGCCCCAGGAGCAGCAGTGCGGTGCTGCAGCGGCTGCCGGTGGCGCTAGATACCACGCCTGCGTGCTGCTGCAGAGCTGGTCTTGCAGCGCAGCTGCAGGTGCTCCAGGAGCCCCTGCAGTGCCCCCCACGGCTCGGCAGAGGCGCAAGACTCCTCGCGGGAGCGTGGGCGCCGACATGGGCACGCGAATGGCGCTGCAGCGCTGAGCGCTTCGGAGCTTTGAGATGCTGGACCGTTTCACGCGTTACGACTTGCAGAGCGGAGCAGTGAAGGTCCTGGGCTCGCACTCGACTCGTCAACGCGTCCTGCATTCACGCACGCGGACGGACGGCTCGGAGGCCTGCTGGCGATGCGCTGCCACCGCGTCAAGGCCGTTGCCTGGAGGAGCGGCCCCAGCGCAGAGCGTGCCATGGTACTGACTTGATGACGACAGCAGCGCAGGAACAGGGGAACTGAGCATTCAGCGCTCATCGGTGCTGGCGCAGCGGAGGCGGCTCGCCGCGTGCCAGGAGGGGACCCTGCGGCGTCTCGCTCTCGGGCGAGCAGGCCGGGCCAGGGATGGCCGGGCGGGAGCAGAGCACCGCGCAGCAGCTGCAGGTGCGTGGATTGGCTCAGTGACCCGAGCGCCTCTTTGCTCGACGGCTTTCTTGCTGCTGCCGACCCCCAGCCCGCCTCTCCTCCCACCGACACTGCGCACCCGCGCACACGCGCACACGCGCAGGCCTCGCTGCTCGCGCACCTGCGCGAGCTGCACCAGCACCAGGCGCTGCACGCCAGCCAGCCTGCGGCCGCCAGCGTCCAGCTGGTGAGCACTGCAGGGCCGGCGCCCCTATGCGTGCACAGAGGCGCGGGCGGGAGCGAGCGCGCAGTCACACGGGCAGGCAGGCGGACGCGCAACACCGTGTCGCGTGACCAGCATCGCAGCGGCGCTGCGGCTCGATGCTCATCGGCGTGCGTGCCCCCCGAGTTCCTGCGCAGGGAGCAGGCCACACCGCCTCAAGAAGCAACATGTCCTCTTCGACCGTCCAGCATCAGCCTCAGGCGGCGCTGACCACCACGATGCCAGCAGCACCCGGCAGCAGCAGCAGCGGCGCTGCCATCCACGGAGTCTTCCCGTTGCACCAGCTCGCCTCGCAGCTGCAACAGCTGTCGTCCAAGCAGCACGCCGTCCACCCGGGCTCGCTGGACAGCGCGACCACGCTGCTGGTCGTGGGCGGCGGAGGCACGCAGCCCACGCCCCCGGGCTCCGCCGCCAGCCAGCAGCAGCAGGCGCAGCTGCCCGCCGCGCTGACGCGCGGCGCGCCGCCGCCAATGTCGGCGCCGGCACTCTCGCTCACGCCCACCGCCGCGCTGCAGCCGCCCTACCCCCACGCCATCCTGCAGCAGCAGCAGCAGCACGGCGCGGCGGCGTTCCCGGCGCACGGCGGCGGGCCGAGCGCCTCTTCAGGCAGCGTCACGCCGCTGGTGGCCCTCTCCAGTCCGCTCTACACCCTCAGCGGGCACCCGGCGATGGCGGTGCACCCCGCCGCCCACCAGGGCGGCCTCCGCCCGCCAGCCGCGGCGGCGCTCACGCTCCTCTCCCTCCCGCACCAGCAGGCGCCGCAGGCAGACGTGGCGGCGCTGCCTCCGCTACGGCCCGACGCCTCGCACTTTGCCGGCCCGCTGCAGCAGCCAAACGTGGGCGCGGGCGTCGACGGCGTGGCCCAGCTGCAGCAGCAGGCCCGCCTGGCGCAGTGGTTTGCTGACCGGGCGGCCGCGGCCCAGCAGCAGCAGCTGCACGTGGGCCTCGCCGCGCCGTGGGCAGAGTCGCAGCACGTCGCCTTCACGGCTGACGTCACCCCGATGGACCGTTCGCTTGAGGTGGCGGCGGCAGCGCCGGCAATGGACCGATCTCACGCCATCTTCGCCGGGCTGGCGCGGGGCCTCCACAAGCAGCTGCCGGCGCAGCAGCCGCCGCCGCCGCCGCATCCCACGAGCGCGCCGCTGCCCTCCTCCTCTGCGCAGCCAGCGCCGACGCGCGGGGTGGCGCTGGTGCCGGCGTCGCTGCACGGCGGCAGCGTTGTCGGCGGTGGCAGCGGCGTCGTGGGCGCTCTGCAGCACTGGCACCAGCCTCTGCTGCCGCCGCCGCAGCCGCAGCACCAGTTTTCGCTGCAGCAGCAGGCGGCTGCGCTCCATGTGTCGGCGCCGCCGCTGGCGGCCCCACAGTCACTCGCCAGGTGCGGCTTGACACGAGGTCCAGGTCCAGCTCGGCGAACTGCGGGTGCTCTCCCTGCCCTGCCCTGCGCCGATTGCGTTGGGCATGTCCACCAGCGGGGCCGGAGCCCAACTGCCGGTGCGCTGCTGATGCTGACGCCGCCTGCCTGCGCGCCGCTGCTGCTGCTGCTGCCTGGGTGCAGCAGCACCCGTGGGCTGCTGGACGCGCTGGCCTCGGCGGCGCCGCAGCACCACTCCATGCCGCTGGCGCTGCCCAGCGCCGCCATCATCCACACCACGCCCATGAGCGCCTCCAACGCGCTGCTGTACCAGCAGCAGCTGGAGCAGCACCACCAGGCGCAGCAGCAGCAGCAGCAGCAGCAGCAGCAGGTCCTACTGCAGCAGCAGCTGCAGCACGCCTCGCTCACGCTGCCGCTCAACTCGCTCGGCACGCCCGCGCCGCCGCCGCCGCCACCGCCGCAGCCGCACTCGCAGCAGCAGCAGCAGCAGCAGCCCGGCAGCAGCAGCGGCTCGATACTGTTCACCGTGGTGGCCGCGGGAGGTACGAGCGGGAGCGTCGACGAGGCGCGCCGCCCCGGGAGCACCGCGGGTCTCGCGCTGTCGGACAGCGCGCTGCGCAAGCTGCAGCTGCCGGCGTCCACGCCGCCTGCTTCTACGCCGTCCTCGGCCGTGGCCGCCGCTGCAGCCGCCGCGGCGCAGCTGCAGCTGGGCTGTGGGGGCACGGCGGCGACAGCGGCGACAGCGGCGACGCCGGCGGCGGCGGCGGCGGCGGGCTCGCAGCCCTCGCCGCCGGCCGCGGGCGATGCCGCCGGCGCGGTCGCGGCGGCGGCGGAGCCGCCGGGCAGCGGCGGCGGCGCAGCGGCGACGGCCGAGGGCGGCGCGGCGGCCGGGTCGGCGGCAGCGGGCGCCGGCAGCAAGCGCAGCGGCGCGTCGCGGCGGCGCAAGGCCAAGATGTACCAGGCGCTCAACGCGCTCGTGCAGGTGCGCGCCTTGCCGGTCCGCTCCCTCGCGTTTGTGATCCCTCGCCTTCCAGCTGTTCCCTCCGCTTTGTCCGAATGCACTACCCGCCCCTGTCCTGCACACGCACACTGAGCGCAGCGCGCGCCCGCGTTTATGCGCTTGCAGATGGTGGTGGACCAGGGCGGCGACCAGGACGTGGCCGAGGCGGCCGCCACGGCCGCCGCCGCAACGCTCAAGGCCAACATGCCGCACCTCCAGGGCGGCACGGCCGCCTGCGCCAACGTGGTGCACGCCGTCTTCCAGCACCGCCTCCAACAGGAGATGCTCGTCAAGCAGCAGCAGGCGGCCAACCCCGCAGGCGCGGCCGCAGCGCCGGCGGCGGCTGCTGACGCCGGCAACAGCGGCGGTGGCTTCGCCGCCGCGCCGTCGCCGTCGCCGCCGCCGTCTGGCGCGTCGTCGGCGACGCCGTCGGCGCAGCTCCACGCGCTGCAGGCGCCGCCGCGGCAGCCGGCAGCAGGCGCGACCACCACGCAGCAGCAGCAGGGTCAGCAGGCGGAGCGGCAGCTCCAGCAGCAGCAGCACCTCGCCGTGCTGCAGGCGGCCATGGGCCCGGCCGGCGGAGCGGCCCGCGGCCCGCCGCCCTCCCCGCCGCACCCGTCGGCCAGCTCGGAGCTCTTCACCGTCGGCGCGCCGGACGACAACGCCTGCTCGCACAGCGGGCCCTTCCTGCTGCCGCACCTGCCGCCGCCCGCGCCCACCAGCGTTGGCGCCGGCGCGCCGCACCCGGCGCTGGCGGGAAACGCCTCCACTGCGAGCGCGGCGTCCGCGCCGCTCCCCGCCGCCTCCTTCTCCTCGGCTTCCGCCTCTGTGGCGCTGTCCGACGGCAGCACGTTTGACTGGGCGGCGGCGCTGGTGGAGGCGCTCGCCAGCAGCGCCGGCGCGGGCGGCGCAGCAAGCGGCGCGGGCGGCGGCGGCGAGGCGGACGCGGGGGCGCAGGGTTTGTCCACGCTTCTGCGGCAGCTGCTCGCCGCCGACCTCACCGAGGCGCCGCACGACGTGCAGCGGGGCCTGCCGCCGCCGCCGCCGCTGCAGCTGGCGGCCGTGCTGTCGCCGCCGCCGCCCGGCGGCGGCGCCGCCGCGGCGGCGCACGCGCCGCCGCCGCCGCCGCTGTTCCCGCTGGCGGGGCCGCGGTTGGCGGGCGGCGGCGTGCCGCCGGCCACGCGGGCGCTGCTTAGCTCCATCACGGCAACTCTGACGGACGAGGAGGGCGACGGCTCACTGGACGTGGACGAGCTAGCGCTTCTGTCAGGCCTTGACCTAAACTCGCCGGCGGCGTTCGGCGGCGGCGCCGGCGCGGCGCCTGCGACGCCGGCGGTGGGGGGCGCTTCGTCCTCTGCTGGCGCGCTGGCTGGCGGCGGCGCAGTGGGTGCTGGCGGAGGTGGCGGGGACGTGGGCTCGCTCACGTGGCCCTCGGCTCTGCAGCACCACCTTCAGCCGCCTGCTGCTGCTGCGGCGGCGGCAGTGGGAGGTGGAGGCGCCGGCGCCGGCGCGCCTGCGTCGCCGCTGCTGGCTGGTGGCGGCGGCGGCGCGGCGGGCGCGCTGGCGGGTGGCGTGGCCGGCGGGAGCCTCTGGAGCGTGCGCGAGGCGACGCTGCAGATGGCCAGGCTGCGCGGCGCGTCGCACAGCGGCGGCAGCGGTGGCGGCGGCGCCGCTGGGCTGTTTGCGGCCGCCGTGGCGTCGCCGGGCGGTTTCCTCGGCGGTTTGTTTGGCCGGCAGGAGCTGGCGGGAGGCGGCGGCGGCGGCGCTGCTGCTGCGGCGGCGGGTGTGGGCCGCGGCGCGGCCCGCCTGCCGTCGTCGGACGCCGGCTCCAGCTCTGCGTCGCTCTTTGCCCAGGCGCCTGGAGGCATGCCGGCGGGCACTTCGCTGTTTGCGCCTGCGGTGGCGGCGGTGGCAGGTGGCCCGGCGCAGCACGGGCTCGCGTCTGGTGGTGGTGGCGGCGGCGGCGGCGGCGGTGATTTGGGGCACAGCTTGGGCGGTGGACCGCTGTTCCGCCTGGGTGCTGGCCAGCCCGGCAGCGGCGGCGCTGCGCCCTAAGCGAGGGCAGAGCGCTCTCGTGCGCTCGGGCCCACGCGTGGGTGCGCGCGCGCGCGCGGCCTCGCTCCGAATCCCCGCCCCTTTCCCCTCCCCCCTGCTTTCCCCTCGCTTCGCGGAGCCGTGTGGTGGAGACAGGGGGGCGGGGAAAGAGGGGCGGGGCGGGGTGTGCGGCGCTGCCGGGACTGCCATGGCCCCAGGGCGTGCGTGTGTGTGCGGCTCCCTGCCCGAGCGCGGCCCCCTCCCTCGCCGCCCTCGCCCCCACGCACGCCTCTCGGGACGAGGGCTCAGCTGATGGGTGGCTCTCCCATCAGCCCCAGGAAAGAAGCTTCAGAAAACACCACGGCGTCGCACTGACGCACTAAGCGATTCGCCGCGGGCCGTGTGGGGCGGCCAGCTGCGTCCCCCCGCCGTTTCTCCAGTGCGGGCCGCTGCCGTGGCGCCAGTCAGGGGCGCCACTCGGGCGGCCTGCACGCGCGGAGGCTTGCGGTGGAGGGTCTTTGTCCCCTGAGTTTAGAGGAGGCCGGGGCGTTTCTCTCACTCCGAAATCGCTCGCCTCGCCCGCGGCGCGCGCATGTCACGGGCGGCCGCCAGGCGAGGGCCGGCAGGCTGTCGGGGGGTGTCCCGCGTCCGTTGGAACGGAAGGTGGGGTCGCATGGGGTCGCTATGGATGGTGCACGGGGGGACGCATTCCGTGGGGCGTATCCGCAACGGTCAAGGAGACAGCCTCTTCTGTATCCCGGCGCTCAGCGTGCAGCAGCAGGCGCAGCAAGGCAGGGGCCCACCCGCGCGCCCTGCCTGCCCACGGCAGTCAAGGAGGGCGTGCGCAGCGGCCCCGCCGCCGCCGCTCTGGTAGAGGGGGCACCTCGGCTGTGATGGGTTCTCAAGCTTGGTCAGGTCAGGTGGGTGGTGAGGTCAGGCACCGCCCTTGGTTCGGGGGGAGGTTTGTGTGCTTGCCACAGATGGAGGCAGCAACCCAACGAACGCAGTTTGCACGACGGGATGGAAGGGCGAGTGGGAAAGAACCTTGCGGGCAAATGGCGTCCGCGCCTTGATGCGCGGGCGCCGGCCGCACGCGAACGGCGTCTCTTCCCCCCTTTTCTGTGGCGAGGCACCGCGAGGAGTTTTTGAGGGGCTCTCAAAGCAAAGGGGAAGGAACGGATGGGGAAAGGAAAGCACCCCACGAGCACCGAAAGACTCTGGCCCGCGACACGACGCCGCGCACACCTGAATGGCCTGTAGAGTGTGCATGGAGGGGAGGGGGGGAAGTGGGGCTGCGGTCCTCTAGCTCGGCTGGCCGTCTGCCCTGCCTGCGCGTGCGCCGCGTGGCACAGACGCGCCTGGCGTGGGCCGCCCATGAATCGTGCCCAATGCGATTACGCACCCCTTTGCCACACCCCCGTGCCCGCGGCGTCCCTTCGAGGGGCGGGCGGGCGCGCCGTGCAGGGGCCGCGGACCTCTTCGCACCACGTTCGCGCGTGCGCTGCAGCTGTGTCCGACTAGACGTGATCCCAACCGGCTTCCCCCAATGTACTATCACACCGAAAAGCAGCAGAGAGACCAGGCACAGTGTCCTTTCCCCCCGCCGTCCGCTGCGCCCCACGCCCCGCGCGCAGCTGCTGCGCTGTCGCTGCGGCGCACGCCGCACGTCGCGTGGGCCAGCTGTGTGTGGGGTAGCGGGAGCGTCTCGTGACCCGCTCGTGAACCCACCCCGCGCCGTGCGCGCGGCTCCTCTCCCCGGTGCACCCCGCACCCCGCGCATTGCGGTGGTGGCCGCCGCCGCAGCGCGCCGAACGACGCAAGCCAAAAGCTGCTGTTTCTTTGGGGGGTTGGCCTCTGGAAGCGTCTTGCCCGTCGCCGATTCCGTTCCACGTGGCGCCGCGTTGCGCGCCGGGGCAGGAGATGTGCCATCCTTGCCCCGCCGCGAAGCGGCCGGCCAAAAAGTGCTGCCCGTTTCTTTCCATCGGGAGCTGTAGAGAAGGGGGGGGAAGAAAGGAGAAGCGAGGTGCGGCCTGCGTGGCCGCGCTGTGTCTCCCTGGGTGCTCACTCACGCTTGAACGCACACGCACACGCACACACAAACACACACTGTGCCGTCGTTGCTGCCAATCCTGTCGCCCCCTCCTGTGTTCTCTGCTGTCCCTCCTCCTCCTCCCTCTCCCTGCCTCCTTTCGCCCTGTTTCCGTCACTGCTGGAGAGGGCGGGCGCCCGCCTCGCGCCCGCCGTCACCGCTGCGCTCTCTCTGTTCCTCTCTCATCCGCCGACTCGCCGCGGCGCCGCCCCTGCCTTGGCGTGCGCCGCTTGGGAGATGGGGCTGGGCTGGGGTGCTGCTTTTGCTCTTGGATGGGGTTCTGGAGAGTGTGAGGGCTCAGTCCTGGCTCCTGCGCTGCTGCCGTTCATCTGTGTTTGCCTTCGCCATACCTGCCGCGCGTCGACGTCCCTTCTCTCTCCCCCCCCCCCCCCCCCCCCCCCCCCCCCAACCCACCCACCACCGCCGTGTTTCCTTTCCCCCACAGTGCCTGCAGCTCCGGCGGCGCCCATGCGCTCCGGCGCAGAACCATTTCGTGAGACTGGGGCCCCACCTGAAATTCCAATGCCACCCCGCCCTGCTCTGCCTGCCGGCAGCGCCGGCCAATCCTGTTTTGCATCGACCCCCCCCACACCTCTCAGAGGCCCCGCCTGCAAGCCAGCAGCGCGGCACCCCGTCCCCCGCACAGAA
>VFQP010004966.1_pt1 | contig 11915 bp, 15 predicted proteins | sample 3512351 | NCBI WGS metagenome assembly VFQP01 (sample SAMN10412372, study PRJNA504923) | tailings metagenome | isolation source: Relicate 1 Philex TSF1 revegetated site | place: Philippines: Tuba, Benguet | collected 2017-08-29
GGTGAGCATTTTGTAGCCGCTGATCATTAGCAGCAAGCCACCGCCGAGACGTACGGCGGTTAAGGAAATGCCGAAGAAGCTGAGTACGTGGGTGCCGATGAACATGGCGGCCGTGAGCAGGATGAGCGCGTTGAAGCCGACGCGCAAGGCGAGCATGCGGACGCGGTTGTCCGGCAGCCCCTTGGTCATCGAGAAGAAGATGGGCGCCATGCCGAAGGGATTGAGGATCGGCACTAACGCTGCGACAACGAGGACGACCGCGCCGGAGAAGCGCGCAAAGTTCATAGGGTCAGGATACGCCGCCTGGAGCCTTGGCAATCACCCAAATGTCGGGGAGCTTGAAGATCACGCGTTCCTCGCTTTCCATGGCGGCGACGCGCTGCTGCAAGGCGGCATATTCATCGGCTGCGAAGATTCCCTGACTGACGGCTGGCGCGGCCATGGCATCCACGGTGAGGCGGTAGATTCTTGCGTAAAGGCCGCTGTTGTCGTCCATGCCAATGAGCGCTCTGGCTTGCTCGGGCAGAAGGCCAGCCTCGCGGTAGAGGGGTAGGAGACGGCGGCCGATGTCAGGTTGTGGGAAGAGGGCGCAAAAGAGCTTGGAGACCGCATCGAAGCTCGGATCGTGCGGGTAAGCGAATTGGATGCAGCAATCGGGCTCAAAGGAAAACGCATAGCCGCCGGGGCGGAGGACACGCGGAAATTGCTTCACGACCTGCAAGGGGTCCGGCATATGGAGCAACACATATCGAGTGAAGACAAGATCGAACGATGCATCCGGGAAGCTCATGTTCATCGCGTCGCCCTGTACGAATTGGAGGCCGGCGCGGTTGTCCTTGTGCAAGCCGGCGTATTCGACGAGATTGGCGTCGTACTCCAAACCGACTACTTCGGCATCCGGGAAGCAGGAGGCCAGCATGCGGGTGGTGTTGCCTTGGCCGCTGCCGATGTCGAGGATTCGGCGAATGCCTTGCTTCGGAATTCGCTCCAACGCGGGAAGGGTTAAGGGATTCAGACAGGCGGCTAGCAGACGCTGGCGTTCTTCGTTCCGTTCGTCGATGGTGTAGGCCATACGGTCAACGACTATACGCGCATTAGCTCCAGTAGGGAAAGACCTCGGGCATCTTTTCTTTGATTTCCTCGATTAATCTATCTACACGTGCGCGCCGGCGTAGGAGTATCTCGCAGAGCTTTGCGGCGGCCATCCAGTCCTTCTCGTCGAACCAGGAGTGGGGCATCTCGCGGATGGCGCGGTCGAGGAGATCTTCGGGGAAGGTGCGAACGCGTTCGAGCCAGGGTTCGAAATTTGCCCAGCCGCGGACCTGAGTGTAGACGCGCTTCAGGGGGTAGAGGCCGGCGGCGTAACGGTCGGGGAAGTCCCAATAGGGGCCATTGAAGCAGAAGCCCTGGTCGATGAAGGAGGCGATGAGGCCGCGCTGGTTGGGGTCGAGGACGTCGGGGTCGGAGGCGAGATCGGCGAGTTTGGCGCGGAAGAAGATGCTTTGGCGCATATCGGTGTTCGCGGTCCATTTGTCGAAGACGAGGACGCCGAGGAAGTGGGGCTGGTTGCGGCAGAGGCCGAGGGATTCTTCGGCGATGAAGTCATGGACGAGGGTGACGTTGGGAGGGCCCGGATAGCGGGAGCCGTAGTGCCAGCCCGGCTCGGCAGGGGTGAAGTTCCGGCCCAAGGTCGAACCGAAGCGGGCACCCTTGGCTTGTGTCTCGGCGAGGAAGCTTTCGGTGACTTCTATCAGGTTGGCGGATTGGGTGGGGATGCGAAGGTATTCGAGGATGCGCCAGGCAAGATACTCGTTAATGAGGATGCGATGGCCCTGGGGGTTGTTGCGGGTTTTGACGACGTAATGGTGGCCGTCGGAGGCCGCTACCAGGTGCGTTTGCGCGCCGCCGCGCATAGAGCGGATGTACGCTGTGGCGGTGGCAGGCATCAGAACAAAAGGCCGGGGCGGGGAAGCGGCCGGCGTTGCGTTAGACTCATAGTGAATTATGCCGGAACCGCAGAATCAAAACCAAGATAGCGCGAAAGAGAATTCCAAGGATGAAGTCGCGCTCGAGATGATGAAGTTCATTGCCGTGCAGACGGGATACGGGAAGAGCGGCGGGCCACAGGCCGGCTTTGGGGCGAAGAGTTCGAACTCGCCGGAACAGTATGCCGATGCGCTGCTGGAGCTTTTCCAACGTTGCCGCAAGGCGGTTAAGTCGGAAGCGTAGATTGCGCTGAGTCTGAAGAATTGAAAAGGGCCAACCTTCGGGTTGGCCCTTCTGCTTGGATTGGCATCGATGGCTTAGCGCTTCTTCTTCGTGGCTTTCTTTGCCGGTTTCTTGGCGGGCGCCTTCTTGGCAGCTTTCTTTGGTGCGGCCTTTTTGACTGGTTTGACTGGCGCCTTCTTGCCGGCTGGTTTCTTGGGAACTGCCTTCTTCACGGCGGCCTTTTTCGCAATTACCTTCTTGGCGGGGGCCTTTTTCGCCGCCACTTTCTTCGCTGCTATTTTCTTTACCGTCGCTTTCTTGGCGGCTGGCTTTTTAGCAGGCGCTGCCTTCTTTACGGCTAATTTCTTAGCGACAGCCTTCTTGGCAGGTGCCTTCTTTGCCGCTTTCTTGGGTGCGGCTTTCTTTACCGCAGCCTTCGTTGCCGCAGCTTTTTTAGCCGGTGCGGGTTTAGGGGCTGGAGGAGGCGCGGCTGCGACTGGGGTGGCCACGGGAGCCGGCTGAGCCGGTGGTGGCGGAGGCGGCGTGGGAGCGGGCGGCGGTTCGGGAGTGCGCACTGGCAATGCCACGGGAGCGCTTAACTCCGGCATGGTTTCCTCCTCTACGTCGTCTTCGTCGTCATAGTTGTAGGCGGAAATCTCGTTCTCGACGGCGGAGTTTTCTTCCTGGTAATCGAAATCATCCCGGTCATCGTCCGGGGCCACATAGCGCATGCGATCGAACATAGGTGTGAGTCCGTGCGAATAGCATATCGTGTTCTGGTTCATTCGCAAGTAGTCATCGCGATGAATTTCTATTATGTGATGAAGGGCCGGAAACATAGGTCCGCAGGCTCTGTTAGACTCGCTGCCGATGGCCTTTGCAACCTGCACCCGGCGGAGCTTTCTCGCCACAACCGCGCTTTCGACGCTTTCCGCGCAAGCGCTTCCGAAGGAGGTGAAGCTGCTGCCCGGCGCCGTCAATGGGTTGGTTTACCGTCAAGGCGGGCGCACCGCGCTCTTTTACGGCGACCCGACAGGCCGCCTGCCACGACCGGATGTGCTGCTCTTAACGCACTTGCGCAGGGACCTGAATTGGGCGGGTGAGCGCTTTCTTCCCGAGGGTAGAGGGCTGTCGCCGTTCTGGCCGTCTCTGTTGCGCGAAAAGCGTCTCCACGACTACGAAAACCAGGGGGCTAGGGTGCCCGTGCGCATTTTCCCCTCGCTCGGCCCACCGCCAAGTTTTCCAGGTGTGGAGAGCATGGAAACACCGGGTCTTAATCGGGAAGCTTGGACTTACATTGTGACGGCTGGGAACAAAAGAGTGGCGGTGACCGGGGACTTGATTTACTCCGGTGGCCGCTTGCTCGAATGGTACTGCCTGCAGGACGCCATTGGTGAACTGAAGGTACGAGGCTACCACGGCTATGCCGCGCGCGCGTCGCAGCTTATCGCGAGCTTGCGGCAGGTTTTCGCGGCAAAGCCGGATCTGCTGGTTCCGGCGCGTGGACCGGTGATTGTAGAGCCTGCGCGCGAGATCCCGTTGCTGATCGAACGCATTGAGAATCTCTACGCCAACTACTTATCGACGGACGCGTACCGCTGGTACTTTGGTGCTCCAAACTACGAGGCCCGCGCCCAGCGTGTGATCGGTTCCAAGAAGCATGAGGCCATGCCTTACGCGGAAATGCGCGCGGCACACCCAAGCTGGCTGCGCGCGGTGGGCAATTCCCGGCTGATCGTCTCCCAGTCGGGCGAGGCGATTCTGGTCGATTGCGGTTCCAAACGAAATTGGGACCAGGTGCGCGCTTGGCGTGACGAGGGCGTCTTTCGCAAGCTGAGCGCCATCTACATTACGCACTATCACGACGACCACACGGATTTTGCGCAGGCGGCGGCAGATGAATTCAAGGCGGAAGTCTGGAGTAGTTCGAATCAGGAGGCGATCTTGCGCGAACCGCAACGCTTTCGCATGCCTTGTTTGACTCCAAACCCAATCTCCAGCTTGAAGCCATGGCGCAACGGAGAACAGCGCAGGTGGCATGAGTTCGCCCTGAGTTCTTTCGATTTTCCAGGCCAGACTCTTTACCACGGCGCGCTACTGGTAGAGCCGAGCGAAGCTGGCGATCGGGTGCTCTTTGCGGGAGACAGCTTTACGCCAAGTGGTATGGACGACTACTGCTTGCTTAACCGGAATCTTGTGGGGGCGGGGCAGGGACTCGACTATTGCCTGGAGTTGACGGGCCGTTTGGGCAACGTTTGGTTGGTGAACCAACACGTTAGTCCGCTTTTTCGCTTTTCCGCGGAGCAACTGAGTTACATGCGTGGACAGCTAGCGAAGCGGCGGGAACTGCATGCAGCGCTGACACCGTTTCCGGGCGCCAACTTCGCCGTTGACGAACAATGGCTGCGGCTCGATCCTTATGTTCGCAAGGTGGCGCCGGGGAAACGGATTTCCTGGCAAGCGGTCATTTGGAATCACGCAGCCCAAGCTCAGGAGTTTCAAGTGCGGTTGGAATTGCCCGCCGCTTGGCGCATGGTCTCCTCGACGCGGAGAATTTGGATCCCCGCCGGGGCTGAACGGTCTCTCACTTTCGAATTACAGGCGCCTTCCCAGGCGCAAGGGGTGCAAGTAATCACAGCGAGTGTGCGGTTTGGCGACTGGGATTTGCGCCACTGGGCGGAGGCAATAGTCGAAACTTAATTTCGCTGTTCTACGGCTTGATGGGCCTGGGCTTTGGCTTGGCGATGGGGCTGATGGAATCGATGAGAATTTCGTCTGGTGGCGGAGTTTCCGGGTCTAGTATTAGCTCCCAGCGGCTCACGCCTTGCACATAGAGTCTGGATACGCGACCGCCTTTATTGTCGGTGCCGTCTTCGTCCAGACCAAGGATCTGAGGATAGAATCCAGGCCGGTCAGGAAGTTGGTCGCCGTCCAGAACGGTGACGGCGGGCTTCCAGGAGCCTGCGGCGGCTAAATCCGCATTGAAACTGATGCGTATGGCCTGTTGGGGCCATCCCGAGTAGCAGCAAGCATGATTGAGTAGCATGACCCATTGGTGGAGATGCGTATTCCAATGGACGGAAGGGCCCCAGTAGCTGTCGGCTTCTTTGTCTTGCCAACCGGTCTTCGCCTGAAAGATAGGGGTCGTTAAGCCGCCCAAGCCAGGCTCTTCCCAATGACCGTTGTAGAACTTATGGACCTTGCCGATGGGTTCAAAGCGGTCGGCAAAGGACATGCGGGCCGTCACTACGCCTTGGGTGGAGAGTGGGCCGCCGTAGTTGGTAAAGAAGAAATAGAAATAGCCGCTCGCTTCGTCGTAGACGGAGGACATGTCGCCGTGACCGGAAGAGAAGAATCCATTTTGGGCTTCGCAATTCGGCGAGTCCCCGGCCTCGAGGATGATTCCTAAGTCCTCAACGGTCAGACCGCCGTCATAAGAAACCGCTGCGCCTATCTTGGGGGCGACGAGGCCGTTCTCGCATGTCTTGGGTTCATGATGGTACCAAAGGAATAGCGTACCGTCGCTATCCTGCCAGATTGCCTCGAACCAAACAGGCCGATGTTCATCGCTGTTGAAGTAGATCGGGATGGCGGGGCCCAGATCGAACTGGTTGCTTCCTTGGCTGATGGTGGGGTTGCCATCGGAATGAAAAATGGTAAAGACGCCATCGCGCCAATAGGCTGCCGTGTTGCCATCGATCACCGGGGGAAGTTCGTGCGCCGTCACCGGCTTCACTTGTACTTGTTGGGCGGGACTGTCCGTTGAGAGCAACCCTAGTACCAACAGCGATACAACACGGAGTATGACCATTAAAGAGAGAAACGCCGCCGCAAGGGTGGCTGTTACCCCTAAGTTGTTAAGTTATGTAAAGAATCAGTAGGCGCCGAGCACTTTGACAAAGTCCGCCGTTTCCTGCAGATGGCGGATGGCGTTTTGGACCTTCTCATCCTTGAGTTGGCCCACGAAGTCCACATAGAACATATATTCCCAAGGCTTGCCCTTGAGCGGACGGCTTTCTATCTTGGTGAGGCTGATGTCTCGGAGGGCCAAGGCCGCTAGATTCCGGAAGAGGCTTCCCGATTCGTTCTTTGTGGAGAACGCGATAGAAACTTTCTTGGAGAGCGGCATTTTCCCTTTCACTGTGCCGCCACGGCGCTGAAGTAAGAAGAAGCGCGTATAGTTGGCGCTGTTGTCTTCAATACCTCGCTTCAAAATGCGCGCACCATATATGTCGGCGGCCAGGTTGGAAGCAATGGCGGCGGCGTCGCGGCGCTTGGATTCGGCCAGCATCTTCACGCTACCGGCGGTATCGTAAAAGGTCCTCTTTTCCAACTGGGGATTTTGTTGGAAGAAGCGCAGACATTGGTTGAGGGCCACGGGATGCGAGTAGACTTCCGTGATGTCCTTGAACGCGACCCCCGGGAGAGCGATCAAATTGTGCACGATGCGCACGCTGGTCTCGCCGATGACCTCGACATCGTACTGCAGCAGGTGGTCAAAGTTCTCGATCACGCTGCCGTGCAAGGTGTTTTCCATCGGGATAACTGCTGCTTCGATCTTCTTTTCCACAAGCGCGGCAAAGACTTGATCGAATCTCTCGAAGGGGACCGGATCGCTTTCGCTAGCTAACAATTGCCGGACCGCAATTTCGCTAAACGCCCCTCGCTCGCCCTGAAATCCTGCTCTGACGTAGTTCTTTGCTGCTTTCATGCTCTTTCGGGTGTATCCCAGCGCTTAGCGCCGGCATCCGGCAGTCCGAGCAAATCGAGTACACGATCCACCGAATGATCCACGATATCAAGAACCGAGGCAGGCTTGGTATAAAAAGCGGGAATCGGGGGCGCAATGATGGCTCCCATTTCCGCCAAAGCCGTCATTGTGCGCAGGTGCCCGAGATGAAACGGAGTTTCCCGGACCATGAGAATCAGCTTGCGCCGCTCCTTTAGAGTGACGTCGGCGGCTCGTACCAGCAAATTCGAGCTCATGCCGGTGGCGATGGCCGACATCGAATTTATGGAACAGGGAGCCACTATCATGGCATCTACCGGATAAGAGCCGCTGGCGATTCTTGCTCCTATATCCTCATGTGCATATGCCACATGAGCTAGATGGCGGACTTCACTCGCAAGCTTGCCTGTTTCCAGATATAACGTTTTTTCGCCACTACGCGATAGAACAAGATGAAGTTCGCATGAGTCCTGTGCATAGAGTTTTTCGAGGAGCCTCAGGCCGTATATAGCCCCGGAGGCCCCGCTTATTCCTATAATGATGCGCTTCTTCAAATGGGGTCTCCCATGGACAAAGTATATGAATGAGCGTTTTGTTCTGAAATCAGAACAAGTCTCTGTCCAGAAAGCGCATTTCGGTGCGTAGATCTCGCCTGTTTACGGTTAGCGTTGGCTTGCAGTATCCTGAATAGGACTCCCATGCCGGAAGGACTATCCCCAGCCAAGCTATTCCTTTCCACTGAGGAAGCGGGGCAGCGCTTGCGACGGGTACGCGAAAGGCTTGGACTTCGCTTTCGGGATGTGGAAGAAGCCAGCCAAATCATTGCGGATCGGTATGGGAACGAGGAATTTGTCATCGGTCTCAGCAGGCTGAGCGAAATTGAGAACAAAGGGCTTCTGCCGTCAATTTATCGTGCCTATGCTCTCTCCACAATATACCGGTTGGACTTCGGCGAATTGCTTTCCTGGTATGGCGTTCGCTTAGGTGAGCAGGCTGCGGACAGCAGAATGTTCCCGCATCCCCACTCCCATCCCGTCGGCTTCGATTTGCGAGGGTCCAAGACTGTTCGGGCTCCATTATCGTTAGACCCTGGTGTGGACCTTGCGAAATCTTGCTATCTCAGTCGTCTGATCAATAAGTGGGGACCGCTCCCTTTGGACGTCTTTCAAGACGATGACGTGGAGCGACGCAGAATCGGCTTCGTGGGGACGGAAGACTGGTCGATGTATCCGCTGCTGCGACCAGGTTCCCTATTGTTGTTAGGGGATGTGCAAAAGATCCAAAACGGAGGCTGGAAAACGGAATGGGATCGGCCAATCTACTTCTTTGAGCACCGGGATGCCTTCATGGTGGGTTGGGCTTCGCTGGATAGAGACCGGCTGATCGTACTTCCGCACCACAGCAGTAATTTGCCGCCTAAAGTATTCTTATATCCCCAAGAGATCGACATCCTTGGAGAGGTCAAGGGCGTTGCGATGCTTTTGGACCGGACCCCAGCTCCCCCTGCGCGCTCGTAAAGCTGCGCAACAACAGCAACAAGTTTGCCATGTATAACTCCTGCTGGGCATTGCTGCGTTGCGGTGGCAGGAACTGAATGTAAGGCGCAGTCCGTAACCAGGAATTCACACTCTTCAGAAATGGTTGGGGTAGTGAGTCGAGGTACTCTTCCAAGTCCACTCGTTGGCGGTCCAAGGGAAGAGCCAGCCATTGTTCCAGCAAGTCCAGGTGCGACGAGCGCATAGCTACCTCGGCCGCATCAGTCCCGAAAACCGCGCTTAGGCCGAAATGCTCATAGCGATCCGTCTCGGTATTTCGTAGCTTCGACAAGTAAGCCAGCTTCCCAAGCATCGTGGGGATCTGCTGTAGAGTTCTGCGCCAAAGATCTTCCTCAGCCGACCCGATCTGCGATTCCGTAGACACGTTTTCCCTGCCTCTCTCCTAACTATATCCCTCCCTTGCCCCAAGGGGTTACGCGTAGTACCCCTGTTCTGTTTGCAGAAAAGCTTTAGGGCGAGTCCCTTACGTGATTCTTCTTAACCTATTCTGAGCACATAAGGACTATACGTCCTGTAGCTACTAGGGTTTTTGCTCTGGAGCACTTTTAAAGCCAAAGGAATTCATTAAACCATGCTTAAGAAAATCTCGCTACTCGCTCTGCTCGCCGCCGCCGTCTTTGCCTCGCCTGTTAGCGTAGGCTTCGACAATCCGATCCCTATGTGCTACCCCTGCCCGGATCCCGTTGATTCCTCCCGTTAATTTTCAGTCTCCATTCGGAAAAAAGGAACCTAAAGCCATGTTCAAAAAAACTTCCCTCTTGATTCTTCTCGCTACCGCAGTTTTTGCCTCGCCACTGAGCGTTGGATTCGACAATCCAATTCCCATGTGCTACCCCTGCCCAGACCATCGCTAAACAATCACCGCAAAAGGAACCCAAATCAATGATTAAAAAAGCCTCGATTCTCTTGCTTCTCGCCGTCGCCGTTATTGCTTCGCCTGTCAGCGTCGGCTACGACAATCCGATTCCGATGTGTTATCCCTGCGACGGCCGTTAATCCGTTTGGGAATCCATAGCGATTCCGTGTAGACTGGGACTCAAGGAGCGGAGATCCTCCGAATCCTGTTGTCCCAATGCCGAAAGCGTCGTCCATTGAAACCGCGGTCTGGGTTGTAAACCAACTGGCAGCCTTGTTTGCCCTTGCCATGGCTTATCGGAAGCGGCTGTTGAGTGAATACCGGTATTTTTGCCTGTATCTGGGATGTGGTTCCCTTGCATCGGCGATTCTATTTTATTTTTGGAAAATTGCTCCCAACGGCAATCGCTACGCTGAGGTCTTTATTGCTTGGGGCTACCTGGGGCCAGTTTTTTACCTGCTGGCAATTACTGAGGTCTTGAAGCTCACGCTCGGCCGCTTTCCCGCTGTCGAGCTGGCCTCGAAACGGATTTTGCGTATCGTTTGGATTTGTTTGGCGGTATTTGGTTTCACCTGGTATTTCTACCTCATTTCACAGAGCAAGGTTCCTTTTCCCGAACTGAGGGCTGGGTTAAGCTACCAGCAAGCATCGACCACGGGCTTTGCGCTTTTCCTACTCGCATTCCTGGCGTTCGTGGCTTTCATGCCCGTCCCGCTGAGTCCCGTGAAGCTGCGCCACTGCTTCCTGCTGGGTGGAACTTTCTTAATGATGGGCGCATCCCGCCTATTGGTGGTCTTGAATACAGACTTTCGAACAGCCCGCGAAATCGGTTCGTATGTCGGTATGCTCGGCAGTGTCATCCTATTGATTTTATGGGCGTTGCGAATGGAGCGGGATCTTCCCGACGCGCCACTGGCGACCCCTAAGGGCGTATTGGACCGGGAGGAGGCCGAAGTCTATCTTTCCCGGCTCGAAGTCTTGAACAAGGCGGTTGCCCGCTCAGGGCCTCGAATCCTCCGTTGAGCCTTAGAGGAAATCAGTAAAATCTTTTGCAATTCTCAGCAAAATACAGTACCTTGGATTTGTTGGTACTTCTATGAGTACTCTGGGAATCATACTATCGCTGACGTTTGTGCTTGCAGGCTTCGCCTCCGCTGCACTCTTCTGTTGCATCCGCAACAATAATAAGCACTTCTCGAATCTGGGTTCGGTGGCTGCAGGCGCAGGAACCGAAATTCGCAGGCGGGAATCGGGTAGTGACAAGCTGTCGCTAGAGGCATATTACCGTCCCATGCGGCATATGCTTGACCCGGTCGAACTCGAACGGGCACGTGCTCTGGAGCGGATTTCTCCAGAGCAGTGGAAGGAATTTCGGACACAGCGGATACAGGCTTTCCGAACTTACCTGAATGACCTAAAAGTGGACTTTCGCCGATTGGAGTTCAAGCTTCGGTATATGGCTCTTGCCGGAACGGCAGAACACGCAGACTTGGTAATCCGTTTGAACAAGCTCAAAGCGCAGTTCGGACTTGGGATGCTGTTGCTGGAGTTCCGCTTACTTGCTTTTCAATTCGGCGTCGGGAGCATTGAGATTTCGGCGCTATTAGATGGCATCCATCAATTGGAGCGGGCACTCGAACCGCAGCATGCTTTGGCAGTTGCGGCCTCCGCCTAAAGCTTCCTGGCCTAGGTCACGTCGTTTAAAGACCAGTCCCACTCGAAGTAGCTTAATTTCCAGCTTGCGGGATTTATCTCTTGGCCAGGCAGGTGCGCGGCAAGGAAGCGCAGAATCGACTCATCGCTTCCTCCGAAGTCCTTCCGAAACCATTTGAAGAGTTCACTCACCTTGGCCTCTCGGCGGACTTTGTCTAGAGACACGTTGCGGGCTTGGCCTAGGAATCTACCAGTGGCCGATTCCAGTTGTTTCTCCAAAGATGCAGGCTCGAAAATTTTCCTCGAAAGCCACGCGCATCCCCGATTACCCGAGAAGATGGCAAAGTGAATGCGGGGGTCCTTCATAGAGCGGATGGACTTGTCTTCGATGTCGGCCAGCGATCTTCCCACGCCACCCACCTTGAATTTTCGGCGATAGAAATAGCTGGCGCGCTTTAAAGGATTACCCAATCGTTCTTTTTGTTCCGGGTAGTCCTCTGCCATGCTGTAGAGTACAAGCGCGTTGTAGGTGTTGAGCCAATGGGCAAGCTTCGCATTACGAGAAGACAGTTTGCTGGCGTCAAATTTCTCCAGCGCGGCGACGACCTTCTTCAATGGGACCAAATCCTGCTTCAAGTTGCCGTAATGCACGCGACCGTCGTCATACGCATGCTTCGCCAGAGTGTAGGTAAGTCCTCGCCAGTCGAAGGCGACTGGATCGGTCGCGCCCACGCGGCTAGCCTGGAGGCCCGCCATGAGGCCTAGATAGCTCCGCCGAAGCATCACAGCTTTCGCAAGGCCTCCTTTACTTCGGAGTAGCGGGGATAGGTTTTTTCTTCATCCCGGAATGCCCGGGAGTGTACGAGACGACGCCCCGTGGAGCCTTTGCATACTTCCGTTGGGTGCTTGATGT
>VFQP010004968.1_pt1 | contig 11910 bp, 12 predicted proteins | sample 3512351 | NCBI WGS metagenome assembly VFQP01 (sample SAMN10412372, study PRJNA504923) | tailings metagenome | isolation source: Relicate 1 Philex TSF1 revegetated site | place: Philippines: Tuba, Benguet | collected 2017-08-29
TCTCCGAGGGGGCGTTGCATGGACGAGCCAAGCAGCCACACTGAACAGGCCGAGCAGGCACGAACAGAAGCGAACCCCGAACGCCAAACGGCAAACCGCCAAACGGCGAACCGTAGCCAAGACGCGAACCGCACCCGCCGCGGACAACAGCGCGAGGCGCGCACAGGACCGCGGACAGGGCGCGGACAGGGCCTCTGCTTTGCTCAGGCACTCTCAGTTGACAGCGTGCGCAGTTGACCCTTCGTGGATGCAAGCGCTTGCACACACGCTGACGCTCGTCCGTTCTCTCTCTCGCACACAGCAGCGAGCCCTCGTCACGCCTTAGCGGCAGCGGCGGCGGCGGGCTGCTTGTGCCCAGCTTTCCGCTCCTTCAAGTACTTGCGCATCTCGTACGCGTCCTCGCCGTTGGCGTAGTACTTGGCGTCCTTGTCGTGGATCCTGAACAGGCAAGCATGTGCACAGGCGCAGGGCGTGCGTGGGCCACAGCAAGCTCGCCTGCCGCACTCGAGGTCACAACACGCAGGTGGAGGGGGCAGGGAAGGGGGGGGGGATCCGCAGCGCGGCGCTCACTCATATCCGAGCGTGTGGGTGTAGAGGTGGAAGGCCACGCGGTTGGTCACGCGCACGTGCAGCGAGACGTACTCGGCGCCAAACACCTCGGCCATGGCCTTGTCTGTATGCACGGCGTGCGTGGTGAACAGCTGGTGACGCAACCACTGGTCTGCCCGTTGCACCGCTGGAAGTGGAAGCGTGCAATCTCAGGCCCCCAAGCGACAGCTGCGCTCCCTGCCCTGAGCATGCCGCTCCTGCTCCACCCCAAGCTGCGGCTGGGCTGGCGCAAAATGTGGCTGGTCGCCGACCGTCCCTGCTCAGAGAGAGAGAGAGAGGGAAAGAGTGCGCTCGCTCACGTGTCGCCTGCATGAGGCGCGTGGCGAGGCCCAGCTTGCGGTGCGTGCGCGCCACCGCCAGGCTGGTGATGTGCCCGTGCACGTCGGTGCTGTCCTCGTCCCTGCGGGCACCCACGGGGCGAGGAGAAAACCAGGGGAGCCGTGTCCATGAGCAACACATGTGCACCAGCCACATCGTGGGTTGCCCCAGGCCCTTGCTTAGGTGCGCGAGGATCCTGCAAACGCACATCTTGGCGAGCACGTAGCCGACGATCCGCCCGTCGTAGTCCTCGGCCACGTACAGCAGCTGCGGCCAGCTGAGGATGTGGTAGAGGTAGTACTTCATCTGGTAGTTCTCTGGTAGGCTGCGCGGCAGCACAGGCACGGCAAGAGGGAGTCGGTGACCGCGCCGCTCGTCAAGGCCGGCGCCCCCAGCACGCTGTCCCGCCAGCCCCGCTCTGCAGGTGCCTGCCTACTCACCAGAGCAGGTTGCACCGCTGCATCTGCGAGCAACAGGCATGGGGGCGTGAACAGGGGCAGCGCGGTCTGGGTGCCGGCGCGCAGCACGCTTGTGGGACCTTGGGCGTCACGGGCGCAAAGTCTGCTGAGCCTCACCTGCATGAGGTCGTCCACCGTGGCTGGCCGGATGCACACCATCCTTGCTGCTCTCTTGTTCGGGCTGCGGCTGCGTGCACGATCTGGTCGCGTTCGAGCTCAATCGCCGTGCGGCCGCGAGCTAGAGGTCGTGTCTAGTGTGGGCAGGTAACGCGCACAGCGCCGTCGCAGCACGAATTCGGCCTTTCTCTGGCAAGACCTCCATGAGTGGATCGCCATGCAGCACACAGTGGGCGTGGGCCCGTGCAGCGTGCCTCACGAGAGCGAGCGCGAATGGACAGGCTAGACGACGCGTGCCTGCTGCGCGTGTTCTCCTTCTGCGACCTGACCACCATCAGCAGCTGCACCTGCGCTTGCTCGCGATGGAGCCGCCTGGCCAGCAGCGAGCAGCTCCTCAGCAGCAAGCTCAGCTCACTGTTGTGGGCGCGCATCGCGCCGCGGTCGCCCACACAGGTGTGGACGTGCGCCATCATGATGATGGTGGGAAGGTCAACGCGCAAAGGCCAGGCCTGCGCTCTGCGCTGCTCTGCGCAGGGTGAGGAGGGCGATGTGGCGGCAGCGGTGGCGGCGCAGCAGCGGCGGTGGGCGCAGGCGACCCTGCGAGACCTCGCGCAGCAAGCGGCGCGGCGCCCTCACGGCTCTGGCGCCACCGCGCTGCCCTTCCTGGCTGTGGGCACGGACGCCGGGTGCGACACGCCCACCGCCGAGTTCTGGGCGAACAACCTCTTCGAGGCGAGCGCTCGCGGCAGTGTCTTCTGCACGTCGGCCCTGGCGCAGCCGGGCGCCAACGCGCACGTGGTTGGGCTGCTGCGCCCTCCGCGGCCACGGCACTCGGCCAGCCACGGCGCGGCGCAGGCCTCGTCCTCCTCCTCGGCTGCCCCTGCCGCCAGCAGCAGCAGCAGCGCACACGCCGCAGCCTCTCCTTTCTCCGAGGGGCTCGCAGGCGTGGAGGAGGAGGAGGGCCGCGACGAGGAGGATGACGGGGAGGAGGAGGGAGCGCGCGACGACCAGGCCGACGCCGACGCCCGCAACGTGCGGCGCATGCGCGAGCTGCTCACGCGCTACTGCACCTACCCGGCCGCCTTCCTGCTGCGCCCCGTGGCGCTGGCGGCGCTGCAGATGGGCACGCTGCCGCACCTGTCGCCCGCCTGCCTGGCGGCGGCGCGCGCGCGCCTCGAGCTGTGCTCCACCAAGGGTGAGCCGCCTTGCGGTGGCCAGTCGTGGTGGGGGCTGCCTGTTCAGCCCAAGGCACCGCCAAGCATGGGTCGAGGTGCCTTGCAGCTCACGGCGCAGTGCGGGTCGCTTGCTGCCGCTCGCCGCCGCAGCGCTGGAGGACCTCTTCACGACGGCCTACAACCGCCTGTCGCAGGGCGACGCGTGGGGGCGCAGCCTGCTGCGCGGCGTCAGCACCGAGGAGGACATCCACCAGGTGCGCTGGCGCTTTGCCTCTGGAGCGGCGCGGCAGCCGGAAAACGCGCCAGCCTGCGCGTATTGGATGTTGTGCATCTGTTTGGACGTGTCGGCGGGGTCGGAGCCCAACTACCACCGGAGGTATCAGATGTCTCGCAGCGTAACGGCACGCGTGGCGTCACCTCGGCCTGCCTGCGTCTGATAATGCGGCAGGGAGCGAAGGTTGGCAGAGGTGCTAACCCGTGGGCCTGGTGGTGGTGGCTGCGCAGGTGCACAGCGTGGCGTGGGCCGTGTGGCACGGCCTGGCGCCCAAGCCGCACAAGCCTGAGCTCGCCGCCCTGGACCCCCACGCGGGACGCGTGCTGGTGGACCGCCGCGCGCTGGCGCACGCCCGCCGCATGCTGCGCCGGCAGCTAGCGGGCAGGGGCCAGGCGCACGGCAGCGCTGCCGCAGCTGCCGAGGCAACGGCAGCGAGCGCGGCGGCGGAGCGAGGGCCCTCAGCGGACGACCAGGGCATTCCGCTCGGTGCGCCCGGTGCCTTGCAGCAGCATCTCGTTTCCGCCTCGCTGCCGCCGCTGCTGTGTTGCGATCCGACGCCTCTTCTGGCCGATGGGTTTCGTCGTCACCTGACGGCCGCCGCCGCCGCGCGCGCGCGACGCCTGCAGGCGTGGTCTCGGACGTGGTGGTGGACCGCGGCGAGAACGTCACGTGCCCCGTGCGCTGCGGCGTGGTGTACGCCGGCCTGCTGCTCCCCGCGCTCCCCGCCGGGCGCGCGTCCTCCGCGGCCGGCCACGACGCCGCGGCGCACAGCGGCAGCGCCGCAGGCGTTGAGGGCGGGCCGGCGGCGGCGTGGCGGGAGGAGGCGTGCTCGCTGCTGGACTGCACCTCGCACCCCTGGGTCCAGGTGCGCCAGCCTTGCTTTATTGTCCCCTATTGTCCAGTGGCTGCTCAGCTTGCTGCTGGCAGCAAGCTTGCTGGCAGCTTGGTGTGAGCAACGCTTTGCCGCCCCATGGTTGCTCGTGTGCCCCGCAGGCGCTGTCTGGGCTCACCACCGCCGCCCAGGTGCTGCAGGCGGCGGCCCGCGGCGCGCTGCCGCCCGCCTACGGCCACTTCTGCAACACTTTCGGCGAGTGGGTCGAGTTCCGCCGGCCCACCGAGGAGGAGCGGGGCGCCGCGCCGCCGCACGCCGGCACCTCTGCCGCGGCGGCGGCGGGAGCCAGCGCGCCGTCTGAGCAGGGCGGTGCGACGGAGGGCGTGGCGGGGTGCAGCCCTGTGTGGCCGCTGCCCGCCGGCGGCTGGGGCGGCGGCGGCGGCGTGGCGGCAGAGGCGCGTCTGGGCGCGTCCAGCAGCAGTGTCGGGGCGGAAGCGGAGCGGGAGGCCGGGAGCGGTGGGAGTGGGCGGGCGGCGGCACCGCTGCCGCAGCTGGACGTGCACCCGCTGGTGTGGTTCAGGTAAACCGCGCACATGCGTGTCTGCACCGCTTCCAAGAGCGTTGTCAAGCTACAGGCGACCCTCGGGCAGGCCTGTCTCTGAAAGTGCCTTCGATGCCTTGGGGTTGCCATGCGCAGGTACTATGACCGGTTTGAGCTGGCGGCCCACAAACGGCACCAGCAGCGACAGCTGCTCGCCGCGCTGCAGGTGGGTGGGTGGGTGTGCGCCCACGCTTCCCTTGTGCTACCTCCTCTTCTCTCCCTCACGCACCATCGACGTGGCCACACCGCGCTGTTCACCTGCGCGTTCAAACGCCCTTGCGGCGACGCCATGCCTTGCCGTGCCGCCTGCAGGCGGCGGCGTCAGCGGCCGTGTACGACATTATCCAGAGCGTGGGGTCCTCCGGGGGCGGCGCAAGCCCACCGCCGCCGCAACCTCAGCAGCCGCAGCCGCAGCCGCAGCAACAGCAGGACTCAGCGCCCGCATCGCCCTCACAGCCATCGGCCCAGCAGCTGCAGCCGCAGCAGGGCAGCGCAGGCGGCAGCGGTGGAGGAGGAGGAGGAGGAGACGCGCCGGGGGGCGCGGCGCCGCAGCGGTGCCGGGCCTTGTGGGCGTGGCTCGCGCACAACGACCCTCAGGTGACCTTTACCTTGATCAAGTCTTGATGGAGGGATGGGACGGCGTACCAGACAGATTGCAATCCACATCCTGACCTTTCCTTCATCCGCTTGCTTTCCCTGTGTTATGAACAGGTGCCGCTGGCGCCCTCGGCCCTGGTCGCCCAGCCCGACCCCTGGTGGCAGCCGCCCTCCCCGACGCCTCACCACACCCAGCCACCCAGCGCCCCCCCCCACGCACCGCACCCGCCCCACCCGCCGCACCACCCACGCCCCGCCCCGCACCCGCACGCCGGGCCGCCGGCCTCCACTCCAGACCCGGCCGCACCACACCCTCGCGCCCCTCTCGCCCCACTGGCGGCCGCCTCTGGGCAGCACGGCGCAGCTGCCGGCGGGGCTGCCGTCGCGACGCCCGCGCCGCACGGCGCCCTCGCCCCCCCCTCCCCTTGCGCCCTCGGGGTGCCGGAGCTCCGGGCGGCGCTGCTCCGCGACGAGCTGCTGCGCTCAGCGCTGTGCCCCGCCCCCGCCGCAAGCCCCCATGCAGGGCCCGGCGACGGCGACGCGCCGCCGCTGCCGGCGTGCTGCGCCTGCATCCCCACGCAGAAGCTGCTGACGCTGCACGCCGCGCTGCACGAGCTGGCCGAGGGCGCGGCGCACGACCAAGACCTGTTGGGGCTTTGGCTGCCCTCGGCCTCGGCCATGCGGGCGCACGACGCGTCGTCCGCCGCGCCCCGCCCGCACCCGCACCCCCACCCGCACCCGCACCACCGCCATGGCGTCCGCGTGCACCCGCACCAGCTCCGCCACTTCCACGCCCTCCTGCACCCGCACCGCGCTCCGCAGCGGGACGTGCAGGGTGGGGCTGCGGCGACGGCTGGCGGTGCGGCGGTGCGGCATGACTCGCGTGGGCACTGGCGGGCGTGGCGGGCCCAGCTGCCCTCGGAGCCGCGCCGCCACGCCGCCGCCGCGCTGGCGCCGTCGTCCTCGTCCGCGGCGCCTCGCGGCGGCGCCGATGCCGCCTCCTTGCCCACCGCCCCTGGCTCGCCCACCGCGGCACGCGCCGAGGCGGAGGGTGCGATGGAGGAGCAGCTGCAGCAGCAAGCGCACGAGCAGGAGGAGGAGGGGGAGGAGGAGGTGTGCCCCGCGCCCCTGCCGCCCTGGGACTGGCGCGCCGTGCGCGCCGCGGTGCTGCAGCGGGGCCCCACCCCGCCCACGTCCCCCTTGCCCACAGGGGCCACGCAGCGGTGCCGCCCCCAGGCGCGCCACGCCGCCCCCCTCGGCAGCCCTTCGCCGTCGGCGGAGGAGGGCGCCGGCCGGGCGGCGGAGGCGAGGCGCGCAGTGCAGGCGCAGCGCGCGGGGGAGGGCGGCGCGCCGGGCGCGGCGCCTGTGGCGGTGCTGCCAGGCATGTGGGAGGCGGCGGGGCCGACGTTCCCGCTGTGCCACTCGCTGGCGAGCTCCGCCCCCGAGGTGAGGTGATGGCAAGCGTTGCGGCTGGCGGGGCGGGGGCTGTGCGCTGCTGCAGAGAACGGGCCACCCAGGTCGATCATCCGCAGCACGGCGAGAGTCACCAAGGCAGAAAGATCATCTGAGCCTGGACCTGCCCTGCTGCGGTGGGCGGTCCCGTCCGCAGGTCAATGCCACGTTTGGCTGGGGCCACGGCTCGACCAGCGGCCACACCACGCTGCACATGAGGTGCGCCGCCGCCTGCCTGCCTGGCTATGGCCCCCCTTCCCCGCGCCGTGCTGGCTCGGCGCTCGGCGTGCCGGTGGCTTTGCCATGGCGCGCTCGTGGAGTCGTGCGTTGCGGCTGCACGCCACGTGCATGCAGGCTGCACCAGCGCTGGGCCGTCAACGCGCTGGTGGTCAAGCTCACGGCGGCCGAGGACCTGCAGCCCATCTACAACCAGGTGGGGAAGATACGAAAGCAAAAGGTTCGCTTTCGGCCGGGCCACCGCAGGCGGCAACGGTGGCAGAGGCGTGGCGTGGCGTGCGGTGGGGACACGCGCAATCGCTGCGGGTGCTGAGTTGTTGCGGCGTATACGTGTGTGCACAGGAGCGAGGGCTCAACATCGACGTGGCGTACGTGGCGGCGCTGGGCCACGTGCTGCGCGTGCCGCCCTCGTGCCAGCTCCTGCCGCCCAGCCACGCGCCCGTGGACCGCCTGGCTGCGTGACGCATCTGACGATGACGCGCTGCGCGCAGCCCCCCCGTTGCGCGCCAACAGTTGCCGTTGCAATCGGCTTGTGGGCATCAAGAAGCCACCCTCTCTCGTGCGCCCACGCGTCACGCAGGTCCCGACCCACACACATGCAAACACGACAGCCGGCGAAGGCCAAAGCAGAGCATACAGTAGGAGACCACCGAGGTGGAGGCAGCGACCCTCAGGTCATATCGTCGATGCAAGTCCATCACAACACACCGCAGCGTCCCGGCAAACCAACCCTCACGGTCCGTGCACGAGCAGAACAAACTCAAACGCGTGCTTTGGGGCTCGCAACCAGAGAGGACAAGACAAGAGAGGGGTGAGGCGCTGGCAGCGTGGCGGAGGAAGCAGGGCAGGGAGTGGCGGCAGGTTGCTTGCCCCGGGCAACGGAGCCCACCCATACGCTCGAAAGATTCACGCCACGCAACGAGCGAACAGAGCCCAAGTGGGGTTGCGTCAGTCAAGAACGACCACGTGCACACACGACAACAGCAGCACCACGCCACGCCAACGGGGACCAGCAGCGAGGAGCGTCCCACGGTCAGCAGCGCGACAGTGACCCTCGGCCCGACAGAAGCGCAAGAACGAGAAGCATATCCGGGGCGGACGGACAGCACCCACGGCCCCGCCTGGCGGCGACCTCCGAGGGAGGCGTAGGGTCGGCCTAACCCGCTTCCTAACGGGCCCTGCCATCATGGCAAGACCGGCCCCCAGGCCTTGGCGAACGCAACGACGCGAGAGCAAGAGCAACAGAAACCCGCCCGCCCATTGAGTTTGGACGCCCCACAGTGAGCCAGGACGACGAGGCGAGTTGAGGAGGAGGAGGAGGCGCAAGGGCAGCATCCGTCAACCAATCAGCGGGTGAAGCGGGGAGGCATGCTGCGCGCCGCCCGCTGCTGCACGCGGGTCAGCGGGCTAGCCGCCAAGGGAAGCGGCGGCCGCCCCGCCGTCACCGTCACCACCGCCGCCGCCGCCGCGCCCGCCTGCTCCGGCCCCTCCCCAGCCGCCGCCGCCGCCGCCGCCGCGCCGCCGTCGCTGCGCGACAGACCCGGCGACGCGCCCGCCTGCAGCGCCGGCGTCCCCGGCGCCGACCCGCCACCGCCGCCCTCATCGCCGCAGACGGACGCCGGCGCCCCGAGGCTGAACGGGTGCAGCTCCGTCGTCGCCGCCGCCTTGGGCGTCTGGAACGTGAACACCGCCGCCGCGCCCCTCTCGCCGCCGAGGGCGTCGCCCGCCTGCTGCCGCGGCTCCCGCCCGCCCGCCCCGTCGCCGAAACGCGAGGCCGCCGCCGCCGCCGCCGCGCCCGCGGCGGCGGCGGCCAGGACCGAGGTGGGGGTGGAGGAGGCGGAGGAGCGCCGGGAGGAGGAGGACGCCGGCGGCAGCGGCAGCGACAGCAGCGTGGCGTCGTGCGCGCTGTCCGTCGAGCTGCAGGGGCTTTGCTGCTGCTGCTGCTGGCCCTGCTGCTGCGGGAGCGACGCCGAGGTGGGCGAGGGCGAGGGCGCCCCCGAGCAGCTGCCCGGAAGCTGCTGCTCCTCGTGCGGCTGCTGCTGCTGCTGGCTGTCCTGCTGCAGCAGCGCGGCGTGGAGCTGCTGCTGCAGCTGCTGCACGTGCTGCTGCTCGGCGGCCAGCACGTCGGCGAAGTGCGCGCGGAGGCGCCGCACCTCGGCCACCAGGTGCTCGTACTCGGACGTCTGCAAGGGTGGGCAGGGGGGGGCGCAGCAGAGGCAGCGCAGGCGTCAGGGACGGCAGGACAACTGCGTGTGAACCACCAGGTGCTCGTACTCGGACGTCTGCGAGGGTGGGAGCGGGCGGGGCGCGGGCACGTCAGGCACCCGGCGGCGGACGCGTGAGTGTGACACACGACGCAGGGCTGGCAGGGTAGGGCAGGGCAGGCACCCTGCGGCGGCGCCCGCGTGAATGTGACGCGCGCCGCAGCGCAGGGCGCGGCGGCGACATTTGCGACGTGAGAGAGAGAGAGCGTGGCCAGCGCTCAAGAGGGGGCGCGCTGCGCCGCGCTGCGCTGCGCACCTTGAACTGCAGGGTCTTGCGTGCTCGGTCGGCCTCGGCGCGCGCCTGCGCCAGCTCCCTGCAAGCGCCGTGCAAGCGCAGGCACACAGCAGTGAAGCACGCGACAGGTCCTCGCGCCGCAGGCGCGCAGAGCAGCGACCACGGGATACGGGTGGTCCTCGCGCGCCAGAAACCCGGGGCGCGCAGCGCTGCAGCGCAGCGGGGCGCGTGTTTGGCCGCACGGCGGGTGCTGAACGCGCTGGGGCACAAGTCGCGGGTGGAGGGCTGGCGAGGGAGGGCGGCGGCGCACCTGGCCGCCTTCTCTGAGCTGGCCCTCTCGGCGGCCAGCTGCGCGCGCAGCTGCGTGGCCACGTGCTCGGCCGCCGACTGCAGCCGCTCACACAGCCGTGGCATCTGCGTGCCAGCGTGTGAAAAGAGAATGGACGGAGACACGCGTTGGCACGCATGCACGCTTCAACGCTTTGGCGCTGCGGGCGCCGGCGCGAAGCCTGGCGCCGAGCGCCCCGCTCCGCCTGGCGAGCAGCGGAGAAGTCGCTCCGCACTGGGCCGCCGAGGGCGGCCGAGCGTGCCCCCAAGCCGCCTGAATGGCTGCCTCTGAATCTCCTCAGGGGAGGTGGCAGGCAGGCGGAGGGCGGAGGGCGGCGGAGGGACGCGCCGAGGCGTGTGGGGGCCGTTGGAAGAGCCTGCCTCGCTCTCTTCAGGCGGAGGGCGGAGCGAGGCAACGGGAGGCGGAGGGAGGCGGGCGCACCTCGACGTCCACCAGCTGGCTCGTGTCGTTTAGAGCAGTGCGCAGCGCGTCGGCCTCGCGCCGCGACTGCCCCAGCTCCTCCTGCGCCCACACATCAGCAGCGAGGGCACCACGAGTGAGCACCAGCACGACGGAGCGCATCCACGCGTCTCAGCAGTCCGTCCGCCCCCTCCCCCCGTCCACCCGAATCTCACGCCACGCCAGCCCCAACCGTGGGCGCGTGCCTGCCCAGCCCTCCCCCCCCCCCCCACTACAACGAGCAGCCCCCACCGTGGGCGCGTCCACGCGCCTGCCCATTGCTGGCAGCCCCGCGCCTCAGTCCCCAGCCCTCACCGTGAGCGCGTCCACGCGTTTGCCCAGCCCCGCAAGCGCCGCCTCCTTGTCGTTAAGCTGCTCCTGAAGCCACAGCATCTCCCGCTCCAGCGCCTGCAGGTTCTGAACCTTGGCGCTCAGCTGCGCACGGGCAAAGCAAGCGGCGTGCAAGCCGAGGTGGGCGAGCAGTTGGTGTTCACCAGTCAACCAGTGGGCTGGAACCCAGGGTGCGACTCGGCGCTCAGTTGCGCGCGCAGGCAGGCGGTGCGACGAGCAAGCAAGCAGCGTGTAAGCCGAGGCAGATGCGAGGGACCGCGCGCCGCCACGCACGCACAGCCTCCATCGACGTAGCGGGAGGAGCAGTTGCGGGGAGGCGCTGCCGCGACAGCGCAATGTCCCGGTGACGGCACTGAGCGTGATGCGTTCAGGCGCACACACACACACGGTACTGCAGAGCTCTGGAGCTCAAGCGGCCAGAGCAGCGCACCTCGGACTGGTACTTGGAGCACTCGGCCACCAGCCTCGACTGCACCTCATTCATCTCATACTCCTGCACAGCATGGGCGCAGCGCGGGCGCAGCACGGGCGGAGCGTGACGCCTAGCCGCAACACCCAAAAATGTCGCCGCCGGCATTGGGAGCTGGGCAGGCAAGACGACGACGCCGTCCCCGCGCGAATTCTGAAGCGCGGTTGGCGCGGCCCCGCCCTCCCAAAACGTTGCTTGTGAGGCGGGGAGGGGAGCGGGGGCGGACGCATGGGACCAAAGCGCGCGCAGGCTCACCGCCTGCTGCAGCTGCTCGTTGCAGTCCTCCTCCTGCTGCCGGAGCTGCTCGGCCTGCCGCGCGCAGTGCTGCTGCGCCGCGCGGAGGTGGCTATCCAGCACGCCCACCTGCAGGCACGCGCACGCGCGCGCAAGCAGCCACCGCCACCACCACGCCGCGCGCCACCATCAGCAAGCTTGGCACTCGCGGAAGCTGGCAGCCTCCCCCCGCCGCCACCACCTTGCAACCCAAACGAGGTACCTTTGCGGAAAGATGAGCCGACAACGATTGCCTCTGCGCAGCCCCATGACAAGGGTTGCCGCCCTTCCCCGCACCTGGAGCGCAAAGTCGCGCTGAAGCCGCGCCGCGCCGCCCTCGCCCGCGCCCCGCAGCCGCTCGGCGCGCTCCTCGGCCGCGAGCACCGCCCCCTCGAGCCGCTTGATCTGCGCTCAGCGACCACACCGCCGCCGCGCACGCAAGCACACACCCGTGGCGCGTGCACACCACAGACCCGCGTGTGATGAGTCGTGGGGCGCCGTGGGACATCCGCTGCCGCACGCTCCGCGACCCAGGGCAGATGCGAACTGCAACACAAAGCGGCACCTGGCTCGCTGCTCCAGCGGCACAACGGCGCACGCAGCGCGCATCCACGACGCCGCGCGGGCGCCGCAGGGCGGCCAACGAGGGCAAAGGCGGCGCCGCCCCCCACTCCCTGGCGCGCACCTCACGCCGGAGCCGCCCGCACTCCTCGTGCACCTCGTCCTCCGACAGGCGCCGGATCAGCCACCCAGGCTGCGGGACCGCCGCCGCCACCGCCGCCGCCGCCGTTGCGGCGCAGCGAGCATCGCCGCAGCCGTCGCCGTCCGCCGCGTGGCCTTGCGGGCGGCCGCCGCCGTCCG
>VFQP010004969.1_pt1 | contig 11910 bp, 12 predicted proteins | sample 3512351 | NCBI WGS metagenome assembly VFQP01 (sample SAMN10412372, study PRJNA504923) | tailings metagenome | isolation source: Relicate 1 Philex TSF1 revegetated site | place: Philippines: Tuba, Benguet | collected 2017-08-29
AACCCCAAACCGGCATCCCTCTGCTGCATTTGCTGCCAGAGACGCATGGAAGGGGAAGCCCCCCCTCCCCTTGGCCCTTGGCCCCTTCCTGCCTCTTGCCGCGGTCGCTCACGTTGCAAAACGGTCCGCCGAGCAGCTCCTCTGTCCCTCACCCTGCCCCCCGCGCCGTGTCAAGTCAGGTCAGCGTCACGCGTCGTCGCCGTCGACCTGCATGGCGCCAGCCCCACCCCCCAAATCCTCCTCTTCCTCCTCCTGGTGCGCCTTGGCGTGGTGCCCGCCGACCCGCGCGTCAAACTCGAGCAGGTTGGCCAGCTCCTGCGACATGGCCTTGAGCCGCAGGCAGGCGTAGCTGCGCGCGCCGCGCACCGCCTGCGGCACGCCCGACAGGAACTGGCGCAGCTCCTCGGCGGCGCGCCGCGCCGCCGCCTCGCCCTTGCGCGCCTCGGCTCCGCCTGCGGCACAACCAACCACACGCAGCAACGCGGCGCAGCCGCTCTGAGAAAGCGGGCAGGCCGCAGGTGTCGCAGGGTGGGGCCAGAGGCGCCGGCGCACCGGCGTCGGGGCGGTCGTACACGAGCGGCCACACGACGAGAAAGGTGGCCTCCAGCACGGCGTACGCCTTGTAGTAGTCGCGCGCCGGCGCGCCGCCGGCCGCCTTGCCACCGCCTGCTCCGCCGGCGGGCGCGGGCAGCTTGAGCAGCTCGACCAGGTCGCGGGGGGTGCGCGCCACGCGGCGCAGCGACGCCAGCGCCTGCTCGGCCGGGCCGCCGCCGCCGCCGCCGCCGCGTGCTGGCGCAGCCTCCTTCCCGCCCTGCATGGGGGTACGACGGACGGCGCGGGCGCACGCGCGCGGTTGGCAAACGCGCCCCCCGTGGCCGGCGCGCAGCGATCGCAGGCCCCCTGAGCCAGGGAGGGCGGGCGCACCGTCTTGGCGGCGGGCAGGAGGCTGGCCTGCAGCGCGAGCAGGCCTGCCTGCTGCAGCCTGAGCACGGGCGCGCTGGTGGTGGGCAGGTCCTTGAGCACGTTGAGCCCGGCTTGGTAGCTCAGGCCCATGGACGGCACGCCCGAAGCCACCTGCGGGGCGCGCGCCCACACAGCCTCAGGCGCGCCCTTGTGACGACGCCGGCACTCTTGCGACCTCCTGGAACAAAGCCAGGTGAGGGGCTGAAACCCAGGTGGGAGGGCTGGCGCGTGCTCCCACCCAGCGCGCTGGAGCGTGCGCCCTCATCCCCCCTCGCCATGTGTACCTCGGTGACGGCGTGCTCCCAGGTGGCGGGGTCGGCGGCGTGCCATGCCTCGGCCAGCGCCTGCACGGCGGTGGTCAGCTCGCACAGCGCCAGGCGCCGCGCCCACGGCACCAGCAGCACGTCCAGCAGCGCCTGCAGCAGCGCCACGCCGGACGCCTGCGAGCGCACACGCACACGCACGCACCCATTCATCGACAGCAGCGTTGCCCGGGCTGGGCTGCAGCAGAGCGCGTGGCCGAGCAGACAGGAGCCGGAAGGTGCGGGGAGGGGGAGGGCGCAGCGCATCGGACTTGAGGAGCGGGGGGGGCGCGCCAGCACCTTGGTGTGCCGTCCAAACTCGAGCGGGCAGGCCGGCGCGCCGCACAGGCCCGCCAGCAGCCGCGCCAGCGCCTGCAGCCGCGCACCGGCCTCGCACCGCCGCGCCGCCCTCTCGAGCGCCTGCCGCCGCGCCCCCGCCGGCGCCCCCGCCGCGCCGCCGCCGTCCACCGGTTGCCCCTCCTCCCCCTCCGCCGCCGCCGCCGCCGCCGCGAACGGCGTGCTCGGCCGCGCCGCCGCCGCCCCCGCCGCGCTGCCGCCCGCCTTGCCTTGCTGCCGGCGCGCGCCCCCCCCTGGCCCCCCCTGCAGGCTGCCGCTGCTCACGTACCCCAGCCCCTGCACCGCCCCCACAAAGTCCGGCAGCCCCGGCGCCCACCCGCCGGGGGCGTGCTGCTGCCTGCTGGCGCCGTGCCGCGGCTGCTGCTGCTGCTGCTGCTCTTGGCCCCCACAATAGTGCCGTAGCATCTCCTGTGCCGCCTGCTCCGAGCCCCGCTGCGCCACCACCTGGAAGAGCAGCCGCAGCAGCTGGCCGTGCGCCTCCCTGCGCCGGCAGACCGTCCCCCCAAAAGTAGCACGCGGCCACTTCAGCCTGCCGTGCTTGAAGCTGAGCGGCGGGGACACGGCCAAAAGCAGACGCTGCCTCGGGCGGCATGGCACGCCGCCAAGGGCCACACTCACGGCGGGTGCGAGGCCAGCAGCAGCCCGTGCTGCAGCATCACGTCCAGCGCTTCCTCCGGCTTGACGTCCTCCAGCCCCGACACGTCCAGGGCCGACAGGTCCAGCGGCGCGCCGCCCTGCGGAGGCTGCGCGGCCACACCCATGTGCACAGGCACAGGCAGGCGGAGCGGGGTGCAAAACCAGCAATGGCAGCGCGCACAGGGACCGCGAGCCTCATGCGCGCGTGCGGGAGCATGGGTGGGCACCAGGCACCCCCAGGAAGGCTGGATGTGCACGGTACCTCGTCGTCCAGAGCCAGCACGCGGTCGTCCCAGCCGGGCGGTTCGGGGTCGTCGGCGTCGGCCGGCCCGTCGGTCCCGGCGAGCAGCTCGTTGAGGGCTTCGAGCTCCTGCTGGTGGCTGGCGTCCTGCTCCTTGGCCGCGGCGTCCTCTGTGCCGGAGGCCTGCGCGGCCAGGCGCTGCTCCTGCTTGCGCTTGGCGTCGGCGAGCCGCTGCAGGCTGGCCTGCTCCTGGGCGCGGCGGTTGACGATGCGCTGCAGCTGGACCTTGCTCTTGTCCAGGAACCTGCGCCAGGAGGTGCGCGCGCTGGGCATGCGTTCACGGCTGGCGGCGCGGCCCAGCTGCGCGCGGCGACAGCCGATGCGACGGGCGCGCTGCGCACTGGTTGAAGGAGTCCAGGCCCAGGGGATCTGCAGCGCCGCCAGCTCCACCGCCGGCGGCCTTGGAGCCGCTGCCGCGCCGGGCCAGGGCCTCGCGCTGGCGCGGGGCGGCAGCACGCGTGCCGCCGGACGACGGGCCGGCCTCTCCGCTCGCCCCTCCGCCGCCCAGGTCCCACTCGAGGTCCTCCGACATAACGCGTGCGCTCATAGTCTCGCTTTTGGCGCGCGCCTCGGACGAGGAGCTCTCCCCGCGTGCAGCTCCGCATGCGCAACCGGGCTTGGTCGAGGATCCTTCGCGGCGCGATCCTTTGCGCGTGGAAGATGCAGACGACCATGCAGCAAAGACACACACAGCACAGGCGGCATGGGCAGGCGCTCAGGCAGGCGGGAGGAGGAGCGCTGCTGCTTGTTGCGCCCAGGCCAGCAGTGTCTCGTGAGGGGCAGGGGCGCCCGGAGCTGCGCTGCCGCTCGTCGGCCGTGTCGGTGCCCATGAAGGTCACCGAGCCGGAGCAGGAGCAGGAGCTCATGGTGCTTCCGCCCATGGAGTCGGCAGGTAGGAGGGGAGCTGCTTCGTGCAGCGCGCCATTTGGTGATGCGCGCGAGGCCAGAGCAGCAGGGCGCCGCGCGCGCGAGCAGCAGCGTCGGCAGCGCGGTTGCTGGGAGCGCATTGCCGCAGTGGAGCTCTGTTCAAGCGGAGCGGTGGGGGAGGTAGCCCCCTTTGAGCGAGCTTTGGCCCCAGGCCCCAAGCGCCCCAAGCAGCGCCCGCGGCGCGGTCGTGCTTGCCTCGCAGTGGACGACCCCAACCTGCGGAACCCGCTCAAACGCGCCGAGCGGCTGAGCACGGGATGGTTTGGCGCCATTTTGGAGCTCGAGGGCGTCCTGTTGGAAGGCACGCACGAGGCGCACACGCAGGCCTGGCTGCGAGTGGCCAGCGAATTCGGCTTCCCCAAGCCGCTCGGGCACCTGTTCAGGTGCGTGGGCCGCTGGCGCAGAGGCGCGCCCCCACGCGCGAGGAGAGATGGGAAACCTGGGTCCCATACACCAAGTGGGGCTTCCTGCGCCCCACAGTGGTTGGGCTGCGCGCGAGGGCCTGCGTCTCGGTGCGCGCCTGCTTGCGATCGACGCAGGCGCACCAAGGGCCTGCGGGATGAGGTGGTGGTGACTCGCGTGTTCAACTGGACCCAGAACCCGACCACGGCGCGGCAAATCGCCAAGCGCAAGCAGGCCATCTACGACGAGGTGCTGGGCGGACGGCAGCCCGCCGAGATGCTCGAGGCGCGGCCCTTCCTCGAGACGCTGCGCAGGTCCGCGCCCGCAATGGCTGATGCGCCTCCAGCTCGGCCCAGGCGCAGGCGCACCCTCGCGCTCGTGTGTGCCACGGCAGCAGCAGCAGCATCTGCAGGCATGGGGCAGCGGCGTGCGCCTGCTCGCGTGCCGCCGCCGCCGCAGTGCCGGCCGCCGCCCGCATCATGTGGCCAGCGACGCGACACAGCACCCACCCCTGCGCTGCCGCGCAGGTACCAGATCCCCGTGGCGCTGGCCTGCGCGCTCCCCGAGCAGCGCGTGTCGGACGCGCTCAAGCGCACCAACCTGCGCGACTACTTTGACGCCGTGGTGACGGCCGAGGACAGCGGCGCGCCAGAGGTCGAGTACTACCTCTCGTACGCGGCGCAGCAGATACAGCGGCCGCCCATGCGCTGCGTGGTGTTTGGCGAGTCCAACACCTCAGTCGAGGCGGCGCACGAGCTGGGCATGAAGAGCGTGGTGGTGACGGGCAACCGGCCCGTGTACGACTTTGTGGGCGCCGACCTGGTGGTGCGCAACCTGAGCCAGGTCACGCTCTTCAACCTCAAGAGGCTCTTCAGCACCGAGGACCTCGTGGCCTCGCGCCACGACCAGGACGAGCAGGACCTCGCAGGTGTGCGCGCTGCGCCTTTTCCTTGGGGTGGAGAGGGCGCGGCGGGGCCCCCTCGCTGGGAAGGGAGGCACGGGTGTGGATGCGGGAGACTGATGGCTGATGATGTGCTTGTGGGTGGATGCGTCGTCGTTGTTGCTGTGCCGGCGCAGGGGAGGACGACATTGTCGACGACCCTGAGCTGGACGACTTTGACTACCGGGGGGGCGCCTTCTTCTCCGGGCGGTGACGCGCCGGCCGTGATGTGGCGCCGAGCCAGTGGCGCCTGGGCGCTGGGCGGCGGGAGGCTGGCGCGCGCCAGCGTGTTGTACAACATCAGAGGGGGCCCGCGGCGCGGGGTCTGCGATCACGACCACGCGCGTGCCGGGGTAGGGGGATTTGGGCGAGCGCCGTTGCCGGCGCGTGTGGGGAGGGCGTTATCGTTGCGTGGTCGGCGTGACTGCCAGCGGAGCTGGAGGAGGGCTCGGGCTGCAGCGGCGTGCTATTGTCGCGAGGCGCGCCTGACGTGAGGGCCGGAGAGTGTGTCGTGCTGCACAGGGCGTGGCGGGGGCGAGAGGGCCAATGCGCGCGGCACACATGAGGACGAGCGCGGGAGTGGACGTGAGGGATGTGAGGGAGCGCTCTGCCCGTTGTTGTTTTGAGGGAGGGAGGACCGAGGGGAGGCGTCGCAGCAGGGTGGCGCTCTCCAGCTAGCCCCGGACGGCACTGTGGCGCGTGGCTGTGCGTGCACTGTCGTGGAAGGCCCCTGGATTCCTCCTCCTCCCCCCCCCCCCCCCCCCCCCCGGTGATGAAGACCATCGCACGCACTGGCGCGCCAGCGCAATTGCTCCATCCCGCTGCCGCCGCTGTTTTATCTTACCGTTCCCGGCTCGCTCTCCAGCGTTCACGTCCTGGCCCGTGCGTGCGGCCGTCAAGTGCCAGGCTGGGCGGCGCCTGCGCGCGTGAGCGCGAACGGCGCCTGCGGGCGAGCAGCGCCGGCCAGGCGTGCGGCTTGCAGGCAAGGTGTCGCCCGCGGGGGGCGATCACGACGGACCTGCCCTGCTGGCCAGTTGTGGTTGGTTGGGGCGGTTCTTCCCTCCTCTCTCTTGAGTTCATCGTTCGTCGCCGCAGTTTGCTGTCGTCGTTCGTTCGTCGGTCAGAGGCGGTTTGTCGCGTGGGCGGGTCGTTTGGCTGGGATGGGCCAGGGAGCCCCTGCTCTCCCACTGTACTCCTCCGTTGGTGTTGCTTGGCGGGCGCGCGCGCTCCGCGGTGGCGGCGGCGGCGGCATGCGGGTGGGGTCCGGCAGGTGATGCGGGCTCACACTGCCCGAGGACACTGCCCACCTGGCTTTGCACCGCTGCCGCTGCGTGGGCCGCTGGAGGCGTGCGCTGCCGCTCACCCGGACGCTTGTTGACGTGACGGCGCGTTGCGTGACGGCCAAAAACGGCGCAGCCGAGCTTGCGCCGGGACCGCTTGTGTGTGGGCTTTGTGAGCGTACCGACCTGACCCGTAGTGAAGAGCTGACCACCCTCCTGTGGACCGTGAGACGGGCATTTGTGTGTCTGGGAGCCCGGCGACGCGGCAAGGCGCACGTGCATCCACGTGTGCGTTGCCGGCGGCGCCCGGTGTATCGGCGGGCGCCTAGGCCTCCGTTCGTGCTGTTGCTCTGCTGCTGGCTCCCCCCTCCCTCCTGTGCGCTCTGCTTTTCTGTACCATCATCACAACAACGCGAGCCTGCCAGGGAACTCCCTCCACTGTCGAGTGCATCTGCTGATTGGGGAGCGAGCCAATCGGGCGGCAGTCTCGTGCTCAGCGCCGTGGGCATCTGTGCCTGGCGCCGACCCTGACGGCCGCCCACCCCTCCTCTCCCTGTCCTGTTATATGTGTAGGGGGTGTGCGGCGTTCGTGCCCACCCCCGGGCTGGAACGAGAGGGGGCTCGCCTGCTGCAGCAGTGCTGGAGCCAGGCGCCTCTGGGACCCAAGAATTCCTTTTCCTCCGCTCCCTCCCCCCCGTCGTCCTCCTCAGGCTTTCCGCACTCGTGTTCGCTCTTCTCTCCCCTCGTCCGTCGTGCAACGCGTCCACGGAGCGCATGCCAGTGGCAAAGCAGCGCCTCGAGAGCACCCGAGCGAGCCCGGGGGGGGGGCCGTCAGCAGCGCACGTGGTGCGCCTCAAAGTCCTTCATCACCACGCCGACCTGCACGTGCACGACGCCCGCCGTGACGGTCTGCAGCCGGAAGCGGTCGCCCGTGCTGTACACCACCTCCTCCAGCTTGAGCCGCGGCTGCCCGCCCACGAAAAAAGACGACAGGCGCTCCCCCGCCGACCCCTGCACACCAGCAGTGGTTGAGGAGGGCACGCGAGCTCAGCCTCCTGGACTCGATGCGCACTAGTACCCGCTTGCGGCTGCCGGCGGGACCTCAAGGGAGTGCAGGGACTGCTCACCTCGGGAAGCCACGCCACGCAGTCCAGCTCGTACATGCCCGGCGACGTGGGCACGTGGCAGAAGCCGTAGCCACCTGCAGAAGGAGGCGTGCAGCACGCCCTCGGGCAGGGGCTCGTGAGCGGTCTGTCCAGCGAAGGCGCAGTGCGCGGGAACGCCCAGCCGCATCGTCCCGCATCGTCGCGCGGCCCGCTCACATATGTCGTTGCGCCCGTGCTCGTCCTGGGACCACACTTGGAAGTGCAGCTTGGGCCAGCCGCCCAGCCCCTTGCAGGCGTAGTGGATGTCGAGCGGGTGCGACCAGACGACCATCTCGCCGGGCGGGGCCTTGTCTAGCTGTGTCTGCCCCTCCTCCAGCCCCTCTAGCAACTCCCATGTCCGCCCAGAGACGACGCCCCACTGCAGAGGAGCGCGAGTGAAGGGGAGAAAGGGAGCCGCGGCTGTGCATGCTTGCGCGTCGCTGTGGGCGCTGTGCACGGCCCCTCGTCGAGGGACTCCGCTGCTGCGGCAGCTCCGCACCTTGCAGAAGAGTGATTGGCTGGGGAACCCTGTCGCGCCCTGCACCTGCCCAATCAGGTGCATCTCCGCCATCCTGCCGTGCTCGAGAAGCTGGAGCTGTCGCGCCGAAAAGCGAGCTGGGCGAAGGAGCGCGGGCGCGGAGGAAGCGCGGGAGACAATTCGCTGCGCACGACGACGCGCCGCGGCCGTCACGGACCTCGCGCAGCTGTTGGCGTTTTAAACCGCAAGCCCTGAGTCGGAGGAAGCACGAAAAAGGACGCGGAACGGGCATTATCCTTGCCCTCCGGGCGCCTCTTCTTGCTCTGCCCCATGGCCGCCTGTCGCCGCCGCGGCTCCATGCGCGCCGCTGCCGTCCTGCTGCGATCCGTTGCCCGCCGCCGCCGCCGCCGCCGCCCCCGCTCCTGCCCCGCCCAGCGCGGCCCAGGCTGCGGGAGGCGCCCGGCCACCCGCCCCCGCGCCCTCTTCCTGCCCGACCGGAGCCTGCGCCGCCGCCGCCGCCGCCGCCCCCACCGGCGGCGCTCCGCCCCGCACCGCCTGCTGGTACTGCGCAAAGCGCTGCCGTCGCAGGCGCAGCACCACGAGCAGCAGCGCCGTGAGCAGCAGCATGACGGCCGTTTCGCCCAGGTCCTTGCGGTCCGACACGGCGGCCACCAGCGACGCCACGCCCGTCGCATCCAGCCACCGCCAGGCGTCCACCTCGAGCCGCAGCACCGCCTGCCAGCACGCCACACACGCACGCCAATCGGCAGCAACACACACACAGCTCACCTCACACAACGGTGCACCACGTCTCCCTCCTCGCTGCCACGCAAAACTGCGGTGCAAGCCGCGCTGGGAGGTCGTCCCCTCGGAGAAAACGGCCCGGATCGAGCAGGCCCGGCGCACCTGGGAGGGCAGCAGGCTGCCCGCCAGCGCCGTCCACGACCCCAGCACGCTCGTGTGCGGCTGCGTGAGCGCAAAGACGCCCGCCCACACGTGCGCGTGGCGCGCCGGCAGCCACGGCCGCAGCGCCTCCCAGGCGCGGTGCAGCAGCAGCCAGGCGCGCGCGCAGTAGACGGCCAGCGCCGCCTCGCTGCTCGTGTGCACCGCCATGTCGTAGAAGCGCGCCGCCAGCAGCAGGTCCTTGGGCACGCCGGCGCCAAACTCGTGCATGAAGCCAAGGTTGAACATGGCCTCGGGGGAGCGCTCCTGGTACGCCTGCGCACCCAGTCCCACCGAGTACTCGCGCCAAGCACCAGTTTGTGGCCCACGCCGCCGCTGACGCATCGCGCCCTCCCGCCACCTGCCCTGCCCAAGCAGGCGCTCTCTCTGACAGGCCCAGGGACGAGCAAAAGGAAGCAGGAGGAGTGAAGCAGCAGAGAGGTGTCTCTCGCCTCGTAGTAGATGGCCGAGGCTCGCGCCCAGTCCTGCTGCACGCCGTGGCCATAAAAGTAGGCGTCGCCCATGGCCAGCAGGCTCGCCACGTTGCCCTGAGCCGCGCTGCGCTGGTGCAGCGAAAACGTCACGTTCTGCACCTCGCCGCCTGCGCGCGCGCGCACGGGACAAGCACGCCACAAGCCCACACCTTGCGTCCGTCATGGCACCTCGCCGCGACCACGGCTGGGCACGTGTGAGCACAGCGCAGTCTGCAGGCCCCTCCTCAACATTCCCGCAGCGCCGGCAGGGCAGCGCGAGGGAGGGGGCAGCAAGGGGCCGCACCTGCGCGTACGTATCCCTGCGTGAGCAGCCAGGCAGCGTTGGACATGCCCAGCTCCATGCCGGCGGCCGCCGCCTGCAGGTAGCCCCACAGCGCGCGCTGGTGGCTGCCGCGGAAGTAGGCCTCGTGCGCCTGCTGCAGCACGGCGCCCACCGGCCCACGCTCCGACGCCATCTTGAGCAGGTTGACGGCCGGCTTGCAGCTCCTGCGACCACCACCACCACACCACCACCACCAAGCTTGCACACAAGGCCTGGCCTGAGGAGCGCGCCAGGAGAGCGGGGGGCGCAGGCGCGGCGCGCGTCCCCGATGTGCGCCCAGACGTCAGGGCCGGTTGCTGCCGGGCAAACGTGGCGCGTCGCGAGCGGGGTGCAGAGGAGAGGGAGTTGGGCGTTGAAGCGCACCGGGTGGTGCCCTTGCCGCCCAGGTGCAGCATGGCGGCCTGGTACATGGCGTGCACGTTGCCGGCCTGCCCGGCGGCGGTGAAGTAGGTGAAGGCGCGCTGGATGGACTTGCGCCGGTTGCCCATGCCGCGCAGGTGCATGACGCCCAGGAAAAAGTAGGCGTCCGAGTGGCCCTGGTCCGCCGCCTGCGCGACCGCAACCACCACGACCACCACCACCGCCGTCGCGCGCGCACACAAGAGCGCTCAACCGCGGCGCCGCCGAGCACCACCTCGGCAGTGGTGGGCGCAGCGAGGTGGCTGCGGCCGCGGCCGGCACACAGGCGTCGTGCTGGTGCGTCCGTCGCACCGTCCACCAAGGCGCGCGGCGGGGCGGGGCGGGCGGCAGTCACGTCGCGCGCGCACCCACCTGCCCAAAGAACCGGAAGGCCTTTTCCAGGTCCTGCGCCACGCCCTGCCCCACCAGGTACAGTCCATCGCCCACCCACCTGCCCAAAGAGCCGGAAGGCCTTTTCCAGGTCCTGCGCCACGCCCTGCCCCACCAGGTACATGTAGCCCAGCCCGTACTGCGCCTGCGCGTTGTTCTGCCGCGCCGCCGCCTCAAAGTGCTTGAACGCCGCCGCGTAATCGGGCGCCGCGCCGCCCTGCGCACCACCCCACCCGTCCACCAAGTCACCAAGTTCGGACGCGCTCCTGATCTGATCCAAGAGCGAAAAGTGGCCCGCTTCCTGCCCCTGCGCGTCCTGCTTGAATTGGCGCGGCCAGGTCTGCGCGGACCGCCCTCAGGGCCGACACAATGTGGTAGCGTAAACAGCTCGTTCCGTGACTCACCAGTCCGTTGGCCAGCATGTTGCCCAGGTGCGCCATGGCCTGCACGTCGCCGGCGTCGGCGGCCCGCTGCAGGTAGGACATGGCCGCCTCGTGGTCGCGCTCCACGCCGTGTGTGCCGTAGTTGAGCACCTGCGCAGGGCGGGGGCGGCACGGGCGGGGGCGGCTTTGCGCTTGATTTGCGCTTGCTCAGCGGCGGCTGGCCGTCCTGGTTGTCACGCGCTGCTGCCGGCTGCGCCCCCCCGGGCGAGAGCGATGATGCCCCTGGTTCGGCGGCGCGCACCTGGCCCACGGCGGTCTGCGCGTCCACGTTGCCCTTGTCCGCAGAGTCCTGGTAGTACTGCACCACCTGAGATGAGCAGCAAGCAGCGGCGCAAAACAGAACAGCATCCCCAAGGTGGCTGGCCTGGCTGGCTGGCTGGCCTGGCTGGCTGGCTGGCTGGCCTGGCTGGCTGGCTGGCCTGAGCCCAGCTGCCGGCGCGGCGTTCAATGATGAGGCTGCCGCGCACCTCCTTTTGTCTGCCCGCCCGCGCGCCGTGCAGGAAGTGCACGTGCAGGCGGATGCGCTCCACCTGGGGCAGCCCGGGACCCGACGCGTCCGACGCCATGTCCGCCACCTGCACGCGCTCACCACCCACCCCGCACGCAGGGTCGCCGGCAGCACGCCTCTGGCCGTCCATCACACCCCCCACCCCACAAAGCTTCGCTCCTGGGCGCTGGCTGCTCCCCACCACCATATGGTGCACCGGTGCTCCGCAAGGGCCGCGCTGAGGGCACGGGGGCGTGGCTGCAGCAATGAGCCGCGCGGCGCCCCGCACCTTTTCCGCCACGGGCAGGTAGTACGAGGCGGCGGTGAAGCAGCTCTTGGGCGCGCCGGCGCCCGTCAGGTGCATGTAGCCCAGCGCCATGCGCGCAAACAGGTCGCCGCCGCTGGCCGCAAAGTAGAAGTGCAGCATGGCCTCGTCCGGGTCGGGCTGCGCAGGAAAGGAAGGCACGGGAACAACATGGCAAGGAGGACGTGCACCCAGGAACGTGCGTCGCCTCGCATCCGTTCTGCCCCCGGGAACTGCCAACGCGCAAGGTGGTGGGTGGCCGGCGCCCTCCCGGCGACCACACGTTGCGCTACTCCGCTCAGGCGCGGCAGATAAGCTGGCGCCTGGCCTCCTCACCTCGCCAAAGTGCACCAGGCCGTCCCTGTCCCACGAGGTGTGGTACTGCAGGCCCAAGGAGT
>VFQP010004970.1_pt1 | contig 11909 bp, 9 predicted proteins | sample 3512351 | NCBI WGS metagenome assembly VFQP01 (sample SAMN10412372, study PRJNA504923) | tailings metagenome | isolation source: Relicate 1 Philex TSF1 revegetated site | place: Philippines: Tuba, Benguet | collected 2017-08-29
GCAATAGCGCGCGGCGAACATGCGGGAGCAATTCGTGCAACTGCGTGCAGGCAGCAGCGTCATAGGCGCCGGCTCCTTGTGCGCGATGCACGCCGAGCACACCGGTTTCGTCGGGGCCAAGCGGGAAGACCACGCCGACCATATGGTGGATTTCAATACGCCGCAGCCATTCGGCATAGAAGCCTGTACGTTGGAGTTCCGTGTCCGGCATCAATTGCTGGCTCGTGAAAACCTCGCATGGCTTGAGCAGCGACGATCGTTGCACCCAGAGGTCGTTGGCATGCCAGTAATCGGCCCACGATTGCTCCAATGCCGAAATGCGCAGGTTATCGGTCACGGATTCGAGCATCGTGGCGTGATGCGTACCGAAGGTCTTGATCACCGCGCTGCCGGAGGCAAATGCCGTTGCAATGGCAGTGGCGATGTCCGGCCATTTGGTGTCGTCGACGGCGGCGTCGTAGAGACTCTCGACTACGCTGCCGAGTGTTGCCCGTTGTCGCACCCTGGACATAGCTCGCCCTTCTTTGTCTTCCGCCCGCTTACGCTCTCTGTGGTGTAGACCGCAACACGCGCCGGCGGCATACGGGGTTCCACGTTTCATGCGCCGCACGCAAGACCCCCCAGTTAATCAAGCACTCACGAACCGCAATGTGCGAAACCGCACACAAGGCGCGGCGATCTCGCACTTGCACGCCATGTCTTGTTTGTCCTCTCCAGTTTGCGAGAGGGCAAGTACCGCGGACGTGGCTATATTCGCCACAAGGCGGCAGTCGGTTTCTCATCGCTGCCAGGGAGGAAGAAATGGGGATGACCAATCGTGTTGTGTTGCGGCGTGCGCTGGCGGTGGTCGTGCTGTCGGGAGCGCTATATCCAGCGCTGGCAGTGGCCGCCAGCGCCTGGGATAGCTTCGTCAACTCGGCGACTAGTAGCGTGCTGGATTCGGCGAAAAGCACGGTCAACGGTGCGTTGCAGGGCGGTCAGCAGCCGCCATCGAGTCCGCCATCAGCGCCGCAGTCTTCATCAACGTCTGGCCCGCAGCAATCCAGGACACCTTCGCAGAGCGGCACCACGCCAGCCAGCCACGCCGCCGGAGCGCATTGCCTGCAGTTTGCCCCGGTGGACGCGAAACAGCAGCAGGACGGCTGGGTCGCGGTGACCAATGGCTGCGATTTCCGGGTCACGATGATCAGGCATTTTAAGAAGACCAAGAATCCTGACGATCCGCAATGCTACCGCGACAACATTTCACCCAAGGGCCGTTGGTTCGGCAAGGCTACATACCTGCAGACGTTTGATGTTGCATGCCAATGGACCCCGCCTACCGGGGACAAATCATGCGATTGTCCTGGGGCGCCGGTCTCCATGCCTGGTTAGGCAAGCAGGTTCTCCTTTGGAACGTCGAAGGGCGAATGCAATGTCGCCCGTGACCGGGTTGGCTCGGCGTGCGCGGCCCGCGATGATTTCGTCGAAGATTCCGAGATTGTCCTTGTGAATGGACAATTGGGTATGCGGCAAGCTTGGATGCCTGCGACCAGATCATCGCTGTTGAAGGATGATGTTCGCGCAGAGCACAGGACGAACGCACCCCCCATGTTGGGGGTAAAAAGGAGCGAGCGGCACGCGGGGTGGTGCTGCTCGCTCACGCAGCCCTGAAACAGGCGCCCTTGCAAAATTGTGTTATCGGCATGGGAATGGGCTTGATTAGTCAACCCCTTGCCGCACAAATATCTCGTGCGCCTGCTTATCCGCAAGCCAAGTCATAGTCATTGAGGATTCCAGCGGCGACAAAAAAGGGGCGCACGCGCCCCTTTCTATGTCCCGTTACAGGTCCCCAGCGATCAAGCCATCAGCCTGATTGCTGTGCCGACAGGACGCGTTTGCAGCGTTGGAAACCCGCAGCCTTACAGCGGCTTGATGCTTCCTGCCTGCTTGCCCTTCGGGCCTTGCTTGACTTCAAAGCTGACCTTCTGGCCTTCCTGAAGGGACTTGAAGCCGTTGCCCTGCACTTCGGAGAAGTGCGCGAACAGGTCCTCGCCGCCGTCGTCCGGCGTGATGAACCCAAAACCCTTTGCATCGTTAAACCACTTGACGGTACCTGTTGCCATGTTCTGAATATTCCAAAAAAACAAGATGTTGACGACGCCGCCGGCTTGCGCGAGGCGTGCGGCCATTTTGTATCATAGTCGAACCGCTTCCGACAATCCGGATTCGACATGAGTGCACCGGTCCTGATGCCCACACCAACCAGTGTCAAGGCCGACGAGCCTCGTCGCATCCCTCACCTTCCATGGCTTTCGAATATCAGGTGGTGCCGAGCCGATCCCGGGTACGACGTGCGACGTTCTTGGTCCAGGGGAAGGCAGACCAGTACTTGTCGGCAAACTCCTCGATCTCAGCGCGGTGTGTCAGCGAAAGACCAATCATGTCGAGCCCTTCGATGAACATGCGACGGTGACGCGCAGACAGTTCAAACGGATGCTCCCCCACGGGCGTGCTGACGCGCATGCTCGCGACATCGATGGAAACCGAGTTATTGCTGTCGGCATCCACGGCGTTCATCAACGCCTCGATGACATCGCGCGGAAGCATGACCAGCAGCAGCCGGTTATTGATGGCGTTGGAATAGAAGATCTCCCCGTAACTGGGCGCAATGACGGCCCGCACCCCGAATTGCTGCAGACCCCAGACGGCATGCTCGCGGCTCGATCCGCAACCGAAGTTCGCGCCGCCTATCAGGATGCTTGTGCCCGCATATTCTGGCCGGTTCAGCACGAAGTCCGCGCGCGGGTTGCCGTCTGCGTCGAAACGGTGATCGTACAGAATCCCCTTGTCGAGACCCGCCTTGTCAATGCCGCGCAGAAACTGCTTCGGGATGATCTGGTCGGTGTCGAGGTTCTCGAAGCGGATGGCGGCCGCCTTGCCGGCGATGTGGGCGTAGTCAGACATTTTCGATCTCCAGCTTGCGGACGTCGGTAATTTTCCCCGTGATGGCCGCTGCCGCCGCCATGGCCGGACTCATCAGATGCGTAATGGCACCGCGCCCCTGCCGGCCTTCGAAATTCCGGTTCGTGGTGGATGCACAGCGAATGCCATCGGCCAGCACGTCATCGTTCATGGCCAGACACATCGAGCAACCCGGCTGTCTCCATTCGAATCCGGCCGCTGTCAGAATCTCCGCGATGCCCTCGCGCTCCGCTTGCGACTTGACCGCGCCAGACCCTGGCACCACCATGGCCCGGACACCGCTCGCCACCTTCTTGCCTCTCACAACACCAGCCACTGCCCGCAGGTCTTCGATCCGGCCGTTTGTGCACGAGCCGATGAAAACGTGCTGGATCTGCGTGCCCTCAAGTGCCGAGCCAGGTGCCAGGTGCGTGTACGAGAGCGCGCGCTCAACCGAGCGCTGGTCCGCTTCATCGATCTGGTCTTCGGGAAATGGAATACGCCCCGATACGGGTACGACCTGGTCCGGACTGGTACCCCATGTCACGTACGGCTCGATATTGTTGGCATCGAACACAAAGTCGAGATCGAATTGCGCATCCTGGTCACTCTTCAGGGTCTCCCAGTACGCCAGCGCCGCGGTCCGCTGGGCATCGTCCATGTCGTGGGCCCGGCGCAGAACGTAATCGGTCGACACGGCGTCCGGCGCAATGAGGGCACCGCGGGCGGCCGCTTCCACGGTCATGTTGCAGAGCGTGAAGCGTGCCTCCACGCTGAGGTCCCGGATCGCCGAGCCGCAGTATTCGACGACATAGCCCCGCGCGCCCTGGGCACCGATCCTGCCAATGATCATGAGGATCAGATCCTTGGCCGTGGTGCCGGCGGGCAGTTTGCCATCGACACGAATACGCATGGTCTTGGCCATCCGGTAGACCAGCGTCTGGGTTGCAAGCACGTGCTCGACCTCGGACGTACCGATGCCGAAACCCAACGCGCCCAATGCACCGTAGGTCGTGGTATGGCTGTCACCACAGATCACAACCATGCCAGGACGAATCATGCCGTGCTCGGGAGCAATCACGTGTTCGATGCCCTGGAGCGTATCGTTCGTATCGAACAGCGGGATCCTGTGCTTCTCGCAGTTGTCCCGCAGGTTCGTCGCCTGGAGCGACGAAGCCGGATCGGCGATCACGCGGATCTTCGTCGGATGCGTGGGAATGATGTGGCTGACCACGGAGACATTCTGCCCCGGGATCAAGACACCGCGGCCTTGCTCGTGCAGCCCTGCGAACGCCTGCGGACTCGTGTACTCGTTCATCAAGTGCAAGTCGCAGTACAGCAGGACGTTGTCGTCATCGAGCCTGGCGACGGTGTGTGAGTTGACCAGCTTGTCGTATAGGGTTTGGGGGGGCATGGTGACTACCTGTTTCACAATCACTCGGCGGTGATGCCGCGCTGTTTGATTAACTGTGCCCACATTGGCATCTCTTTCTCGAGACGCTGGCGGGCTGCTTCCGGCGTAGAGGGCATCGGCTCGAAACCTTCCTTGAGCATCCGGTCTTTCGTGGCCTGCGCTGCCAGGGTGGCATTCAGTGCCGTGTTCAGCTTGTCGATGATCGGCTTCGGCGTACCTGCCGGCGCAAAAACCATGAACCATGTTTCGAAGCTGTACCCAGGCAGACCTGCTTCCGCCGCAGTGGGTACGTTCGGCAGCAGAGGGGACCGTTTCGAGCCGGTCACCGCCAGGGCGGTCAGCTTGCCTGCCAGCACATGCTGTTGGGCGGCAGAGATCACAGGGAAGCTCATGTCGACCTGGCCGGCAATGGTGTCGACCAGCGCGGGACCACCCCCGCGATAGGGCACATGAACGATCGACACGTCGGCCACCGACTTGAACAGTTCCGCCGACATATGGAACGTGCTGCCGTTACCTGCGGACCCATAGGTCAACTTGTCCGGCTTGGCCTTGGCCAGCGCGATGAGTTCTTTCAGGTTTTTGGCCGGGACCTTGTTGTTGACGACAAGCACATGCTGCGACCCGGCCACCATGCCAATGGGTGCGAGGTCCTTGAGCGTGTCGTAAGGCATACGGGCGAACAGGCCCGGATTGATGGCCAGCGAAACCGTTTGCAGGCCAATGGTGTATCCGTCCGCCGGCGACTTGGCGACCGCATCCACCCCGATGTTGCCACCTGCCCCTGCACGGTTTTCGACGACGATGGTGCCGCCCAGCGCTTTCGACCACGCGTCGGAAACCAGCCGCGCCGCGATATCGGCACTGCCACCGGGCGCGTAGGGCACGATCAACCGGACCGGGCGCTGGGGAAAAGTCTGAGCTGCCGCGGTTCCCATCACGGCGGTGCAAGCCAGCAATGCCGCAAAACGAGTGAATGTCATGTGAGGGTCTCCTTTCCATGTGATTTTTATGAAAAGGATGCTATCACTTGCCTCCATAAACATAATTTAGGCAGAATCACTTCTTTCTTGCCTATAGTTCATCAATGGACAGCTTCTCGGATGTTGCCTTCTTCGCGGCGATCAACAAGCTCGGCAGTCTTGCGGCGGCCGCCCAGGAGTTGGGGGTAACGCCGTCCGCGGTGAGCAAACGGCTCAACGCACTGGAGTCCCGACTCGGCGTCAGACTGCTGAACCGCACGACCCGTCGCATCAGCCTCACCCCGGAGGGTGAGAGTTACCTTGTGGAGGGCGCGCGCATCCTGGCCGAGCTGGAGGCGCTGGAGCGGTCGGTTGGCGGCAACAGCAGTACGCCTCAAGGCCTTCTGAAGATAGGCGCCACGCTGGGCTTCGGCCGCCACCATATCGCCCCTGCCCTGGCGGCATTCTCGCGAGAATTTCCGAAGATCGAGATTCAGCTCCATCTCAGCGAACGACCGCTCAACCTGACCGAGCTAGGCCTGGATGCCGTGGTTCATTTCGGCGAATTGCCTGACGTGCGGCTGACGGCACGGCTGCTGGCGAACAATCGGCGCGTGCTCTGCGCTTCCCCCTCGTACCTGGCCCGGGCTGGCCTGCCAGCGAGTCCGCGCGATCTCCCGCGGCATAGCTGCATCTTCATCCGCGAAGCTGACGAAACCTTTGGCACCTGGCACATGCGCAATGGCTCGCAGCAGGAAACCGTGAAGGTCCGTGGAACGATGAGCACCAACGACGGCGCATCCGCCGTTACCTGGGCGATGGAAGGTCAGGGACTTGTGGTGCGATCAGAATGGGACATAGCCGAGCAATTGCGCAACGGCACGCTATGCAGGGTGCTTCCGCAATGGCAGTTCGCGCCGGCCGACATCTACCTGGTCTACAGCGGTACCACAGCTCGCTCTGACAAGGTTCGAGTGCTAGTCGATTTCCTGCTTGCATACTTTGCCAAGCACCGGCAGGCGAAGCCGGGTGGCGATGGACGGTGGTAGTGGTGGGCAAAACCACTGGCACCTCAGATCCTTTCGATATCCGCTCCATCGCTGCGTCACTATCGACATGCGGTATTCGTGCTTAGCCGGAAGTCCGTAATTCGGTACGCTCGGTCTGGTTGTTCATTACGCCAGTCATCGAACCAAAGGACCGCTGCATGTCGCTTCCCGACACCGTTACCCCCATCACTGCCGCAGACAGCGCGGCGCTAGACGATGCGCCGCAGTTGCACCCACGCCCCCTCGATATGCCGGTACTGCGTCAGCGTGCCCAGGCGCTGCTACCTGACATCGCGGCCCAGGCAGCTCAACGCGAAAGCCGGCGCGAATTGCCGTTTGCCTTTGCGCGGCAGATCGCCGATGCAGGTCTGCTGACCATCCGCATTCCGCAGGCGTATGGGGGTCCGGGTGGCAGCGTGCGTGACGCTATCCGTTTCGTGATCGAACTGGCCTCCGTGGACGCCAACCTCGCGCAGGCATTGCGGCCAAACTTTGGACTAGTCGAAGGCTTGCTCTCGGGAAAGGACAACGAAGCCGAGCGGCAGCGCTGGTTTGGTCGCCTGCTGGCGGGTCAGATCATCGGGAACGGTGGCTTGGAACGTGGTGGCAAGCATGGCGCGATCCAGGCGACGATTGTGCGGCACGATGCCACCTCGCCGCAGGCAACCCATTACGTGGTCAATGGCACCAAGTACTACAGCACGGGCGCCCTTTACGCCGACTGGATCAGTTCGATCGCGCTGAACGAAGATGGCAGGGAAACCCATTTCACGGTGCCGCGCGAACGCGCGGGCATGGAGTTGCTGGACGACTTCGACACCATCGGGCAACGGCTGACTGCCAGCGGGACGACTCGCTTCACGAACATGCGCGTCGAAGCCGATGAAGTCCGCAACGGGTATCTCCCGCGGGACCGTCGCAATGCCGTGACGCCCGTGTTCCAGCTCTATCTGGCTGCGACTGAGGCGGGGATTGCACGCAATGCATTGAACGATGCGGTCTGGTTTGCTCGCAACAAGGCCCGGCCGATCAAGCACAGTTCCGCGGAGCGCTCGGTCGACGATCCGTATGTGCAGGAAACCATTGGCAAGATAGCCGCCGAGGCATTCGCGGCGGAAGCGGCCACGTTGCGCGCCGCCGATTCCATCGATGCGGCGTGGGCCGACAATCTCAGCGAAGCGTCGCTGACGCAGGCGTCGCTGGACGTGGCGCAGGCCCAGTACTTTGCCGTGGCGGCGGCCCTCAAGAGCGCTGAACTGGCGTTCGACGTGGGCGGCGCCTCGGCGTGCGACCGCCAGTACAACCTCGATCGCCACTGGCGCAATGCACGCACGGTGGCCAACCATAATCCGCGCCAATGGAAAGCGGCTGTGGTTGGCGCCTGGCTGCTCAAGGACGAACCACCTCCGACTACCGGCCTGTTCTGAGCGGCGGTTCCAAGTGCATTGCCAGGCCAAGCGGCAGTCTACGCCGCAGCCCTGGCAACCGCCCGGCCCGCGGGACGCGCCAGCCCCATATGCTCGCGCAAGGTGCGGCCCGTGTATTCGGTGCGGAACAGGCCGCGCCGCTGCAGGATCGGTACCACGCCATCTACGAATTGCTGCACGCCGTCCGGGAGTACGTCTGGCATCAGGTTGAAGCCATCGGCCGCACCGCCGAGGAACCAGTGCTCGATGTCGTCGGCAATCTGCTCGGGCGTGCCGACGATCACCCGGTGCCCGCCGCCGCCGGCCAGTTCGCGGATCAGCGCACGGACGGTCAGGTTCTGCCGCTGAGCCAGCGCGATCGTGGCGCGGAAGAACGTATGGTTGCCGTTGGCTGGCAGCGCCAGCGCTTCGGGCAATGGCGCGTCGAGCGACAAGCGGTCTGCCGTGATGCCTAGCGTTCCTGCCAGACGGTTAAGGCTGTAGTCCCACGGGATCAGGTCGACCAGCGCATCGCGACGCTGGCGCGCCTCGGCTTCGGTCGCGCCAATGATCGTGGTGAGCCCGGGCAGCACCTTGATGGCGCCCTCGCCGCGTCCAAGCGCTTCGGCACGCTGGTTCAGCGCGCGTCGGTATTCAAACGATTCCTCGAACGATTGCGACGCCGAGAAAACGGCTTCGGCATGCCGCGCGGCCAGTTCGCGCCCGTCGGACGAACCCCCGGCCTGGAACAGCACCGGGTAACCCTGTGGCGAGCGCGGCAGGTTCAGTGGTCCCTGCACGTCGAAGTTCTCGCCGTGATGGGCAATGGCTTGCAGCTTGCCGGTATCGACGAAACGTCCCGACGGCTGGTCGCCGATAAAGGCATCGTCCTCCCAGCTGTCCCACAGGGCCTTGGCGATACGGGTGAACTCATCGGCTCGCGCATAGCGCTGCGCATGGTCGGCAGGCGCGCTGCGTCCAAAGTTTCGTGCGGAGCCGGCGTCGGCCGTAGTTACCACGTTCCAGCCCGCACGGCCGCCGCTGACATGATCGAGCGTGGCGAAGCGGCGAGCGATGTTGTAGGGCTCGTTGTAGCTGGTCGATGCCGTCGCCACCAGGCCGATATGCGTGGTGGCGGCGGCTACGCAGGCCAGCAAGACCGTGGGTTCCAGCGCGGTGATTGGCCGGAAATTGATCTGATCGGCAATCGATGCATTGTCGGCGAGGAAGATCGCATCGAACTTGCCGGCTTCGGCAACCTGCGCCAGCCGCACGAAATGCTGGACATCGATGAACGCGCGCGGATCGCTGTCCGGCAGCCGCCATGCGGATGGCACGAAGCCGGAATGTAAAGCGTTCAGGTTCAGGTGAAGCTGGCGGGGTGGCGATGGGTGGGTCATGGTGGCTTGGGTCGGGGCGACGTCGGTGAGACGGCTTAGCGTCCGAGCATAAGGAAATCCGCTTTCCACAGGAACGAACGAAAGCCGATATCGATATGTCCCGTGCCACATCGCCGGTAGCAGAGCCGGAACTTCTGGACTGACTCATCAAACGCGATAGCAAAGAGGAAATCCTTCGTTCGCGGGGCGGCAGGCAGTCTCTAGACTCGATGGCTGTCACCTTCAGCCAACCCTGCCGCATCACCATGAATCGTCGCGATTTTCTTGCTGCCTCCACGCTGTTCTCCATCGGCGTACCGTTCTCAGCCGATGCCCTCGCCGAAACCGCCGCTGCCGCCGCAGCACAAGGCACACCCGTGCGCGGCGGTGTCCTCAACGTGGCGGTCTCGCCAGAGCCCACGCTGCTGACCTCGGCCTTCATTACGACGATGAACATTGGCCAGGTGTCGAGCAAGGTCCTGGAAGGGCTTGTCGCATATGACCTCAACCTGCGCCCGGTGCCGGCGTTGGCCACTTCGTGGAAGACTTCCGCCGATGGGCTGACCACGACGTTCCAGTTGCGCAAGAACGTGAAGTGGCACGATGGCAAGGATTTCTCTGCCGCCGATGTCCAGTACACGCTGCTGGAGGTATGGAAAAAACTCCATCCGTTTGGCCGCGCCGCATTCGCCAATGTCACGGCCGTTGACACGCCCGATCCGCACACGGTCATCATCCGGCTGTCTTCGCCGGCACCGTACCTGATCAACTATATCAACACCTACGGTGCGCAGATCCTGCCGCGCCACCTGTACGAAGGCAAGGACGTGCTGAGCAACCCGCTCAACAACGCACCGATTGGCACCGGCCCGTTCGTCTTCAAGGAGTGGGTCAAGGGCAGCCATGTGCGACTGGAACGCAATCCGAACTACTGGCAGAAGGACCAGCCGTACCTGGACGGCATCGTCTTCAAATTCATCCCTGATGCGGCAGCGCGCACCGTCGCGCTCGAAGCCGGCGAGATCGACGTGGCGCTCGGCTCCAGCATTCCGCTGTCCAATCTGGGGCGCTTCCAGGACAAGCAGCGCTACCGTATCAACACCGACGACGGCCGCTATCTGGCAACGATTTTCCTGACGCAGTTCAACGTACGCAAGCCGTACTTCGCGGACCGCCGCGTGCGTCAGGCGCTGGCCTATGCGATCGATCGCAATGCGCTGCTCAAGGTGGTGTTCCTCGGCTACGGCAAGGCGGCGACCGGGCCAGTACCGTCGTCGGTGGTCAACTACTATTCGCCCGATACGCGCCAGTATCCGTTCGATGTCAAGAAGGCGGCGGCCTTGCTTGACGAGGCCGGCTACAAGCCGGGCAAGGATGGCAAGCGGCTGCGCATCACGCTCGACTACGACGGTGGTGGCGGCGTCACGGCAAGCCGGCCGGCCGAGTTCATCAAGCAATCGCTGGCGCGCGTGGGCGTTGACGTGGAGCTACGCGCCGGAGACACGGCCACCTATCTGCGGCGCGTATTTACCGACCAGGACTACGACCTGATGATCTCGAGCCTGCACCGGCTGCCAGACCCGACACTGGGCGTGCAGCGGCTGTTCTGGACCAAAAACATCATCAAGGGCGCCCCGTGGACCAATGGCTCGGGCTACTCGAATCCCGAACTCGACCGCATCATGGAAGCCGCTGGCCGCGAGGCCGACGAGGGCAAGCGCAAGGCACTGATCAGGCAATGGCAGCAGATCGTGCAGGACGACGTGCCGGTGCTCGACCTCGTCGAACAAACCTGGGTTACGGTCTCCACTGCGCGGTTCCGCAAGACCTCCGCACAGGGTGACGGGCTGTTCGCATCGTATGCCGATGCGTGGCTGACCCCGAAGGCGTAGGCGATGCGCGGCCGCCCCGCCCTTGCGTTCCTGCGCCAACGGCTATTGCAGGTGGTGCCCGTGGTACTTGGCATCGCCCTGATGAACTTTGTGATCCTGCAGCTTGCTCCGGGCGATGTGGTCGACGTGCTGGCCGGCGAGGCCGGCGCGGCAACACCGGAGACCATGGCGCAGTTGCGGGCGAGTTTCGGACTCGACCAGCCGCTGTGGCTGCAGTTGGCGCACTACCTCAAACAGATTGCCACGCTCGACCTCGGTTTTTCGTACCGGCAGAACATGCCGGTGCTCGACCTGATCATGAGCCGTCTGCCGGCCACGCTGCTGTTGATGGTGCTGGCCATGGCCATCGCGCTCGTGCTCGGGGTTGGCCTGGGCGTGCTGTCTGCCGTGCGCGTGCATCGTTGGCCGGACCGACTGGTATCTCTGGGTACCCTTGTGGCGTATGCCATGCCCACTTTCTGGCTCGGGCTGATGGCAATCGTACTGTTCTCCGCACGGCTCAACTGGTTGCCGTCCGGCGGTATGACTGACGTCAGCGCGGCATATACCGGGCTGGCCTGGTGGCGCGACGTGGCACGTCATGCGGTGCTGCCGGCCTGCACCCTGGCTACGTTCTACCTGGCCGTCTACACGCGCCTGGTACGTACCGCGATGCTCGAACTCGACGGCGCGGACTTTGTTCGCACGGCAAGAGCCAAGGGCGCTGGCGAAGCTCGCGTGACCGTGGTTCATGCGCTGCGCAACGCCCTGCTGCCGCTGGTGACGATGGCCGGGTATCAGGTGGCTTCGCTGCTCAGTGGTGCGGTGCTGGTTGAATCCGTATTCAGCTGGCCCGGCCTGGGCCGGTTGGCTTTCGAGTCCGTG
>VFQP010004971.1_pt1 | contig 11906 bp, 14 predicted proteins | sample 3512351 | NCBI WGS metagenome assembly VFQP01 (sample SAMN10412372, study PRJNA504923) | tailings metagenome | isolation source: Relicate 1 Philex TSF1 revegetated site | place: Philippines: Tuba, Benguet | collected 2017-08-29
CCAGCCCACCCCCGTATCCGCCTTTGCCGCCCTCGCCCCTGCCGCCCTCGCCTCCCAGCCCGCCTCCCAGGTACGATCAAGCATACTCGCCCAGCCCATCCCTGGGAGCTTGAACAGGGCTCCACGCACTCCACTCACCTTGCCCTGCGCCTTCACGCGCAGCCCCCCTAGCCCGCCGCCCTCGCCGCCCAACCCTCCCCCCCCCCCAGACCACACCCCCACCGAGGAGCAGGTGGCGGGCGAGCAGACGCTCCAGGTGCTGGCCGCCACCACCGTGTCGGTCAGCGTGGCCACCAGCGCCGTCGTGGCAGTGGCCGTGGGCGCCGCCGTGGGCGGCACGGCAGCCTCTGGTGAGGAACCACATGCATCGCAGCTCGCCAGCATCCTGCTCACCCCTTCACACACCAAGCTCCACCGCCGCGCTCCTGTGTGTGCCCTGCGACCTGCTACTTGCTCGCAGCGACGGGCGCGCTGGGCGGGCTGGCCGCCGCCTCCGGCGGCGTGGCCATGACCATGGTGGTCAGCGTGCAGCAGTTTGCGCTGCTGGGCGGCGTCAGCGCCAACCTCGGCAGCATGTACCAGGGCGCCGCCTGCGCGCTGCAGTGGGCCAACTTTCAGGTGAGACGCCAACCCCCCCCCTCTTCATGCCAAACTCCCTCCCTCCGCCCTCCCTCCTCGTCTCCTCTCTAATGTGCTAGGCGAGGCTCATGATTGTTTCCTCACCCTGGACGATGGGCACATACAGGTCCGGCTGCTGGGGTCGGGCGAGAAGCCGGCGTGCCAATGGCCCGTCTACGCCGCGCCGCCGCCGCCGCCCAGCGCCGCCGCCAGCGCCATCAGCTCGCTCATCGGCACCTCCGACGTGTTCCAGCAGGGCCGCCGCCACCTCAGCGGGCTGGAGGGCGAGGAGCAGGGCGGCAGGTTCTGGCTGGACGCCGAGACGGGCGAGGTGCTGTGGGACGCGGCGGCGGCGGGCTCCGGCGGCGGCCGGGGCCTGCGGGCCGTGGCCCTGACGGACGCAGGGCTGGACACGCTGGTGACGCAGGCGTACGAGCGCATCTGCGTCTTTTTGCTCATCCTGGCCGTCACCATGGCGCTGCACCAGGTCATGTGCTGGTACTGGCACTTTGTGAGTGTGCGTCGCGCTGCGCGGTTGCTGCTCAGCGCACTGCTTGCACGTGCCGCAGCGTGCCGGGTCGCCGCGGCGCTGCTGACCTGGGTGCGCGGTGGACCTCTGCCAAACGCAGCTGCTCCAAAACCGGTCGGTGCCGCGCATCCTGGCCTTCCCGCACATCGAGATGATCCTCGTGACGGCCGGCTTCATGCCGCTGGGCGAGGCGGTGGGCGTGCTCGTCGGCTCGCGGCGCGCCGGGCCCGTGGTGGTGGGCGCGCTGCTGCTCACCATCATGCTCGGTTACGTGCTGGGCTGCTTCCTGCTGCTGCTCTTCATCTACGACAACCGCACGCCCGTGCACGACGAGCTCTTCGTGGTGAGCTGCTTGCGTGCATGGCACCCGGACGGCTGTGTGGATCCACACCTGACAAACCACCAGCGCCGTACGCCCTGCGCGGCCGTGAGCACTGTGCGCTGTGCCCTTTGACGCGCGCACGTGCGTTGCGTGTGTGTGCAGGCGCCCAGGCAGCTCTCGCAGAAGTTCATCTCTAGCATGCGGCAGCGCATCCAGGCGGCGCGTCAGCGCATCGCCTCGGCCAAGAAGACGCAGAAGCAGTACGGGCCGCCGCTGGAGGAGCTGCAGGTGCGCGAGCTGGCCTATCTCAAGGCCAGGGACGCGCTGGCCAAGGAGGAGAAGGAGGACAAGAAGCGCTCGTGGCTCGAGCCCACCCGCACGCTGCTCTACACAGAGACAGGTGCGGGCCTGTGCACCGCTCCGCTGCAGTTCTGGTGTGCGGGAGCAGCATTAGAGGGAGCAGCTTGCGCCCAATCGAAGAGTGCTCAAGGAGCGTGCCTGGCGTGCCCGTGCACGTGCGCGTGACGCCGGGCCACGCAGGCATCAACGTGATGGCGCTGTACCGGCTGGTCAAGGTGCACGCGCCCGTGGTGTTTGGCAAGCGGCTGCCCGTGCCGGGCGACCGCATGTGGCGCGCGGTGGAGGAGGTCAAGGAGCAAAAGGAGGCCGAGCTCACGTCGCTCATCCGCGAGGAGATGGAGGAGGAAGGCCTGGTGAGCCGCGCGTGTCACGCCTTCACTGTCCGATGGCCTAGACGCATGCGAGCACCCAAAAAGAGGCGTGCTGTCCTGTTACGACGTGCGTGACTCACGCAGCGTGCGAGCGTGTGGGAGGGGCTGGCTACTGAGAAGGTCAAGAACATGGCCGAGAACGAGGCGGTGGCCGAGTTTGTGGCGCACCAGCAGCGCCGCGCCGGCTGGGCCATCGGCGAGGCGGCCGAGGCCGACGAGCACCCCCGCAGCAGCGCGGCCCTGGCCGATGCTACACAGCAGCTCACGCCCAGCTTGAGCGCGGGCTGGTCGACCGAGTGGACGCGCCGCACCACGCCGCGCGGCGCTGAGATCCAAGCGCAGACGGCGGCGGAGGAGGCGCCGGCGTGGTCGCCGACCCGGCCCCGGCTGTGGCACGCCAACAGCAACAGGGTCGCGCCGGCCGTCGCGCTCGCCGAGGCGAGTGAGGAGGCGGCTCTGCCGTTGCCGGGCGCGGCCGCGGCTCCTCACCCCGCCGCGCCGGTGGCGGTGCCGGCTGCGCCGAGCGGCGGCCTCAAGCGCCCCGGCAGGCGCAGCGTGCAGCTGCCACAGACGCCGCCTCCCACGGACGGGGAGGAGGCGGGGGCCACGTCGCCCAAGTTCATCACGGACATGCTCAGCAGCGGCAAGAACCTGGGGACTGCCGAGTCGGGGGACCTGTCCAGCGGGGGCCAGCGCGGGCGCGCGCTGGTGGCCAGGCCGTCAGGCGTGCTCAAGAACAAGTCGAGCATCAAGGCGCGCGCGAGCATCGAGGACAACGGCGGGTTCGCCCCGGGCTCGGTGCGAGTCCTGGGCTCCAACCAGCAGAGCATGGCCGACCGGTCGACGGGCACCAACCAGGAGAAGAGCGTGCGCAAGGGCGCGCGCTTCGACGCGGCGGTGGACGAGCATGAGGCGGCCAAGGAGAGGGAGCGCGCGCTCATCCGCCAGACCTCGGGCAAGTCGTGCAACTCACAGGTGAGCGCCGCCGCCTGGCATGCGCGCCCGTGCTCAGCTGTTCGCCGGAGCGTGTCGCCTCGTCGCTGATCGCGCCTCGCCCTCCCTGCGGTGCGGCCGCAGCTGTCGGACAAGACCACGCGCTCCATGGCGCACTCGCTGGCGCGGACCGACGCGCGCACGCTGGCCAGCACGCACGCCGCCTCGCGCATCTCGTCGCGCAGCACGCTCGCCGTGCTCAAGGGCACGGGCATCACGGACGCCGCCACGCACGCCGCCGCCGTGGCCGAGGTCGAGCGGCAAAAGCAGCTCATCCACTGCGAGCTCAGGGTGAGCGGCGCGCCGCGCAGAGTAGCTCCCTCCGCCAACCCGCCCTCCCTTCCCCTCTGCACCTGCTCACCTGCCCACCCATTCTTTGACGTGAGCAGGAGCGCCTGGGCAGCATCTACAAGGACTACCGCCTGGAGGACATCCCCAGCACATTCTTCTACGTGTTCCTCATCGTTCGCTTCCTGGTCCAGGGGCTGCTGGTGGGCGTGCAGCAGGGCGCCGGCGTGGCCACCGGCTCGGCGGCGGCCATCGCCCTCAACACGCTCGTCTACGCCATCTCCCTCGCCTTTGCCGGGCTCGTCATCTTCACGCACCCGCACCGCAGCACGCGCGTGCACGCCGTCATGGTGGCGGTGGCGGTGGCCGAGGCGTCCGTCTCCTTCTGCATCATGCTGCTCTGCATCCTCGACAGCGCCGACGTGGGCGAGGCCACTGGCCTGCAGACCGCCACGTTCGCGCTGCAGATCGTCGCCGTGGCGCTCACCATGGTCTTCACCTGGGTCACGTCAGGCGCCTTGGTGAGCGCCTCTTTGGTTCTCGCCACGCCACACCACCCCAGCGCATCGCCACACCGCAACACACAGATACCTGCCTGACCACCGCGGCTGTCATCCGCAGGGCAAGGAGCTGGTGGAGAAGATCCAGCACGACCGCGACCGGAAGCGCCGCAAGCTTGAGCTGGCCAAGGAGGAGGCGGCCATCTGGGAGATCAAGTTCCAGCGCGCGCAGGCCGAGCGCGAGGCCGAGGCGGCCGGCAGCGCGCTGGTGGCCAAGCTGCACGACACCACGCTGCAGGAGGCGACGCGCAAGGGGCTGGAGGAGGGCGCCGAGCTCAGGCGCATGCTCGAGACGGGCGCGCTGCCGCCCGAGGTGCGCGCGCTCTACGGCCTGGACAAGGACGGCGAGCCCGTCATCTCCACGCAGCCAGAGCCGGAGCAGCAGCAGCCGGCGGCGGCGGCGGCACGCGGCAGCCAAAACGGCGTGTCGGCGCTGGGTCCCGACATGCTGTCGGTGCTGCACGCGCCTGCGCCGCCGCCGGGGGCCAGGTCGCGGAGTCCCTCGCCGGGCCGCGGCTCGCCCAGGCCTGCGGACGCTGGGGGATGGCCGCAGCTCGCCGCCGGCAGCCCGCGCGGCGCGGGCGCTGCCCCGGCCGCAGGGCAGGCAGCGCCCGCCACGCTGGCAGGTGGCGACGGCGGCGAGGCGCCCGCGCAGGAGCCTGCTGCAGCGGCTGCTCCCGCCGCTGCGCCGGCGGCCAAGAAGGAGGGGGCCATGTCGCTGTATCAGCAGATGCTGGCCCGGCAGCAGGAAGGAGGCGCGCCGCCGGCAGGCGCGCCCGGAGCTGGTCGTGGCGGCGGTCGCGGCAGGGGAAGGTCAGGCATGGCGGCCACAGCCCCAGCTGCCGCTGCTGCGCAGCCAGAGGCGGCGGATGCAGCAGCAGCAGCAGCGGCGCCGCCAGCTCCTGCTACCACCGGACGGGGCGGAGGGAGAGGCCCTGGTCGCGGGAGGGGGAGGGGCCGCCGCTGATCATCTTGTTCAGGGGCGCCTGCGGGGCGCTTTGCTGTGTTTCCCATGCCTTGCGCGTCACGGGGGAGTCACGTCTTGCACTCGTTTTCTCGCACGTGCGCGCGCACGGGGCTTCGCCTGCAATCTCACTCCAAACCGTGCGGCTCCTGGGAACGTCGCAAGCGCAACCACACTGCGTTGCGCGCAGGACAGTCCACCAAAGCACCAGCAGCAACATGATGTGCTTCTCTGCGACGCACCGTCTCATCGTGGGGCGGGCGGACCACAACGGGGCACTGAAGGGCAAAGCCGAAAGGTGGACGCAAACACCAAGGGGAGGGCGGGAACATCTCGAGAAAGAGGACAACGAAACGCCAGTGTGTGTGGGCCGCTGCTGGTGATCATTGTGGAGCGCATGCAGGACTCTGCTGCACAAAAAGGGGCGCAGGCGCCGCGCGCAGGTGGCTGTCCGTGACAGGGACGACCCTCTGATTGGCAGGGGTTTGACGCTCACGACTTGACGCAGGCACGACGACGGAGAGCACGACGCATCCCTCACCAGCACGCCGCGCGCGATCTCTGTCACGCTAGAGGTGGCGGCAATCCGCGGTATGGGGTCCGCATCTGCGGAACGCCTCGCAAAAAAGAAGAAGAGGAAGGAAGAGGGAAGAGAGAGCAGGAAGTGCAAGATGAAAGATAACAGACGATAAAGAGGAGCCCGCGCCTCGCAGATAGGCGCACACGGGGCCCGGAAAAGCTGCCGCTGCAACGCTCCGCAAAAGCCTCACTGTCTACTCCTCCTCTCGTGGCGCCGCTAGGCGGACGCCGCCGCTGCACCGCTGCCGCCCGCCGCCCGCCGCTGGCCTGCCGCTGAGCTGGCCACCACCGCTCCGTCACTGCTGGCCGCCGCCGGCACCCACACCTCATTGTGCCGGTTGCTGCGGCGGCGCACAAGAGAGACGACGACGCACAAACCACGCGGCATGTAGATGAGCGCCGCGCGCAAGAAAGAGGAGCCTTCCAAGGTGTGACTGCGCGCCCGCCGTGCGTGAGGGCCTGGACGACTCACAAGAGGCGGTAGGGCGGGTCGTAGCTGGACGAGAAGACGCGGCCGCTGACAAAGGGCTCGCCCGCGTCGTCCAACCGGTTCATGATGGACCGCGCCTGCGGGCCGCGTCAAGTGTGCACGCTCGTCAGCCCGCGCCACGCACCGCTCCTGTCTGAGTGGGTGCCAGGTGTCCGGCGACGCCCCCGCCTGCCGCCGCGTCGCGCTGCTCGCGCACCTTTTCCAGCACCTTGGTCTGGCTGGTGAAGCCGGCGTACTGCGCCACCCAGTAGCTCTCGGGCGGCGTCGTGTCGATCCACACGGCGTCACGGTTGGGCGCCGGGGGCGTCTGATGCCCGTCCTGTGCACACCCAAGCGCCGTGTGCGTGCGCTCTCCGTGAGCCCAACCGCAGCGCGTTCTGCGCCCCGCCTTGAAAGATGAGTTGCTCGAGCGCACCTGGTACTCGTCGGGCAGGTAGAAGGAGACGGTGAAGTGGTCGTCGCACGAGCTGCCGGCGGGCGTGACTTGGGTGCGCACCGGCGCCGTCATGTCGATGCGCCAGCCGTGCTCGTTGCCACCTGCGCCCACAACAGCCACGGAGCAGCCTGCGTGCTCTGTGCACAGTGGCGAGGTGTGTGCAGGTTGGGCCGAGGGCTGCGCGCGCTGCTGTTGGTGTTGGCCACGCGCGCGGATCCCTCCCTCACCGCTGATGTACTCGAAGAGCTTCTGCACACACGCAGGGCACACGCGCAGGGCACAGCAGCGCTCAATTGAGCCTCCTGCTGCCCTGCTGGCACCGCACGCTTGGCGGTGGGCTGTCATCGCTCGCTCGCTTTTGTGGCCAATCGCCCACCCCCCTCGAGCGACGCGGAGCGCAGGGAGCGCGAAGCCTCACCAGGAAGCCGAGGCGCACTGCTGCGTCGAAGCCCCCGCTCGTGTTGGTGCTGACCCAGATGCCTTGCGAGTAGGACCGCAACTCCAGGTCGTCCAGCGTGCGCAGGACTGTGTAGCCGGGGCAGTCGTAGTCGTGGCAGAACCACGGGTTGCGCACCCTTTCTTCTGAGGCCGCTGCTGCTGCGGCGGAGACCAGGCCATCGATCGCGGACGCACAGGCGCACCACGCCAGCAGCAGGGCCACCAGTTGGCGGCGCCGGTGGTACAATCGCGACATCGCGGCGCGAGGCTCTGCGCTGCTCCGCGTCGCCCTGGCCGCCCGGATGAGGGCGCAATGGGCTTCGTGCGAGCAAAGCCAAGAGGAGCAGCAGCAGCAGCAGCAAGCGCAGCAAGGGTGCCTCCCATATGCTCCTACTGTGACAGAGTGGTGGCCCAGGGCTCAGTGGGACGCGAGAGCTGAGCACACGTCCCCACGTCGGGCGCGCGGCGTGAGCTGCGACACGAGGAGGAGGAGCCGCCGCCATGACGCTCTGGACGCTTGTGCAGGTGACCAGCATGCTGAAGCGTGGGGCGCCTGTGCACGAGAGCAGGCAGGGGCACGCTGTGCAGATCGATCGCCGGGCATGCGCTTCGCGCTTGCGCAGGCGGGCCTGATGCTCACCAACGGCGTGGCGGTGCTCAACAACGACCGCTTCTTGGAACGCAGTGAGCGCATGTGCCTCACAACTTCGGCAGCGCGCAGCGTGCGCCATGGGACAGGTCGCCGACCTGCGTCCTCTCTGTGTGCGCCGTGCCGTGCAGACGGCTGGGGCTTCTCGCAGATGCGGGAGGTCAACTCGTTCAAGATGAGCATTATAGGAGGCATCCACGCCGTCCAGTACTTTCGAAGTGAGCGCCACGTGGCAGGTAGACGGGCAGCGGTTGCGTCGCCCTGAGCACAAGCAGACACAAGCGCCTGGCGGGATGCGTGCACCTGCAGGCGTGCTCATCATCGTCAACACAATAGTCATCATCATCAAGCTCATCTTTGGGTGACACAGCTCTGTTTCGTTCACCTGTGCAACGCGTCGTGGAGTGGAGGGGGCGGGGAGGGAGCCATGATTGCCCAGCAGCGCCACGGCGAACAGCACGGCGGCTGCCAGGGTCAGGAACCACCGGGGCGTGCCGTCCGCCATCCCGTGACCAGCGTGCGGTGTGCTCTTCTGCGGCGCCTGGATCTGTGGCCGGTCGACTCCGATGGACGCGGGTCACCTGGGAGCCTCACGCCTCTGCCATCAGCTGTGTGCACCGCGGCGCTGCACGGCTGTGGAGGCCTGGCGGCAAGCCCCATGCCAGGTCCACACCAAATGCTCCGCTGCTGACAGCACGGCGGGACCGCTTGCACGCGTGAAAAGGATGAAGCTCCAGCACCAGCACGCCGCGCAGCACCAGCGGAGACAATGGCAGCAGCAGCCGCGCGTGCGGCCGGCTCATCCTCGCGCGCTGGCGACCGCAGGGGCGTCCAGCAGCAGCGGCTTGTGGCTGCCGTCGACCGCTGAGGCGTCAGCGTGCCAGCATCAACAATTGCTGCTGGCGCCAGCGCCGTGCCGCTCTTCGGCGAGGTCCGCGAGAGATCTTTCGCTGTGCCTGCGCCTGCGCCAAGGAGGAGCGTCCCCGCACGCGAGCACACGCGATGCGGCGCACCTCTCATGCGCAGGCGCAAGAACGACGTGTCAGTGGGCGGCATCCGGCGCAGCCCTGTGGTGACCCCAGACATCGTGGTCGGCAAGGGCGAGGAGGAGGTGCGCACGAGGCGCTCGCAGCACGCAGATGAAGCCCAGGCAGGTGCACATCGCCGCCGCAGAGGAGGGCCGATGGCTGCCGCGAGTCGCGTGGGGCCTTGCTCCTCGTGCTGCGCGCAGCAATCGATCGACCTGTTCAACTACCTGCTCAGGCAACGCATCATTTTCCTCGCGGGCTACGTCAACGACAAGGTCGGTGTGGTGCCAAGGCACGGGTGCGCCAGGGGAGCAGCACCCAGGTGGCGCGACCGACGTGGCACGCCCGTTGGTGCTGCCCGCTGCAGATGGCGACCCAGATCGTGGGCAGCCTCCTGGCGCTGGAGGCCATGGACGAGGAGGAGGACATCCGCTTGTACATCAACTCAACAGGTGGAGATTGGCCGCGCGATCGCACGGCCGCGCTCCCCGCCTGGCCGCAGCGACACAGCGACACAACACGGCGCGCACATGGAACGGCGCGTGCACGCGCAGGAGGCCAGCCCTACTCGGTGTTTGGCGTGCTGGACGCCATCCAGTCCATCAAGCCGGACGTGCAGACGGTGGGGCTGGGCGCCTGCTACAGCTACGCCTCGCTCATCCTGGTGCGCACCCAGGGCTGGCTGCCGCAGCCAGGGGCTGGCCGTCTGGTGCACAGGGGCTGCAGCAGCGCAACGCACGCCGGCGGACCATGCTTCTGCGCCACAGCGCAGCCGCGGCAGTGGGCAGCGGGCGGCGGGCGGCTCGCTCAACGGGGTCATGGGGAGCGAACGCCTGCCGCGTGCCTGCGACCAGGTGCAGTTGCCGTGCGTGCGTGTGCGCGCAGGCGGCGGGCACCAAGGGCAAGCGCTTCGCCATGAAGAACACGCGCATCATGATGACGCAGCCCATGGGTGAGCGCCGGCGCCGCCGCGCACGCTGCAGTGGCGCAGTGGGACAGGCGGTCTGCATCCTGCTCCCACACCTCACATGCCGCCACTGCCCCACCCCACGCACACACCTCTCAATGCACGATGCGCACCACAAATCCTGCGCGCAGGCGGCTCCCAGGGCGACATTTACGCCATCAAGAAGACGGTGGAGGAGCTCAACGCCATCTACCAGGTGAGCCCCCACCCAGTGCAGTCGCCTCTCTGCCCCCTGGCCACCTGGTGCTGCTATCGCGAGTGCCACGAGTTCAAGTTCGGCGCGTGGCAAAGGCATCCTGCTTGATGCCTGCCGGGTGGTTGGTTGCGTGCAGATGACGGCGCGGTACTACATGAAGTACACGGGGTGCGACCAGGACACGGTGGAGCGCAACACCTCGCGCGATTTCTTCATGACGCCGGAGGATGCCGTCATCGAGGGTGAGCCGCGGCACCAGGGGCGCTGTGAGGGGGAGCACCGGGCCGGCGGCGCTGTGCTGGAGACGGGGAGTTGTGTGCCGTGTTGGCGACGGAAGGTGGGGGGCTGGGGCCTCACGTGGGCTGAGACGGGCGCCCTCGCGTGCTGTCGTGTGCGGCAGGTCTGATTGACGGCATCATCCGCGGCAAGGACGACTACCGCCTGCCGCCGAGCATGGTCCGGCAGCTGCGCGACGCCGGCTTTGTGGACGAGCTGACGCCGGGCCTGGGCCTCCGGCTCCCCAACTGACGCGTTCGTTTGTCTCGTACCTGCAAGCTCATGAGCCCAGGCGCAGACCAAGCAAGAAGCAAGCCGAGCGCAGGGCGCCGCTGCCCACCAGCACCGACACATAAACAACGCCACCTGCCCAGCACAGAAGCAGCACGTGGAAGGCACCGCGCAAAAGAGGGGACGTAGGGATGCACAGGTCGCCACGGAGCAGAAAGAGCGAGCAGGGTCGCAAGAAAGCAAGATACGCGTGCGGTCCCAGCGTCTCAGTCGTCGTTGCTGGTCAGGTAGCGCAGCTCGTCGACCAGCAGCCGCAGCCCGCTCTTGGCGAACGGGTCGTCCTTCTTGGCCTGCTGCTGCTCCAGGAACGCCTGGATCAGGTCCTTCTTGATGAACAGAGAGTCGGCGCCAGACCCCCTGGCCTTGCGCGCCTCCTCCATCCTGCGCAGCACATGCGTCAGGCGCGCGTGAAAACACCGTCCGCGGCGGAACATGCTAGAACGTCCACGCTGGGCAGTGCTCTGCGTAGCAGACGGAGGCCAGCGCGTCGGGAGGGTCAAGCGGGCGCTCACGTGCGCGCGCCGACCATGCTGATGCAGCCAAAGGGCAGCGAGCCCAGGATGCCGTGCGCCACGTCCGACGAAAAGCCAGGGATGGGCAACGACAAGCCTGCAGGCACACGAGGGCAAAGAGCGCAGTGGCGTGTGGCGCTCACAAGAGAGCGCCGACTCCGTTGCCGGGGACGGCGCGAAAAAGACATAGCCCTCTTGCTCACCCACGGACAGGTTGACGCCGTAGAAGACCACACCCGCCTTGGCCAGGCCCTCCACCTCGCGCACATTGACCACCTGCACGCAAGGGGCGCGCAATGTGCCCCCGCTTCGTGAGCCGCCAGGACGTCGACATACCAAGCAATACGCGCGTGCTTGATGAGGCTGTTCAAGCACTCGGGTCCACGCCAGGGCAACGGGGCAAGCGCGCGCCACCACCACCACCACCGGTCACAGGCTCTCACCTCGACGGGCGCGTCGAGCCCGACGGCGGCGGCAAAGCTGGACATGACGGCGGTGCCGCGCCCATTGACCTGCCCAATCACGCCCAGCACGCCCGCCGCGCCCGCCTGCTTCACCTCCACCACCTGCAGCGGGTGGATCATCCTGCGGCCGCGAGCACACCGCAGGCGCACCGTCACGCGCCCCGCCTGGCCGCCCGCCCGCCCTCGCCGTCCCTCTCCGCCGCGCCGCCCGCCACAGGCCGCTCGCGACGTTCCCCACGTCTTGTCCTGTGCGCGCGTCGCGGGGCGCTGTATGGCGGGCGCACGCCCCTCTCACCAGTCCTTTGCGAGCACGGGCACGCGCGCGGGCACGGCCTGGCAGACGCTGAAGAGGTCCTGCAGCCCGCTGGGCGAGTCGTCCTGGTCCATGGGCACCACCAGCGCGTCGGCGCCCAGGGCCACAAAGTGCTTGGCCTGCTCGGCCAGCGTGCCGCCCGTGCTGCCCTGGCCCAGCAGCGACCGCGACAGCTCAAACACCAGCACCGCCTTGCCCTGCGCCACGTTGGCATCGTGCGGGCGCTGGTGGCGCCGCCCTCGGGGTGCGCGCCCGACGCTCG
>VFQP010004972.1_pt1 | contig 11905 bp, 14 predicted proteins | sample 3512351 | NCBI WGS metagenome assembly VFQP01 (sample SAMN10412372, study PRJNA504923) | tailings metagenome | isolation source: Relicate 1 Philex TSF1 revegetated site | place: Philippines: Tuba, Benguet | collected 2017-08-29
GCGCGCTCCGCCCAGTACGTGACCATGAGGCCCTTGCCCTTGATGGGGATCTCTCCGCGGCACTCGAAGCGCCACTCGTCGCGCCGCGGGGACGCCATCACCAGGTCGTAGGTGGCCTGGGACACGTGGATCCTGCCCGGCTGACCGTTGGACTCCATGCGGCTCGCCGTGTTGACCGTGTCTGCGCGCGGTGGGGGTGGGGGGCCGTCGGCCAAGGTGGGATTCCGTTCCCTGGTCACGCCACCGCGGCCCGCTGTGACAGCGGCCTGCTGTGGCCCCTGACCCCCTCTCCACACGCCCTCTCACCTCCAAAGAGGCAGTACCGCTTTCTGATGCGCCCCACCACGCCGCTCATGACGCGCCCGCTGTGGATGCCGACGCGCACGCGCAGCGGCCGGCCGTTGTGCGGGTACAGCACCTGCCCGGCCTCATGCTGCAGCGCCGCCGCAAACTCCAGCATGGTGATGGCGTGGTCGGGGTCGTCGTGCAGCAGGCCCGTGGCCGCCATCACGCAGTCGCCCACTGTCTCAATCTTGGTCACGCGGCTCTCGCCCATGCACAAGCCGTCAATCCTGCGGGCGGCGGCGTGTGGGGGCAGGGCGTGATGTCTTCATGTCTCCGTGCGTGCGTGTGTTTGGCTCGTGTGCGAGACGTCTGATACGCCCGGTAGTTGGGTTCTGGCTGCGCGGAGATGCAGCACGATGCAAACCCCAACGCGCACGCCACACACAGGCTCCCAGTGGGCCACGAGCGCTCCTTGCCTGAAGAAGAGCTCGTTGAGCATGGCCATGGTCTCTGCCGGCTGCACCGCCTGGCAGCAGTCGGTGAAGGACTCTATGTCGCAAAAGAATATGCTCGTGTGCTCGTGCCAGCTGGCAATCTGAGGCGTCCGGCTCACGTGCCCGTCCAGCGTCAAGGCCTCGGGCACCTGCGCCCACACGGGAAGCCACACGTGGGAGGCCGCACGCTCGTCTCCACGCCACCACCAAAGCAAGCAGTGCAAACCGTCAGCCAGCCAGCGTGCCCTAAAGCCAACCCCGCACCTGCACCAGCTGGCCGGTGGCTGTGGGGCCGCCTGGCCCAGGTTCTGGCAGCCTTGGCGCCGGCCGCTCCACCAGCGACTCCTTCAAGCTGTCCAGCACGCCAGACATGAGGCGGGCCGGCCGCCACGACCCCTGCCGACCCAGCAGCGGCGCCGCCGCGCCCGCCGCCCCGCGCTTCTGCTCCTGCGCCAGGTGCGTCGCTGCCTGCTGCAGCTGCGACACGACGGCAGCGGCGTCGGCGCCCTGCGTGTGCGAGGCCCGGGCGAGGTCCGTCCCGCCCAGCTCGGCGTGCGGCGGCGCTGCTGCGGGGTTGGCAAGGTGGGAGGCGGACGGCGACGGGAGGGTGGTGGAGCGGGCGAGCAAAGGGGCGTGCGGGGAGGAGGCGGCGTGCCCGCTGGGGAGGCGCTCGACAGACGCCGTGCCTTGGCTGGTGAGCTCCGAGGGCGTGACGCTGCAGGGGTGTGCTGGCTGGGAGGGCATGCGCTGCGCGGGCACCTGCACACGTGCACAAAGGCCCCCCAAAAGGTTTCCTGCCAAGCTGTGCCACATCTCTTGAGTGCCTTGCTGACCGCGCGAGGGTGTTTTTCAGCCCCGGGTGCGTCACAGCACGCACGTGCTGGTCTGGTGAGAGGCTGCTCGACGTGTGCTGGCTGCGCGCGCCCTCGGAGCCGCTGGACTGGTCCTGCTCCATGAGCGCCTCAGCAATGTGCTGCGGCACCAGGTCGTACAGCAGCGTGAGCGCGCCCTGCGAGGCACCAGATCGGCGGTTGAGGGCACCAGCGCGGGCGTGCTTTGGTCGGGGGCGCCGCACCCAACGCTGCGTGGCTGTCGTCCCTGCGGTCCACGGGTCCAAGCGGCAGCGCCCCCGCGCTCACCGCGAGCCGGGGCTTGAGCGTGGTCAGCACGTTCTGCGTGCCCAGCATGTAGAGCGAGGGGATGAGGAGCAGGTACTCGCTGATGTGCAGGCACAGGCGCATGTCGGTGCGCTGCGTGATGGCCCGGAAGCCCCGCAGCAGCGCCCACAGGCCCACCACCGCTGACGCGGCGACCACGGCCGGCTGCATGTGCTCCTGCACAAACAACTGCGCCCGGTGCACCGCCACCAAGGCCCGGGTGGCAAACGGCAGCGGAGGCGCGGGCGCGTCCTCTGACAAGGCGGCGGCGCCCGGCTGCGCCTGGCCGCTCTTGACCCGCTGCAGCGCCGCCAGGCGGGCGCCGCTGGGCGCCATGTCGGTGCGCCCCGCCAGCAGCGCCACCACCAGGGACGCGGCGGGCGCGTTAAGCAGCACTTGCGCCATGAGCGAGGCATACGTGGCCCACGAGACGCTGGGGCCAAGGTGGCTGCGTATGCTGACGTGGTGGATGAGGAGGTGCGCGGGTAGGCCTGTGGCCATGAGCTCAAACATACACCTGCGCCGCGCTCGCAGTTGGATTATCGCGCCGCGTGGGTGCGCGAGCGTGGGCCGATGCATGCGCTCACGTGACCAAGCCCAACTCACTCGATGGGCAGGTTGTGGAACACGGTGTTGAGCAGCAGCGCCGTGGCGTGCGTGGGGGCCCAGTCCACGGGCCGCACCGACCCAGAGATGGGGTACGCAGCCTCCACCAGGTGGGTCAGCTGTGCAGGCACGCAGCGAGGCCCCACGGTGGTCATCAAGACACCCCGCCATCACCGCGCCAGGAGCTGAGGAGGAGTCTAGTGCACGCACCAGGCACCCGTGCAGGTGGGACATGTCGAACAGGAGCTTGTAGCGGCGGTACACGGACGGCCTGCAGGGTGGCCGGCGCCACGAATGGTTCGCGTGCGTGCATTGGGCGGCGCCTGCATGGCTGCGTCCTGTCAATCCTGCATTGCTGCTGAGGCGCAGGATCCTGACCTGAAGGCCAGCACGGCCACGAGGGTCGAGTAGTGCAGGACGTAGAGGGCGTGGATGGCCAGCGTGAGCAGCAGCCCCCGCTCCTGTGGTCTCGCGCTGATGGCCTGCCACGCGCCTTGCACGTTGCTGCACCCCATCAGCACACACATGGAGAACCAGACCTGCACACGCGTGCAGGACGGGAATGAGCACGACCGTCCAGCACGTGGCGCAGGCGCAGATGTGCTGGTCCAGGCCTCTACTCGTCACTGCCACTGCTTGCTGCGGCAATGCTGCGCTGCAGAGCCAGCAGATGGGCGCCGATTGGCGTCCTGCCCGGCGAATGGGGCGCTTGCTCGCTCGCGCACCGCGAGAAATGGCCTTCGCTCCGTGCCGCGTGGGACGCCCCATCTGGGGTAGTCGTCGCTGCTGTGCGCTCGCTGGTGCGCGGCCATCCTCGTGTGGAGGAGCAAGGGGGCGGGCCCTGTCCAGCAGTTCTTCAACAGCGGCGTGACTGGCGCAAGACAGCCATTGGCTGCAGGAGCTCAGGTCGCCACAGGCTCACACTTCTGGTGCGCCTTTCCCTTGCCCGCGTGGCGTTCCGCGTGCTGGACGCCTGGGGTCGTTACTCGCGTTCAAACAACAACGGAGAGAGGAGCCCAGTAGTGAGTTCAGCTCAGCTCACGCGGGCCCGGCGCGCTCCGCCCAGTACGTGACCATGAGGCCCTTGCCCTTGATGGGGATCTCTCCGCGGCACTCGAAGCGCCACTCGTCGCGCCGCGGGGACGCCATCACCAGGTCGTAGGTGGCCTGGGACACGTGGATCCTGCCCGGCTGACCGTTGGACTCCATGCGGCTCGCCGTGTTGACCGTGTCTGCGCGCGGTGGGGGTGGGGGGCCGTCGGCCAAGGTGGGATTCCGTTCCCTGGTCACGCCACCGCGGCCCGCTGTGACAGCGGCCTGCTGTGGCCCCTGACCCCCTCTCCACACGCCCTCTCACCTCCAAAGAGGCAGTACCGCTTTCTGATGCGCCCCACCACGCCGCTCATGACGCGCCCGCTGTGGATGCCGACGCGCACGCGCAGCGGCCGGCCGTTGTGCGGGTACAGCACCTGCCCGGCCTCATGCTGCAGCGCCGCCGCAAACTCCAGCATGGTGATGGCGTGGTCGGGGTCGTCGTGCAGCAGGCCCGTGGCCGCCATCACGCAGTCGCCCACTGTCTCAATCTTGGTCACGCGGCTCTCGCCCATGCACAAGCCGTCAATCCTGCGGGCGGCGGCGTGTGGGGGCAGGGCGTGATGTCTTCATGTCTCCGTGCGTGCGTGTGTTTGGCTCGTGTGCGAGACGTCTGATACGCCCGGTAGTTGGGTTCTGGCTGCGCGGAGATGCAGCACGATGCAAACCCCAACGCGCACGCCACACACAGGCTCCCAGTGGGCCACGAGCGCTCCTTGCCTGAAGAAGAGCTCGTTGAGCATGGCCATGGTCTCTGCCGGCTGCACCGCCTGGCAGCAGTCGGTGAAGGACTCTATGTCGCAAAAGAATATGCTCGTGTGCTCGTGCCAGCTGGCAATCTGAGGCGTCCGGCTCACGTGCCCGTCCAGCGTCAAGGCCTCGGGCACCTGCGCCCACACGCAGAAAGCCACATGCGGGAAGCCACACACGCTCACCTCCACCGCCACAGCGCGCAGCACGAGCCCTCAGCCACCACGCCCCGTCGCCGCGCACCTGCACCACTTGCCCGCCGGACGGCGCTGCCGCCGCAGCGTCGCCTCCCTCGCGCAGCTTCAAGCTGGGCACCTGCGCCTCCGTCATGGTCTCCTTGAAGCTGGACATGGCCCGAGACAGCGTCGAGGTGGTGTACCAAGACCCTCGCCGGGCACGGGCCGAGCCCTGCAGCTGCGAGGCAGCCGACGCCAGCACCGGCTCCACCATGGGGCCCTGGGCGCCTTGCATCTGCAAGTCAGTGGCGGCTCCCTCTGGTCTCTGGTCTGGGGCGGCGGGTGCGCCTGCGTCCGCCAGCAAGTCGGGGCTCCTCGCCGCGTCCGTGCCGCCGCCCCCGACGCCCGCCAGCGCCTGCGCCTGCAGCGTGGCTGATCTGCCCAGCGGGGAGGGCTGCCCCTGAGCCGCGCGGTGGGGCTGTCCTCCCGGCTCTGGGGGTGATGCGGCTGCCGCTTGCCGCAGGCCGTTGAGCTGCGGCTTGCCGTTTGCTGCAGCCACCGCTCCTTGCGCGGACGGAGAGATGGACTCGGCCCTCGTGAGCCCTCCCGCAGCTGCAGCAGCTGGTGTCACCAGGTGGGTCGCCACCTGCGCGCGGACGCAGTGCGGCGCTTTCCGTGGGGGCAGCAGGCCCAGGGGCGAGGCGGCTCTGCCGCTGGCCGCCGCGCCGCGCACCTGCCCGGTGGGCGAGGGCCGGCGGCTGGCATCCGACGACGAGCCGGAGTGGTCCTGCTCCATGAGCGCCTCGGCGATGTGCTGGGGCACCAGGTCGTACAGCAGCGTGAGCGCACCCTGCACGCGCCCGCATCCGCATAGTGTGCCGCACAGCAGACCACTCTGCGCGCTGAGGGCGCAGAGGAGGGAGCGACTCAATGCGCACGGCTAGCGCCGTGCCCTCTCCACCCCTCCTCCAACACACACACAGACAACACTGCTACGCCCAGTTGCTGGGCTCCGGCCCCACCGAGCAGTCCAAACGGATGGGAATCCCTATCCCCTGCAGCACGTGCGCCTGCGCAGGCCTGCACACGCACACAGGCGCACGCACCGAGAGCTTGGGCTGGACCTGCGCCAGAACGTCGTAGGATCCCAGCGAGTAGGCGCAGGCCAGCAGCACCAGCTCCGCCGTCATGTGCGTGGTGATGTAGTGGGAGCGCGCCACCAGCAGCGTGCACCGGAGCACCTGGGCCAGCACCGCCGCGCCGGTGCAGAACACCACAAAGTGGCGAAGGTGCAGCTGCGTGTACACCTGGGCGTCGTGCACCAGCACCATGGCCTGCTGCACCGGCCCCAGTCGAGCTGGCCGCGGCGGACGCTGCTGCGCCGCCGCCGGGCCCAGGGAGGCGCTGCGCTGGAGCAGAGGGGCAGCGGCGAGGCCGGCTGCTGCCGCCGGCGCCTGCGCCGCCTGGCGCTGCGCGGCGCCCGGCGGCGGCATGTCGGTGCGCCCGAGGAAGAGCGTGAAGGCGAGCGCCGCCGCCGGGGAGAGCACCAGCATGGCGGCGACGTGCGCCAGCCACTGCCCCCAGCTCATGGCCGCGGGGCCCAGCGCGTGCCGCACGCTGGGCCAGAGCATGAGGGCGTGCGAGGGCAGCACCGTCGCCATGACGCGGAACGTGCTCCTGCACGCGGGCAGGGTGGCGGTGGGAGACCAGAGAGAGGCTGGGCGTCAGCCTGAGGGGACACACTGGCAGGACGCTGCGAGCCCAGCGCACACGCGTCACGCGCTCACTCGAGCGGCAGGTTGTAGAGCAATGGGTTGCCAATGAGCGCGCCGGCGTGCATCATGAGCCACCCAGGCGGCTTGGGCGCGCCCGTCGGAGGGAAGAACGCCTCCAGGACGTGCCCCACCTACGCAGGCGCGAGCGGGCAGAGTGCAAACGCACGAAGCGCTCTCCCACGCCGCCGCCTTGCACATCCGCGTGTTTGCCTTGCACGTCCGCCCCGACGCAAGGCGTGCCTGACCTGGCAATGATGCAGGTGGCTCTCATCCAGCAGGACCTTGTACCGCCTATAGGTGGCCGGCCTGCACGACGAGTGTCCCGGGCGACGGCATGAGCGCAGTGCGGACGCTGGCGTGGCCGCGTGAGGAGCGTTCTCCACCTGTGCCGCACCTCAGCGCCATTAGCAGGCCCAGGCCCCCGAGGTTGACGATGTACAAGGCGTGATACACGACCAGCGCCCACGAACCGACCGATGGCCGCGTCTGCAGCGCCGCCCAGGCGTTGAGCACGTTCGTCACGCCCAGCGCCACGCACAGCGCCATCCAGCCCTGCGTGCACGTGCGTGCGTGTGCACAGAGGTGCACAGAAGAGTGTCGGCCCGCACATCCGCCATCTCCAGCTTCTCCAGCGTGGCGAGCAGCACAGGGCCAAGAGCTCTCCCAGGACTGGCTGGCGCTGCTGAGTCACTGCTCCTGCTCCTGCAGCAGCTGCTGCTGTTGCTCCTGGTGGCCACACCACGCCACCACTTGCCGTTAGGAACACGCGGCGCTCCGTTCCCTTCGGCACCGCCCATTGCTCCATTCAGGCCGCCGCCTCTGCAGTCCCCCCGGCCACGCCTCACACTGCGCCAGCGACCTTGCCGCCCAGCACCGGGCCGGCATCCCGGTGCGAAGCGCCCGTTACTGCCCAAGCCCGCGTTCCCTGGCCACAGGGCACCAGCGCCTCGCGCACGCCTGGGATCGCGCTCTCTCCGCGCCCACTCCACACACCAGTTGTGGTGGTGGTGGGGTGGCGCAGAGGAGGAGGTCGCGTTCGAGGCGCAAAAGGTCAGGCAAAGGTCGCCAGGCGCGCGCGGCCCAGAAAATCGATGGACGTGCTGCACATCCTCGATTCGCGCTGGCTCTACACGTCGATTTCTGCGCCACCAGAGGCAGCAGCATCGCCAGCGCTGCTGCCGGCCTGGAAGGCTCCCCCCCTTCTCCAGCCCCCCTCGCTCCCAGCACTCCCCAGGCACGACAGCCCGAGCGAGCGACACAACAGAGCAGCCGTTCTCAAGAGCAGCGCGCCGGCTGCGCCTCGTGAGGCCTGCTGCGACGGCGGGGCGGCCCCCGCCAATCGGCCCCCGCCAGCCGACGAGGTTGGCCCGCCCGACCACGCGTGCGCGCAGCCTCAGCCTCAGCGGCACGAGGTGAGAAGAGAGCGCAGGCGTGTGGATACGTGTGGGGCCCGGACCTGGTGGCCTGCCACAGCAGCGCTGTTGGATGCCGACGGAGCTGTTCCACGTTCCTGTGTGCGCAGGCGCACGCATTTCTGCAGGAAGACATCCCTGGGGAGGAATCCTTGAGCGCCTTCACGCGCGCCGGGCGGCCGGCGTGCCTGTCGGCGGCGCTGAGCAACAAGCGCCGGGTGTGGCCGCAGAGCCGCAGCGGGCTGCCCACCCGGGTGCGCGACTTGCGCGTGAACGTGCCGCGCTCCGACCCTGGCGTGGCGCCCCACGAGGTGCAGCAGCTGCTGCACGGGGGTTTCTGGCGCGCGTCGGCGCCGCCCGCCCGCCCGGGCGCCGCGCAGCCCTGGGAGCAGGCCCTGGGCCGCTGGGTGCAGCTCGTGCAGCACGAGGCAGAGGCGGCCGTGCAGCGCCTCAGGACCGGCGGCCAGCAGCTCGGCGCGCTCCTCACCTGCTGCCTCCCCGCCACCTGGGCGCCGCCGACGCGGCTCGCTTCTACGTCGTCGAGCGGCCCGTGCGCGCTTCCGCCCCGCGCCGCGTCCGCGCCGGCTTCGCTCCTCTCGGCGCCTCCGCAGGTGGGTCGCCTGAGCGCCAACTGTCTGCCTTGTGTTGCCTGCGCACCAGGCTCCTTTCCTTTTGACGTGTGAGCGGTGCTGGTGCTGGTGCTTGCGCAGGTCGTCGTCGCCGGCCCTCCAAGCTCGAGTCCCCCGGACGTCACGGCGAGCGGCCTCGGAGGATTCCAGGATGGGGCGCAAGGCGTCCAGGGCCAGGAGGACGTGATGCCCATGCAGCCACCGCTGCCGTGCCCAGGCGGCGGCGCTCTGAGGGACACAGCGGCAGACGGGTGCACCGCAGCCGAGGCAGCGCCCATGGCGGCGCCCGAGCCGCGGACGCCCCGGTCCGCCGCCATGTCTTGGCCGGGGCCGGGCGGGGTGGCGCCGCGGTTGGCGCACCACCGCACGTCGAGCACGTTTGCGGCGCACCAGGTGTGGGGCCAGGTGGCGGAGCAAGTGTCGAGCCACCTGTCGTGGTCAGAGCCAGTGAGCGGCGGCGGCGGCGGCAGCGGCGGCGACGGCAGCACCTGTACAGACGGCGGCCGTCCAGCACAGGGCGCCTTTGGAGCGGAGGCCCGCCGCGCCGCCCGTTTTTCTTGGCAGGATGCCGGTGGGTCCCACAAGATCCAGCAGCTGGCGACGGCGGCGGCGCCTGCGCTCCTGCCGGTGGACTCGGCGTCGGACATGCAAAAGCAGCAGCAGCGGCAGCGGCAGAGCCTTGGGGACGAGCCTCGGGCGATGGGGCAGACGGTAGCGTAGAGCAGCACAGCGTGCACGCAAGAGAGAGAATAACTTGGAACTGCGCTGACGCGGCGCCACACATTTTGCTGCTTATCCTCTCGACCCCTTCTTCTGGCAGGATTTGATTCTCCTCCTCCCCCCTTCAGAGGCGTCGTTGGGCGCGCGTGCGCGCGGCGCGCCACGTGGCTGTCGTCCTCCCTCTCTCTGTTTGTACATGGACGCTTGGCCAACTCCTGCCTTTCTGAGGATGGCCAAGCCCAAACCTTCTTTGCCCCACTGTCTTTACTTCTTCTTGCCCAGTGGCGCACGGGCGCGATGGAAGCTGAGGCACCCCAGCCCCACACCACCCCAGGCTCTGCTGCGTGATGATCGTGGTCCCTGACACGGTGGCTGTGTGGCTCTCGCCCTGAGGCAAATCTCTTACCGTCGAGGCCCGCGCGTTCGCCATGTCAGCCCTCTGTGTGTGGCACGCCCCGACGCCGCCAGGGGAGCGGCAGTAGTGGTATGCAGGCGCACGTGAGCTCTGGAGCCGCTGCTGGATTGCTGCAGCAGCAGCAGCACCAGCAGCCTCTGCAGAGCTGCGCCTGTTCTTGTGCGAGCGGCAAGGCGGCACCACGGCGCGTGTGGCACACGGCCGCGGGCAGGAGCAAGCTGCTGGAGCAGCACCATCGCGGCAGCGCTGCGGATTGGCGATGCCCGTGGCACCTGCCGCCTGGGCGCGCGCGCTCTCTGGTGGCTGCTCCCGCGCACGATTCGGAGCACGCCTCACAGCGGCGCCTGCAGCTCAACGCCCTGGTGGCGAGGGCGTACTCTGCGCTAGCCGCCTCCTCGACGGCAGCAGCCGCACTGGTGGCGCAGGGGCGGCAAGGCGCGGGACCAGAAAGAGCAGCTGGCGCACCTGCCTCAAGGCCCCCGGGGCAGCAGCGCGCAGCGGCGCCGCGCAAGCAGCAGCACTGGAGCAGCACTGGGGCCGCGCCATCGCCGCCGTCGCCCGGCCACTGGGCGCTCCGTGCCACACCCCCAGGCTTCGAGAGCGGAGGTGGAGGGGGCGAGTCCTGGCGACCCGGCAGCCTCTACGTGCTCGAGAAGCAGCAGCCAGCAGCAGCAGCAGCAGCGGAGCCACAGCAGGCCCAGCAGCAGCAGCAGCAGCAGCAGCAGCAGCAGGCTGGCGTGTCCACCACCAGCAGCAGCTACGGCGCCACCGAGTCCATTGACTTCTCCGACCTGACCGAGTACAGCACGGCCAGCGAGGACGAGTCCCCAGCGTCAGCGCTGTGGGGAGGTGTCAGCGGCGACAGGGCCGCCGCCGCCTACAACTTCAGCAAGAGCAACTACGAGGTGCGGGCAGCCCTCCAGGTGGCGGCGTCGCCGCGTGCACCTCGTTCCCACCACGCCCAGCTCTGTGCGTGTGCTCAACGGCGCCTGGTGCACCGCAGGTGCTGCGCCTGGACGCCAACGGGCGCACGCGCAAGATCTACGTGCGGCGGCGCGACCTGCTGCGCGAGTACCGGCTGCAGCCGCGTGACCTGCGGCGCATCGACCCCTCGATTGACTTCACCAAGACCTCGCCCTCCATCACCATCAAGGAGAACGTGCTGCTGCTGTGCCTGGGCGGCGTCAGGTGCGTGGCGCGCCCGCCGCAGCCTTGCTCGCGCCTCAAGGTCATGTGCACGTGGCGCCAGGGTCACAGCCACGCCGAGGTTGCCACCTGCCGGGCCCTTTGCAGCGCCTTGCTTTTCGAGCTTCCTGGGCCGATGTGTCGCTTACCGGCTGCGTTGTGCTGCGTGGCGCGCAGGGCCATCGTGACGGCGGAAAAGGCGCTGCTGTTTGAGCCCAGCAACCTGGCCACGCGCCGCCTCATCGACACCATCGTGCCGCACCTGCGCAGCAAGGCCGAGCGCAACGGCACCTCGCAGCAGCAGCAGCAGCGCGCCGCCCGCGCCGCCGCCGCCGCCGGCAATGGCAACGGCAACGGTGGCGCGGCCTACGCGCAGGTGCCCGACTCGCTGGCCGCGCTGGGCGGCGGCCAGGGCGCGGCGGATGGCTCGGGCGGCGGCGCCAATGGCGCCGGCGGCGTGCTGGGCGGCGCGGCGCAGGGCAGCGGCGTGGGGCTGCTGGGCATGGGCGGTGGGATAGGGTTGGCTGCCCTGGACTCGCAGAACCGGCAGCTGGCGGCGGCCAGCCACACCGAGTACATGGCGCGCTTCTACCCCAACAACACGGGCAACCACGGCGCCGCCGGCGCCATGCGCAGCCCGCCCTTTGAGCTGGAGCTGCTCGAGGGGGCGCTCATCGGCGCCACAGGTGCGCCCAGACCTGACCGGAGTGGGCGTGCGAGGCAGGGCGCGTGTGCCGCCGGCGGGGCCTGTGGGTGGAGCGCGGGCGCAGTGGCCCTGCACTGGCGATGGTGCAGCTGGAGTGCGGCGCGTGAGGGCGGGCGGCACTGTCCGCTAGAGGGAACGCCCGCGGCACCGCGCAGCCGCTGGAAGCGAGCGCGCCGCCCTGGCACCCCCCTCGCCGTCGCTGCCGCGCAGGGCGTCTGGACGCCGAGCTGCAGGCCGTGACGGGGCGCGTGCAGGAGCTGCTGACCCGGCTGCCCAACGACATCAACCCGGTGAGCCTGGAGGAGCTGCGTCGCGTCAAGGCGGCCTTGGTCGAGGTGGAGGACAAGGCGGACAACCTGAGGCAGATGCTGGAGGAGCTCATGGACGACGAGGACGAGCTGCGGGAGCTCAACCTGAGCAGCCGGCCGCGCCGCGAGGAGCGGCGCAGGCAGCGCGAGCGGGAGCGGCTGGAGCGCGAGCTCGAGAGGTGCGTGTTTGGGGGG
>VFQP010004973.1_pt1 | contig 11901 bp, 15 predicted proteins | sample 3512351 | NCBI WGS metagenome assembly VFQP01 (sample SAMN10412372, study PRJNA504923) | tailings metagenome | isolation source: Relicate 1 Philex TSF1 revegetated site | place: Philippines: Tuba, Benguet | collected 2017-08-29
CGCCGCCAACGAGTCGCGGTCCGACGCCACCGCCTGCACGCGACGGGGCGCGCGCGGGCACGTGCCACCGGACGTTGCACCACCACTACCACCGTGTCAGCGCGCAGCCGAGGGCCCTGTGGCTGCGTGCACCAGCGGCGTCGGCGCGGGCCAGGGCACCTCACCTCAAGCTCCCGCAGCTCGGCCATGTACCGCCCCTCCCTCGCCTCGGCCGCCTGCGCGCAAAAACACCACCACACCACGCAACCTTGGGGCGCTGTTCCGCTCACGCAACCTCGCGACGGCGCTGCGCGGGCGTTTGGCACCCTGAGCGGGCTCTTGCTGCGCGGCCGGGGCGGCGGTCGCCACGCCCGCCGCTTCCGCGCACCTGCAGCTTGGCCTGCGCGTTGGCCAGGGAGGCCTTGGTGGCGCCCAGCTCCTTTTGCGCGCCCGCCAGCGCCTCCTCCAGGTTGCGCACCTGCGGCACGCCGCAACAGGCACGCGTGCGGGGGGACAGTGCTCTCGGGAGGAGCGCAGGGTTGGGAGGAGCCAGGGGCGTGCCCTGCAGGCGCACAGCCCGCGCACCTGCTGCTCGCTGGCGGCGGCGGCCTTGCTGGCGGCCTGCTGTGCCGCCGCCGCCGCCACCTTGGCGCTGGGGCCGTTGCTGCTGGCGGCCTGCGCCGCGGCGTGCGAGGCCTTGAGCGCCTCCAGCTGGCCGGTAAGGCTCGCCTGCTCCCCCTGCACAGGCAAACGCACGCGCCCCCCGGTGCAGTGGTGCACACGTACACGATGTGGCCGCGAGCAGCAGTCGCACGGGCCAGCGATCACGCGGTGTGCGCGTGCGGGTGTCTCCCGCCCTCACCTGCAGCTGCTGCAGCTGTTTGTTGCGGTCCTTGAGGGCGGCCTCCGCCTTGGCGCACCTGAACGCGCAGGAGGAGGACAGCGCATCACCCCTGCTTGATGCCAGCCGCCTCGCCCATGCCGTGTGCAGCATGCGTGTGGGCGCGGCGCGGCGTGCGCCGTCGCCGTCATCATCGCTACCTTGCGTCCAGGATGGCGAGGCGCCTGAGCGCCTCTGCCGCGCGCTCCTCGGCCTCCAGCACCACGTCCTGCATGCGCGCCAACGCCTCGGCGCCCTGCACACCGCACGTGCGGCACGTGCAGTGCGGCGCGCACGCACATGAGAGCGAGAGAGCAGCACGGGCAAACGCACACCTCACATGGCATGCGCTCTGCGGCGCGTGCGCAACCCGGGCGAGCCCTGCGCAGCCCTCATTCCCCCTCGTACACGCGCACCTGTGCGCTGTGCTGCAGCCTCCTGAGCTCGGCGCCGCGCTTGTCGGCGAGCTCCTCGGCCGCCCTGGCCGCCGCGCGCGCCGCCGCCGCCTCCTGCTGCGCCACCTCTAGCGACGCCTGCAGGTTGCTCACGGCCTCGTGCGCCTGCGCGGCGGGCGGGACCGGCGGGTTGGAGGGGGTGGGACATGCGTGGGCCTGGCGACTCGGCGCGACTCGAGGCCCCAGGCTCGACCCTACCAAAGTGTGTGGCCCCGCTCCACTTCATCATTAGAGCGACAAGGATCACCCACACACACGCACCTGTGCCGCCGACTCGGCGAGGTGCCCCGCCTTTGCCGCCGCCGCCCTGGCCGCCACCAGCTGCTGCGACAGCTCCTGGATCTCGTCCTCGGCCGCCTGCCGCTCGCGCTCCAGACGCTGCAGCTTGACCAGCAGCGCCGCAGCCGGGGGAGGGGCGGCAGCACTGGGGGGCGCCGCCTCGCTCCCATCGGCGCCGCGCCCCTCACGACCCGCTGGCCGTGCCGCCGCCGCCGCGCCGTCGCTGACCTGCGGCTGCAGCCCGTTGCCCGCGTGGTGCGCCGCTGACGCCGCGCTGGGGGAGGCGCCGTCCACGGAGGGGCCGCCGCCGTCGCCGCTGCCGTCCCGCCGGCCGGCCGCGGGCGACGCGCCGCCCTCCTCGTCCCACCCGTCACCCCACCCGGCCTGCGCGTCCCAGCCCTGCTGCAAGGCGCCGCCCAGCGGCAGCGCGGGATGGCGGCCCGACGGCGTCGCGGCCGCTGCTGCTGCGGCTGCGGCGGCCACGGCGGTGATCTCTGCGGCGGAGACGTCGCGCTCGGCGCTGCGCAGCTTGCGGGCCGCTGCCGAGGCCGCCGCCATGCTCTCCTCGCACGCCTCCATGGCGCTGCATGCGTGTGGGTGGGGCAGGTCAGGGGAGCGGAGGGGGCGCTGGCAGTGTGAGCGCGGGGCGACCTGAGCGTCAACCTGAGGTGCCAAGGGAGGAACGGCCCCGGTGGGTGCACCTCGCGAGTTGCTGCAGCAGCTTGGGAGGGAGGCCCGACGGTGCTGCCGGCGCGAACATGGCGTGGTGCGCCGCAGTCGCCCCCCGCGGCGTGTCCTCGTCGCCGAGCGAGAAGAGCGCGGCGGGGGCGGCGCGGCCCAGCGGCGTGTGGCCGCCTGTCCCGCCGCCCTCGTACTGCGCCAGCCTGCGGTCACACCGCTTGGGTAGGGGTCGCGAACAAGGCTGGGGCATGCGGAAACAGCTTGGTGACGCCGCAGCGAGTGCGTCGCGGGCGCAGGCGCCTGTTGAGTGCGCCGCACCTGGCCGTGAGGTCGTCCAGCTGTTGCTGCAGCTCTTTGTTCTTGCCCTGGACCGCCTCCAGCTCCGCCTGACAGGTGGCCAAGGCAGCACGCGCCGGGCACGGGCATGTGCAGTGCACGGCGTGCGTGGGGCCTCCGCCCCCAAGGCTGCTAAGCTGCCGGCTTCCCTGCTTCCCTGTGCACGGTGCTGCTCCCACCGCGTGCGCTCCCTGCTCCTCACCATGCAGCTCTCGAGCAGCACGCTGGCCACGCCCTCGTCGCTCTCCCGCACGTCCCCGGCGTGCCGCAGCACAGCCGCCAGCTCGTGGTCCAGCTCCGCCTCCGTGACGCCAGAGCGCAGCAGCGCGCGCTTGAAGGCCGAGAGCCCGTCCTCCAGCTCGCGCTTCTCGCGCAGATGCGTGCGCACCAGCGCCGTCAGGTCGGCCTTGTCATACCAGCGCAGCTTGCGGGCGCTGTCCAGGGGCAGCCTGAGCAATGGCACGCAGCGCGGCAGCAGCCACCGGTGGTGTGTCCGCGGTGCGGAGGCCCATGGAGGCGGCGGCGTTTGCGCGTGCCGGCCTGCGCCGACGGTCGCACCTCAGGTACTGTTTCTCGGCGCCTGGCCCCGCTGCTGCTGCGCCAGCGCCACCTGCTGCCCCTGCTCCTGCACCGTGCTGCTTGGCTTGCGCGCTGGCGCCTGAGGCAGCCTGCTGCTGTCCAGCTCCAGCCCGACCGCTGCTGCTCGCTGAGGCCGCATCGCCAGGCGCCGCTGCGCCGATCGCAGGCGTCCATCCGCTCTTGAGCTGCGTCGCCGCGCTGTCGAGCTGGCTCCACAGCTTCTTCATCTCCTCTCGCGAGCCGCTCGGCCGCTGAGCCGCAGGATCCTCTTCTGCACTTGTCTGCTGCTAGCACCACCAGCGCCTCCTGGGAGCGGCTGTCAGCTACATCACTGTGTGCAAATGTGTCATTTTGCGTTTGCAGTCAGCGCGGGGCTCCATGTCCACCACGAGTTCAAGTTCGCGCTGCCACGCGCTCGGCGCCAACGACAGCCGCGGCTCATCACCGGATAAGAAGAGGCAAATGAGATGAGCAAGACGCGAGAGCAATAAGAACGGTCTGGAAGAGGACCAAAGAAGAAGGCAGCAAAAGAAGGAAGAAGAGCCAGCGAACGGGAAGAGCAAGAAAAGCGCGACAGCTGCGGCGGCACACTGCGGATCCTCGCAGTCCAGAGTCCGGAAGAGAGCGTACCTGCACAAAGCCTGCAAAACAGCGCACGCAGACCGCGGCACCCGGCCTGGGCGCAAGGCGGCCGAATCAGGTTCTCGTCCTTGGGAGAATGATGCGCCACGCGGCCGACCAGACTGTCGCCTCCACAACCACCTCCAGGCCTCCTCAACCAGCAGCAACGAAAAGCCCTGCCTCAGACCCTGCCAAGAACGGAACCACAGGCAGAAGAGCGTGTCCGTGCCTACATCAGCTGCTGCCTGGTACCTCGCCAAACGCAGAAACCGCAATAGCCCTGCCGTGCTGCGTGACCATGAGGAGCAAACCAAGCCCCACCCACGCCGCACCCACGACCCTCACCACGCACGCCAGCATCGCCCGCACCGCGCTAGCAGGTAGCCAAAGACGCCCCGAACGCAGCCGGGGACGGCTGAACATGGCGAAGCAAAGCGCAAAGCTCCAGTCATCGTCCACGGGTGCAATCTGTCCTTGCCTCTCGCCCCGTGGTCCACCCCGTTGCGCACGCCACGCGCCGCCTGCCTGCGGTCCTGGCGGTGCGCTTGCGTGAGGGACACTAGTAGCGTGCCCGGCGCTCGCCTTCCACGCTGCAAGAGTCTCACATATGACACTAGTTGGGGAGGGCCTCTTCACGTCTGTTTGCCGATCAGCTCCAGTTGCCGCCTGCGCACATGCCGGTGGCCCGCAACGACAGCGCGTTGACGCGACAGCACGAGCGATGCAGGCATCCAGACGATGACGTCGAACGCACTAAGCGCACACACCTGGGTGCTGCTGCTGCTGCTGCTGCTGCTGCTGCTGCTGGGCGTGGTAGGCCTGTCCGCCCCTCAGCGACGTGTCCAGGTGCGCCACTGCAGCGGCAGCACCAAGGAGCAGACACGGGCACGGGCACCCCTCAGCACGCGCACGGGCCTAGCCGCCTGTGCGCTGACGGTGGCATCACGCGCAGGTGGTCGTCGCGCACACTCGGCGGCGCACCTTGTCCCGCCGAGGTGCCGTACCCCTGCGACAGCTGGTTGAACCCAGGGCGCGTGGGCGTGCCGATGAGCAGGTCGTGCGTGGTGGACGAGTAGTGCGGCGACTGCGCCATGTTGTGCATGATGTTGCGCCCCACGCTGCGGACAATGTTGACGCCGGCCGCCGTGATGCTGGCGCGCTGCGGCTTGAACTCGAGCGGCGCGGCCGATGAGGGGGCGCTGGGTGCCGAGGGGTGCGGCGGGACGTGGGGGGCTACGCCGGGCCCGCCGGGCAGCAGCAGGGGCTCGGCCAGGGCGCCGCCCACGCCCGACTCGACCTCGTTGGCGTCGGCGCTCTGGGAGCGGATCACCGACCTGCGACAGGGCAACGTCAGCAGTGCTCGCTCAGCTCCACACCTGGCATATTCTTTGGCAGCTGGCGCCGCAAGTCGCACACGGCAGGAGGCAGTTTCAGGATGCCGCCCCGACCAGGCAGCGCAAGTGGGTGGAGCACCGTGGGAGGGGCGGGCCCCTGCTCTCACCTGATGTACGTGACGACCTGGCCCGTGGTGAGGAAGAGCAGGAAGGAAAAGATGAGGCCTGCGATCAAAGGTTCGCCAAAGGAGGGGGGGGTGTCGGAGGGCCTGCAGCGCTGCCGTGTGAGGTCCTCCCCGGCACGAGGGCCACATGGGGCGCAGCTCACCGGCGTAGATGCCGTTGGCGATGGAAAAGGTAAAAGGCTGGATGACCATGGTCAAAAAGGCGGGCAGCGCGGTGGGCATGTGCACCCAGTTGATGTGCCCCGCCTCTCCCATCATCATGGCGCCCACCAGCACCAGCACGGGCGCCGTGGCCACGGGGGGCACCGCCTGCGCAAGCGACGCGTGGGTGCCACGCGTGGAGACAGCAGGTTTGCACAGGAGGTGCGCGGCTCCTGGCCGGAGAGACATGCACACACCGTGGACCGGCGCTCGTACCTGCAGGATGGGCGCCAGGAAGAGCGAGAGGAGGAAGCAGCCCGCCACCGTGACGCCCACCAGGCCCGTGCGCCCGCCCTCCTTGATGCCCACCTGCGAACGAGTGGGGGCGCTCGCGGTCAAGGGTTCCCCCCCACTCCTGTGCGGCCCCGTCTGTCCCGTGCACACGCACAAGCTCGACGCACCGCGCTCTCGGCGGCAATGATGAGCGGGGTGGTGCCGGTGACGGCGCCCAGCGCCGTGCCTGCAGCAGAGCGGCGCGCACGCGCACACCAGGGCCACACCAGCTGGAGGCGCGCGAGCCCTGCACCTGGACGCTGGCAAGCACCCCAGGCACCACCGCTGCGCACACCTGCGGCGGCTGAGAGGTAGGTGGCCACTGCGCCGGGCACGCTGCCGTCCTTGACCAGGCCCGCCAGGTTGCCCAGGCCGTACATGGCGCCGCCAATGTCAAAGATCATCACCTGAGCAAGCAGGTGATGAACCCAGGGCAGTGCGCGCAGGCGTCGTCAGCGCCGCGATGCGGCCTGGGCAGCCTGGCAGCATCCATACGCCCGCAGGCGCCGCACCAGGGTGTAGGCGCCCACGGCGCTGAGCGCCGCCGAGTCGAGCGCCAGCACGGGCCCAAAGTCCAGCTTCCACACGCCCAGCGAGGGCATGGCGACGAACTCGTGAGGCCACTGGTCCTCCAGCGCAAACCACCTGCGGCCGCGCTCGCACGCACCTGAGCGCTGCCGGGCGGCTCCGCGCGCACGTCACGCGCAAAGGCGGAACGGCCCACTACGCCCCCGCCACTCACCCGACGGCGGTGCCGATGATGCCGACGATGATGGCGCCGGGCACCTGGTGGTGGTGCAACGTGGCGATGAGCGTGAGGCCCAGCAGCGCCAGCACCGCCTTTGCGTTGGTGAGGTCGCCCAGCTTGACCATGGTCTCCTCGTCACGCACCACCACCTGGGCCGTCTGCACCGCCCAAAAGTGCATGCACGCACGTGTGCGTGTGTGCTTTGTGCGTGTCCCTAGCAGGTGAAGCCCCTGGGCCAGGGGCCAGGCCCCGTGTGGCGCACCCACACAAGGTGGGTGAGCCCTCACCTGGAGGCCGACAAAGGACAGCAGGAGGCCCATGCCGACCACCACGGCCAGCTTGATCGAGTCGGGCACCAGGTTGAGGATGAGCGACAGCGCGCGGATCAGCGCCAGCACCTGCAGGTGGTGGCGGCGTGCAGGGCGCCTCAGTGGGTGCCACCACCAGCGGGAAGAAAGGCCCTGGAGGGCGAGGGCCACGCTCACCGCCACGACGCCGGCAGCCGTGAGGCAGCAGGCCAGCGCCACCTCCACCGCCACCCCGGCGCCCAGCACCTGCGTGCATACGCGGCGTTGGGGGTGAGTTGTGAAGAACGTGGCGCTCTGCGTGGAGGTCCTGCGCCAGCCCAGCGGGTCGGGATGGATCAACCACAGCCCACCTGGCTGAACACCAGGTACGCGTTGAGGCCCATGCCGGGCGCGATGCCGACGGGCAGGTTGGCAAAGAGCCCGACGCCCAGGGAGGCCAGGGCGCTGGTGAGCGCCGTGCTGGTCACCACCTGCTTGATGGGCAGGCCTGTCGACCAGGTGCAGGTTCAGGACGGCAAGATGTGTTCGTCTGCGCCGACGCCACGCGTCATGCCCTGCGGATCTCCCCCCCAGCTGAGCGTGTTCGAACCCGGCTGCGCTGGCGCCATGCGTCCTCCTGCGGATCCCCCAGCTGAGTGCCCTCCCTCCGCTCTGTGCCGCCGCGCCATCCCATTGGCATGCTGCGGCTCCTCTTGATCCGCAGCTAGGAGCTCAGCGCGCACACGTGCTCCGTGGCACACGGGGCGGCGAGCACTCGTGGCAATCTGCTCTTCCAACCCGCCATCCCACGCGCCAGCGCACAACTGCGAGCCCGAGGATCTGTGGGTTCACGAGCAGGATGTAGGACATCGTGAGGAAGGTGACGACGCCAGCTTTCAGCTCGGTGGCCACCGTCGATCCCCGCGCCGTGATTTGGAACCACCTGAGTGCGCGAGGCCACGCGAGGGCAGCCACCACAGTCAACGCATGAAGCACACCTGGTCCCGCTGCGGGCGAGAGCTAGCGGCGCAGCGCCTGATGGCAAGGCGCGCACCTGTCCAGAAGCCCGTGAGGCTGGTGCGCTGCTGAGGGCATCCTGCTCTCCTCTTCTTCTGCTCCCTCTCCCCTTGCGTCGCTGGTTTGCTGTGCGCAGTCGTGTGGCAGCCCTGGCACAGGGGCGCGCGCGCGTGCACCTGGCATGGGTTTGAATTTCGAAACCCAGGAACGACAGGTGATGATCCGTTCGTGAGTCGGGGTCAGGGTTAAGTCAGGACCCGGCCGGCTCGTCCGTCGCCGCCGCGTCGTTGCCGCTCGCCTCAGACGCCACGTCCAGCGCCATGAGCTGGCCCAGCACGTCGCGCAGCGGCTGCGGCCGGTTGCCGGCGCGCCTGCCAGTGCCGCCCCCCGACGCCGCGCCCCGCCTGGCCGCCCCGCCGCCGCCGCCCAGCAGCTGCTGCGCCGAGCGCGACACGTCCAGAAAGTCGGACAGCCGCTGGCCCCGCACCACGTGCGTCTCGCCCGCCTCTCCCTTGGCCAGGCGCAGGTTGACCTCGCGCGACTCGAGCGTGCCGTCGCGGTACTGGTGCCGGTAGAAGCAGCTGCATGGTCATCGCAGCCACCACAAAGCACACCGCCCTGCTCGCGTCAACGCCCAGTGCGAATGTGTGGCAGCGTTGCGATCATGCGCGCGCCGTGACGCTGCTGCTCGTACTGACCTGGTGCCAAAGGGGCAGGTGCCGTTGCCCTTGTCAAAGTGCCGGCAGTCAATGGTGGAGAGCTTGGTCTTGTACTGGTCCACGATGCGCTGCTTCTCGTCGGCGTCGGCCGGCCACACCAGCGAGGGCGTGATGAAGAAGGACGTGGTGCGGCACTGGGGGCACGTGCGCACCGCCTGCGTTGATGTGTAGGGGGGACGCGTTGGGGGGAGTCGCGCGCAGGAAAGGTGACCGCCCTCGTTCGTCTTGTTCGTCTCCGCGCCTCACGGATGATGCAGAGGGACGCACCGTGTCAATGTCGGCCGTGCCGGTGCTGCGCCAGGTGCGGATGCAGCCCAGGCAAAAGGCGTGGTCGCACGCCAGCAGCCCAAACTTGCGGTCGGCGGGGTTGGCGTGACTCAGCACCTGCGCCGGCGGCGGTGGTTGTGAGAGAGGGAGCACCGTTTGGCGACGGCTGGGGGGCGGGGCAAGGCTCGACCACCCGCGCCCGCGCACCTGCAGCCAGCGCACCTTTTCGTAGCAGATGCCGCACTCGACCTCGTTGCTGCGCAGCCGCGCCTGCAGCCTGGCGTGCCGCGCGCCGCACTCGGCCCGGTGCGCCGCCGCCTCCTCGGCGTTGTGCGGGTGGATCATGTGCTTGCCGCACGACTGCACCACCAAGCACCACGCACAGTGTGCGCACGCTGTAGTGCCTCTTCCACTTTCAACCTTCACTTATTGCGATCACCCCACCGGTGAAGCCCCTCCCGGAAACCCACTCACGGAGCACAGGTCACCGTGCACCATGCGGCAGCGCGCGCCCTGCACGCACTGCCCGTACATGGAGTGGCTGGTGCACAGCGGACGCGCCGCCAGCTCCTCGGCGGACAGGCCCGCCAGCGCCGCGCCCACACCGCCCCCGCCGCCCCCGTCGCCCTCTGGCAGGAGCGCCCCCTCGTCCGCAGGGAACCCGCCGTCGTCGTGCTGCGCGCCCCAGCCCTCGTCGTAACCCTCGGCGCCAGCCCCCTGCCACCACGACTCGTCCCACTGCTGCCCCTCCTCGTGGCCCCACCCCTCGGCGGCCGGGTCGCCCTCGCCCTGCTGCTGGCCCCACCAGTCGCCGCCCTCCCCCCCGCCGTAGCCGCCCGCGCCCTGCTGCTCTCCCCCCCACGCCGCGCCTCCTGGGTGGCTCCCGGCTCCGCCGCCCAGCCGGAGCACGTCCCCGTAGGTGGTGGCCGGGTGCTGCTGGTGCGGCGCCCCCAGCGCCGCAGCGGGGCTGGTGCCCAGCGCCTCCTCCTCGGCCACGCCCTCCAGGCCGCCCACCCACTGCTGCTGCTGCTGCCACGGGTCCTGCGCCCAGCCCTCCCTGGCGCTGCGTGGGTGGGCCCCTCCTCCCGCTCCCTCCTGCTGCTCCTCCTCCGCGCTGTGCGGCCCGGGGCCAGGGGAGGCGCTCCCGCCCATGGCGGGCCCCCCAGGCAGCAGCGCGGGCCGGCTGCTGCTGCGCGAGTGCGCGCCCGCCCCCGCGCCGGCGCTGGTGGACTCCCAGGGGTCCTCGGGTAGGCCCAGGCTGCTGCCTCCCCGCGCCAGCGCCACGGCGCCGCCCAGCGTGGTGGAGGCCGAGGAGCCCGCACGGCTCACGGGCGCCGGGCCCCCGGGCGCAGCGCTGGTGGAGCCCGTGCTGGCGCCGCCCTGCTGGCCTTGGCTGGCCTTGGTGGCGGTGGCCCCGCCGGGCGTGGCGCGCGCGGGCGCAGCGGCTGCGGCTGGCTGCGCCCACGACGGGCGGATGTGGTCGTAGCGGCAGGCGTCGCCGTACGCGCAGTGACCTTGCAGAAAGTACTTGCACCTGCGCGCTCGCGCTCTCAGCAGCAGCAGCTTGTGTGAAGGGCGCCCGCGTCGCGATGCGTCTCCGCGTCTTCCCCCTCAGGCGGCACCGCACGCACGTGTAGCTGGGCGCCACGGCCGTGTCGTGGGAGAAGGGGCACTCGCCGCTCCTGTACCGGCACGCGCCGTGCATGTAGTACTTGCACAGCACCTGCAAGGCGCAGGACGCAGGCGGGAGGGGCGCCGGCGTGGGCGGGCACGAGGCGAGGCGAGGTGCCTGTCGCCGTGCTGAGCCAGCTGGCCAATCGCACCCCACCAACGCCAAGCCTAAACCTATGCAGAGCTCCCTGCGCCGCTGCGGAACAAGCTGTGCGCGGCTGGCCGCTGCGCACGCCGCCCCCCAAGGTCCGGCGCATCATTCTGTGCCTCTCTGCAGGCCCTTCTGGGGCCACGCACCCTGGAACGCGGGTCCGCCATCGTGACGTCTTGCTGCAGCCGCTGCTGTGCACGCTGCCTCCGCTGCTCTGCGCATGCGCGCAAGCCCCGTCTTCAACACGGAGAACCGCTGCGCCTACACGGCCGCTGCAGCTGCGGATTGCGCCTGAGTCGCTGTGCCTGGTTGCCTCGTTGAGGAGAAGCAGCACCACTCTCTTCCTCGAGCAGGCAGGTCCAACAGGCGCGCGATGGAAGGGAGCGACGACGACGTGCCTCTGGCGCAGGTCGCAGCGAAGCAGCGCGCGGAGGTCAAGTCGGAGGCGCCAGCTGCTGCGGGAGGTGGTGGCGCGGCCGCAGCCACGGCCAACGGCAGCAAGCCAGCAGATCCTTCGGCTGCCAAGAAGGAGCAGCCAAAGGACGACGACTCGGGTGAGCAGCTCGCAAAAGCAGCACTGCCCTCGCCGTCGTGCGCATTGTAATGCTGCGGCTCACTGGTGCAGAACCGGGCGCTGTGCTTTGTTCGTGCGCCTTTGCCGTGCGCGCAGACGACGATGTGCCCATCGGCGCCAAGGTGCGCGCGCGCGCGTGCACGACTGCGCGCGTCGTGTGCCTGCACGTGCCGGCGCTCGCTCTCCCTGCAGCTGGGCGCTCTCTTGGCGTGCCGAGTCTTGGCTGTCTCGGCTCGAGCGTGCCCCAACAGGGAGCAGCCTGGCACGCTTGAACAGCAGCGCACGCTTGGAACCGTGACGCGCTGCTGCAGGTCAAGGCCGCGGTGAGCAAGGCAGCAGCCGCCAAGAAGGGGGCCAGCAGCGCAGCCGCCGGCACCAAGCCGCAGGCGTCCACGCCGCCGCCCAAGGCGGCCAAAAAGGCCAAGGCGGCCGCGGAGGAGAGCGGGGGGGAGGCCAGCAAGCCGGCCAGGGCCAAGAAGGAGTTCGAGCTGCCCGGCCAGATAAAGGAGACGCCCCCAGAGGTGCGCCGCCTGTGACAGCCGCCCAGCCGGTGGCGCACAGCGCCTCACGCTTGCGCAGGGCGCGTGCCTGAGCCCGGGTGGCCAAGCGTGCACGTGCACGCCGCGCGCCTCTCTATCGCAGACGGACGCGCTGCGCAAGTTCT
>VFQP010004974.1_pt1 | contig 11901 bp, 4 predicted proteins | sample 3512351 | NCBI WGS metagenome assembly VFQP01 (sample SAMN10412372, study PRJNA504923) | tailings metagenome | isolation source: Relicate 1 Philex TSF1 revegetated site | place: Philippines: Tuba, Benguet | collected 2017-08-29
GTGGCCGCGTTTCTCGCTCTCGCCGCCAAGCACACCTCTGGTGTCCGTTTGTCTCCCCCGTGCGCTGGCGGTTGTGGCTGGCGGGTGCTTTGGTGATCATCTCCTCTCGCTCCCACCGGCTGTGGTGAGCCTCCCAATTGCAACGGTCTGCAGAGGTGTGCAGAGTCACTCGCGCGTGCTGCCCTCGCCCCTCCGTGCAGCGCTACCGAGCGTTGAGCGCCGCCGCCACCGCGTCCTGCATGCACATGCACGTGCAACGGCGATCGATCAGGACAGCGTGCCCTCATACATCACCAGCGCAAGTGCAGAGCGGCACCAGAGGCAAGCGGCAAGGTTAACCAAAGGCCCCTCACCAGCTGCTGGTCCCGCGTGCGCGTGTCTGACAGCGAGGCCGCCACGTCCAAGCTCTGCGTCGGCGCGCCCGGCCTCTGCTTCCAGTCGTCCTGCGCGATTGGTCCACCCGCCAGCCACCACCGTGCAGAAGCAGGGAGCAGGTCGTCGCTAGCCGCGCTCAGCCCAGGCGGTGAGCAGCGAAGGCCGCAAGCACGCCTCACCTGGTAGCCCCAGGCCGCAGCCTTGAGCCGTGCCGCCGTGGCGCCACCCAGCCGCACGAGCTCGGCGTGCACAGCGCCCGGCCCCGCCTCGCCCGCCACTGCCGCGCTGACGGCGCGCCGCGCCGGCGGCGGCAGCGGCGGCAGCAGCGGCGGCTGCGCCGCGTCGCCGCGCGCTGCTGCGGCCACGCTGCGCCGGACCGCGGCGTCGTTCGCCGCGCCCGGCCCCGCGCCCGCCGCGGACGCTGCGACGTCGCCCGCGGATGTCAGGGCGTATGCATGGCTGAGGGCTTGGTTCCACTCGGCCAGCAGCCCTGGCACGACCTGCAGGAACGCGACGAGCCGCCGCATCTGCTGCTGCTGCTCATTGCCCATCGCGCCAGCCCTCCCTCCGCCCGTCCGCGACGCCCCGACGGGCCCGGCGGCGCCGCCGCCCGCGCCGCCAAGGCGCAGCTGCAGCCGGGCCGCGGGCCCGCCCTGGTTCCCCACGGCATCGCCGCCGCCGCCGTCGCCGCCTTCGTGCTGGGCAAGCGCCGCGGTGGCGCCACCCCATGGAGGCGCCGCCCCGTGGAGCTTGGCGGCGTGCAGCACCTCCAGGGAAGGGTTGAGCATGGACTGCTGGTGCTGGCAGCCGCACAGGTGCACGAGCACGGCGGCGCCGAGCAGCGCGCTGCCCTGCGCCAGGGGGCCTGCGTGCGCACCAGCCATGGCGGGAAAGGCACACGAGGCGGCTCGCAATCAGGCACCCAGGGCGGGCGGGCAAGACGCTGGGCGACAGATGAGCTGGCGCCTCGAGATTTGTCCCACTGCTGGCCTCAACCGCGGCCAGCATGGAGCGTGCACCTACACAGCTACCATTGATGCAAGCCGCACACACACACAGCTACTGCTTCAGTGCGCACCTACTGCGTCCGACGGCCCCAGGGGGGCGCCGCCCGCCGAGCCCCGCGCCCACGCGCGCCGCAGGCAGAGGTGCGCCACGGCGTGGCAGCACGCCTGCGCCACCCGCAGCAGGTCCAACGGCCCCTGCTCCGCCTCCTCCTCCTCCTGCTCCTGCTGCCGCTGCGGTGGCTCGCCGCCGTCGCCGCTGCCGCCGGTGGCAGCAGCCGCGCCGGGCGGACCAGAGCCGACGGCAGCGCAGTGCAGGGCCTCATGCAGGGCTTGCATGCACCTGCGGGCGCACCATGCGACAGGGTACAGTCAAGTGCAGTGCCAGCGCACACATTGCGCTGCGGGCATGCACAGCTTCGCCATCCAAGGCACACCAACACATGAGCTGATCCTGAGCAGAGGGTCGGAGCAGAGGAGCGTAGCGCCGCACCGCACCTGGGCAGGGTGGTGCGCGGCTGCATGGCCTCCCAGGCGCTGACGGCCAGCGCGTCCGCCGCCGCGTGCGCAGCGTCGGCGCCGGCGCCGGCGCCCTGCCCCTGCCCGCTGTGCAGCGCGGGCAGCGCGGCGCCCAGCACGCGCCGGCGGATGGCCGCCGGCTGCGACGCGTCTGCGCACGCACACACGGCCGCCGACAAGCATCCATGTTTGCGCTTGCGAGACGCACGCACGCACGCAACACACCCGCGCTGCCGAGCGCACAGTGTGGAGCGCACCCGTGGGCACGAAGCACAGCTGGTCGACAGGTGGCCAGCTGATGTCGCAGGGAACCGCCTGCTCCCCGGACGCATCGCCTGGCACGCCGCCGTCAGGCGCGCCGGGCGCCGCGGTGACGGGCGTCGGGGAGGAGGCGGCTGGCGCAGCCGTGGTCGCGGCGGCGTCCTGCACCGCCAGGCCGAGGTTGGCCGCCGCCCACACGCCGTCCTCCACGCGGCGCCTCAGGACGGCGGAGTCCACCACTGCCGCCAGCGCCACCTGTGCGTGCGGGCGAACACACGTTCCACCATCAGCCTCTCTCGAGCTGCTGACTGCGATGCGCCTTGGGGCCTCAAAGGAAGCGTGGAAGGTGATCTGCAACGAGCCTCGTTGCTCACCGCGTTGCCAAACTCGTGCAGCGCAGCGCAGCACGCCGCCCACTCGCCCGCCTCCACGGCCGCCTGCGCCGCCTCCAGCTCGGCCAGCGCCGCCACCGCCGCCGGGCCGCCCCTCCCCCCCGCGCCACCACTTCCGCCGGCAGACGCGCACGCCTCCTCCACGTGCCCTGTCTCCCGAGGCCGCCTCCCGCCCCCCCCGTCCCCGCCGCCCTGGGCGGGTGCCGCGCCCGCCGCCGCCACCATGCGGATGGTGGGGACGCTCGGCGACTGCAGCTGCGGCGTCGGCGCGGTCACGCCCACGCCCGCCGCCGCCGCCGCCGCCGCGTCCGCGTCGACAGGCAGCGGCGGCCGGAGCGGCGGAACGCCGCCCACGCACAGCCGCCGAAGAAGCGGCCGCAGCGCGGGCAGCAGGCGCCGGCGCAGCGCCTCGGACGCCGCACCCCGCACGCGCCGCGCCACGTGCTCCAGTGCCCGCTCCACCTCGCCGCCGCCGCCCCCGCCGCACGCCAGGTCCACCAGGGAAAGCACGTTGTCCGCCGTGAAGAAGCACGAGCTCGCCGACGGCACAGCCTGCTGCTGCTGTTGCTGCGATGCGCCGCGGCCGTGGCCCGCCCGCACCTGCTGCTGTCCCGGCGCCGCCGCCGCGCCGCGCTGCGCGGGGCCCGCCAAGGCGCAGTCGTTGTTGTCGACGCCGCCGCAGGCCGAGAGGGAGCGCACGGCGTCTGGCGGCGCCCTGAAGCCCACGCCGGCGGCGGCGGCACCACCACCATCCGCACCGTCGGAGAGGCCGGTCTGGCGCGGCGGCGAGTGGCTGCGGCGGCCGCCCAGCGCGGCGGCAGGCAGGGACTGCACGCGGGAGGCGGCGGCCGCCGCCGCGTGCGCCGCCAGCATGCCGCGCTGGAGCGGGCCCATGGTGGGCGAGGCGGACGTCAGCGAGTCCGCACCTGCAGCAACGCGCAAGCAAGCAAACGCCACGTCACGCGTGTGCTTGGCGGCGCCCCGCCCCACACCCGGCTGCTGCAGCAAACGGCAAACGACGAACAGGTGCCTCATCGTCCCTCGCCGCACCTGGCAGGCCAGGTCCGTCGCCCGTGCCGCCTCCACCCCCGCTCCCCGTCGCGCCGAGCCACACCGCCGCCTCAGTCATGGCGAGCACGTCCTCGCCGCCTCCGATGCCCGGCACCAGCAGCTGCAGCCCGCCCAGCTCGAGGCTCCACGCGCCGAGCGCCCCGCGCAGCGACTCTGGCTGGAGAGCCGTCGCGAGCAGCCGATTGCCCACCAGCTGCTGCTCTCCGGCTTCCGACACCACAGGCGCGGAAGGCGCCGCTGCTGGCGCCTGCGGGCCAGGTCGCGGTTGCTGCCCGAGCCGGAGCAGCAGCGAGCCCGAGGCTGACCTCGCGTGCAGCGCCGGCGTCGGCATGGTCAGCGGCTTGAAGCTGAACTCCTCGGCGATGCAGGCGAGCGCGCGCTCCGCGCCCGCCAGTGCTGCGCGTTCGTCGCCGCCCGCGCCTGCAGCCCCGTTCGCCGGCGGCGGCGGCGCCTCGGGTGGGCCGCCCGGCCGCGCGCGCAGGCGGCTGGCCCAGACGCTTCTCCAGGTGGGCAGCGAGGGCAGCTCCCGCCGCAGCAGCTCCACCGCCCTGGCGCACAGCGCCCACCTGGCTGACAGCGACACCAGCGCCATGAGCCCGCCTGCTGCGCCCTCGGCCGCCCCTGGCCTCGCCCTCGCCTCGTGCGCGGAGAGGAGAGCCTCGGCTGCCTGCGACACCGCCCGCCGCAGGCTGCGGCACACCGCCGCGCGCACCGCCACCTCGCAGCCCGCCACCCGCAGCCGCAGCGTGCGCAGCGCGCCGTGGTACGCCTGCAGGCACGCCACGGACGGCGGCACCGCCGCCGCCGCCGCCGCCTCGCCGCCCGCGCCCGGCTGCGGCGCCGTTGGCCACCCGGCGGGCCCTGGCCGCCCTCTGGCGTCGCCGCCCAGCGCCGCGTGCGGCTGCGTGGACGCCCAGGCCACCGCCAGGTGCGCGTCCCAGACGGCGCACGCCAGGCGCGGCGCAACGTGCGCCACGCAGGCCGCCACGTGCAGGCGCATGGCCTGCGGGCTCAGCCAGGGCGCAGCCCGCCCCGCCGCCGCCACGCGCCGCCTCGCCCCATCCGGCGCCGCGGCGGGCGTCGCCGCCCCCGACACGCCCTCCTCCGCCCCGCCCCGCACGCCGGCGCCAGGCGTGGACACAGCCGTCCCTCCCCTCCCCTCACCGCACCCGCTGCTCACCTCCTGCGCCGCCATGGGCGCCGCCCCACCCCCCGACGGCCCCGACGCTGCCCCAGCGCCACTCCACGCCGGCGCCTGCCCCGCCTGCCCGTGCGTGGTGCCGCCCGTCGCGCCCGAAGACGACGTGGCGGCGCTCGCGACGGCGCCGCCGTGCGCCGCGGGCGGCGCCCCCGGGCGCTCCACCACGCCGCGGACGTGCGCGTGCGCGCGGCACACGTGGTCCAGGAGCCGCAGCGGCGCCAGCGCCAGCGAGGCCGGCAGACCCCTGGTCCGCGTCAGCTGCACGGCCGTGTCGCTGAGAGCCTGCACAACCGACGTGTCGATTGCTGCGCACAGCATCGCCGGTGCCGGCGCCTCGCCCGCTGGCGTCGCGGGCGCCGTCCTGGTGGTGTCGCTGTGGCCGGCCTGCTGCTGGGGGTGCTGCGGCTGGCCTGCGGAAGCCGGGGTGGCGTGGGCTGCGTCTGCGGGGCTGTGGCCCGCCACCGCGCTGATGGCGTCGTCCTTGTCCTGGGCGGCTGCCTGCTCGGCGTCGGTGGGGCGAGGGTGCGGCGGCGGGGTGGAGGAGAGGAGCAGCGAGGAGAGGTCCGAGGTGTGCTGCAGCGCGGACGGGAGGCAGGCCATGAGCTGCGCCTGCGGCGCGGCGGCCAGCACCTCGGCGCACAGCCTGCACAGGTGGTCGAGGTCGGCCGCCAGCTGCTGGCGCTGGTAGCGCTCCTGACCTGCAGGTGCGCACGCGTCGCAAGCACGACTTTTCTCGAGGCGAGAAGTCACGCTCGGGTGCCCGACGAGGCGCGTGGCGCGTGACCCCAGCGCGTTGCGCGTCTTTTGAAGCCCGCAGCGCAAGCTCACCCGCGCGGCCCTGCTGCCGGGCCATCGTGGCCAGCACCTGCGCGTGCGCGCCCGCGCGCCTGGCCTCCTCGAGCAGCGCGCACAGCAGGGACGTCAGGCGGGCGGACGGGTGCCCGGCGCCTCCGATGCACTGGTACAGCTGCGAGCACGCACGTGCCGAGGTCGCAGCACCAATCACCTCACGACTCGGCAGTTCGGAGGTTGCTCTAAGGCGCAAGAGAAGCGAGCTGCCCAGGGCCAGGCCTCTCACCTCGTCCAGCACTTGCTCTGCCAGGCCCGACAGCACGCCCTGCTGGCTCTGCAGCAGCAGCACCTTTGCCGCCTCCGTCACCGTCACCCGCGCCGCCGCCAGCCCCGCCTCCCCCCCCCCCCCCCCCGGGGCGCCCGCCGCCGCCGCCGCCATTGCGCCGCCCCCTGGCGCCACCAGCCCCGCAGCGGCAGCACCACCCGGCAGGTGCAGCGGCATCGCGCTCGCGCAGCTGGGCAGCACCGTCGTAGGCCCAGTGGCGCCTGCCGTCACCGGCGGCACCATCACGCTGTAAGCGCTGAACAAGCCCGACGTCACCGCCCGGCTGGGACCACCGCCGCCGCCGCCGCCAGCGGTGCCGCCGCCTGCCAGCCGAGCCTTCCACTTGCGCGCCCACTGGGCCGGCGACGACACGCCTCCCTTGCTCCGTGACGGCCCCGCCGGCTCGCCCAGCGGCGCACTGCTCGCGTCGCCGCCGCCGCTGCGGCCCGTCGGGCTGTCCGCCGCCGCCGCCGCCGCCGCCGTCCGCTCCGGCGTCGCCGCCGTGCCCTCCGCCGGCAGCGCCTGCCCAGCTGCTGCCGCCGTCGCAGCGCCGGCGTGGACGCTAGCCATCGAGGCGCCAGCGCTTGGGTCGGCGGAGCGCCCGTCGCCCTGAGCCTGCTCCCCGCTGCCCGGCTGCGACGACGACGCAGGCCCGGGCCGCGCGGCCGGCTCCTCCGCAACGCCAGGCCGGAGGGCGGCCCCTGGAGTGGGCAAGGTGCCCGCGCTGGGCGGCGTGGAGGACGAGGGGCGCCTGCTCCGCCCGCTGCCAGACGAGAGCGGCGGCACGCTCACCATGAGGGCAGCTGCCGCCGACGCCGCCCTCGCCTGCACGGGCCTGCCAGGCCCAGGCGCCCCCTCGAGGAGAGCGGGCGGTGCCCCCTCCGGAGCGGGCGGCGGCGCGCGCGCGGCCGACGGCTTGGAGAAGAGCGAGCGCATGCGCACGAGCATCCGCTGCGCCGTGTTGCGGCCCCCCGTGGGGTGCGCTGCTGCTGCCGCTGCTGCTGCGGCGGCGGCGGTGCGGCCGGCGTTGGAGGAGCGGCGCGAGAGAGAGGCACCGCCCAAGCTAGACGACTTGCGCAGTGCGCCGGCGGCGGCGCCGGCGCCGGACGGAGGGAGGAGGCCGAGGGCGGCGGCGCGTGCGGCGAGGGAGCGGGAGCGCGACGCGCGCAGCACCGCTTGGTCGCGGGAGATGGGGCCGCTGTTGCCGCCGCCGCCGCCGCTGCCGCTGCGCGTGCGGGGCCGGGGGCTGTGCGTGGCGGACGAGCCAGAAGAGGAGGAGGTGGCGGCTGGGTGGCGGCGGCGGGGCGGCGGCGACTGCGCGGCGGCGGCGGGGGGCAGGGAGGCGTGGGAGCCCTCGGGGAGAAGCAGGAAGGGCGAGGGGGGCAGGCCGAGGTCGTGGGAGGGGCCGCTGGGGTGCGGGGGGAACGCCAAGGGCGGCGCATACGGCGCGGGCGCGCTCCTCGCGTCGTGCTCCTCCCCGCTGCTGCCCTGCCGTTGGCTGTGCGGGGGCACGCCCGCAACGCCGGCGCTCACGCTCCGCCTGGCGGCCACCGTGGCGCCGGCCGCCGAGGGCCGCCTCCTGCCGAAGAAGAAGCTGCCGGTGCGGTTGGGCGTGGCGGCCTTGGCGGGAGGCGGGGCCGCTGCCGGCGCTGCTGGCGCCGCGCGTGCCGAGGTGGCGTGTGGCAGGGCGGCCGCCACCGTAGCCTTGGCGCCGCTGGCGAGCTGCCGGCTGCGCGCCTTGAACCTCGCCAGCATGCCCGGCGGCCCTGCCGCGGGCGCTAGGTCGGGCGCCTCGTTCGGCGGGGCCGGCGGCACCGTGGGAGGGCCCGGGGCGGGGCCTGGGTGGGTGAAGGAGACGACGGCAAAGGGGCTGCTGAGGACGGCGGGCAGGGCGTCGTCAGCTTGGGCGAGGCGAGCGGTGGTCGGCTCGTCCTCGCTGCCGGCCTGGGGCTCCGTAGCGAGGGCCGGGTGCGGGTCGGCGCCGGCGAGGGGCAGCGGCGGCACGGCGGGCGCCGCTGGGGGCGGCTCGCTGTCCAGCGCGGCGGTGGCGGTGGGTGGCAGCTCGGCGGCGGCGGCGGAGGAGGAGGAGTCGGGGGCCGGCGGGGGCTGCGGAGGGGCTGCCGGCAGAGCCTCGTCAGTGGTGGCGGTAGCGCGCGTCCTCCGCACCTGGGTCCACAGCAGGCCCCGCGGCGCTGGCGCCGGCAGCGTGCCGGCGGGCGGGGCGAGCTCGGCTGCGGGCACGCCGTTGAGGCCAGCCTCGGGCGGCAGCGCCGCTGGGGGCTGCCGCTTGGAGCCTCCGCCGCCAAACAGCGCGAGCGCCATGCCGCGCGGGCGAGCTAGCCCCATCGTGCGTTGCTTGTGCTCTGCGGCCGCCGGGGCCGGCGCGTCGCCGTCGCCGCCGGGCGCGTCCTGGGGAGGGCCGCCGTTGTTGCGGTCAGCCGCCTGAGGCGCCGCGCCCTTGCCCTTTGACGCGCCAGACACCAGGCGCCGCAGCCACTTGGGCGCGGCCCCTCCGCCCTCACGCGCTGCGCCCATTGCTGCCGCTGCCGGCTGCTCCGCGGGCGTATCCGGCGCCTCAGGCACCAAGGGCGTGTCTACAGCGCCCGCGTCCACCGCCGCAGCATCCTCGCCGCCATCCTCCTGCTCCTCCTCCCCAGGGGACGGCGAGTCAAGCGTCGCCTCCGCCACGGGACCCGCGCCGCCCGGCCGCTGCTGCTGCTGCTCGTGGCGAGTGAGCCACGGCTCCGCCCCCTCGCCCTCGCCGTCGTCCTCACCCCAGCTGCACTGCCCGCGCCCGTACCCCTCCTCCTCCTCCTCTCCGTCGTCCCCGCCCTCCCCCTCCGTGCCAGTGGCCGTGCGCCCAACCGCCGCCTCCATCCCTCCGCCGCGCCGCTCCTCCCCTTCCTCCGTGCCCTCCGCCTCCTCCTGTCGGTCCCCAGCGAACTCATCGCCCGACTCTGCCATGAGCACGTCAGCGTCCATGAGCACCACGCCGGCTGAGAACGAAACCTGCTCCAGCGGCGGCGGCGGAGGCAGCGAGTCCCCCTCGCCGTCCTCCGTGGCCGCCGGGCGCGGCGCCGACGACACCCACGACGCGCCGTCCATGGTGGCCACGAGCCGCGCGCTGCCGCCTCCCACCGCCACGCCCCCCAGCGTGTTGCTGTCTGCGTGCTCACTCGCCGCCGTCGACGCAGCGCCCACCGCCGCCCCCCACGGCGGCCCGCGCGTGCTGCCCACAGCGCTGCTGAGCCCGCCAAAGCTCGAGTGGCCCTCAGGCCCGCTGCGCCCCGCCACCGAGTCCACTCGCTGCTCCTCCCGCTCGCCGCCCAGCGTCCCCACCCCTGCCGGGGATGGTAGCGGGCCGCCCTGCGCCGCCCCCACCGCTGCTGCCGGGGACGCCGCCGATCCCAGGCCTCCGCCCGGCACCAGAGAGGGTGACTGCGGCAACCCCGGCCGCTGCGACGCGGCCTGCGCGTGGTGGTCGGGCGTGGCGTGGGGCGCCCCTGCCGCTGCTGCAGTTGCGGGGCCACTGACCGGCGTGAGGTGCGCGCCGCCGCCGCTGGGCTTTGCCGGGGTGCTGGCGTCCGTGGTGGTGGACTCGGCCAGGACGCGGCGCACCAGCGCCATCCCGTCGTCCGCCAGGCCCCTGGCCGGGACCAAGGGCGGCCGGTGGTGCACGCTGGGCGGCGTCGCCGTCACCCTGCCCTCCCCGCCCAGCGGAGGCAGGCCCGCCGTGGCACCGCCGCCCACGGCGGGCGCAGGCCCAGGCGGCAGCGGCGGCACCGCCGCTGCCGCCGTCGGGCCCGTGCCGCCGGTGCTGCTCCCGTGCAGCGGGCCGGCGGCGGGCGCGGCGAGGCAGGGGGGCTGCGCCACGGCCCAGGGGCCCAGGCGGGCGGCCATGGCGTGCAGCAGGCCGCCGCCGGCGTCGCGGAGGCGGAGCAGCGGCGCGGCGGCGGCGTGGCGCGCCAGCGGCGCCAGGAGGGGCTCCGCCTCGCCCCACGCGTCCATCACGGCCGTGACGTAGCTGGTGAGCTCGAGGACGGCGGGGAGGTCGCCGGGTGCGAAGGCGTTGCGGCTGCTGGCAGGGTGCTGCTGCTGCTGCTGCTGCGGGGCGTCTGGCGCGCGTGGCACAGGGACGAAGGAGCTGGTCCCGATGGCGGTGGCGGTGGGCGTGGTGGCGGTGCGGCGTCGGGCGGCGGCGCGCGTGTGCAGGTGGTCGGCTTGCTGCCGCGCGTGCTGCGCGCGCATCTGCAGGCGCCAGGCGTCGAGCGAGCGCACGGCCGAGGTCCAGGCGTCCAGCGCGGCGAGCGTGTGGGCGGCGAGCGAGGCGGCGTGCTGCGGCAGCACCAGCGCCTGCGAGGCACCGGCACGAAAGGGGACGCAAGATGGCCTCGTCCGCGCTCCCTCGCCGCTTCTGCGATGAGACGCGCCATGGACTCGAGTCGACCACACGGACACTACTCACCTTTTGCCACGCGGCCGTGGCCTGCACGGTCTTGAACCTCTCGAGCAGCGCGCTGCACTGCTGGCTGGCCGCGGCCATCATGGACGGAGACAAGAGGTACCTGGACGCGTGCAGGGCGAGGCGAGTCGCGTGCGAGGACCCGCCGAGCGCGCAGCCGCACGCTTGTCGGCCGCACACCGCCAACTCACCTCGACTCGAGCTGTTGCCAGGCCACCGCGCCGCACGTCTCCACGCTCAGCGTGGCCGGCGGCATGAGCTGCCATGCCTTGGCGCCCCAGGCGCCCCACCCCCTCTGCGCCGCCGTGTGGCCCTGCAGCACCGCCGGCAGGCACACGGGCGCGTCGCCGCCGGCGCCCCCGCCGCCGGGCACCACGGGGCGCTGCCACAGCTGCGCCGCCGCGCCCACCAGCAGCGACGCCGGGACGTCGGGCAGGCGCGCCGCCGCCGCCGCCGCCGCCGCCGCGTGGCGCAGCGGCGTGTTGGGCATGCTGGGGTTGTGCGCGGGCACGCCGCTGGCGCTGCCGGTGCGCCGCCGCAGCACGTTGCGCAGCCGCGACGCGCTCCCAGGCGCCGCCACCGCCGCCGTGTTGCCACCGCCAGGGCTGGCCGCCACGGCGGCACCTTCCCCGCCCCCGCCGCCCGCGCTGTGGCTGTCGAGCGTCGAACCGGGCGGCGCGCCGCCGCGGCTGCTGCCGCCGCTGGCGGCGCCGGAGCGGCGCTTGCCGCCCGCCGAGGCGTCGCCGCTCGCCGCCGCGCCCCCGCCCTCGCTGCCGCGCCTCTCGCCTGTGCCGGCGAGCTGCTGCTGCTGCGGCGGCGGCGGCGGCGGCGTGGGTGGCGCGCTTGGCGTGCCAAACCCGTCCCTGAGCGTGGCGCCGGTGACGGAGCTCACGCGGCGGTGGTGCACGACGCCCGGCGGCGTGGGCGCGGCGGCGGCGGCAGCGGCGGCGCGGGCGGCGGCCGTGGCGTGCATCAGCAAATGCAGCGCGTAGGGCAGCGCCAGGAGGTACTGGTCCACAGAGGGGGGCAGCGTGCCCAGCAGGCCCTCCTCGCAGAGTGGGCCCAGCGCGGCGCGGGCGCCCTGCCACTGCGGCAGCGGCGCGCCGGCCATGGCCGCGTCGCCGTCGGGCGCGGCGCCGGAAACGGAGGCCGAGGGGGGCTTGCGGCCGCCGGGCCAGAACCGGCTCTGCGGGTGCTGGTGGTGCTGCTGCGGGTGGTGCCAGGGGACGGAGAGCGGGTGCAGCGGCGGCGGCTGGCGCGGGTGGGCGGGGTGCAGCAACGCCATGTGGGGCGTGGCGGCGGCGGCGTTGCTGCTCCCGCCGGCGCTGCCAGAGCCCGCGCTGCCGCCGCCGTAGGCCTCCAGGCAGTCGAGGATGTGCTGCAGCAGTGACTGGAGGGCGTTCTGCAGGGCGGCGGGGTGGCTGGGGCCCCACCGGGAGGGCGGGGCGCGCTCGCTGGGCGGGGGCGCCGCTGGCTGGGGTGAGCCGAGCAGGGTGGCC
>VFQP010004975.1_pt1 | contig 11899 bp, 13 predicted proteins | sample 3512351 | NCBI WGS metagenome assembly VFQP01 (sample SAMN10412372, study PRJNA504923) | tailings metagenome | isolation source: Relicate 1 Philex TSF1 revegetated site | place: Philippines: Tuba, Benguet | collected 2017-08-29
TTTGCCCTGTGGTAAACGGCTTCACCCTGTGCTGGCGCATCGCGCAGCGCTCTATGCGTCCTGTTGCTCTTGCTCTCCTCCTGGTTCCGCCCTCCTGGTTGAGGGTGCCGTACTCGATGTTGACCATGCGATCGCGCGGGAAGCAAGGAAGAAGCTAGGCAGCAGCAGCAGCAGCCGCATTGACATCTATCGCTCCACGTTTTGCGGCGGCTCTGCTTCTTCGAGGAGGCCTCTCGAGTGCCGCTCGAGTGCCGATTCGGGTCCTGGCCGCAGCGAGAGATGCAGCACGGCGACTAGCAGCACGATTGTCGCGATATGGTGGAGGCGGCTACCAAGGAGCCTGCGGCTGTGGCAAAGTGCTCCCTGTCCGCGAAGCTCGGCCCCCCGACTGGCGCGGACAAGGCCCCCCCGAGAGCAGCAGACGCGCGTGCCAGCCTCAAGGAGCGCAGCAATGCGCCCTCAGCAGCTGCAGCACCAGCTCCCACGTCCCAGCCGCACAGCTCGCTCCTGACGCTGCACCCCACGCGCGCGCCGCGCTACGCCGACGTCTCCCCAGGTGCGTGGAGCTCTCCATGGCCCGCGCACTCGCGACGCATTGCGCTGGAGCAGCAGCTCACGTTGCACCCTGGCCTACTCGTGGGTGCGCAGAGGCGTCTGGGCAAGATGTCAGCACGGGAAGGTCGCGGCGCAGCCGGTCGGGGCGGCCCCTGCCCCACGAGCTGGCCATGCAGCTGGAGGCGCGGCGGCAGCTGCTCGAAGCCAACCCCGAGCTCATGGAGCGGCGCAAGGCGCTGGCCATGGCCGCCTTCGTCAGGTCCGCACCAGACGTACACGACCCTCAACGTCCGCTGAGCGCGCCCAGGTGGCCCCACACTCAGCAACTGACGGCAGTGCAGGGGCAAGGGCAACGTGCCCGCTGCGGTGTGCCCAGGGGACGGCGCACCAGGCCTGCACAGCCCTGTCTGCTGCACTCGCCCAGGACACGCACCACCACGCAGCCCCAGGCACGAGGCACGGCCCCTGCGGCGCCTCTGCCCAGGCAGATGGGCGCCTCACTGGTCCGCCGTCGTTGCTCGTGCCCCCTGCGCAGGCACGACACATCAGAGATGATGGACAACCTCCACGCGCTCAAGCGCAGCGCCCACGCCGCGCACCACCATCATCACCACCACCAGCACCAGCAGGCAGCGGGCGTCAACAGCCACCCCCGGTCCACGCTGGGCCACGTGACCAACATCCCGCCCGACCTCCTGCAGCCCAGCAGCATGCACCACGGCAGCCGCGTGCAGATCCCAGGTGCGCAGACGACCTGGCCCTTCGTGCGCGTGTGTCCAGGGGAGTTGCACGACTTGCCTGCTCCTCACGTTCTGTGGGCTTGGCCGGCTGCTCGTCGGGGCGCTGCGTGCAGGGCAAGTGTACAGCGGCCTGACGCCAGGGCGCCAGGAGTTCCCCTTCACCAGCACCGCCGGCGTGTACAGCCACCTCGCCTCCACGCCGCCCGGCGGCGCCTCGCAGCAGCAGCAGCAGCCGCAGCCACAGCAGCACTACCACCAGCAGCCACACCACGTGCAGCAGGACGCGCAGGTCGCGCCGCCGCCTCTCAAGGGCGGGTCCCGCGCGGACTTCATCCTGAGCTACCGCCTGCAGTCGCCCGCCGAGGGCAAGCTGCGCGACCGCATCGACCAGCCCGCGTTCCTCCAGGACGTCCTCTCGCCCAAGCCCCTCAAGCCGTCGCCGCTGCAGCTCAGCGCGCCGTCCTCTCCCGCGCACCTCGCTCTCCGGGCCGGCAGCCCCACGGGGAGTCCTCGGGGGAGGCGCGAGGACTGGGAGGACGAGGGCGACGACGGCGCGCTCTCCTCGCCGTCGTCCCCCAAGCGCGTGCTGACGGCGGCCGAGGCCAGCGCGTTCATGGCCGCGCACCCGCACCTGCGCCCCGCCAACGCGAGCGACTCTGGCAGCGCCGGCAGCAACGGCAACGCCGGCGCAAAGTCGCTGCACGCGGCCTACCACCACGCGGTGCGCGCCGCGAGGTCGGCGCTCGACGCCAGCTCGGTGCCCGCCACGCCCATCGCGCTGCGGCCAGAGACGCGCGAGTTCACGCCCGCCGTTCCCGGCACCATGAACGGCATCGGGCACCCGCTGCTCAACGACCCCCTCCTCCTCCCGCCCATGGCCACCGAGCCCATGTTCGTGCTCAAGCACAGGCTCAGGCTCCCGCCGGCCGCCTGGCAGAGCGCAGGTGCGTTCGTGCCTCCGCAGATCTCCACGCCGAAACAGTGCCTCGCCTCGCTTGACCCTCTCAGCACCGCTGAGCAGCATTCACTTCACACGTGCCGCGCACGACGCTTCGCAGATGCGACGGGGTCCAAGCCCGTGCTCGTGCCGCTCGTCGTCGGCAACATCATGCTCCCCGCTGCGCTTCCCGGCCCCAGCCCCCTGCCCGCCGCCAAGCACGATGACGCAGCCACGTGAGCCCGCAGCCCACCCCACCGCACACGCCTGCCTGATGGAGCAACTGTCCCCGTCACTGCTCGCTCACTGGGCGGATGGCTCAGTGGGTGCGCTCCTGTGCACCCGCTTGACGCACGCAGCGCGGCCAAGGCCAAGGACAAGCAGCACGCCACCTCCTCGTCGCTCATCCCGCCGAGGGAGCGGAGCCCGCCCGCCGCCCCCGACCGCGCATCGGTGAGCCGCCCGCCGCCTGAGCCGTCCGCGCGTGACGCCCCCCTCCTTGCCCTTGCCCAGAGACGCTGCAGCGTTCCCATTCAGCACTGCACAGACCACGGCTAGCAAGGCAAGGAGACCCCTTCCTTTTGGGCAGCGAAGCAGAGGGCGGCCAGTGCGCCATGTGCCTACGCCATGTCTACCACATGCGCAGGCCAACAAGCCGCTGAGTGAGGACACGCTCAACCTGTGGCGCGGCAAGCGGCTCAACATCGCCGAGATGAAGATTGAGGCGCGGCTGCACCGGCTCCGCAACAATCCCGCCGCCAAGACGGAGCTGCAGGTGACCTGCTCCACACGTCCGCCCCCCCCCCCACACACACACACTCACCTCTCCACCACCTCGCACTCTCCCTCCGCCGCCTACCTGCGCTTCTGCTGGTGGCCTGCATGTCCCGTTCTCGCTGCCCCGAGGTGAAGCACAGTGGCGCCGACGCTCGTCGGCGCGGCGACCTGGTGCGCGTGCGTGCGTGCGTGTGCGTGACAGGACCGCGTGGCGGCCCTGCTGACGGCCAAGGCCGAGGAGCAGGCGGAGCAGCTGGCGCTGCAGCTCTTTGCCAGCGAGCGGAGAGAGCAAAAGGTCAGTGCGCGCCCGCCGGCGAGGCCCTCTTGTCGCCGCTCTCCGTCTCCTCGGAGGCAAGGTCAGCTGCGCCGGCCTGCGAGCTCCTGGCCGCCGCCGGGCACCAGAGGTGCTTGCCGCGAGGTGCTCTTGTGGCGCCGCCCCGCAGGCCATCACGTTCTTGGAGCGGCAGTCGAGGTACCAGGACGGCGCCGAGGGCGGGAGGAAGCCGCCCATCCTGGCCGGCGTGGCAGCGGTGAGCGTGCGCGCACGCCTGCGCAGATGCACCCATCGGCAGCGTGCTCTCTGGCGCGCCTGCGCCACTGGCGCTGACGGCTTGCATTGGCTGCGCTTGCGTCCCTCCTCGCCTGACGACGCAGCTGTTTGACCCACGGACCGCCGAGCCCATCAGCGACCACCACCCCCTCCCAGCTCACTCGACGGGCCACTGGGCCGGCTTTGTGGTGAGCACCTGGCCTTGAGGGAGGGGTCCCTCGACCCGGGCCCTCAAGCTGAAGAGCGGAAAAGTTGCCGTGGCGAGGCGGCACGTTGCGTGTGAGGAGCCTGGCGCTGCGGTTGTGCCGTGGGCTCGCAGGGCCTGAGCCGCATGCTGCACGCGCTGAGCACGTGCCTGGACGCGGCGCACTGGGCGCACGCCGAGCTCAAGACGCAGCACGCGGCGGCGGCGCGCATCCAGGCCGCGTGGAGGGTGAGCCTGCAGCGCCGGCTGCAGCGCGCGGCTCGCCTGCGCCGTCGACGAACTGCCACGATAGCCGGGACGGTGGCTTGTGGGCCGCAGCGCGTGGATGGGTGTGTGGAGCGCGGGCGCGCAAGGCACGTCCTCACACCGCCTGGTGGTGGTGGTGGTGGCGCGGCGTGCAGGGCCACACGGCGCGCAAGCTGGCCAAGTCCATCCGGGCGCGTCGGGACCACATGCAGCGCACCAACAAGAAGATGGCCCTGGGGCACACCGAGCAGGTGACCCGTGCCCCAACTCACGGGGTCCTTCTCAATGGTCGCGCGCTGTGAGGCCGCGGCTCCTGTGCGAGCGCGCGGGCGTTCTCACTGTTGCTGTGCTTGGGACGGCCATGGATGCGTCGCAGAGCGCGGCCCACGTGATCCTGGAGTTCCTGCAGGCGTTTGACTCGGTGAGCGCGCGGTCGTTTGCGCACGCGGTGCTGGGGCGTGCTGCGGGAGAGTGGCCTGTGGTGAGCTCTAAACGACTGACGGACGGTGGCACCTGTGCAGGCTGGTCGCCGTGGCGCGGCGGCGGCCGCCCTCAAGCAGGCCGTGGCGGGCGTGGGGCAAGAAAAGGCCAAGGCGGAGCTGGTGCGCTCGATGCGCATGGCCATGCTGGTGCGCCAGTGGACGGCGGTCGAGGCGGCGGCGATCGAGGTGGCGCGCAAGCGCACGCGCGGCAATGCCGTGCTGGGCATCACTGGCGCGCAGCCCACCAAGAAGCCGCAGAGCATGCTCGCGGGCACGCTCGCGGCGCGCAAGCGCGGCACCATGCCGACCATGTTCGACGACGGTGAGTCCCTGCGAGTCTCTCCGCGCGACGCTGATGCGTTGAGGTTGAAGCGAACCACTGTGCGTGGGGACCGGCGCCGCTCGTCGCGCTCGCGCAGATCGCGAGGCGAGGATAAAGGCGCAGGCGGAGGAGGCGCTGTCTCGCACGTTCATCAACGACCGCATCATCCCCGAGGACTGCAGCGTGGTGCCGGCGCCCGTCAAGGCTGCCGTCGTCAGCGCGTACCTCGAGCACAAGCAGGCGGCGCACGTCGCGCTGACGGGCCTCATCTGGCGGGTAAGGAGCGCCGCCATTCAGCAGCTGCTGAGCGCTTGCGCATTCTGCACGGGCTCGCGGCGCCTGAGCTGTTGTTCTGCTTCGCCGAGTCGCCTGCGCAGGCGCGCGCCCAGTGGAAGGCGGACAAGCGCCGCGACGACGCCAAGCGCGCGGCGGCCAACGTGGTGGCAGAGTCGGCCAGCGCCACGCCCGAGCCGCAGCCGCAGCTCGCGGCCCTTCTCGCCACAGCGTCCATCGAGCCGGAAGCGCTGCCCGAGGTGTCGGCGCCGTCGGCCGTCGACCTGCACAGAGAGAACTCGTGAGAGCTCGTGTTCAGTGATGCGTGTTTCGGTGCTCGCGGCCGCGTGCCCAGACGAGCCACCACACATGGCGCTCCTTGTCCTGGCCCCTCGATCGTGGTCGCAGGGTTGCTCCGTCCGGCGACGGCTCGCCGACGCGCGAGAAGAGCATCACCGGTAACAGTCAGTGGGAGACCGGGTCGCAGGCCTCCAAGGGCGCGCGCGGCGGCGCCGCCGCCAGCAACCCGAGGAGGCTGCAGGACCGGCACCTCAACACGGCGCTGCGGGAGAGCCCGACGTTCCAGCGCTTCCGCATCCTCGCCACGCCCATGGTCCGTGCAGCACTCGCTCGATTTCGCGGCTCGGCGCCTTGTCTCCGGCTCCCGCGCCCAGTCCACCACCTCAACCTTTAGCGCGTGCTGCCGCCCGCGCTGCAGGAGATGAAGGCGATGATGCAGCAGGGCGTGCAGGAGATGCCTTCCTTCAACGCCTACATGCTCAAGGGCAAGCTCGGCGAGTACGAGATCCAGGTGAGCGGCAGCCACAGCGTCAGGCTCGCCTGCTTGCCCACACACGCATGGCTGCAACGTGACGAAATGCCTGGACAGGGGAGCACGCACCTCACGCGGGACGCGCCGCGGACCGCTGCCCACCCGCCGCACGCAGCTCACCAACTCGCTGGTCAACAACTTCGCCAAGGCGGACGACAAGACCAAGAAGGACCTGGTCAAGGCCAGCAAGAACATGCAGGGCAAGAACAGCCCCATGTTGAGGCTCATGCAGGCGCAGCAGGGCGGCCGCACGAGCGACGCCGGCAGCAAGAGCGGGGGCGGCGCGACGGCGCCGGCGGCGGCATCAGCGCACCAGTCAAGCTCGGGCAACGACCAGGTCAACAGCTTCACCATTGCGCTGCTCCTGCACAGGTCTGTAGCGGCCTTGGAGCCACGCAACCCCCAAGTGTCCTGCGGTCTCCCGCTGACACGCATGCTCTCGCGTCGCGTGCTCGCGTGCCGGCAGGTGGAAGAGCGAGTGCATGCCCCGGGCGCGCGCATGCCTGCTCAAGCGCTACGGCCTGCTCAAGGTGCGCACGAGCTGTGGCTGCACACTGCGCTTTGACGTGGCAATTGGCACCCGCCCACCACGGCCAGCGCCTGACAGCAGCCTGCGTCACGGCGTCCGTCCCCCATGCACCCACACCTGTCCCCCCCGCAGGTGGACCTGGTCGACTGCCTGACGACAGGCAAGGTCTGGACGCCCGAGGAGATCGGCGTGCAGCTGCAGACCCTCGTCATCAGCTAACCACCCCTCGCTCGCTTCTTGCGCACACCGCTCTGCCCCACCACATTGCAACCTTGGTCTCAACAGTAGCAGCAGGACGGCCCGGCGGCGGCCAGAGCGACGCGAGAAAGAGAGAGGCACGCGGGTCACGACGTGCCCATGGCCAGCGCGGCGGCGGCGGCCAGGTAGGCGCAGTACCAGGCGCGCGCAAAGAGGTAGAAGCGGCTGGGGATGGTGAAGCGGTTGACCAGGCCCACGACAGCGATGATGGCGTTGTAGAGCACCAGCGCGCCGACGCCCAGCGCCGCGTCGTACGGCAGCGACACGGTCGCGCTGCGGGCGGCGCGGCAGCAGGACCACGGCAGTTGCAGCGGCAGTGGCTCACAGTTGGCGGGAGTGGACAAGGTGCTGCACGCGTGCGGATGAAGATGACAGGCACACGGTGGAGCTGCGGCCAGCGCAGCAGCGGCAGCAAGATTGGCACATGGCAGGAATGGAACAAGGTGCTGCGGGCGCCCGGATGGGACGGCGGATGCTCAGAGCGCTGCGCTGCGCAAAAAGGGCACGTGGTCACGGCAGCAGGCAGGCGCGAACTGGCAACGGGCGAGCGTGCGCTGGCTGCGTGGGCGTCTCATCCAACCCCCAAACGCAGCGACCGAGACGGGAGGCGGTTCCCCGCCCGCGCCCCCCCCTTCCTGCGCCCGCATGCACTGAGCGAGCGCAAGGGGGGCCGCCGGCGCGCCCCAGCGGCACCCACCTGGTGACGCCCTCCTTGGCAAAGTAGGCGCTGAACCCTAGCGCCATGGAGAGCAGCATGTTGAAGAGCGGCGCGGCGAAGCAGGCCGTCAGCGCCGTGCTGGACGCGCCTCGCTGCGCGCGCGCAGGGCGGGCGGGCGGGCACACGCGCACGCCGGGCGCACCACGACGTCGGCGGACAGACACGCCCGGGGTCTCGCGCGCTTGTCTCGCGCGGTCGTGCTGCGTGTTGGCACCTGATCTTGTTTGCTCCTGATCAAGACATTCACCCACGCGCCACGGCCCGGTCACCAAAACGTCGCTTCCCTCCCTCTGCCTCCCCACCACCACCCGTGCCCCAAACGAGCCCTCACCCGCGCCATGGCCTGGTTGCCGAAAAAGTCGCCCAGGCTGTTGCCCCAGGCCAGCAGCGTGAGCCCCACCAGCGACGGCGGCAGCCGCAGCAGCCCGCTCAGCAGGCTGATCACGCCCACCACCTGCGCAGTGTGGCAGTGGCAAGGCATGCACGCAACCTTGCACACATGCGCGTACATGCCCCTGGGCGCGCACCCCGACCCTGGAAAGCCGCGCGCTCCGGCGCCACTGCCGCTGGCGCCGCCGCAGAGCTCATTGGCGCGCGCACCTCGGAGGCCAGCGTGTCGATCCACAGCACGCCCATGAAGAAGCCGCACAGCGACACAAACGCCGGCCCAAAGGCAAAGCTGCGCAAGGCAAGCGCGCACACCCATGGGGGCATCCACATGAGCCGACCGAGTCAGGGCGAGAAGTGAGCCAGGATTCAGCCACCAAAGCGGCGCGCGCGGTATCCACCGACCCGCAAACAGCATCCTGATGCTCTCGTCCAAGGGAAGGCGCGCTCCTCCCTTGGCTTCTTCCCTTCCTCCCTTGCTTCTTCCCTTCCTCCCTTGCGTCTTCCCTTCCTCCCTTGCTTCTTTCCTTTCTCCCTGCGCGTCCACGGCGGGACGTCGGGCGCGCCGCGCCGAGCGCGCACACCTGGTGCCGCAGTTGAGCGAGGGCAGCTCCATCTCGTCGCGCGTCAAGAGGTGCACGGCGCTTGCCAGCGCCACGCCCGCCACCATGGCCGCCGCCACGCCGCCCACCGACAGCGCGCCAAAGTAGGCCGCCGCCATGAGCGGGCTGCGCACGCGCGCCGCGCACACGCCGCCACACCACGCCTCTCACTGGCGAGCAGCACAGCCACCCTGGTGGGCTGGCAGCACCGCGACTACAGTGGCGGACAAAACGTCTGGCCACCCTCATTTATGGCCAGCGTTTGTACCGTCTCCACATTCACACTGCACTGGTGAAGCTCTGCCTTGACTTCGTCCGCCCCTGCATTTATGCGACTGCGGAGCTGCGGAACATTATGCGCACCTGCACAGCATGCTGACGACGAGCCACTGCTGGCTGTAGGTCTCGGGGTCGGCGAGCGGCACGCCCAGGCGCAGGCACAGGTAGAGCGGCAGCAGCAGAGCGAAGCTGGTGACGCGGATGCGCCGCCGCCAGGCGGGAAGCTCGGCCCATTCGGCGCTGGTGCCAAAGGTGAGCTCCAGGCACAGCTGCGACGGGGCAGGGCGGGCGCGCGGGCAGAGGGTGAGGCGCGGGCACAGCGGTTGCGCGGTTGAGGGAGGGCGGGAGCGGCCTGAGGAGGGGCTCCCTGGTGCCCTTGTGCCACGCCCCACGCAGCAAGCTCGGGCGAACAGCGACGCCGCACCGGCTTGCTGCTGGGGGCATGCCCAAGGAGCAGCAGGGAGACGGCGGAAGGCAGAAGCTCCAGGCCCTCATTTGGGCCGCAACGGCTCTCTCGCACCTTGTCCCAGGCCTGGTGCCACCACTCGCGGCTCCACGTCCGCGGGGGCGGGGCTGGAGGGGCCGCCGCCGCCGGCCCTGACTCCCCGCCGTCTCCGAGGTGGTGCTGCAACCCTGCGTACCAGCGCCCGGTCCACACACAGCTGCCATCGGCGCCTGAACGCCGCGACAGCACACTGCCCAAGACAGCCTGGGCCGTCAGGCCAAATCACGCACGCAAGTGCAGGCAGCTCCACGCCGCACCTGTCCCCAGCAGGCTGCCAGTCAGAAAGCCGCTGGTCTGCCCCTCCAGCTCATCCGGCGGCAGCAGCACGCCGCCCTCCAAACTCCCCCGCCCTCCCGACCCTCCGCCGCCGCCGGCCCCCCCGCCTGGTAGCTGCAGCGACGCCCGCGGCCCCGCGCTCGCCGGCCCGCCGCCGCGCCCGCCCTCCACGCTCCCGTCCCGCAGCGACGCGTGGTGGGCCGCCGCCGCCGCCGGCGTGGCGGGGAGGCTCGCGCCGTGCAACGCCACGGCGGCGCGGGCGTCGGGCCCCCAGCTCTCACTGGGCCACGCCGACTGCGGCGCCGTGCGGGCGCCGGCCCGGCGCGCGGCGGCGGCGGCCATCGCGGTGGTGGTGGTGGTGGCGGCGCTGCTGCTGCTGGCGTGGGAGGTGCCGCCGGGCCTGCATGGCGGGGGCAGGGAGCGGTGGCCTCCCGACGCACTCCGTTGCGCGGCCACCGTGCCCGACAGTGCACTCTCAGGAAGCAGAGAGTGCAGGGGCAGGCCGCCGCTAGCAGAGCGCGCGGTCGCGAGCGAAGCGAGGGTGCGTGCGGCTCACCTGCGAGGTGGGCTCCCACGAAAGGTCCGCCCACACGGCCTGGCGGTACAGCCGCGCGCCCAGCACGGTGCTCGCCGCGTGCGACATGCCCGGCTGCGCCGCAGCCGCCGCCGACGGCAAGGGCCCCTCCAGCCCGCCGCCACCACCACCGCCGCCGCCCACGAGCGGCACGGGCTGCCCGGCCGCGGCGACAAAGGCGCTGCGGGGCGGCGCGCCGGGGGCCCCCGACGTCTTGCGCCCCGCCCCGCTGGAACGTTCGTCTGCAAATGGCGCAAGGAGGAGGACAGTGCAGCCGGCACGAAGGCGGAGAAAAAGTGGGTGCTGACGTCGAGAAGGGAAGATCTTAAAAGGCCAACAACAGGCGAACAAACTTGCCTGCGTCGAAGCCGTCGGCCTCGCCAAACTGCAGCGCGCCGCCGTCCCGCCCCGCGCCGCCGCCGCCGCCCAAGCCGTCCTCCACCGACGCCCACGGCAGCAGCGCCTCCGTCAGCCCCCCGCCGCCGCCCGCCGCCGCCACGCCGCTGCCCCGGCCGTCGCCCGTGTGGCGGCGGGTGCCCAGCGCCGTTGACGCCGCCGCGCCGCCGCCCGCCGCCTCCTCCAGGATTGGAGCGTAGAAGTGAGGGCCGGCGTGGTCGCCCGCGGGCGCGGCGCCGCCGTGCTTCTGCCTGTACTGCCTGCGGCCACGCGCGCAGCCACGTGCACACCGCGTCGCCCCTTGGTACCGCTGCCTCACCGGCACACGGAGATGAGCTTATGTCGCCGGGTGCACGACGTGCGCGTCACAAGGCCATGACGCATGGGGGCATGAGCGCCGATTGGAGGCGGAGAGCGTTCTCCTCGCAGGGTGGGCGCGCACCTCTGCAGCAGGATGGTGCGCAGGTCAGCCCACGCCATGCCGAGCCCAGAGCCGACGTCGGGGCGGCCGCGCGCGTGCCACTCGTCGCCGGCAAACACCCACGCCGCGTAAGCCACGTACGCAAGCGCCGCGCCAGCCACAAACCACCGCGTCACCTGCGGCAACGAGCGACGCGCCTCTTCTTCTCTCAAGTGGGTGCAACACGCACAGCCCTGGCAAGCAGAGGAGAGACCGCATGCAGGCGTTGCCATGCCGTGCGACACGCGCACGACCTCGCTGGCACCCGGAGAGACAGCCAAGGTCCCGCGAGGCGAGGAGGAGCTGCTGCTGCGCGGCGCTTTAAACGGCCCACCGTGCCGTTCGCGTGCAGCTGTTCATGGCCTCTCAGCCCCGCCGCCCTCCTCTCACCAAGTCGTGCATGCGGCTGTGCAAATGAGCTACCTCTGGTGCCCAGGCGCCCTCCTCTCACCAGCCATCTGTGTGCGGCAGTGCAAACGCTACTGCGCGCTGGCGCCCTCCTCTCACCGTGCCCGAATGCAGTGACAGCCCGACGCCCAGCACGCACACGGCGTACACGCCCACGTCCCGCAGCATGGCGCCCCTGCACTTGACGCCGCCGCTGATGCGGATCACCTGCCCAACCGCACGGGGCGCGAGGGCAGGAGGCACGCCGACAGACTGGGCACGCTGAAAGACACTCGCCCACCGCGTCGCGGCCCTCCCCCAACGCCCTGGCGGGTCCCCAGGAGCGTCCGTTGGCGGCAACAGGCTTTGAAAGCAAAGCATTTTGTCAGGGCCGCGCACCTCGGACGCCACCACGCACTGCACAAACATGGCGGCGCCGGTGAAGGCGCCCACGCTGAGCGCCACGCGGCCCGTGCGCAGCGCAGAAATGTTGGCCGACAGGTCCGGTGCGCCGTTGCCCACCGCCACAAACGTCACTGCACACACGGGCAAGGAAGGGCACCCAGTGAGCAAGGAAGGGGCAGCCGGCCTTGCCCACCGCCACAAGCG
>VFQP010004977.1_pt1 | contig 11898 bp, 11 predicted proteins | sample 3512351 | NCBI WGS metagenome assembly VFQP01 (sample SAMN10412372, study PRJNA504923) | tailings metagenome | isolation source: Relicate 1 Philex TSF1 revegetated site | place: Philippines: Tuba, Benguet | collected 2017-08-29
ACGGAGGAGTGGGGCAGGTGGCGCCCTGCTCGTCACCGCCTCAACCAGTCTGCACAACACAGCGGCCATCCGAGTACGTCTGCGCATGGCGGCCGCACCTGAGCTGGCTGCCACTTTGCGCGCTGGCGGCGCACCGCCGGCGCAAACGCAGCTGCAGCCCCGCCAGTGGCCTCTGCGCCTGCGGTGTGCACAGGCCCAGCACCGCCACCACGCAGTGTAAGTCAGCATCATCAGGGCGCTGCTGCCGCTCCCTGGCTCACTGCAGGGCACCTTTCGCGTTGTTGTGGTGCGCGAGGCTTGGCGCGCCGGGCGCCGTGACGCCCAGCACGAACTCCGCAGGCGCTGAGCCAATGCTCTGGTGGTGGCGCTGCTGTTGCAGCTGCGAGACGCCCAGGACGTGCGGCTGGCCCCACTTCGCTCGCTCGCGCCGAGCGGGGAGCTGCGGCTGAGCCCCGCCGGCGCTGCCACTCGCGCCGGCGTTCTCGTCTCGTTCCTCCATCGTCCACGCTGGGACTGCAAGCAGCGTTCGCGGAACTCTCGCGTATTGCAGGTTTGCAGAATGTGCTCAGCGTGCTGCGGCTTGAGCGAGAAGGACGCAGGACGCGCAGGTGTCCATCAGCCACCATCACTGGCCCACCACTTCTTGTCGTCCAGCTCCTCTCCCACGGCTGGCCCGTGCGCGCGCCTGGCCGCACGCCTGCGCTCTCTCGCCAGCGCCCAGCAGGTTGCCGCACACGGGCTGCAGCGGTGGGCCAAGCAGCAGCTGGCGTCTTGACGCCTGGGCAGCGCTGCCTCCTGTCCTTGGATGCCGGTGGTGCTGCTGAGGCGAGACGCCACGCCCAGTCGTGCAGCAGTCGAGGAGGTCGGCGTAGAACTGGCACCTGCACAAGAGGGTGGCCAGAGGCAGATGGTGCATATGGAGGCAATTTGGGGGTAGCTGTGGACACAGCCCCTGCTGCTGGGCGACAGCGCAGCAGCTGTTGTGCGCTCGCTCGCCTCACCTGCCCCCGCACTCGGGCACCCACGCGTTGCACTTCTCCAGGATCCACGTGCTGTTGCTGACGTCCTTGGGGTTGCAGGCCACGCAGCGGCCTGGCGCAGCGCCGTGACGCATCGCACGATCAAGAGTCGTGCACCGGTCAGACAACCTGGCAGCACGTGCACGAGCACGGTGCCTCACCGTGGAGCCAGCTCATGCAGTTGCCAAACGAGAAGGACCCCCCTGCGCAGGGCAGGCGTGTCAACAGCAAAGCGCCGCCATCATCGAGGGGGAGGGCATCCCCAGCGGAGCAGCGGCGCCTCGGCTTCCCCGACACTGGCGCTCTCACCTGTGGGCTGGATGGCGCCAGACACGTCCACGGCGATGCAATCCCAGTAAGAGTCTGGACAGTCTGTGGGCTTGGCGGCGTGCGCGCAGCGGCCTGGGCACACCGCCATGACGCTGAGCACAGCCGCAGCAGTGCCGAGCACCAGACGCTGTGCTGCTGCCCCGGTGGGCCCCACGCGGCACCGGTGGCGCGGCATCAACAAGTTTGCAAGACGGTGCGGCCCTGCGCTCCTTTCTCCGCACGGCGATCAGGCCACGCTGCTGCTGCCACGCTGCTGCTGCTGCTGCTCCTGCTGGTCCTGGGCCGGTGTTCACTGCCAGCGGTCGCCCTTGCTCCTGCTGAGGAGCTGCTGCTGCTGCTCCCTGCTCTTGCTGCTCCAGGTCTGCATGGCTGGTGGCTTGGCGCCCAGACGCTCAGCACGCTCGCAAGAGGAGCGTCTCCGCGCCTGGCGTGCAGCTCCGGACCTTCTCTTCGATCAGCGCGCGCACTGCACTGCGCGCCCTACGCACGCAGCAGCGCGCACACATCTGCCCGTGCGGCAGCGCCATCATGCGTGGGGCGATGAGCAGCAGCCTGCGCGCCAGTGGCAGCGCCGGCGCGGCCACGAGCACGGCGGCATCGTGCAAGCGGCCAGCAGCGGCCGTGGCGGCGCCTCGCGCCGCCTCTTCTTCCCGGGCGCCTGCTCGCCTGGACGCAGCGCTGGCATCGCTTGGCCAAGCCGAGGGCGAGCAGGTGCGCAGGGCGCAGGGCATCAGCACCTGACGGCAGCGCCAGGACCTGCACTGCGTATGGCCGACGTCGCGCGTGTTACGCGCTGCAGCGCTTCCACTGGGCGGCCCTTTGCGTGCGGCGTCCAGTGTGTTGGAGGCTCGAGCGGCGATGGCCACATCACAGGGCCCCTGGCCAGCCACAGCGCGCGAGCATGCGGTCGCCATCGCGCATATCCAAGCGCCAACGCGCCTGCCGCCACCGCGCTGGTGGTGCTCGCCGCGATGGGATGAGGCAGGCGCTCATCAGCGAGCCAAGGCGCAGCGGCGCGCAGCAGGGGGCGATGCGCGTGCGCGCAAGACGAGTGGCTGTGCTGCCGCTGGTGCTGGTGGCTTCGCAGGAGGCGGTGGGGCAGCGCAGCCCCGAGGCGATCGCGTCCTTGCTGGCACTGGCGGGGGCACCTCCTGAGCCCCAAGATGAGCTCGAGCTCGCGGCCACCAGCGTGTCGCAGCCGGAGCAGGCGGACACGGCCCGGCACGGCGGCGGCAAGGTGGTGCGCCAGGCCAGCAGCCTGGGCGCGCCGCGCACCGGCGGCCTGCACCCGGCGCCCACGCGCTCGGCGCCCGCGCTGCTCCCGCCCCGCGCCACCTGGGCGTCCCCCGCTGGCCTGGGCAACGTCACGCACCCTCAGCAGGCCCAGCAGGTGGCCTTTGCTGCACCCGGTGTGGCGGCGGTGCGCTCGTCCACGCCGGTGGTGAGCAAGTCGCCCGGCCTGAGCCGTGGCGGCGGCGTGGACGACGAGGAGCTCCGGTCCCTGGAGGAGCTGGCGCAGTTTGAGCGGCCCGTGCTGGACCTGCTGCAGAACTACTCGGGCCTCAGCCTGGAGCGGCTGGACGGCATGCTCTACATGTCCGCCAAGGAGCCCAGGTCCGCGTGCTCTCAGGGCGGCGCCCAGGGGCACCCAGGGGCAGGATGTCTTGGGTCGTGTCGCACGGCGGGCTGGGCGCGCCGCCGCCGCGAGGCCCGACGACCAGGTGCATAGGGGTGTGTGGACGTGAGCGCTGAGCGTGCCACCACTGCGCGTGTGGCGTGGCGTGCAGGTACAACCAGGGGGTGGCGCGCCTGCAGCTGCTGCTCGAGGCCATGGAGGCGCAGGGCACGGTGCAGAACGACAACGGCGTCTACCGCTACGTCCGGCGCACGCCCGAGCCCCTGAGGCGCGCTGGCCGCTCGCCCCTGCCGTCCTCGTCCAACGGCAACGGCCGCCTGCCCTCGCCGTCCGTCAGCCGCGCCAGCACCCCCAGCAGCAGGTGAGGAGCAGCCACAGTCAGGAGCACACCCCCGGCGTGCACGCATTCAAGGCCCCAAGGGTGAGGTGCCAGCGAGCTCGCTGACGGCGCACACGACCGTGCTCGCCTCCGCTCCCCTGCAGGGGCTCGGGCGCCCCCCGGCCCGTCTTCACGTCGGTGGACGAGCGCCTGGACCTGGGCGCGTTTGAGGGGCGCGTGCTCGAGGTGCTGAGCAAGTACCAGGTGGGCCTGCCCCTGGAGCGCCTCAACAACATGATGCGCATGACGCCCGGCAACCCCAGGTGAGAATGCTGCCGGCGAGCGGGTCTGCGTTCGTGTGTCGGGTGTGGCACTGCCTCCTGCCACACAGGATGCATCTCTGAGCGCTGCCTGCCCACCCACCCTGTCTGATGTCGCAGGTACGAGGCCACCCCTGAGCAGCTGCAGCCGCTGCTGGCGCGCATGGTGCAGCAGGGCAAGCTGTCGGTGGACCAGGCAGGCAGCTACAGGTGAGGAGCAAACAGGTGTGGGGTGCAACTGCACAGGCCAAGCGTGCCTGGCCTGCTGCATCACAGATTGCACACACACACACACACACACACGCACACGCAGGTCGGCGGGCTCCTCCTCCTTCCCCGCCGCGCCGCCCAGCAGCAGCGCGCCCCGCGTGTCGCCGCCCCCCGTCCGCAAGTCGACGCCGTCTGCCAGCAGCAGCAGCGTGCCCATGGCGGACATCGGCGCCTACGAGCCCGCCGTGCTCTCGCTGCTGCAAAACTACGCGGGCCTGTCGGTGGACCGCCTCGACACGCTGCTCACCACCTCGGCCAAGGAGGCCGGGTGAGCAGGGGGGCACGCGGTGTGCAGGCGTGCTGGCGCGTGTGAGGGCTGCGGTGCGGTCGCTGCAGCCCAGCAGGCTGGCAGAGCACGCCCAGCAGAGCGCGCCCAGCCCTCACGCACTGCATGACTGGACCTCACCCCGGCCCTCCGCCTGCCTGCGTGTGTGTGCGTGGCGTGCAGGTACCGCAGCTCGCCCGGCCCCCTCTCCCAGCTGCTGTCCCGCCTGGTGCAGGAGGGCAAGGTGGAGGAGGAGCCGCGCGGCACCTTTAGGTTCCGCCCCACGCGCGCCGGCAGCCCCTCGGCGGCGCGCGCAGGCAGCCGCTCGCCGCAGCCCGCCGCGCGCGCCCTGCCCCCCACGCCCTCGGGCAGCCGCGGCCGCCGGCCCTCCTCCACACCCGCCTCCTCCTCGTCCTCGTCCGGCGGCGGCGCCGTGCGCATGGCGGACATTAGCGCGTACGAGGGCGTGGTGCTGGAGCTGCTGCAAAACTACGCCGGGCTTTCCTTGGAGCGCCTGGACACGCTGCTGGCGTCGTCGGGCGCGCGCGCCCCCGGCTACGTGAGCAACCCGGCGGCGCTGTCGGGCCTGCTCACGGCGCTGCAGTCCCAGGGGCGCGTGACCAAGGAGCAGGGCGTCTACAGGTACCGCACCTCTGGACGCTCGCCCCAGGCGCAGCGCGCGCGCTCGCCCAGCCCGCTGCGGGGCGGCCCGGCCCCCACCGCCACGGCGCGCGCCGCCACGCCGCCCTCGGTGCCCAGCTCGCTTCCCCTGCGCGGCGCCAGCCCCACGCCCTCGCGCTCGGTGGGCCCAGCGCCGCTGCCCGAGGACGACTGGGGCGCGTACGAGAGCACGCTCATGACGCTCATGGGCAACTACGGCGCGCTGCCGCTCGAGCGCCTGCACGAGATGCTGCAAATGTCCATGGTGTGGCCGCGCTACGACCGCACGCCCGCCCAGCTGGCCTCGTACCTGGGCGCGCTGGCGGCGGCGGGCAAGGTGGTCGCGGACAACGGGCTCTACCGCAAGGCGGGCACGCCCCCGCCGGCGCGCCCAGGCGCCGGGCCCACGTACGCCAGCACGCCCGCCAACCTGGCGGCGGCCGAGGGCCACGTGCTCTCCACGCTGGCCGCCTACCCGGGCCTCACGCTCGAGAGGCTGCGCAACATGCTCAGGCTCTCCAAGGACGGGCCAGCGTGAGCGCAGGGGCTGTGGCGAGCGGCTGGGGTCGAGCTGGGGTCGGGGTGGGGGGGGAGAAAGCGCTGCGTGGCACTCGCGCTTAACAGTGGCCGCCGCTCACGTGCCTTGGCAACCCCCGCAGTCAGGACCTGGAGGAGGACACGCTGGCCACGCTGCTGAGCAGCCTCATCGCTCAGGGCAAGGTGCTGACGGAGAACGGGCTGTACAAGGCGGCGCCCGGCATCTCGTCGCGCCCGCCCGCGCCCGCCGCCAAGAGCAGCAGCAGCAGCGGCAGCCTGGGCACCAGCGGCGGCGCCAGCAGGAGCAGCACGGCGGTGCGCGCCGCGGGCCCCCTGTCTGCCGAGCAGGCGCAGCTGGTCGAGTCGCTGGGCTTCCCCACGCAGGAGGGCCTGGTGGGCTTCACGCCCTTTGTCGAGGTGAGAGGAGCACCGCCCTGGCGTCGTTGGGTGGGGGAGGGCGGCCGCGGCAGGGCAGCACGCTCGTGCCAGCCAGCGCGCCACGCGCGCCGCGAGCGTGGGTGCGCCCGGTGGTGCTCGTTGCGCAGGTGTGGAACGGCCGGTGGGCCATGGTGGGCATCCTGGCCTCCATCATTGTGGAGGTCCGCACGGGCAGCGGCACGCTGGAGCAGATTGGCATCCAGGGCCTGCCCTCCATGGGTGAGTCGACTTGATTTGGGGGGTGGGCGGGGCGCAGCGGGGACTCAGGTGGTGGGCACGAGGCGCGCGCCTCTTGCGGCCTGCGCCCCCCTGACGCGGCGGCCTGCCGCGACGGTTCCTGCCCCTCTGTGCCCGCAGAGCTGTTTTCCACGCTGGGCGCCGGCGCGGGCGCGGCGGTGCTGGTTGGCACGGCCATCACGCTGCTGCGCTTCCTGACGGACCGCATGGACGCGCGCGAGAAGCAGCGCTACGCGCGGCTGCTGGGCGGCAAGGCGCAGGAGCCCGACCAGCCCGACCAGTTCTTCACCGACGAGCTGCGCTACGCGCGCACGGCAGAGGTGACCAACGGCCGCGCCGCCATGGTGGGCTTTTTGGCCGCCATCGTCATGGAGGCGCTCACGGGACGCGGCATCGTCGGGCAGGTGAGCAGCGTGGCGGTGGTGGGCAAGAAAGAGGGGCCTCGGCGCTTGCCTGCCCAGCCGACCGTGCAACCGACCGTGCAACCGACCGCGCGTGCTCCGCGCAGGCCATCCTCTACATGAAGCTGCTGGGCGTGCTGGGCGAGGACTCGGGCTTTTGAGCAGCAGACAAGTGGGCGCGCCAGGCGATTGACAGTGGCCGCCTCCTCTCTCGTGTTTTTGGTTCTGGGGGGGCTTGCAGTCGTCCACCAACCTAGGCAACGCGTTGCCAGCCAAGGGGGACCACATAGATTTGTATGCGCGGAGCGGTCGGTGGCGGCACAGGCAGGGGCTTGGACGCGGGCTTCAGGTGCACACACAGAGTTTGGGGGCCCACCAGAGCCAGCGCAAGTGGGTGGACGGGCAGAGCACTGCAGCAGCTGCGCCCCCGAGGTTAGAGTTTTCCGTGTTGTGGATGATGATGTGTCGCGAGTGAGAGCGCACGCGCTGCCGGCGAGGTTGTGAACCCACTCACCAGCGGCAGCCACGGCCGCTGGGTGATGGCATCACCATCACCCACGCGTGGATATGGGGCGCGCAAGGAGAGAGCCTCTTTTCCCTCTCTGCGGGTTGACCTATGCGATTTTGCGAGTTGCCTTGCCGTGTGTGCGTCGCCGTGCTGCGCCCTGTGCGCGCGAGGGGTTGCGCCTGCGGGCCGAAGAGGTGTGAGAGATGCCGCGCAGAAGCGGTGTGGGTTGTGCAAGGGGCAGGTGAACGCCAAACGCTTGCAACGAGGACCGGCTGAAAGCAGGGGTCACAGAGCTGAGAAAAAAAGGCGCGGCGGCCCGCGTCAGCACAGGTCCACGTCCTCCTCCTGCTCGCCAGCGCCGTCGTCCCCGGCCGCCGCCGCGCCGGCCGACATTGCGGCGTACTCGGCCTCGATGGGGTCCACCACGGCGCCTGGGTCCAGCCCGGCCGCCAGCATGGCCTCGGTCAGCGCGCCCACCTGCGTCACGCGGAACATGCGCAAAGAGGCGTGGCAGCACGGTGCCCGAGAGCGCCTCGCACACGGCAAGGGAAAAGCTGCCAAGAAAAAGGTGGTCGGTCAACCCACCTTGGTGCTCTCCTGCCCCAGGCACAGCAGCAGCTCGTCCAGCTCGGCTTGCGTCGCCTCGCACCGCTCGCGCTGCTCGGCCACCTGCGCCGGTTGCCAAAAGCAAGGGGACAGCAGCTGCTCTGGGTGCTGCGCCCGGCCCTGGTCGCGCGCGCGCACGCTCAAGAGAGAGAACCCGCGGCACGTGCCGAGCAGCCTCAGCCAGGCTCACCTGGGCCGTGAGGTCAGCCACCTCCTGCTCGTACTGGCGCCTGAGCTCCTCGGTGGCGGCGCCCACGCGCGCCTCAAACCCGCGCTCCAGCTCCTCCACGCGCGCCTGGTAGGCCGCCTCCAGCTCGGCCGCGCGCCGCTCGTACGCGGCCTGCAGCTCGCCCTCTAGCTGGGCCAGCTGCGCCTGCACGCGCTGCTGCACAATCTGCTCCTCGTCCTGCTGCTGCGGCGGGTGCGAGGGCGGAGAGGGCTCCGAGGTGGGGGAGGGGTCGGAGAGCGGCGGGGCAGAGGCCCAGGGCAGGCTGCTGTCGCGCGCCGGCGTGTGCAGCAGCGACGCGCCGCCGTCCGCCGCGACGGGTGCCGCGTGGTGGTTGCCGTGGCCGCTGGCGGCGCGCGCCTTGCCCGTGGGCGTGGTGGGCGGGAGGGCCTGGTCGTGGGCGGCCAGGGCTGCGTGGGCGGCCGCCACCAGGTGCGGCTCCTGGGCCAGGCGCTGCATCAGGGACAGCGCGCGGGCCAGCGTGGGCGCCGGGGCGGGCTGGCCCTCCCTCAGGCTGCGCACCACGCCGTGCACGCACGACACGGCCTCGGCCAGCTCCTGGGCGCCCCACCGCTCCTCCTCCTCCTGCAGCAGCTGCTGCTGCTCGGCGGGTGCGGCGGGCAGCGGCGGCTCCAGCCGCACGGCGACGCTGGTCGTGGTGACCACGGCCGCCGCCGCGGCGCCTGGCGCGTGCGCGCCGTCCTCCACCAGCTGTTGCAGCGCCAGCGCCTCGGCCGCCTCCTGCTCGCGGGCAAGGAGCTCAGACAGCCCCTGCTGCAGCGCCTCAGAGGCCAGGGCGTCCGCCACGGCGTCGCTCGGCCCCGCCTGCGCCTCCCCTGCCGCCGCCGCGTGCTCGGCGGGGCCCTCGCCGTCAGGCACCACCAAGGCCGCCACGCCGGCCGTCGTCACCACGGCAGCGAGCACGTCGCCCGCGCCCGCAGGCGGCTCCTCCTCGCTCGCGCCAGGCGGAAGCGGCGACAGCGAGTGCGCTGGCTCCTGCTGCTGCTGCGGCTGCTCCTCCAACTCCTCGGGCGCGCCCGCCTCCAAGCTGACCTCCCAGCCGCCCGCACCGCTGCTCAGGCCAACCGCCTGCGCCTCCTCCTCTTCCAAGCCCGCCACCGCGGCGGGCGGGGGCGGCGCCTGCTCCTCCTCCCGCTCCTGCAGGGTGCCGTGCGCCGCCGGTGCTGCTGCGGCGTCCGCCTCCGTGGCGTCGCCCTCCTCCCCCGCAGGGCCCTCCTCGGAAGCCGATGGCGGAGCAGGCTCCTCGTCTTGCCCAGCCGCGATGGCCAGGCCCTGCTGCTGCTGCTGCTGCTCCTCCTCCCCAGCCGCGGCGGGCAGCTCCACGCCCACGGCCACGCCCTGCTCCTGCTGCTCCTCCTCCCCGGCAGCGGCGGCCGCAGAGGCCTGCGCTGCCGCCGCTGCCGCCGCCGCCTGCAGCGCCTGCTGGTGCTGCATGGCCACGCAGTACTGCTCGTACCACTGCACATACTCGTCCGAGGTGCCGTACGACTCCTCCTGCGCCAGGCGCTCCTGCACCAGGTAGTACTGCTCACACAGCGCCTGGTACCACTGCTGCCACGCCTCGCTCGAGTAGTACGCCACCTGCTCTGCGGTGTAGCCGTACGACGCCATGGCCGACAAAAAGGCGTCGCCGCCCTCGCCCTCGCCGCCAGCAGGCGCCTGCTGCGGCTGCTCCGCCTCGCCGCCAGCAGCCGCCACTCCTGCGCCGCCCTCGGCGTCCACCACCGCCGGCGCGCCGGGGCCGCCCCCCTCCGCGTCCTCCTCCGCTTGCGTGTGCGGGTGGACCGCAGCCGCGTCCTCTGCCGCGCCGTCGACGCCGCGCGGCTGCCGCTCAGAGGACGTGTGCGCCGCGCCGCTCAGCAGCGGGCCCTCCTCAGGCGCGCGGGCCTCCTCCTCCTCCTCCGCTGGCGGCTGCTGCGCCGCGCCCTCGGCGTGCGGCAGGCCCTCCAGGCCCCCGAGGGCCCACCCCTCGGGGTCAGGGTCCGAAGGCAGGGCGGGCGGCAGCAGCTGCTCCGCGCCCGGGGCCGCCGCCTCCGCTGCCACCTCCCCGCCGTTCTCTGCAGGGGCAGCGGCGCCGTCCCTGCTGACGTCTGCCGGCTGCTGCGGGTGCGCCTCGTGCGCTGGCTGCTGCGCGGGGTGGTGGGGGTGCGCCGCCGTCGGCCAGGCGCCGCCGGCGTCCTCCTGAGGGCCAGGCACATGCTGCTGCTGCTGCTGGCGCAGGGGCGAGGGCGGCGCGGCGGCGGCGGCGCCGGCCTCCTGCAGCTCGCCCGCCGTGGCGCCGGCAGCCCCCGGGTCTGCGCCCGGCGTGACAGAGGCCAGCAGCAGCTGGTGCGAGTAGGCCAGGCCCGGGTTGTGCTTCTGCCAGTTGCTGCAGATGCTGATGAACTGGTCCGAGTGCTTGAGCGGGTCGGGCAGCTCCCAGGGCAGGGGCCCGTCCAGCTTGTGCGCCGCGCCCGGGTGCATCAGCCGCTCAAACTCCTCGGCCGCGTCGCCTGCGGTGGTGGTGGAGGCGCCGTAGGCCACGGTGCGCGAGGCCACCGCCACGGCGCTGCTGGCCAGCGACGCGGCCACGGCGCCCAGCAGCTTGCCAGTGGCGCCCTGCGCAGCACGCAGCGGGAGCAGGGGCGACGGGTGGGGGGCTGTGTTTCATGCGGGGGATGCTGGAGCGACCTCAGACAGCGACCTCCGCACCCCTGAACCACAACAAGCACCTTGGTGGTGGTGGGGCCGCGCGCGTCAGGCCGCTGCTCCTGGTGCTGCTGCTGCGGGGCGTGCGCCGCGTCGCCCCAGCCGTTGGCGCCCGCCGCCGGGTGCTCGTGGTGCGGGTGCAGCGGGTAGCCAATGGTGGGCGGGGCGCCCTGCTGCGGGTTGCTCTGCAGCAGCACGCCGCCGTCCGGCGCGGGTGCCTGCTGGCCGTTGGGTGCTGCGTGGTGGTGGGGCGGCTGGCCGGCGGCGGCGCCCGCCTCCTGAGCGGGTAGCCACTGCTGCTGCTGCTGCGCCTTGGCGTGCTCGTGCTGCTGCTGCTGCTGCGCGCCGGGCGACGCCAGGGGCGGCAGGTGCGCGCTGCCGTGCAGGCCGGCCAGCGCGGGGGGCGGCTGCGCGGCCAGGAGCTCCTCGCCAGGCGCCTCCTGCTGCTGCGCCACGGGCAGCTGACCGTCCTCCTCCGCCGGCACGCCGCTGGCGATGGGCGACAGGGCCGAGACGCCGGGCGAAGCAGCGGCGGCGCCGTGCGGCGAGGTCGCCGACTGGGTGGCGCCGCCCGCCGCGGCACCGCCGTAGCCGTACGCGCTCAAGGGCGCCGCCGCCGGGGCCGCAGTTGCTGCACCGCCAGCTGCGGGGGCGCCGGGGATGAAAAAGGTCTTTGGCGGCGCGCCTGCGCCGCCCGCGCCCGGCGCTGCGGGCCGGGGGAAGCCGGGCATGAGCGCTGAGGCGCGCGAGGCGCTGTCTGACCCGCTCTGCGACACCTGCAGCCCGTCCTGCAGCGCGTACTTGCTCCTGCGCGCAGTGGATCGTGTGCACCAGCATCGCTGAGATCTCTGAGTGCACGGCGATGCACTCAGTGGGCCCGAACGTGACCACGAGCGTCCCCCCGCCCGCCTGTGCACTCACGCGGGCCTGCTCATGTTGCTGGCCGGCGTGGTGGTGCCCTTGGTCGCGGCGTTGCTGCTGGGCGCCGTGGGCGCGTTGTTGCCTGCGCTGCCGGGCTCCCCCGCGCTGTTGGGCAGGCTGCTGGCGCTGGACACCTTTGGGGGCGGAGGGGGCGCGAGCTGCGCGGCCGCCAGGTGCTCCTTCCCGCGCTCGACCCAGCACTTGAGCTGCGGCACCGGTCGTCGTGGCAGCACCAGTCGAGCGTGTGAGGCGCGCAGACTGTGGTGGGGATCTTCTTCTGCTCGCGCGAGGTTGACCTGCCTCTTCTTGTGCTCACCTCGGGATGGAAGTACATGGTGCTCTCGTTGCCGAGCTTGGCCACCACCACCTTTTTGCGCGAGCCGAACTGCGTGCGCGCGTCGCACACACACAGTCGAGAGGAGACACCTCTGCCTCGCCAGGGAGCGATGCCGCATCAAGGCGGCATCCCAGCTGACGCCTGCGAGACTCACCAGCG
>VFQP010004979.1_pt1 | contig 11897 bp, 12 predicted proteins | sample 3512351 | NCBI WGS metagenome assembly VFQP01 (sample SAMN10412372, study PRJNA504923) | tailings metagenome | isolation source: Relicate 1 Philex TSF1 revegetated site | place: Philippines: Tuba, Benguet | collected 2017-08-29
GAAGATGTCCTCGAGGTCGGCCTCGCGCATGGTGAGGTCGAGGATCGAATAACCAGCGCCGTGGACCGCGCCCAGCACCTCGTCGACCCTGTGCAGGCTGGCGGAATACCGCACCGACAGCGCGTTGTCGGGCAGCGCCTTGGCCTGGAATCCGTTCAGGGCCTCCGGCATGACCCCAACCGGCTTGTCGAGGCGCAGCACCAGCTCGCGCTCGTCGATCCGCTGCAGCAGCGTCTGCGTCGGCTCGTTGGCGATCACCTGGCCCTGGTCGATGATGGCTATGCGGTCGCACAGCCGCTCGGCCTCTTCCAGGTAATGGGTGGTCAGCATGATGGTGACGCCGCCATTCTTCAGCGCCTCGATATGCTCCCACAGCTGCTGGCGCAGCTCGATGTCGACGCCGGCGGTGGGTTCGTCGAGCACCAGGATCGGCGGGCTGTGCACCATGGCCTTGGCCACCAGCAGCCGCCGTTTCATGCCGCCCGACAGGGCGCGGGCATAGGAATGCGCTTTTTCGGTCAGTCTCATGGCGGCGAGGATCTGCATGGTCCGGCGCTCGTCGCGCGGCACGCCGTAGAGGCCGGCTTGCAATTCCAGCGCCTCGTAGGGCGTGAAGAACGCGTCGAAACTGATCTCCTGCGGCACCACGCCGATGCTGGCGCGTGCGTTGCGCGGATGCCGGTCGATGTCGTTGCCCCAGATGCGCACCTCGCCCTCGCTCTTGTTGACGAGGCCGGCGAGGATGTTGATCAGGGTGGACTTGCCGGCGCCGTTGGGGCCGAGCAGGCCGAAAAACGAGCCGCGCGGGATGTCGAGGTCGATGCCCTTCAGCGCCTCATGGGGACGGAAGCCCTTGCCGCCGCGATAGCGCTTGCGCAGGCCCCTGATCTCGATGGCGTTATCGGGGGCGTTCATGGGAGGCCGGTCTTCCTGCATGCCTGTTCTGAGCCGCGCACCGTCGCCTGACTATTCGACCGGGATCCGGTACCTGAATCTGGCAGTTGAAGTGCGAGCGGCAATCCGTATCATCCGCGTCACCAAACCTCAACGACCCTGGCGTCACAAAAAGCGAACAATTCCCGTGCCGAATTCAACCGCCTCCGCGCCGCAGCCTCCCGAAATCATCCATACCCACGCGATCGAAGTCGCGTGCGACGGCGGCGAGGGCGCTCTCGGCCACCCGCGCGTCTACCTCCACATGGACGAGACCGGCCGGGTCGAATGTCCGTATTGCGACCGCCTGTTCATCCTCGACGGCGACGGCGCGCACTGAGGCCATCCGGCCTTCTTCCACCCGTCTCGATTGTCACCCCGGAAGTGTTCCCGGGTCCGTCTCTCCGCGCGAAGACAGCCTGTGAATGGCAGCCGAGTTGAAGCTTGTCCCATCGCGATGTTCGTGGGGCGGCGACTGGACAGCTTTACTGGGCCGCCACCGGCGCATCGCCCCTCCTCGGTAGCTTCCCGATCGCCTCACCGGCCCTGATCGCCGCCAGGCGGATGTCGTAGGCCGACTGCAGGTTCATCCAGAACTGCGGCGTTGTGCCGAACCAGTGGCTGAGTCGCAGCGCCGTATCGCCGGTGATCGATCGGCGGCCCCGGATGATCTCGGAGATGCGGTTGGCCGGCACGTCGATCTGCCGCGCCAACTCGGTCGGGGTGACGCCGATATCTTTCAACTCGTCGGCCAGATACTGGCCCGGATGAACGGGAACCTTGGACACAGTGTTTCTCGTAGCAATCTAACATACTGATCATGTTCGTATGTATGTTATACGTCAAGCGTATATCTTCCGGATTGCTCCAGAGATTGCGAGGCTGCGAAACGCCGCCGGCGATGTAAGCCGCACGAAGCGCTGGCCTGAACCTGCCCGCCTCGGCATGATGCGCGCCATGAGCGAGCGCGAGCACATCTTCCTGATCGACGGGTCCGGCTACATCTTCCGGGCCTACCATGCCCTGCCGCCCCTTTCGCGGCCGTCCGACGGCACGCCGGTGGGCGCGGTCTATGGCTTCTGCAACATGCTGTACAAGCTGCTCGAGGACAGCGGGTCCGAGGCGCCGACCCATCTGGCGGTGATCTTCGATGCGGGCAAGGTCACCTTCCGCAACGAGCTTTACCCCGCCTACAAGGCCAACCGGCCGGAGCCGCCCGAGGACCTGATCCCGCAATTCGCGCTGATCCGCGACGCCGTGCGCGCCTTCGACGTCCCCTGCATCGAGCTCGACAATTACGAGGCCGACGACATCATCGCCACCTATGCGCGCCAGGCGCGCGAGCGCGGCGCCTCGGTCATCATCGTCTCGTCGGACAAGGACCTGATGCAGCTGGTCGACGACAAGGTCATGCTGCTCGACACCATGAAGAACAAGAAGCTCGGCATCCCGGAGGTGTTCGAGAAGTTCGGCGTGGCGCCCGAAAAGGTGGTCGACGTCCAGTCCCTGGCGGGCGATTCGGTCGACAACGTACCCGGCGTGCCGGGGATCGGCATCAAGACCGCCGCTCAGCTGATCAACGAATATGGCGACCTCGACACCCTGCTGGCGCGCGCCGGGGAGATCAAGCAGCCGAAGCGGCGCGAGTCCCTGATCGAGTTCGCCGAGCAGGCGCGGATCAGCCGCGACCTGGTGCGGCTCAACGACCGCACGCCGATTCCGGAGAGCATCGACGACATCGCCGTGCGGCCCATCGACTATGCCCGGGCCGTGCAGTTCGTCGAACACAACGGCTTCAAGAGCCTGGCGGTGAAGCTGGCGGCGCGCGGCGCCAGCAGCGGCACGCCGGTCAAGGCCGCCGAGCCTGCAGCGCCGCAGAAGATCGAGACAACCGGCTACGACACCATCCTGAGCCTGGGTGCGCTCGACATGTGGATCGACGCGGCGGCCGCGCAGGGTTTCGTCGCGGTCGACACCGAGACCACATCGGTGCAGCCCATGCTGGCCAATCTGGTCGGCGTGTCGCTGGCGATCGAGCCGGGCAAGGCGTGCTACATCCCGATCGCCCACACCGGATCGGGCGGGGCGGGCACCCTCGACCTCGACGGCGACCGGCCGCAGCAGCTGGCGAAGCGCGACGTACTGGCCCGGCTGAAACCGCTGCTCGAGGATCCAGGCGTGCTGAAGATCGGCCAGAACATCAAGTACGACGCGGTGATGTTCGCCAAGGAAGGCATCACCATCTCGCCGGTCGACGACACCATGCTGATCTCCTATGTGCTCGAGGGCGGCGCCCACGGCCACGGCATGGACGAGCTGTCCGAGCTGCATCTGGGCCACAAGACCATCCAGTTCGCCGACGTGGCGGGCAGCGGCAAGAACCAGGTGACCTTCGACCGCGTCCCCATCGACAAGGCGACGGCCTATGCCGCCGAGGACGCCGACGTCACCCTGCGGCTCTACAACGTGCTGAAGCCGCGCCTCGCGCGGGAGCATCTCGTCACCGTCTACGAGACCCTGGAGCGGCCGCTGTCGCCGATCCTGGGCGCCATGGAGCGTGAGGGCATCAAGGTCGACCGCGACAGGCTCGCGGCGCTGTCCAAGGAATTCGGCGACGGCATGGCCGCGCTGGAGCGCGAGATCTACCGGCTGGCGGGGCGCGAGTTCAATATCGGCTCGCCCAAGCAGCTGGGCGAGTTGATCTTCGACGAGCTGAACCTGGGCGCCAGCACCCGCGCCGGCAAGTCGGGCGCGCGCTCGACCGGCGCCGACGTGCTGGAGGATCTGGCCGCGCAGGGACACGAGTTGCCGGCCCGCGTGCTGGACTGGCGCCAGCTGTCGAAGCTGAAAAGCACCTACACCGATTCGCTGCAGCAGCAGATCGACCCGGTCACACAGCGCATCCACACCTGCTATTCCATGGCCTCGACCACCACGGGCCGGCTGTCGTCCACCGAGCCGAACCTGCAGAACATCCCGATCCGCACCGCGGAAGGCCGCAAGATCCGGCAGGCCTTCATCCCCAAGGAAAACCACCGGCTGATGTCGGCGGACTACAGCCAGATCGAGCTGCGCATCCTGGCGCACATGGCCGACATCGCCGCGCTGAAGCAGGCCTTCGCCGACGGCCTCGACATTCATGCCATGACCGCGTCGGAAGTGCTGGGCATTCCCATGGAAGGCATGCCGCCGGAGCAGCGCCGCCGCGCCAAGGCGATCAATTTCGGCATCATCTACGGCATCTCGCCGTTCGGCCTGGCCCGCCAGCTCGGCATCCCGCAAGGGGAGGCCAAGGCTTACATCACCCGCTACTTCGAGCGTTTTCCCGGCATCCGTACCTATATGGACGACACCATCGCCGACGCGCGGCAGAACGGCTATGTGACGACGCTGTTCGGCCGCCGGGTGCACATCAAGTCGATCAACGACAAGAACCCGGCGCTGCGCCAGTTCGGCGAGCGCGCCTCGATCAACGCGCCGATCCAAGGCTCGGCCGCCGACATCATCCGCCGCGCCATGATCCGGATGCCGTCGGCGCTGGCGAAGGCGGGACTGCGCACGAAGATGCTGCTGCAGGTGCACGACGAACTGGTGTTCGAGGTGCCGGAGAGCGAGCTGGACAGCGCGACGGACACCGTGCGCACCGTCATGGAAGGCGCCGCGGTGCCGGCCGTCAACCTGTCGGTCCCGCTCACCGTCGGCGTTGGCATCGGCGGCAACTGGGACGAAGCGCATTAGAGTTCAAACACCGTCATTGCGAGCGGAGCGAAGCTGCGCGCCTCGCCTTGACGGATAGGGAGTGAGCGATGAGTGATGGAAAAGGCCGGGTCGCCGGCAAGGTGGCGGTCGTGACCGGCGCGGCCGGCGGCCTTGGGTCCGCCATATCGCGCCGGCTGGCGCAGGAAGGCGCCAGCCTGGTGCTGACCGATATCAATCTGGCGGCGGTCGAGGCCGTGGCCGCCACGATCCCCGGCAGCATCGCCCTTCAGCACGACGTGACCGACGAGGCACGCTGGCAGGAGGTGCTGAAGGCGGCGAAGGAAAAGTTCGGCGCCATCCACATCCTGGTGAACAATGCCGGCATCGGCTCGGTCGGCACCATCGAGCAGGCCGACTTCGCCGAGTGGAAGCGGGTCCACGCCATCGACCTGGATAGCGTGTTCCTCGGCTGCAAATACGCGGTGCCTTATCTGCGCGAGGCGGCGACGCCGGAGCGGGGCTGCGCCATCGTCAACATTTCGTCGATCGCCGGCATCGTCGCCGGTCACAATGTGCCTGCCTACAATTCGGCCAAGGCGGCCGTGCGGCACCTGACCAAGTCGGTCGCGCTCCACTGCGCCCGGAAAGCGCCGGGCGTGCGCTGCAATTCGGTGCATCCGGCCTTCGTCGACACCCCGATCCTTGACGACATCGCCGTCAACATGCCGCGCGAGGAGGCGCTCGGGAAGCTGGGCCGCCAGATCCCGCTGGGCAAGGTGGGCGAACCAGACGATGTCGCCTGGGGCGTCGTCTACCTCGCGTCTGAGGAATCCAAGTTCATGACAGGGGCAGAATTGGTGCTCGACGGCGGCATCAGCGCCATGTAGACCTCGCCAACGGTCCCGGATCGCCAGGACTGTAAGTTCTTACAGTTCCCCCAGAGCGAATTTTGGCGTGTCCTATTCCCAGACGAAACGCCGTGTAAAACGGCTCACAATGGGAGGTGGGGGTCTCGGGTCATGGCCGGGGTTAAATCCACATCAGTCATCAAGGAGCAGCCGAGGCTGCGCATCGAACATCGGGTGCTGGTTGCATCGGGCGGCGACTCGATCGGTGGCCAGACCCGCAAGCTGGAAAAGATGCTCGATGAATTCTATCTTGAGCATGGTTCGGCTTGGGAACTGGTGAACATGTTCAAGGTGGGGGCATCCGACTTCATGGCCAACCACCAGGAGTTGCTTTTCATTTTCCAGCGCCGCACCTATCAGTCTGCTTCCGAGTAATCGCGGCCCGAACGGGCGCGGCAACACGTTTACCGAGGACTATTTTGAGACAGATTCAGGTCGACAGGCTTGCCCCGATACGGGGGGTGGAGCCGAATGTTTCGCTTATCGACTTCGTGCGGGCGTCACCGGACGAGGTGTCGCTTGGCAAGCGCTTCCAGCGCGTCATCCAGAGCCTGGGCTTCTCCCACTACATCTATTCCCAGATCGACGTCAGCCAGCCCCGGCTCTACATGATCTGCTCGACCTATCCGGACCAGATCCGGCGCGTCTGGGCCGATGCCAGCGTCGCGGTGCGCGACCCGCTCGTCGCCTACGCGGTCACCAAGGCCACGCCGATCCGCCGGTCCGACATTCCAGATGACGGCGCGTGGGCCAGCGACATCTTCGAGGGGCTGCAGCACTTCGGCATCTATTCGCCGGCGTGGCACTTTCCGGTACGCGACCAGACAAACTACATGGGCCTGTTCGCGATTACGCCGACCAAGGCGGATTACGAGGCGCTGGGCAGGGATCATTTCGAGCATGCCGAGATGCTGCTGCCGGCGCTGTGCACCCATGCGCACGAGATCTGGTGCCAGCTGACCGCCGGCGCCGGCGAGGATACGCCGCCTTTGAGCGAGCGGGAGATCGAGATCCTCAGCTGGCTGAGCCACGGCAAGTCGACCGAGGACATCGCCGAGATCATGCAGATCGCCGAGCGGACCGTGAACTATCACGTGGCCAATCTGAAGACGAAGCTGGGCGTGGAAACCCGCGCCCACGCCGTCGCCCAGGCCATGCGGCTGCGCTTGATCTAGCAGCCGGGCCGGACAGGTCCCGGGAGCCGGTGCCGCGCGTCAGTGGGCGTACGGTACCTTCTGGACGATGGTCACGACCTCCTCCTCCAGCGTTTCGGCCAGCAGATCCCAAAAAGCCGGGTAATCGGGCCGCTCGGAGACCTTCTTCATCACTTCGGCATAGGCGTTGTGATCGGGGATTTCCCAGATGTCGATGACCGTGTGCAGACGGCCGACCGTGGTGACCCAAGCTCCAACCAGCTTCCAGCCGTAGCTCTCGATGATGGGCACCTGCCTGGCCATTCCCTCGCAGAATCGCTTGTAGCCGTCCATGCGGACCTTGAGGGTGACGTGAAGATAGATCGGTGACGACATGTGACTCTCCCGTTTCGCCGCCCGCATCGCTGGGCACGTTTAGCATGACGTCCGTTATCTTTCGTTTTCCAGCGAAATGTGCGCCGGGGATGGTGCGGAGATACCCCACCCGCGCCCATCTTCTGTAAGGTCCGCAGGCCGGCTGCCGCGCGCGCCGGCATTTGCAGGGGAGCATTCGCCATGAAGCTGTTTCGCATCGCCGCCGTCGTCCTTCTCTGCGCCGCCGCCAGCCCGGCCCTCGGATTCGGCAGCTCGGCGCCCGCCGACCCCGACAAGGCCTGGGCCGACGGCACCGCCGCGCTGAAGGCCGGCGACTACAAGGCCGCCGAGAAGCAGTTCAAGATCGTGGTCGACGCATCCCCCGGCAACGCCGAGGCCAGCTACTATCTGGGCGTCGCCAAGGCCGGGCGCGGCGATCACAAGGGTGCGCTGAAGGTGCTGGAGACGGCGATCGCCGCGGATGTCTGGCCGGCCTACGAACAGGCGGGCCGCTCCTACATGGCGCTCGGCAAGAAGGACAAGGCCCAGGCGCTGCTCGAGGCGTTAGCCGCCAAGGCGTCGGCCTGCGGCGACAGCTGCCCGGCCGGGATCGCCGCCGCGCGGACGGCGCTGACGGCCGTGATCGACGGCACCGCCCCGGCCGCGCCAGCGCCCCAGTCGCTGCTGTTCGCGCCGCAGGGCGAGCCGCACGCCGCCTATCTCGGCGCGGTGGCGCTGATCAATCAGGGGCGCTACGAGGACGCCATCGCGAGCCTGAAGGCGCTGGGCGCCGATATCGGTCCGAATGCCGACGTGCTGAACTATCTGGGCTATGCCAGCCGCAAGCTGGGCCGGTTCGACGAGGCACAGGCTTATTACGGCAAGGCGCTGGCGCGCGACCCCAACCATCGCGGCGCCCGCGAATATCTCGGTGAACTGTTCGTCGAGCTGCGCCGCATGGACGAGGCCCGTGCCCAGCTTGCTGCCCTGGACCGGCTGTGCCCCTATGGCTGCACCGAGCGCGAGATGCTGGCCGAACGAATCGACGCGGTGGTGATCGGCGCCCGCTGACGCCCTCGGGGCGGGTACAGATTGCATCTTGTCCGCGCCATGGCCCAGGTTCACTCTCTGCGGCGTGGCCCTGGAGAGGAGCACGGACATGAGCCTGTTTCGAATCGCCTCCGCCTTTTCCTTCATCATCCTCGCCTGTCTCTGCGGAGCTTTTCTCTGGGGACCGGCGGCCATCGCGGCCGGCGGCGGCGGTGGCGGCGGCAGCTCGGGCGGCTCGATGGCATCCGGACCCGACCCCAACAAGGCCTATGCCGAGGGTATCGAGGCCCTGAAGGACGGGGACTTCAAGAAGGCGGAGGGCAAGTTCAAGACGGTGCTCGGCGCCGTGCCCAAGAACGCCGAAGCCAACTACTACATGGGCGTGGCGAAAGCCGGAGCCGGCAAGCACGAGGACGCGATCAAGTATCTGGAAAAGGCCGTCAAATACGACGAGTACCAGTACGGCGCCTGGGAACAGCTGGGCCGCTCCAGCATGGCACTGGGCAAGAAGGCCGACGCGCAGGCGGCGCTGGACCAACTGGTCGCCAAGTCGCAGGCCTGCGGCGACACCTGCCCGCCCAACCTGATCGCGGCCCGCGACGGGCTGAAGGCCGTCATCGAGGGCGGCGCACCGGCCGCCCCGCAATCGCTGCTGTTCGGCCCGCAAGGCGAACCGCGCACGGCCTATCTCGATGCGGTGGCGCTGATCAACAGCGGCCGCTACGAGGACGCCATCGCCAGCCTCAAGGCGCTCGGCGCGGCGATCGGCCCCAACCCCGACGTGCTGAACTACCTGGGCTATGCCAGCCGCAAGCTGGGCCGGTTCGAGCCGGCGCTCGACTATTACGGACAGGCGCTGGCGCTCGACCCCAACCATCGGGGGGCCCATGAGTACCTGGGTGAGCTGTTCGTCGAACTGCGCCGGATGGACAAAGCCCGCGATCAACTCGCCGCGCTCGACCGGCTCTGCCCCTATGGCTGCACCGAGCGCGAGATGCTGGCCGAGCGAATCGAGGCGGTGGTGGTTGGCGCGCGCTAGCCTGCTTGCCGCTGGTGTGCTTGCCGCCGGTCTGGGCGGCGCGGTCCTCGCCGCGCCCGCGTCGGCGCTCGACGACCTGAACTGGCTGGCGCCCGGCGCCGGACGCGGCGCGGCGCTGACCAGCGCACCCGCCGAATGCCTCGCCGCACCCGCCGATGCGGAGCAGGCCAGACTCGTGTCGCTGGGGCGGGTGTCGTTCCGGTCGCCCGCGCTGCTCGGCGGCCTGGCGGCGCGCAGCGGCATCTCCTGCGACACCTGCCACCGGAACGGCCACGGCAATCCGAATTTCTTCATCGCCGGCGTCTCCGGAGCACCCGGCACCGTGGACGTCACCTCGGCTATTTTCAGCCGGACACGGGGCGACGACACGGTGAACCCGGTGCCGATCCCCGACCTGACCGGCATCGCCGGCAAGGCCCGCTTCGGCACCATGCGGCCTGCCGCCGACCTGCACGGCTTCGTTCATTCGGTGATGGTCGACGAATTCCAGGGCAACCAGCCCGCGCCCGAGATCGAACGCGCCCTGATCGCCTATGTATCGGCGCTGCGCCGCGAGGCCTGCCCGGCCGCGCCGGGCGTCGCCATCGACCTGGGCTGGGCCATCGCCGAACTGGACCGGACTTGGACAGTGCTGCAAGCCGCGCTCGATCGCGGGGATTCGCAGGTGACCGATTTCGTGTTGCGCTCGCTGAACCTGGAACTGGGCCGTCTGGCGCAGCGCTTTCCCGCCGCGGCCGACACCGCGCAGGCGCTGCCGGAGCTGGGCCGCGACCTAGGCGTTATGCGCACCCTGGCGCGCGACAATCCTGACAAGGCGAGGGCTGAGCTGGGCACCTGGCATGCGCGGCTGAGCAAGGTCCTGACGCGCCTGCGCGCGCAGGAACCGAGCAGCCTGTTCGACCGCGCGGCCATCGAGCGGTTCCTCGCCAGTTCCGTTGGACACGGCTCCGGTCAGGACTCTGGTTCGCGTTAACGGTCCGATCCGCTATCCTCGCCCTGGGGAGACACGCCATGGCCGAGCGACTTTACGACGACTTCCACATGGAAGACCCGCTGCTGAGCGAGCGGTTCGAGGAAACCCTCGACGACCTGCTCGCCGCATGCCCGGTCGCGCGCAGCCGCGACGGCGCCGGCTATTTCGTCATCAACCGGCACGCGGATGTCAGCCGGTGCGCGCGCGACTGGCGCACCTTCTCCAGCGCCGACGGCTGGATGCTGAACGCGCCCGAGGGCTCGATCCCGATCCTGCCGGAGGATTCGGATCCGCCCTATCACAACAGCTGGCGCCACGTGCTCAACCCGTGGTTCAACCGCGAGGCCGTCTCGGGACTGGAAGGCTTCGCGCGGGGCTGCGCCCGCGGCCTGATCGAGACCATCGCGCCCAAGGGCGGATGCGAGTTCATCGCCGACTATGCCGCCATCCTGCCGGGCAGGATTCTGTTCGAGCGCATCCTGCCGGTCCCCGTCGGCGACCTGCCGGTCCTGTTCGAGGATATCGACACCTTCTCGTTCGGGGCGCTGGCGGAACGTGGACCGGCCTTTGGCCGCGTCCACGCCTATCTCGAGGCGTTCCTGCGCGGGCGCGCGGCACAGCCGCCGAAAGGCGACCTGGTCGACCTGATCGTCGCCGGCGTCGACAAGGACGGCGCGCCCTGCCCATGGGAAGACAAGGTCTGCATCATCCTCGACGTGGTGTTCGGCGGGCTGGCGACCACCACCCACGTCATGTCGGGCGCCATCCACCACCTGGCGACTCATCCCGAGACACGCCGGGCGCTGCTTGCCGACCCCGGCCTGATCGACGCCGTGGTCGAAGAGACCATCCGGCTCTATCCGCCGGTCGTCGCCGCCGCCCGCACCGTGCGCGCCGACACCGAGGTGGCCGGCATAGCGCTGAAGGCCGGCGACCGCGTGGCGCTCAACTTCGCCGCCGCCGGCCGCGATCCCGATGCCTGCGACAACCCTAGCACGTTCGATCCCCGGCGCGGCCGGAGCGTCCACACAACCTTCGGCGTCGGCCCGCATCGCTGCCTGGGCGAGCACCTCGCCCGGCTGGAGATCAAGGTGACGGTGGAGGAATTTCTGCGGCGAATCCCGGATTTCGGGCTCGCGCCCGGGACCGCGCCCGTCTACGAGAGCGGCCAGCTCCGCACCATGAAGAACCTGATGCTTCGCTGGTGAAGCGACACCAGTCGATATCGTAGCCCTTGACTCAATCTTATATTTCGATAAATATCGAATCATGGAAATGAAAGACGCGATACAGGCGCTTGGCGCCCTGGCTCAGGAAAGCCGGCTCAAGGTCTTCAGGCTGCTGGTCAGACAGGGGTCTGAAGGGATGGCAGCCGGCGACATCGCCCGCGAGGTCGACGTTCCCGCCAGCACGCTCTCGACTCACCTGTCGGTGCTCAGCAACGCCGGGCTGATCTCCTCGACCCGGCACAGCCGGTCGATCGTCTACGTGATCGATGTCGAGGCCACCCGCCGGCTGCTCGGCTTCCTCCTCGAGGATTGCTGCCAGGGCCGGCCGGAGCTATGCGCGCCCCTGCTCGACGACCTGCTGTCGCCGTGCTGCGCGCCCGCGCCCGCCTCCTCCCCCGCGTCTTCCTGTTCCCCCACTCGCGTCAAAGGAACCGTACAATGAAGCGCATGCACATCAACGTGGCGGTCGCCGACCTGGAACAGTCCGTCCAGTTCTATTCGGTGCTGTTCGCCGCCGAGCCGACCGTCGTGAAGCTCGACTATGCCAAGTGGATGCTC
>VFQP010004980.1_pt1 | contig 11896 bp, 9 predicted proteins | sample 3512351 | NCBI WGS metagenome assembly VFQP01 (sample SAMN10412372, study PRJNA504923) | tailings metagenome | isolation source: Relicate 1 Philex TSF1 revegetated site | place: Philippines: Tuba, Benguet | collected 2017-08-29
CCAGCCAGGGTTACCGATGGATCGATTCCAGGAAATGCAGGTGTTCGTGCGTATCGCCGACCGCCACAGTTTTTCGCTGGCGGCCGAAGATCTTCGAATCCCGCGCGCAACGGTAACCAACCTGATCAAGCGGCTGGAGCAGCGTCTTGGCATCCGGTTGCTGGAGCGCACCACCCGGCAGGTTCGTCTGACGCATGACGGCGAGGCTTATTACCACCGCTGCGTGCGGCTTCTGACGGATCTGGAGGAGGCAGAGAGCGCGTTTCGCGATGCACCGCCCAAAGGCTTGCTACGTGTGAACCTGCAGGGAACCTTGGCCCGGCATTTCGTCATGCCGGCGCTGGGTGATTTCATGGCGGAGTATCCCGACATTACTCTGCATGTTGGCGAGGACGACCGGCTGGTCGATCTGGTTCGCGAGGGCGTAGACTGTGTTTTGCGCGCCGGTGTTTTGCAGGACTCGTCTCTGGTAGGTCGCCAGGTCGCGCTACTGGAACAGGTTACCGTGGCGAGCCCCGATTATCTTGCACGGCATGGCGTGCCAATGACGCTCGGCGATCTGGCAAGCCATTACGCCGTGGACTATGTATCCAGCGCGACGGGGAGATCGATCAACCTGCATTTTCAGAACGACAAGGAGATTGTCGACCTGCAACTCAAGTCGAGAGTCTCGGTGACCGGGGCAGACCTCTATACAGGTGCTGCCATCTCCGGCCTCGGACTCGTGCAAGTGCCGCGGTACCGGATCGACACGGAACTGTCCGAAGGCCGGCTACGCATCGTCTTGCCCGACTTCCCGCCGCCGCGGATGCCGGTATCGGTGCTATACCCGCACAGCCGGCAGCTATCGGCACGCGTACGAGCATTCTCGCAATGGTTGGCAGCGCGGTTTGAGACAAGGTCGTGACTACCAACGGCATTTGAAACCCCGGTGTTCTCTCTCCCCCTTTCCCCGCTGTTCTCCACGGTTCAAGCCCCCAATCAGGAGGGAGTCTGGCCGCTTGATTGTTACTGTTTGTAACAGATAGTATTTGCTCCCGCTGAGAACCACAAAGAACGACAAAGAACCACAACAGGGGAGTAAAAATGAAAAAGACGCTTGCAGCTGGCGTAGCAGCACTGGTGCTGAGCGGTTGCGCCAGCATCATCAGTGGCGGCACCCAGCCCGTCACCATCAAGAGCGTACCCGACGGAGCCACAGTCACGGTGACCAACCGTGCGGGCGAGAAAATTCACAATGGCACCACTCCGCTGACGGTGACGCTCAACCGGGGCGCGGGATACTTCAAGTCGGAAACATATAAGGTCGAGGTCACCAAGGAAGGTTACGAACTGGGACATCTGGACATCGTCAGCACCGTCAACGGCTGGTACATCGGCAATCTTCTGTTTGGAGGCGTAATTGGCTTCCTGGCCGTTGACCCGGCTACCGGTGCCATGTATTCGTTCCCGGATTCCGTCAATGCGACACTGAACGCTTCGGACAAGACGACCGCTGCCGGAGCAGCGCAACCCTTGACTATCGTCTCAACGGAAAACGTGACGCCCGAAGCCATGAAGGAAGCCCGCATGGTCGTTGCGCCGAAGTAATTCACATCGCGTTGTTGTTGGGGGAGGGCCGAGCCAGGGTGGCCGGCTTTCAGCCGGAGGCGCAATCCCATCGCCTACACTTCACCGCTCAGGCAATACTGACCCAAACAAGAATGAAGAAAGCAGGGCGCATAAAATCTTGGCATGCCGACAAGGGCTATGGGTTTATCGACATCCACGCGGACCTCAAGGATGTCTTCTTCCATGTCACCGCATTGCAGACTCGCTCGGTGCAACCGAAGCCGGGCGACCGTGTGAGCTTCGAGCTATCCAAGGGAAAGGACGGCCGGATGCAGGCAGTCAACGTTGCGATAGCGGGCGCGCCCAAGTCCGCCGCCGGCAGCGGCGCAAACTGGTTGCCGGCGCTCGTCAGTCTGGCGGCCCTGGCAACCATAGCCATCGGCGCGCTCGGTGGTTACCTGCCTCGACTGGTTGGCATTGTCAGCGCCGTGGCCAGCGTCGTCGCATTTCTTGCATACGCTGACGACAAGGCAAGGGCCAGGCGAAATGCACGGCGCACTCCTGAGGCCAACCTGCATTTCATGGCGCTCTGCGGAGGATGGCCAGGTGCGCTCGCTGCCCAGCACCTGCTTCGGCACAAGAACCGCAAGCCATCGTTCCAGATTGTCTTCTGGGGAACCGTCGCGTTGAACATTGCTGGTTTGGCGCTGTGGAAGACGGTCATTGCCAACGGGTAGTTGGCATCGTCGCGGTGGCTTGGTAATAGCTGCCAATCACCGCAAATTTCTGCCCGGCAAGGTTGGTTTGGCATATCGCCCATTAGCGTCAGGCTTTCCCGCATCGCGTGGGCCTCGGGCTTGCGACGATATCTTTCCCGGTGGATTGCGCTGCTTCGTCCGAGCATCCGCATGGGTGTCGAATGCACCGAGTTGTATCGGCTCGCCCATGCCTCCGACCAGGTGCTGGGCGTACGCGCTGGCGGAACTACCAAATAGCGTCACCGCCGAAGCCAGCAGGCCCAGTGCTCGAATAATGGTCACAAATTTTCTCCTCGTGGTGCAGCGGCCTCTACTGGCCGCTTGCGCCCGCGAGCATATCGATCCAGAGCGAACGAGGTTGTAATTGTTTGTGAGTGCAATCCGGAACCATGGAGGCTAGGTCATCCACCGGACGGCATCGTCGCCTGCATCGATGCCCGTTGCTCGAACTAAGTCTGGATCAGCGCGCGGCGGGATGGCCGAGTTCGAGGGGCGTGCCATCGGGTGGCATGACTTCGAACGCGTTGATGGTCATGGAGATCAGCGTGTAGTACCCGGCCAGGCCGACCAGATCGATCACGGCATCTTGGCCTAGCACGGTCAGTGCACGTTCATAGAGCCCGGCGGGAACACGGCGTGCCTCGTTCAGGCTGCGCATCACGGCGTAGACCACGGCTTCATCGTCGCGGTCGAAGGCAGGCTCGTTGCCGGTGCGAATGGCCTCGACCACGGCTTCGTCGATGCCAGCTTTCAGTGCGATCGGCTTGTGGGCCCACCACTCGAACTCGGCGCCCCAGAACTGACCCATCACGAGGATGGCCAGCTCGGAAAGCCGCTGGGGCAGCGATGAGTCATAACGGCAGTACTGGCCCAGTGCCTGTGCCTTGGCGGCGAGGCCGGGCCGATGGAGCCAGACTGCCAGCGGGCCGCGCACCTGGCCGCGTGGGCCTGCCACGATGGTGGCGTGCACGGCCCGCTGGTCTTCGGTCATCTCTTCGGGCAGGAGGGGGCGGATGCGTGTCATGCGCAGTTCTCTTCGAAGGGTTTGCTGGGTGGGTGAAGCCATTCTGCTGAGTGCCGCTGACATCGTCCATATATTTTTGGGAGCACAGTAATTCCGAACTGGAATGAGTCCCCCGATCTCCCCGCGCGCCACCGGCGCGTACTCGCCATGGCCGGGCAACCGCTCGCCAGTGGTGGAAAGGGCGTTAGGGGTGTTGGGGGCGGCCTTGGGGGCGGGCAAGTGATCGTTTGCAAAGAATAAACGCCACGAGTCTTGTGGACCCGCGGCGTTCTTTTAGCAATCATCAGTGCCAGCTATACGACGATGCTTGAAGGTCGATAGCCGCGCATCAGATCAGTAATCCCACAGCACCGGTACGAAACGGAAGCCTTCACCGTTCTTTGCAACGTGACCGATGGACGGGAACGCGATATGCGCTGCGGCCAGCATGGCGCCGGTTTCAGCGGCTTCGTTGAGCAATGCGATACGCACGTCCACGGCAACTTCAGGATCGTGCTCGAAGCCATTCTGCCATTCGGGGTTGTCAAAGCCGACTTCGAAAATCGCATCGCCAACGAACGTCAGTTTCTCGCCGTTCGACGCGACGTCCACCACGCAGTGCCCCGGCGTGTGCCCACCGGTCACGCGTGCCGACACGCCCGGTGCAACTTCCACGGTCTGATCGAACCGCACGATGTTCTTGCTGTAGAGTTCCACGAACGTTGCGGCAGCCTTGCGCAGCGCTGGAGGAACCGCTTCCGGCATTACCGTCCTGCTGAAGTCCGGATTCTTCCAGAACTCCAGTTCCGCCGCCGCTACGTGAATGCGCACGTCCGGGCGCAGCCTGGCCTTGACGCCATCGACGTTCAGTCCGCCGACGTGATCCATGTGCAGATGCGTAATCACGATATCGGTGATCGCTGCCAAGTCGATCCCAGCTGTTTCCAGGCGCATCACCGACCGGCCGGCACGCGTGAAATATTCGAAGCCGTCGCCCACGCCCGAGTCGATCAGGATCAGGCGCTCACCACTGCGCACCAGCGCGATGTTCAGCGCCCAGTCGAACATGTCACGTTGCAAGAAGCGGCTATCGAACCATTCGTTGCGGTCCGTTTCGCTCACGTTGGTGGACATGGTGGAGGTCGGTAGCGGCAACAGGCCATCGCTGATCAGCACCACGTCGACGTCACCCACGCGCACGGCGTAGCGCGAAGACACGAGTTCGCCTGAACCTTCCTTGCCAAGGTTGGCGATAACCGGTTGCACATTGCGGGTTGTTTCGCTCATTTTCAGTGTCCTGTAAATTGAGTGGGGAGGCCGCACCGGAGTGGGGAAACGCTGTTGGCCGGTGCACCCTGATTCTTCACGAGCTGGACCACGCAGTTAGCGTGCGTATTTCTGCTCGTGTTTCAACCGGCCGTGTGTGAAAAGCGGTCGGTCCGCTTCGTTGCGCGGACCTCCTCCTCGACCGTTGCAACGGATTGTAGGAAGGAGGGGCGAACGCCAGTAGCGTCGCGGAAGCCCTCAGTATGTTGACCGGACGGCAACAATCAATGCAGGGACTGGATGAACGGACATCGGCTTGCGCAGATGGGCAACTCGCCGGTCAGCCATGCGCGCGCCGGGCCACCCAACGCCGATACTGACGGACGCGGCGTGCGTCGGACACCTGCTGCAGGATCAGCGCGCGCAGCGCCGACACCTTCGGATTGGTCGCCTTGCCGCGACTGAGCTTGCGTAGTTGCCGCAACAAAGTGCGGGACATCGAAGCACTGGATATGCGACTCGCGCAGAGCAAGTCGCATATCAATGCACTGTTGGCAAAAATCGAGTCGAAGCCAGCGGAGATTGACTGCGCCACCAATGCGAAGCGGGTTCTGTCGCGGATCCGATCAGGGGAAATGGAAGGCCCAGCCCTGGCAGCCGGTGATGTCGCCACACTTCGCAAGGCACGAAAGCGCAGATCGCTGAGGTCTGAAAATAGACCGCGATCGTCGCGGAACGACCCGTTGCCGCCGGTGCGAAATCGAATAGCAACGTCCGTTAGTCACTCAAAAGCGGTCGACATCGAAGGTGACGTCGACTACTAGTCCGACGCCAACCCCCATGGCTTACCCTTGCTTTTTAGCTGCATCGACTTCTCGGAGCTCGGCTAATTGACAAGGTTGCTTGCTCGATGATCTTTCAACGCCAACCTCGCCAAAAGATGGTCAACCTCTTTCCGTGCTTTCTCCGACATAGCGGCTGCGGGTTTTCGTTGGGCTGCCGAAGCCAATATTCCGCGGCGCATCAGAACATATTTGCGTACAGCCAAGCCAGCGCCAGGCTGCTGTTCGTAGCGAAGGAGGGGCAGGTGTGCATCAAAAAGATCGTGAGCCTCTTCTCTGCTTCCCTGTGCGGCGAGCCTTACAACGTCACAGAGCATATCGGGGAAGCAGTAGCCGGTGTTTGCACCATCGGCACCCCGCTCAAGCTCGTAATCTAAGAACAATCCATTGTTCCCGCACAGAATGGAGATATGGCGCATAGACCCTTCTGCCTCGAATGAGCGCAGCGTCGAAATCTTTTCAAGGCCGGGCCAATCCTCATGCTTGAGCACGACGCATGAGGGCAGTTCCTGGACGATCCGTCGGATAACTCCCGGAGCCATCTGTACGGAAAACGTCAGCGGATAGTCTTGCAAGACAAAGGGAACGTCCTCGCCAATGGCGTCGATCGCTTGGCGATAGTACGTGACGATCTGGTCATCGGTGCGCAGCGTGTTCGGCGGTGCAATCATGACGCCGGCCGCGCCCTTGTCCATGACATCTCTAGTCAATGCGCGCATCGCGGCGAAGCCAGGAGCTGAAACTCCGACTACGACGGGCAAGCCTGCCGAACGCGCAATGACACGAGCCGCGATATCGAGCGACTCGGAATGATCCAGCTTTGCAGCTTCGCCAAGCTGACCAAGGACTGTCACTCCGGTAGAGCCACATTCCACATAAAAATCCATCATTCGATCGATGGAGCTCATATCAATTGAGCCATCGTCAAGGAATGGGGTGGGCGCGATTGGGAACACACCCTTAGCTTCTGCGGTAAGTGCCATCGCAAAATCCTCGTTCTAAAAATGGAGCGGACATCCTACGGTTGGCGCTGCAACCACTCCTGATAACTTCTTTCTGTTTCAGGGCCGGGTGGATATAGGCCTATCAAGCTTCGTCCACTATCCAGCTCGGATAAAACCCACCCGTCAAATCTTTCAATCTCAGCAGCCTCCCGGGCTATGTCGATGACACACGATTCTGGAATCACCACGGCGCCATCAGCGTCGCAAACCACTACGTCATCTGGAAGCACTGTCACACCGCCACATGCTACGGCCACCTGAGTCGCTGCAAGAGTAAGCGCGTCCGAGGGTAGTGGCGCGGCGGAGCCAGCGCACCAGACTGGTAGTCCCGAGTTTAGTACGCCCTCTCGATCCCTGGTTGCGCCGTCGGTCACGAATGCGCTCACGCCCCGCATTCGCATTCTCGTGGCCAGTACGTCGCCGACCACGCCAACATCTTGAACACCCATGGCGTCCGCCACGACGATGCAGGACTCTGGCATGGCCTCGATCGCAGTGCGTGTGGTCTCTGCGAAGCGTAAATCGGATCGTGCCGGAACGAACCTTAGAGTGAACGTGCGACCCACCCGTCTATCGGGCGAGCCGCCCAGCAGCGAGGCTCCTCTTATCCAGGTGTTTCTGATTCCGCGCTTGCTGAGCGCGGAAGCCACGCTAGCAGAGGTCACTTTCAATAAGGTCTGGCGGAGTTCATCAGGGAGATTCTTGCCGACCATGACAGATTAGATATTGCTGATCAACCCGCCGTCCACGCGGATCGTAGATCCCGTGATATAGCTGGCCGACTGGCTCGAGAGGAAGGTAACAACGTCGCCGTATTCCTGCGGGCGACCGTACCGTCCAACAGGGATCGAAGCAGTGCTCTCTGCTGTGACGGCCTCTACTGGCCGATCTTCGCGCTTCGCCTTTGCAGCGTCCAGGAATTGGATACGATCCGTTGCAATGCGACCCGGTAGCACGATGTTCACAGTGACCCCATCGCCGCCTACCTCGCGTGCGAGGGTCTTCGACCAACCCACAAGCGACATGCGCAGGGAGTTCGATATGCCGAGGTTAGGAATGGGCGAAATCACGCCGGAAGAAGTACTCGTGATGATTCGCCCCCATCCCCGCGTGCGCATCGCCGGGAGAACTCGATCTGTAATAGCGATGACCGACAGCACCATGCTTTCAAAGAACTTGAGCCAAACATCCGCACCTTGGCCCGAAGCAGGCGTTGGAGGAGGCCCCCCCGTATTGTTAATCAGGATATCGATCGGGCCCAGTTCCGCTTCGATATTGGATATGTGGCCCTCGATTGTGTCGAGCTTCGCCAGATCCCATTGGATCGCCAAAGCCGTTCCTCCATCAGCGGTAATCGCCTCAACGGTTCGACTCGCTGCGGTCGCATCCACATCGGCCACTGCCACCTTTACACCTTCAAGGGCAAGGGAGCGCGCGATCGCGCCACCGAGTCCACCACCGGCACCGAGTATCAGAGCTACTTTGTCTTTGATTCCGAGGTCCATTTGAATGACTCGCTAATGATGTTGTCTCAGACGCTAGTCGGATAACCCGGCATCGTGAAATCGGCGTCCCGCAGGGCGGAGAGAACCGCGGTGGCGTTCTTATCGTCTAGCGCTGTGAGCGGAGGGCGTACCACGCTCCAATCCAAGTGGGCAGAAAACTCTGCCACGACGCGCTTCATAGCGGGGATCATCGGAGCAGCCTGGAAGATCGCCCTGATGACGTCAACCTTTGCCTGCAAAGCCTCGGCTTCCCGCGAGTTCCAGCCCTCATACAGCGCGACGATGCCCTTCGGATTCATGTTTACCGTTGCGCTGATGCATCCAACGCCGCCGATTGCCAACGCTTTGCTCAGCAGGGATTCGCTTGCTGGGAATACATCGAAGCCGTCCTTTGCGAAGTTCTCGATCATCGCGCGGGTATTGTCCCAATTGCCAGACGAGTCTTTCGCGCCGACTACGGTGTTCGGATATTGCTTGCGCAGCATCTCGATCAGGTTCAGGGTGATGGGCGTCTGACTGAACTGCGGGATGTGGTACAGATAGATCTTCAGACGGCTGTCCGCTACGCGCTCGATTACCTCGGAGTAGTAGCCGTACAGCCCTTCGTCCGAAACGCCCTTGAAGAAAAACGGCGGAAGCATCAGCACGCCCGCCGCACCGCTCTGGACAGCGTGCTTTGTGAGCGTGACTGCCTCGGGCAAAGCGCATGCACCAGTGCCGGGCATCATGCGGTTTGCAGGGATGCCTGCCGCAAGCAGCTCTTCCGTGAGGCGAATCCGCTCCTCGACCGAGATCGAGGCCGCTTCCGAATTGGTCCCGAAGATCGCCAGGCCGGCTCCCGCATCCACCACCCAGCGGCAGTGTGCGATGAAGCGGTCACTGTCGGGTTCCAGGCGCGCATTGAAGGGGGTGAGGACGGGCGCCAGGACGCCGCGGATTCGGTCGGACATGATGTATTCCTGTTGTTGGCGGAGGCTGCGCGGCGCGTGTCTAGCGCCGCCAACTCCACATGGAGCAAATGCAAGCACAACGGCAAGGCGTGTACAGCACTTCTGCGAGCCTTTATGTCGTTTCCCAAGACTCATCGCGGTCAGCAATTGCCACACCACAAGACGATGGTAGGGAGCCAATAAGCAGGTCATTCCGTGTTCAAACCATAATTTTTTTATCTCTTGAATGGTGTTCGGGGGGCTAGTCTCCAATCCACAGAATGCTGACCGGCAACACGACCGTGTCAAAGAGCCTCCCCCAAATGCCGACCTGTGCGATGCAGTGGCCGGCGGCGGGCAACGCTCCGCAACCCCCGGCGGGTATGCGACAGGCATAGCTGGTCCGATGCCATTACATCGGATGGACGCCATAAAGAGGTACGAAAATGACTGACCGTGAGACACCAGACCAAGCCAACGACGCCAACATCGAGAAAGGCTTGAAAAAGGGGGTAACGAACTACGGGGACAAGGAGTTCTCGCTGTTCCTTCGAAAGGCCTTTATTAAGGGTGCTGGCTATTCCGACGACGCTCTGGATCGCCCGATCGTCGGCATTATCAACACCGCCAACGACTACAACCCCTGCCATGGCAACGCCCCCCAACTGATCGAGGCAGCCAAGCGCGGCATCATGCTTGAGGGCGCCTTGCCGATGGTGTTTCCCACCATCTCGCTGCATGAGAGTTTCGTCAATCCGACGGCTATGTACCTTCGCAATCTGATGTCGATTGACACGGAAGAGACGGTACGGGCTCAGCCGATGGACGCCGTAATCCTCATTGGTGGCTGCGACAAGACGGTCCCGGCGCAACTTATGGGCGCTGCGTCTGCTGACGTCCCAGCAATCCAACTGGTCACTGGACCGATGTTGACCGGCGCCTATGAAGGTGAGCGTGTTGGCGCGTGTACGGATTGCCGTCGCTATTGGGGCAAGTATCGCGCTGGTGAGATCAATGCGCAGCAGATCGCCGATGTGAACACGCGACTGGTGTCGAGCATTGGCACCTGCTCCGTAATGGGCACTGCCAGCACCATGGCTTGCGTCGTTGAAGCCTTGGGCATGATGGCACCTGGGGGTGCGACGCCTCCCGCTGTGACTGCAGATCGCATGCGGATTGCCGAGCAAACGGGACGATATGCCGTGCAGCTTGCCAAGCGCGATCTCCGCCCAAGCCAGATCATGACGGGCAAGGCTTTTGAAAACGCGTTGCGGGTACTTCTCGCTATCGGAGGTTCGACTAACGCCATCATCCACCTCACCGCAATTGCTGGCCGCCTGGGTATTGAGATCGACCTGGACCAACTCGATGCGATGGGACGTGAAACGCCGGTGCTAGTTGATCTGAAACCTTCCGGCCAGAACTATATGGAGGACTTCCACAAGGCAGGCGGCATGGTGACGTTGTTGCGAGAACTTCGCCCCCTTCTGCATCTGGACACGATGACTGTGACGGGCCGCACGCTCGGCGAGGAAATTGATGCCTCCCCGAAAGCCTTCCCGCAAACCATTGTTCGGCCCTTCGACAAGCCGATTTACGCAAGTGGCGGCCTGGCCGTATTGCGCGGCAACCTGGCACCCCAGGGCGCCATCATCAAGCAGGCGGCAGCGACGCAGGAGCTTCTGGAGTTTGAAGGCCGCGCAGTGGTCTTCGAAAATCTTGAGGACATGGCAGAACGAATCGACCAACCGGACCTCGATGTCACAGCAGAAGATGTGCTGGTGCTGAAGAATATCGGACCGCGCAGTGGCACCGGTATGCCCGAGGCCGGATACCTGCCGATTCCGAAGAAGCTCGCCAGAGCCGGCGTTAAAGACATGGTCCGCATTTCCGACGGGCGCATGAGTGGTACGGCATTTGGCACCATCATCTTGCACGTCAATCCCGAGGCCTCGATTGGAGGGCCCCTGGCGTACGTTCGCAATGGCGATCGCATTCGACTCAGTGCAAGCAAGCGGGAGATCTCGGTGCTCATTTCCGAAGAGGAGATGGCGCGTCGCAAGAAGGAGAGTCCTGTCAACAGGCCGGCAGCGGAACGCGGCTTTCAGCGGCTGTTTTTCGACACCGTTACCCAAGCCGATGCCGGGGTTGACTTCGAGTTCCTCCGCGCCGCAGTGATGGTCGACAAGGTACCGAAGCAGCGCTAGCAGCGCTTCCGCCAGCGGGTTCCTCAGGCATACAACAACCGCCCGAATCTCGCCAGTTAGGCAAGACCGGCCCGATGCGGCCGGTGCTAAGGGAGCCCTTCGTCCGAGCTCCCGTCTTTGCCACGCCTCAAGCATATCGCCGAGTTAGGAGACACATGAAAGCGATAGCCCTTCCTCAAGAGACGGTGAAGAAGACGAATGTCCGGTGGATCACCCTCGGCATCATCTTCTTCATCATGATCGTCAATTTCGCAGATCGTGCCGCGCTCGGTATCGCCGGCCCTGCCATTGCCAAGCACTTTCGGTTTTCGTCCGTGGAGATGGGATTCATCCTATCTGCGTTCGGCTGGGCATACGTCCTGTTTCAGCTTCCAGGAGGCTATCTCCTTGACCGATTCGGATCGAAGAAGGTCTACGCGGTCAGCATTTGTACTTGGTCTTTCTTCACGCTGCTTCACGGCCTGGTCGGCTTTCTGAGTGGCGGCATCGTCGTCGGGACACTCTTCTTGCTACGGTTCTTGGTAGGCGCATGCGAAGCGCCGTCCTTTCCCGGAAATAGCCGTATCGTTGCGGCCTGGTTTCCTAGTCAAGAGCGCGATACCGCTTCCGCGATCTTCAATGCTTCCCAATACGCCGCCACGGTGTTTTGTACGCCGCTCATGGCGTGGCTGACCCAGAACTGGGGATGGCAGGCTGTGTTTTACACAATGGGCGGTTTGGGACTGGTCTATACGATTGTCTGGAACCGCTGCATCTACTCGCCGCGTGAGCACAAGTCGGTCAACCAGGCTGAACTGGACTATCTGGAGGAGGGTGGCGCCCTCATCGATA
>VFQP010004981.1_pt1 | contig 11896 bp, 13 predicted proteins | sample 3512351 | NCBI WGS metagenome assembly VFQP01 (sample SAMN10412372, study PRJNA504923) | tailings metagenome | isolation source: Relicate 1 Philex TSF1 revegetated site | place: Philippines: Tuba, Benguet | collected 2017-08-29
GGCGGATATTGAGATCCTGATGATGTCGTCACCCCCTCGCGGCCTACGGGCTTCATCCTCCTCCTCCTGCCCATGGCCACCATTGAGGGCCCTTCACCCTTGCTCCTGTGGCCTCCTGCTCTCCGCGCGTGGCTGTTGTTCTGCGTTTGAACCCGTGAGGAAAGTGCGCGAACGGCGGATGCAGGATGCTGCAGTGCAGGGGCGTTGTCGCATTCGACGTTGAAGCGGAGGTCGCAGCAGATCAGTTGCCATTCGACGGCGCACACCCCCGCCGGTTTGCGCGGTTGCCGAGCCGGGAGCACGAGCTCTAGCAGCGCAAGGGACGGGCGCCGCGCCTGGACGAGCACAGCAGCGCCAATCGCGCCGATGCGCCAGCACCCTGCCGGCGCTCGCGCGCGGGTTGGCCGCCTGCGCCGCCTTCGAGCCCCTGGAGTTCGCGAGCGCTGGAGGGCCAGCTACGCCTGGGCAGCACTGATGTTGCTGCTGGGGCAAGCAGCGCTGGCGCAGCATGACTCTCAACTGCTCCTGCAACAGCGATTGCGGCGTCAAGAGAGCCCCACGTACCCCCTCATCGCGACGGCGGGTGCGTCGGACAGGGCTGCTGCGCGGAGCGGATGCGGCGCAACATCAGCAGTGCATAACACCGCAAGCAGGACGCTGCGGGCTAGCCTCTGCAGCTCGCGTGGGCAGATGTTCAGCGGGAAGCGCATGTCCGTCCTTGCGCCCGTGCCTCGCCATCTATGTCCACGCGCGCCCTGTGCCTGCCCGCAGCAAACTGCACCCTCGCGAGCAGATCCAACGGCGCTGACACGAGTGAGTGCCCCTTCTGCCGGCCCCTGCACAGCAGCTTGCTCTGCGAGCGCCGCTGTCGGGCGGCAGTTACGTTGCGAGGCGGTGCCGCCGCGGCTCACCGTCGCGTGGGCAATCACCTCGCGCCGTTGATTGCTCACTGCAGGCACAGTTCTATCCACGGCAGTGTGGCTGTCGGCCCCCGAAGGCGGGCAGGCGTCCCTTGGCCCCAAGTCCCAAGCCTGCCTGTCCTCACAGGTGCGGCAGCCCCCTCCTCTCAGAGAGGAAGACCGAGAAGGCAACTGCCGCTTGGGCAGAAGGAGCTTGTCCAGAGGTGGCCAGGGCGAGACGCAGGCAGCCGTGGGCCCGCCCTGCGCGCCCGCAGGTGAACAATCTGGCTCCGTGCATCGCCGAGTACAACGAGCAGGAGGGCTGCTGCGACCCTTCATGCGCGCTGGGGCTGCGGACGCTCCTACAGACCCCGGCGGTGCGTGGCGCGGGCCGCTGGCCACCCCAGGCGTCAGCGCCTGCGTCTCCTTCGCTGGTGTGCTACGTGCATGGCGACGCGGTCCACCGCCGTGGCAAGGCAGCAAGGATCAGCAGCGACGAAGATAAGGCACCAGCCCAGGCCACAGCATGCGTCACCCGCTGCAAGGACGCGGACGCCGGCGCCGTGCCTGGCCGCTCACATGACAGCTCGTCAGTTGGCTGAGCCAGGGTCGAGGACCCAGGGCACACATGGTGACCCCGACGCAGCGGGCGCCCCACGCGCACTTCCGAGCGGATTGGTCCTCAGACGCTCATAAGCCACGCCTAAACTGCCCCGTCCGCCATGCTTCTGGACCGCGAGGAGCGGCCTGCGATTGGCTGTGGTGTGCCGAGGCTGTGGGTGGGGTGGCTGCGGAGCGCCCGGCGGATGGGCAGTGCCGCCCTGCAGCCGGACGCCTTGCGCTGCGCCCGGTGCCCACCAAGAGGACAGGTGCATGACGCGTGATGCGCTGACACGTGATGTCTTCCTTGCGGCTCGCGCAGACGTCTGGGTGCCTTGATGAGGACCTGGCGCACATGTGCGTGGTACGGGCCAACCGCTCCGCAGTACCGCCCGAGTACGTGGAGCCAGTCCTGCAGTACCTGGACATCCTGTGAGTGCGCCAACTGCCGCTCGCAGCGGGCTTCGCTCTGAACGCCGGGCGACAGCGAGCGCTGGCTGGCTGGTTGCTCGCTGCCGGGCGTGCGGCGCGCCTGCCTGGCGGCCGGCGTTTGCCCACCCGCCGCGGCGCCGCGGCACGCGTCCCCGCCCGCAGGTTCAACACGCTCAGACGATGCGTCACGGGCCAGAACGGCACCTGCGAGGTGAGAGGCAGGGGCGCCTGCTGCTGCCGCCCGCAACGCCCGCCCTACACCAGGTGCTGGCGGTGCGGGTGCCACCGTGGTGGCGGTGCACGTGGAGGGGCGCACCACCACAACGCCACTGGCGCAATGCGCAGCGCCCTTCTCGGCTCCAGGCCACCCCCCCACGCGCGCTGCGCGCACCGGCCCGCCCTCCAGGGCGCAGCGCCAGCAAGGAACGCCCTCTGCCCGCACGCCCTGAAAGAAAGGCAAGAGCGCTTGCCGCGTGTGCGCGCGTTGCGTTGCCCGGCCGCCGCAGGGCGTGGCAATGCGGCCGCCGCCGTCGCCGCCGACCACCGCCGCACCGCCGCCGTCGCCGGCGGCGCCGCCGCCGACGTACCCTCCGTTGCCGCCGCCTTCCAGCAGCGGCAACCCCGTGGCCCGCGGGCCAACCGTCCCAGACCTGGGCATCCCAGGTAAGGGCAGCACACGCGCAGGGGCGGTGTTTTTGCAGCTGCGCCTCGGCTCGCTAGCCTTCGTGCGGCGAGACACATTTGACACGGCCGGTAGTTGGGCTCCGGCCCTGCCGAGGCGTCCAAGCAGGCGTGAATCTCCAGAAGGGCGCACACACCGCGTCGCACGCGCTCGCCGCGCGACCTGCCTCAACGTGCCGTCCGGCGCGGAGCGACCGGCGAGCCTGCTTGTGGAGCACATGTGCGGGCGCCGGAGGCAGGGAGCGCAGCTGCCGTGTGGGGACTGTCGTTCAGTGGCAGGGTGTGTGGCGTGGCGTGCGGCCGCAGGGGACTTTTTCGCGTCGCCGCCGCCGCCGCCGTCGTCCGCCACGCTGGCGCGCGGCGGCGCGCGGGGGCTGCCCTCGCTGCTGGCGCTGGCGGCCTGCTGCGTGGCGGCGTGGCTGGCCCAGCAGCAGCAGCACGCCGCGGCTCTCTAGCTGGGCCATGGCGGCCCATACCTGGGCATGCGCTCGCTGGTGGCGCTTGCGGCCCGCTGCGTGGGTGGCCCAGCACGCCGCGGCTCCCTAGCATGGGCCCGCCGGCTCTACAGCAGCGGCATGCTGGCCCTGCGCTCGCTGCTGGGGGCCGCAGCGTGGCTGGCCCAGCAGCAGCAGCAGCAGCAGCAGCAGCAGCACGCGACGGCCCTCTCTGGAGCGCGCACAAACCAAAACCGTGCCTGTAGGCACACCGTACCCAACCCCTGCATGTGTGACGGGGACAATAACCTGCGGCCCCTCCCTGTCTGTGAGGCGGGAGGCGTCCCTCCCTGTCGACATGTGAGACGGGAGGTGTGTGCTCGCCCGAGCGCGCCCACGCTCTCCGCGGAGCCACCAGGCGCTACGAGCCAAGGCCGCATCTACACCTCCCCCCTTGCATATCCCCGGCGCGCTCTTGGCGGCGACCGCCGCCCGCCGTCGCGGCGCCCGCGCGCCGCCCCTGTGTGCCGGATCGCTTTTGCGCGCGAGGTGTGGACGTCCACCCCTGCAGCAGAGTGCGTTGACGGGCGCGCCTCTGTTGGGCGGCCTCGCAGGACTGGGGAGCGTGCGTGGCGGCGAACAGTGAGAGAGGGTCGCCGGCCGCGGTTCCCACGGCGGCTGCGGGCGGGCTCCATTGATGAGAGCGATGCACGTGGTGAGGCGAGCCTTTGCACGCCCAGCTGTCGAGGGCCGTTCCTGGGCACGCCCAGGCTGCTGAGAGCCGCGTCTGTACTCAAGAGGGCCAGGGCCTGCGCCTGTGTGCGCGGCCGGCCGGCTTGCCCCCCGCCCACGTGCGTGCCGCTGCGCCGCCCGCGTGTTTGGCGGGCGGTGGAGAGCTCACGGGGCGGTGGAGGTACCGCAGGCGTCCGACCGCGCCCCTCAGCAGCGGCCTTGCGGGCATGGTCGGGGGGGACGCCGGCGGAACAGACGCATGCATTTGAGCGACGGGCCGTTGCTCTCCCGCCTTGATCTGTTTGCCCCCTCTCAAGCTTCACTGGACTTGACTTGACTTGACTTGACTTTCCGAAATGACGTCGAACGCCTTGGGGGCGCTGGTTGACGCCTCGACGACGTCGAGGGCGCTGGTTTCTCCTGCGGCTTGGAGGAGCGCTGCACGCAGCTGCATGCGAGCGGCACACTGCCTTCTGACCGTGTGCTTGGCATGGGAGAGCGCGAGTGGGATTTGTCGGTGGGCGCTCTGAGCGGTGCTTGCGGGCGACCGGCGCCAGCGTGGCCCATGTCACGTGTGCACGGTTGGCAGGCCGCCGTTTGCATCCATTTGGCCTCAGCCGCGGCGTGCGCGAGCGGCGGCGCGCTGGCCAGGGCCGCCTCTCCCTTGCTGGCACCTGACACCCACCTCCGCCACCACCAGACGTTTCTTTCGTTGCTTGCCATGCTTCTGGAGGGAGCAGAGGTCCTGGGCACCCGCACCCGAGCATCCGCAAACGCAGCAGATGGGCTCCCCCGGAAAGCCTGACGCCCGCGAGCAGCAGGGAGGCCACGCGGCCCGTGGCCCAAGAAGATTCCGAGAACTCCCGCTCTCACTCTGCCTGTCTGTGCCCTGCCGCTCTGCCCCCGCCCAGATGCCAGAGGCTGTCTGCCGCACCCAGGGAAGCACCGCGAGCGCCTGGTCTGCTGGGAGGGAGTCGTGCGCAGTGGGGGAGGCGGCACGCCGCGTGTCGCAGCGGGTGGGGGCGGCGCAGCACGGGCTGGGGGCGCATCCGAGCGCAGAGAACACCGCGGGCCGCGGGCCTTTCCCCCTCGCCCAAGCTCCTGCCCCTGGAGGGCGGGCCGGCGGGAATTACCTGCCTGCAAATGCCGCCTGCGTGCGCGTGCGGGCGGGGCTGCGGCGGGCCGGTTCGCCGCCGTGGCGAGGCAGTCCTGCCGCTCACAGAAACGCACCCTGCCTGCTGCGCTGCCAGCTTCCAAAAGTGCCCCGGGACCTGCACGCTCCCCCCCACGCGCTGCTCTCCCCGCTTGCTCTGCGGCCTGCGTTCCACCCCCAAGCGTTGATGGTCATGTCGGTGTGTGGGAGCGGCCGCGGTGTTGCATTCATGCATGCGTTTGCGGCGTCGTGCGCACGCGTCAAAACACTTCATGCTGCAGGTCTGCCTCACTCAGGATTTGTGCGCGTGATGCTGTCGCGTGATGCTGCTGGCACTTGGACGTGCAAGGGCTGGGCACGGGCGCAGTTGCGGGCGTTGCGGCGCGCGCCCGGTTGCACCAGCACAGCGCGGGGCAGCGCACGCAGCGCACGGCGCTTGGTTCCAGTCCGTGTACCCATAGGCGAAGCCCCCACGCCACAGCAGTGTTGGCCTTACTCCATGGCAGTCCCAGGGCTCCGGCAGCTAAGCGTGAGCGGAGATCTAGAGGACATGTGACCCAGGCACAGCAACGCGGAAGCGGCATCACACTGGCTTCCTGTCTCTCTCGTGAGGTCGTCGTGCTCATGGCCCACGCCCCTCCATCGATCCCTTCAAGCTTGTCCCCTCCAAAACGAAGCGCGTGATTCCTCGCCACCCACAAGCACCACACCGGCCCCCCGTTGCGGCGGTGAACGGCCCCATCATGCACGTAAGCGCACGTGGCAGCGCCCTCTCCTGCCTGCTGCAACAGAGTCAGCATGCACCAGCGTGCACCGACCTCTCACGCAGCCACCATTTCGCGCGCAGCATGCAGACATCCGTTGCGAGAGCGCGGCGCAAACGTTGCCAGGCAGCAAAAGCACCTTCGGCCAAGAGCTCTCACCATCACGCCGTCAGCACCCGTCCTCAAGAAGCCTTTTCGTTTCGAGCCAGAGGCAACGGCGGCGGAAGAGCAGCAGGAGCACGAGCACAGTGCTGGCTAGTCAGGCGTCAGGGTCGCCAACGTTGCAACACGGGGCCACCGTCTCCAAGCGCCGCTGTGCCTGTGCCGGCAGGCACTATGGGGAGGAGCCTGGGTGGTAACCAGTCATTCGCTGGCTGACTTGGGACGGCGGGGGAGACGGGCGGCGGGGGCGGCGGGCGGCGCCTCACACGAGCCACCACAAGCGAGGTTTGCTGGGCGAATCCCTGAGTCGGGAAGGGAAAGGATAGGAAGGCAAGGACTGGGCGGGACGTCATAGCGGCTGTGGACGGATGCAGTGTGCAGCAGGCTCGCACACAAACAAACCTGGAACCCGTGTGCTGTGTGCCTGTCATCGCAAGCAGCGCGCGCAGCACACCTGACAGCAAAAGAGCAAGCAAAAGAGAGCCGCTCGCCAAGGGAATGCAGCTGCTTCGGCGTGTTGCGCTCTCATGCATGCGGTGCGGAGCCACGCAACTCCGTGCGCGACGTTTCGGCCACCGCTGCACGCAACCCTGGCCTGTTTCTCGCCCCGGCGGTCTGGCCCACCGCCACAAACTCCGATCTCAGGCTTACCACCCGGGAGAGGTCCGCAAGACCTCCCTCGAGCTCGCCAGGCACCTCATTGAACACTCTTGGAAAAAGAGGCGCGGTCAGGAGTCCCTGTTTTGTGTGCTGCCGTTCCAGTGATGGCGTTTCCAGTTTCCTTTTGTCGTTCTGCCAGGGACTCGCGGAGCGCAGGGCTGCTGTGCAGCGGGGCGACCTCAAGAACGTGCCCCAGGCCAGCCTGCCCATCTGCCCACGCCCACCGCCGACACCCCCGCCCCTTGTGTCCCTCACGCAGCACGGCGCCGTCCGCGCGCACGCATGGGGCGGCATGCATGGCGCGCCGTAGTGGGCCGAGCGCACCTGTGCGGTGCGCATGTAGCCCAGGCGACACAGATGCAGCAACCACGCCGCCCCGGACGCTGAGGGTAAATGCAAGTACCATTGAGGCGACACCGCGTGGCCTCATTTGTGTGCAGCAGCTTTGGAGCCTGGACGCCACCGCAGCTCTTGCGTGTGCAGGAAAGATTCGGCGCAGGCTCGCTGGGAGGAGGGGAAGGGGCAGAAGGCAGAGGGCCCTGCCGCAGCCCGCGGCGTGCGCCACGGCAGGGGCGGAGGCAAAAGCATCCACGCCGCCGCGTCAAACACCGCGCCCGCCGTTCCCGTCGCCAGATCGCGAAGAAGAGAGGCCTGCTCGGCTGTGGTGCCGAGGCTGTGGGTTGGGTGGGGTGACTGCGGCGCGCCCAGCGCCCAGCGGAGGGTGGGGGGGCCCTGCCAGCAGCAGGGGGGCTCCTCAGGGCACCTTGTTGTCCTTTGCCGGCTGCAGCTGCTGCTGCTTCCCTGCGCACCAAGGAAGTGATGGGAAAGGCGAGGGTGAGGTGTGGCCGCTCCTCTCGACGCGCCTCTGCCCCGCGGACCCTGACGCAGCACCGAAGGGGACCGTGCAGCGCGGGCGCACTCACAGTACTCGTAGTTTGCGAGCAGGCCCGTGAGCATGGGGCGGGCGGGCTTGAAGCGCGTGACGAAGTGCGTGAAGAGCGGCAGCGTGACGAACTCGAAGAACCCCACCTGGGGAGGGAGCACGGTGAGGAAGGACAGCAGCTCTCCAGGTCAGGCAGGCAGCGCGCGCGTGGGACGCTGTGCTCTCTTGCCAAACCAAAGACGCAAGGCCACGGCCACGTTCGCCACGCACCTGGCTCTTGGTCACGCCCTCCTTGCCACGGTCGCACAGCGGCGAGAGCGGGATGGAAAGCGCCTTTTCTTGATCGCCCTGCGCGCCACCCGAGCAGGCACACGGCCCAAGCGTCTCGCCCGCGAACAAAGAGACCAGGGCACAAGCCCGGGCCCGAGCTGCTGCCGCTGACCGGGCAACCGCAAGCGCGCACAGCCGCCTGACGCGTGCTCTGGCCTGGGCTGGTGCCTAACCTTCCTCGCTGCTTGTCCTTGCTGCATGACGCCGGCGCTGGCCTGTTCCGTTGATGCAAGACACGCCGCGCGCGTGGTAACCCTAACCCTAACCCTAACCCCGCGCGCGCGCATGCGCACCTGCCGGAAGAACTCCTCCTCGAGCGCTTGCACCCAGCGCAGGTGCACCGGCAGGGCCTTGGTCAGGTGGCCCTGCGGGGGCGCACAGCACGCGCAGCACGCACAGCACGCCTCGCAGCCGCGACGAGCGATTTCAGCCACTCTGCCCACGCTACAACCACGCCCTCCCCCCCCCCCCACCCCGCCCCCCCCCCCCCCACACACACACACACATACGCTCGATTGCTCACCAGGTCGGCGCACTTGAGCGCCATCTGCAGGCTCAGCACCCGCTCGCCCTCGCTGATGGGCGCCAGCACCAGGGTGCTGCCGTCCACCGAAGAGTCCGACTCGCTGCTGCGCAGGGCAGCGGCGGTTTCGCCATGGGCGCAGAGGGCACAAGGGTACGCTGCTCAGCGCACAAGCGGGGCACTGTCGCCGTGGGATCGCCTGAGAACCGCCGCAGCGTGCTTTCCATGGTCTGAGGCGCCTCTCACCTGCCGCTGGGCGACCGGCGCTGGGCCGCCTCCACCAGCCCCGCGTGCTGCGCCGAGAACTGGCCCATAATGGAAAAGTGCTGCTTCATGCTGCGCACGCAGCGCACGCAAAGCGGGCGGCACGACGCGGAGGCTCAGTGCCGTGCATCGCAGCCTAACACGCGCAGCCACAGGGTCGCGCTCGCCGCACGCAAGCGCTGCGCTCGTCCGCGCATGGCCCCGCGGGCGGTGCCATGCGCGGGCGGTGCGCGCCCCGCAACCCTGGCCGCAACCCTGCCCCAGACGCACTCGGTGGCGAGCACAAGGTCGATGATGAGCTTGCGCATCTGCGAGCGCGTGGGCTTGTCCAGCTGCGCCAGGATGTTGAAGTCGGGCTGGTTGAGCAGCGCCCACGCCGCCGCCAGGTGGTGGTTCTCCATGGGCGACTTGTCGTTGTACAGCACCTGCGCCGCCAAGCGCGAAGGCCAATCAGAGGGGCGAACAACAACTTGCGGCGTGGCTCGCGCGGGCGGCAAGCCTAGCGCGCGCCGACCAGTGCGCGGCGATCAGGCTAGTGGGCGGCGCGACGCACCGCCAGCTTGTCGTTCGAGTTGGTGAGGAAGTCGGTCGAGAGGCCGCGGTGCTCAAAGTCGTGGATGATGGCCGTCAGGTAGCAGGCCAGCACGCCGTGCTGGTCCACGTACCCCGGCACCAGCCCGCCGCGCGTGAGGATGACGTGGAAGCTCTGCGGCGGGGCACGCGACGCACGCACGCACGCCTCGCGCTGACACGCTCGCGCCGCGCCGCACACGCAGGACACCAACAGGAGGACGTGGCGTGGCGGTCCTGCGCTGCCCCCGCGAGCAACAGCACGCCCCAGCACACCTGCAGCACGTCGGCGGCGTGCCGGGCGTTGTGGTACGGGTTCCCGCTCGGGTAGCCCTGCTCCACGCGGCGCAGGAAGCGCGCCAGCGTGTGCGGCTTCATGTTGACCTGCAGGGCAGCGAAAGACACACGTGCCAGGTCGGACACAGCACATTTTCTTGTAGGCGTCACACCTGGTTGGACAAAACACGCGTTCACAGGGCGTCACGCCTGGTGCCGCCGCAGCCTTGACAAACAGCAAAAGCAACAAACAGCAGTCAGAGCGCTGCGCCGCCTGTTGGCTGCTCACGTGCTGGATGAGGCCCGTGGTGGACATGAGCCAGAATCCCAGCACCGACAACGGGTGCCCGCACGTCGCCTCCTCCAGCGCGTACGAGTCGAACGCCCAGCTGTCGCCGGCCTGGGCCAGCAGCTTCTCCACCTGCTTGCGTCCGATTCATGCGGGCCGACAGCGGTAAGCCAGTCAGCGGTTTGCAGGCGAAGGTGAGAGCACCCCAGGTTCCCAACCTCTGCCGTCCAGGCCTTGCTGTGACGGTGCGAGTGCCGCGCGTCGTTTTCCCGAGGCTCAAGGTTTGCTCGTCGCCGACTGACTCCCACCTGGTCCAAGACGGGCTTGTCCAGCGTCACCGTGGGCATCTCCTGGTCGTCGTCCTCCTGCAACCAAGCACGCGACCCGGGCAGCGCAAATGTGCATGCACGCTGCCAGCCCGCGCTGAGCGCCGCGCACAGCGCCAAGCGGAGCAGGCGTTTGGCCTTGCCAAGGGAGCGGCGCAGGCGCGGGCGGAGCGAACACGAGGCCGCGGGGCGGGGCGGCGTGCCGCATGTGGCTTGCGCTGCCACGTCCTTGCCAGACGTGGCTGCACCAACCGCAAATCGCAACGCACCTGCACGCTGCTGGGCAATCCCCCGCTGGACGTGTGCCCCATGACGTTCATGGGCGAGGAGGGGATGGCCCGGATCAGCGCCTGGTTGCCGCCGCTGCTGCCGCCGCCGAGGGCCAGCGCGCCTCCCGCCACGGTGCTGCTGAGCGTCGAGGTCGTGGAGAACTGCGAGGCGCACGCGCGCCGAGGAAGACAGCACAGCAGCCAACCCCTCAGCACGCACCAATGCGCTAACTCTGAAAATGAGCTGCGGGCCAGGGCGCCAGCTGAGAACAGGGGAGTCGTTCGCAAGCGTGCGCCCGCTTCACTGCGCGTGCGTCAGCGCCCTCTCAGTGAAGAGACTAACAAAAGCGTTGTCTTAGAGAGGAGGGGTTTATCTCTGATGGTTAAGACTGTTTTTTGTGAGCCCCTTTACCAGGGTCAGAGCGGAGCTGTTCGCAAATTGTTGCTCAAGGCACTAACAAAAACAACCAAAGAGCCTCACGTGCGCAACGTCGAGCGAGGCGGCGCGCGGCGTGCACTTGTGCGGCTTCATCAGGTTGACCATGATGTTGCGCGCGTCCACCGTGTCCATGGACGACACGCGGTCCGCCTCGTCCTCCTCGTCGTCAAACTCTGCGCACGGCACGCGGCGCACGACGTGGGCGGTGGCCCGTTCCGTGGATGCAAGATGCACACGCAGGCGGCAGGCGGCACGGCAGGCGGCCACTGCGAGTGTGCCCGCCTGCTTGCCAAGGGGCGCCGCGTCTCGGCAGGGCATGCACAGCCGCGGGCCAGGGCCCTCCGCAGGGCATCTGCCGGGATGCGGGTCTTGGCGGTCGGCGGAACTGGCGTGCAGCCGGGCGCGGCGGCACCCGAGGCTGCGCGTGCTGCAGTGCCGCCGTCTGCCGCCCGTCCCCCCCTCCGTTCCGCCATGACCCATCGCATGGCTGGCTGCCGCCCTGGTGGCTCACCAGCAGGGCGGAAGCGCATGAAGGAGGTGCTGTCCATGTCCCACACGTTGCCCAGCTGCTGCGCCAGGGCCATCCTCGCCTCGAGCTGCGGACGCGCGTGCAAGCAGTGTGCAAGCGCACATGCGGCTGTTTTCTCCCCGCGGCCCGCCAGGCCCCCGTGACGCGAACGTCAAGCGGTCGATGCAGGCCAGAACGCGAGGGGACGGGGGGTGCCTCGGCGCGCAGCGCTCACGTCCATGTTTGCTTGCGCCATGCGCGTCTGGATCTCCTTGGAAGGCGGGCGGTAGACATCGGCGGACTGGTGAAGCGCGCGCTTGACCGCCACCACCTGCGACGCCACAGTGTCGAGACGCGCGGTGCGCGTGTCGCCATCAGTGGCACTCTTGAGGGGAGGCGCCGTGCGGCCGCGACCAGGCGCGGTCCGCGGCGTGCGGGCGGGGCGACGCGGCGCTCACCATGGCCATGGGGCCCGTCTTGCCGTGCAGGTTGGCCTCGAGGATGTTGAGCATCTGCTGCGCCGGCGTCTCTGCGAGTGCAGTGCGCGTGCAGGGGCGGCCGAGGGCCGGCGCGGTGAGAGCTGCGCCGCCGCGATCGCCCAGCGCGATGTGAATCGTCGCGCGCGCGTGCCTCACCAATCTCGACCAGCTGCACGTCGTGCTGATCCTTCTTGAGCTGCTGCCAGTCGAGCTCCTCGCGCAG
>VFQP010004982.1_pt1 | contig 11894 bp, 8 predicted proteins | sample 3512351 | NCBI WGS metagenome assembly VFQP01 (sample SAMN10412372, study PRJNA504923) | tailings metagenome | isolation source: Relicate 1 Philex TSF1 revegetated site | place: Philippines: Tuba, Benguet | collected 2017-08-29
GTGGGCGGCGGCATCCAGCTGTTCAAGCAGGCAGTCAAGTACGACGGCATCTTTGAGGTGCAGCACGTGTACCGCACCAGCAAGGACGTGTCGCCGGCCATGCGGCCCGTGCCGCCCGGCAGCAGGCAGCAGCAACAGCAGCAGCAGGTCGAGGAGGGGGAGGAGGGGGAGGAGGATGGGCGGCGAGGAGCAGGAGGCAAGGAGGCAGCGGGCGCCGACGAGCAGAGAGGCGGCGGCGGCGGCGAGCAGGACGGCGGGGGGACAGGCGGGGCGCCCGCTGCGGAGACGGGAGGCAACGTGCGGGAGGTGCTACAGCTCACCTTCCCCGCCGCCATCCTGCCCTACTTTTTGTAGCAGCGACCGGGCGCGCAGGCGGGCGGGCGGTGGGGGTTGGCTTTTTTGAGCGCTGCCACACGCCGTCAACGTGCAACACGTTTTGTGGGGATGATGTCGCTCTGCTTCCTTGGCGCGCGGTGACCGTCTGCCGCGCCCGTCGATCGTGATCGGCGCAGGGGCCGGCCCACGCGGCCGCGTGAGCGCAGCGCAAAGGCCTCCGCGTGCGGCACCGAGCACGCACTGCTCATCATCTCAGCATTCAAGCCCGCTGGCTGCTCTCTCTCGTCCTCACCTCGCCGGTAACGCTCTTTAGGTCTGGCGCGCCCACAAGAAGCAGAGCAGCGCGGGCTCGACGAGGAGCGCTGGAGGAGCGCACAGCAGAGCGAGAGGCGCCAGCATGCACGTCCTGCAGCACCGCCCGGGCAGTAGGCCAGCCAGCGGCGCGCCTTCATCCCTCCCGCGCCAATGGCAGCCACCGCCCGCAGCCCTCCCGTCGTCGCTGGTCGTGCGCGTGGCGGCTTTCCTCCCGCAGCCAGTGCAGCCGGGCCGCTGGAAGCCCCGGGGCCGCGACGAGCAGGTGGGCGCTTTTCCTCTTTTGCGTCTCGGGCACGTCACCTCGGCGTGCTCCAGCGGCGCCGAGCAAGAGGCTGCCCGCGCGGAGGGCAGCGGGGCGGCGTGGCGGGGCCAGGGCGGTGCCGCCTGGACGCCGCGATGGGGGCCCGGGCGGGCTGTCGTCTTTCGGCTTTTGGTCTGGCGCCTGGGCGTGCAGCGCGAAACCCCACTCGGCAGCGGCACGGCGCGCGATGGCGCGCATCCGCCAGCGGCCAGCTGCCAGTGGAGGGCCTGATGCGGGCCAGTGGGCTCCCAGGCGCTCAGTCAAGCACGCCGGCTGGGCGTGGGGACAGGTCGTGCGCGCACGCATGGAACGCACGGCAACACCAGGGGAGCAGGCAGCAAGCAGCGCCGCGTCGCCGCCACGGCCGTGCGGACACGCCATCGCTGCAGGCTCCAGAGCAGGCGCTGCACACTGCACACTGGCGCGCACGACAACCGGCGCACTTTTTGGGGCGCGCCAAACTGCAGGCGGCGCAGCAACCGTTTGAGCAGCCGCGCCGGCCCAGGGTCGAGATCCTCAGGCCCGGCATCCCGCCTGCCACGCCGGTCAACAGCTTCAGGGTGCCGGACCGCCCCTCCCCGCCGCTGCGCGACGACGACAAGGTGCGTCGGCAGGGCGCCGCCCTTGACCAGGGGCCCCAGCAAGGCGCAGCAACGGGCAGCAGCGGCGCAGAGCAGCCGAACAGCGCGGCTGCGGGGCCCTTGGCGCGGCGGGAGTGGAGCGCTGCCCGCTCTGGACGACAGAATCCGGAACCGCCGGCGGGCGGCGGTTGCGGCGGTCAAACCTCCTCTTCTGTGGCTGCGGTTGCAGCGGGAGGGGAGCGTGCAGAGGGCGTGCGTGTGTGTGCGTTGCTGGGCAGTGGTGGGAGCGACGTCCAGCTCGAGCACCCAGCCTACGCACACCGCCGCGCTGCTGCTGCATGGGGCGTGCTGCCCACCGCCCTCTGCGTGCGCTTGCTCGCCGCTTGCAGGACGGGCACTATGTGTTTGAGCTGGGCGAGAACCTGAGCTCGCGCTGTGAGTTTTGATGCTCCGCCCCTCAACCAGCTCCGCTCCGCCCCTCAACCAGCAAGGGGCAGGCTCACAGCACAGAGCTCGCGCTGCCGCTGCGCACACGCCCACGCCCGGCGCTGCTGCTGCCCTTGCTCATACTGTATGCTCCCGTTGCATCCCTCCCCGCGCAGACAAGATCCTCAGCAAGATGGGCGAAGGTGCGCGCGGGCGGCGCTGAGGAGCCGTTTTCTCCAGACGAGTCCCCTCCCCTGCTCTGCGCGCCCCTGCCCTACACGCGCGCGCGCTGCCCGTGACTCCTCCCTCCCTCGCGCCCGCAGGCACGTTTGGCCGCGTGCTCGAGTGCTGGGACCGCAAGCACAAGGACTACGTGGCCATCAAGGTCATCCGCAACATTGACAAGTACAGGCACGCCGCCATGATCGAGGTGCGCCCTTCCTGGACGCTTCCCTCCCCACCCCGGCCCACCCTCGCGCGCTGGCAGCGGCGCTGTGGACGCCAGCGCTCGTGCGCTCTCAACGCGCCACCCAGCCCAGCCTCGGCCCCCCATCCTCCCCACCTGCGCACCGCTACCCCACGCCCGCAGTTTGGGGTGCTGCGCACGTCCACGGTTCTCGCGTGCGCGGGGCGCCCTGCCTGACCTGCCTGACCTTTTCCCTACACACACGCGCACATGCCCACGCAGCTCGAGGTGCTGCACACACTGGAGCGCAACGACCCCCAGGGCGGCAAGCACTGCGTGGCGCTGCGCGAGTGGTTCGACTACCGCGGCCACGTCTGCATGGTGAGCGCCAGCACCCCTCTCCTCCGCCAGCGTGGCACAGGCGCAGCGCTGCTGCCGTCGCAGCCCTCCCCCCAGCCCGCAGCGGCGCGGCCCCGGGGGCCCTCCGCCGCACCTCTCGGTGCGCGGCCCCCGACCCTCACACCGACGCCCTCACACGCCCCTTCCTGCGCCCTCCACGCGCCACGCGGCAGGTCTTCGAGAAGCTGGGCCCGAGCCTCTTCGACTTCCTGAGGCGCAACGAGTACCGGCCCTTCCCGCTGGACCTGGTGCAGGACTTCAGCCGGCAGCTGCTCGAGAGCGTGCAGTACCTCCACGAGCTGCGCCTCACGCACACGGACCTCAAGCCGGAGAACATCCTGCTGCGCTCGCTCGACTACTGCAAGGCCACCATCGCCGCCACGGCGTGAGTGACCCGCCCGGGCGGCCGCCGCCTGCCCGCCCGCGGCGCGCGTGCGCGTTGGGGCTTGGGAGCGCGCTGTGCCGGCCTCGCAGCCAGTGTGTGCCTCGCGTTGCGTGTGCCTGTGCCGCCGCAGGCGCCGGCCGGGCACCACGCGCGTCGTGCCCGCCTCGGGCCAGATCAAGGTGCGAGCGGCGGGGCCGCCTGCCGTCGTCCGTGTCGGCCGCGCGCCGCGCGCCTGCCGCTCCGCGGGCCAGCAGTGCAAGTGGTGCTTGGCGATCCGGTTTGCTTGCCCTCGCACCGCCGCTGCTCTGCGTCCAGCCCTGTGCCAATCGCGCGCGCTGGTGCCTGCAGGTGATTGACTTTGGCAGCGCCACGTTTGAGGACCAGCACCACAGCAGCATCGTGTCCACGCGGCACTACCGCGCGCCCGAGGTGATCCTGGGCCTGGGCTGGAGCTTCCAGTGCGACATGTGGAGCGTGGGCTGCATCATGGTCGAGCTGCTCACCGGTGAGCGGAGGCTCGGGGCTTGTTCCCGAGTTGGGTGGGGGGAGACGGGCAGGGAAGTCATGGTCGAGCTGCTCACCGGTGAGCGCTGCACGCGCCCTGGCCGTGACGGCGAGTGTGCGCACTGGTGCAGCTGCGGCACAGCGGCAGCTCAGAATGCCTTGCTGCCGGGGGCGCTGCGGCCAAGGGCCCCTGTTGCTCGAATGGGTGCCCTCCGGCCGGCTCAGTGTCAGCGTGGCTGCACGCGGGGTGCGTACGTGCGTGTGCACCGCAGGCGACGCGCTGTTCCAGACGCACGAGAACCTCGAGCACCTGGCCATGATGGAGCAGGTGCTGGGCCAGATGCCCGCCTCCATGGCGTCGCGCGGCGCGCGCACCTCGCCCAAGTACTTTGCGCCGCCCGGCACCAGGTGCGCTGCGCAAGGAGCGGCGGCGCCACGCCCACCGTTACGCGCCTGGGCACCCGTGCTAGGCTGCCACGGCGCACGCCGCTGTTTGTTGGCCCGGGGCGCGCGCTGCGCCTCTGTGCGTTGATGTGGGCGCGCCCAACGGGATCCATGTGTGGGGGCGTGTGGTTGGCCTGTGTGGAGACTTGGCAAGCCGCTGTCGTTTCCTGGCCGGCGCCTCGCCTCAACGCGGCGTGCCTGGTCCGGCGTGGGCCGGCAGGGTGGTGGGGCACGTGGTGGGTGCGGGCCTCTGGGCCTGACCACGGCGGAAACCACACGTGCCCCACCGCCCGTGCCGACCGGTGCACGCCGCGTTGAGGCGAGGCGCCGGCCAAGAAACGACAGCGCTTCACCATACTCCACGCGGGCCGACCACACGCCCCGACAGGCAGCCGGTGTTCGTGCCCACGCCATCCCACGGCGGCCCAGCGCGCCGGGAGCAACGGCTCGCTCGCTGAATCTTTTACCCAGGCCAACCGCACGCCACCTCGCTGTGCGCGCCCACGCGCGCCCACGCGGGCGCCGCGCAACCAGCACGCGCCCGCCCGGCGGAAAAGAGCGCGCTCCCGCCAGGGGTCACGTGCTGCTGCTGCTGTTTCTGTTGCTTGTTGGCGCAGGCTGCCGTGGCATGGTGGCAGGGAGCAGCTTCAGTCGCGTGCGTGCGTCATGCGGTGGTTGTGGTGGTGGTGGTGGTGGTGCCGCTGCGTGTGCGCGCAGGCTGCTGTGGCCGGACGGCGCCAGCAGCAAGAAGAGCCTCAAGGCGGTGCAGCGGCTGCACCCGCTGCGGCGGCACCTCATGGAGCAGGGCGACAGCACTGCCGTGGCGCACATTGACCTGCTGGTCGACCTGCTGCAGTCCATGCTCAGGTGCGGCTCCCTGGTGGTGGGGATCCTTTGTGCGTCGGGGAAGGGACACGACCTGCTGCAGTCCATGCTCAGGTGCGGCCTGGCCGCCCTGCTGAGTGGGGGATGGGGAAGGGAAGGGAAAGGGGACCTGCCGCAGTCCATGCTCAGGTGCGGCCCCCTCTGTGATGATGGGCACCCTCTGCGTCGGCTGGCGACGGCAAGCAGCAACAGAGCGCCACAGCTCTGGAGAACTTGCGTTTCCGCGCCCTCCCCCGTTCTACACGCGCCGCTCTGCCATGCACACGCGCACTCTATCGCACGCACACACACTCACCCACACACGCGCAGGTACGAGCCGGGCGAGCGCATCTCTGCCGAGGCGGCGCTGCAGCACCCCTTCTTCAAGCTGCAGCTGCCCTCGTCCATCCCGCCGCCGCTGCCCTCGCCACAGCTGCACCTCCACGGCCACGCGCAGCCGCACGCCGCCTACGCCGCCGCGCCGCCGCCGGCGGCGGGGCACCACACGCAGCAGCAGCAGCAGGGCGTGTTTGGCGGGCTGCTGATGCCGGGCGCCGCGCCGACGGCGGCGGCGGCGTCATCGCACACGCCGCAGCAGCCCGGCAGCGGGCACAGCGGCAGCGGCAGCGCCCACAGCGGCTTCTCGCACTTTGGTTGGTGAGGGGTGGAGGGGCCGGCGCCCGCGACCAGAGGGCTCGCCGGCGAGCGGAGCGTCTGAGAGAGTGCAGGCGGGAGGTGGCGCGAGCGAGCGGGTGGCTGACGGGCTGGGGTGCTGCTCTGGCTGCCCGCGGGGCCTGAGAGAGGAGGGGACGTGGCGAGAGGCGTGCGTGCGTGCGCGGTGGCCCGACGTGCGTGTGTGCCGGCGCCGGTGCGGCGCGGCCCTCTTTTGGACGCGTGCTGGCCGGTGCGGCGTCGCTCCGAGTGGTAGAGGTTAGGCGGTAAGGCGGCGTGGTGTTGATAGGTGGCGGGCCGTGCGGCGGGGCGTCCGGCTTGGAGTTGGGCTGGGGAAACGGTCGGGCGTGGGAGGCGATTGGAGGCGGTGGGAAAGGGGCTCTCGGCGCGCGTCAGGTGCTGGTTGCGGTTGGGTGCGGCGGAAACGGGTGCACAGGAAGGCGAGGGTGTCGCCTGGCCTGAGTGGCAAGGGGGGGCGTCGGGTTGGTCTCCTCCTACCCCACGTGGTGGTGCTGACGAGGACACTCTCTCTCTCTCTCTCTGTTTGGACCCGACAGCTTTTCCCGCCGGCGCACACGCACGGTCGTTGCGGGAACGCCGGCTGCAGACGCTGACGTTTGCTTGCGCACAGACTCTCACTCGCGCTCTCACGGGCTCCAGCAACGCAGCGACACGGGTGCTGGCGGCGGTACGAGTAGGATCCTCAGCAGCAGCAGCAGAATTCAGCCCTGACCTGGGGGGCGAAGAGGCGGCGGGCGGTCTTGGGAGGGCGGCGTCGCGCAGCCGCGCTTCTCCCCCTCCCTCGCCCCTCCCTCCCTCCTCTCTTGTCCACTAGTTGCGTGTGTGGTCGTTCGTCCTTGCGTTGCGACTGCAATGGTGGCCGGCGCCAACCCGGTGCACTCTGGGGGAGCAAGCGAGTTGCCCGTCTCTCTCTTGATTGGTTTCTCCAGCACGCCGGCCGGCCGTGGGCTTTCACAATGGCAAGCCTCTGACCTCCTGTGGCGGTGGTGTTTGTTGTGCTCTCTCTTTGCCGCTCTCTGGACCTGTGGCGTTGCGCGACTGACCATCCGCGTTTTGCCGTGGTGTGGACCTCCTCCCCCTGGCGGCGACGCGCGGCGGGGGGGCTGACGCCGACCGCGCCGTGCTTGGGAGTCCGCGCGCAGACAGCCTGGGCGCTGTGCTGTGTGGTCTGCCTGCGGCGCGTCTCCTTGCCCTGTGCCTGAATGACTGCCTGGCGGCCAGAGCAACTGGCCCGCTGTCCGACCGACACATGACGAGCAGACCTGGACCCGACCCCCGGTGTTTCGTGGTGTCGTCCTATTTATATCTCACGGGAACGGGAGGTGGAGGTCATTGAGGCATGTGGCAGATCCTGGGGCGAGCCGGCCGCCGCGGCGCTGGCTGTGCGCGCGCGGGCCGGCCGCCAGGCGGGCGAATGGGCGTGGCGGTGCGCTTGGCGGGGGGCGGAGGGTGGCGTTGTGCACCCATGACGCGGTGACGGGCTGGGCGGGGTGCACCTGCCGTGTCGGGGTACCGCGTGTGCCGTGGCGTGGTGACACGGCGGGGTGTTGCTGCTCCTCCGGCGCTGCTGCTGACCTCTGACCACGCACACAAGACGCTGTGCTGCCGTGTGGCAAAGGCGCTTTGCCACACCTCCTTGTGCTCTCTCTGTGTGCGCTCGTCCCACCCCCACTCTGTGGCCCCATACAACCGGCGCTGCGTGCTGCCGTTTGCGCGCGCGCACGCTCGGGAGCGGCCCAGCCCACCGTCCATCCTGTGTATCATGTGTCCCGAGATAGAGTAGATGCAACTCACAGGCTGTCCTCTCTGGCCCGCGCAGCAGGCGAAGGCCCCGCCAGACGCATGCGTCTGCCGCCGTGCCAGTGCAAGAGTCAGAGATAGTCGCCCAGGCGTCAGGTGCTGCTGGATCCATCCTCACAGGCAGAGCTCTGAGCTCCCACACAGCCGCCAGCCGCTTCTGTCTGCATCGATCGAGAGGATGGGTGCCGAGGCCTCGAGGCCCGACGAGCCAGGCTTCATCACCGTGTCACGAGGCGCTGCTACGGCTGGCGCGGACAAGGCGCCGCTCGACCCCGAGGTGCAGGCGCTGCTGGAGCAGCTGGACAAGCTCAAGCAGGCACGCTTTTGGGCGCGATCGGTCGATCCAGGGCGCAGATAGCAGGCCATCAGGTCGCAGGAGGACACCATGCGGGCAACACTGGCACCATGCACTGCGTGCCGTGTCCCGCGTGCCTTGGCGGTGCGCAGTCGGTGCCCCCGGCGCCCACGCCTCAGCAGCAGGCCGCCGCAGACCTGGTGACAGCTGCCGCCGTGCAGAAAGGTGCGTGCAGGAACTGCTCCACCACAGGAGCACCTGTGGTGCTGGCTTGCCGCCAGGATGTGGGCAAGTCGTCCGAACGACCCCACCGCCCCTGCACCGCACCACCATCTCGACACATGCAGAGGCAGACCAGAGCTCGGTCAAGCTGAGCGAGGTGCTGGACAGCTACCAGCAGTGGGCCACCAGCCGCCGGCAGCAGCTGGTGGACGAGCAGCAGCGGCTGCACCTACGAATCGATGAGGCGCAGGCCGCCGCCAAGTCCGCCGGCCACCACCTCAAGCGGTGCGCCTCACCAGCGGGGACGCTCCGGGGCCTCCCAATCGGGTTGCTGGGGCGGCCGTTGCGCAGGCGCTGCTGCGATGACGCGCGTCGGAACGCCTCACTGAACGTGGGATGGCACGGCCAGGGCGATCAGGTGGAGAGGACGGGGCGACAGGAAGGCGGCGCGCACATGAAAGGCAGGCACGGGCTGCCGGCGCACTGCTGCTGTGCAGGGCGACGGCCAGCATGTCTGCGGCGGAGGCGACGCTCAAGCACGCGCCGGCCCTGGCCACGTCCATCGTGCAGCTGGCCGAGCGGGTGGCGGCGCTGCACGCGCAGCTGGCGGCGGCGCAGCAGCAGGCGGCCGCGCTGGCGGGGGCGGCGGCTGGCAGGACGCGGCCCCCTTCGCCGGCGCCTGCCAAGGCCGGGGAGGGCCAGGGCGGTGCGGCGCCTCAGGGTGGGCCTGCTCCACCCCCCCCTGAGCAAGAGCAGCAGGAGCAGCAGCAGGAGCAGGCGGGCGAAGGCGCTTCAGCGGCGCTTCAGCGCAAGGGCGCGCCCTAACCGCCGCGGGACCGGCGGGCATGGGTGAGCGCCCCTCATTTGAGGACAGCGGCGCGCAGTGGATAGGAGCAACACCAGCAGCGGTGGCAGCAGCAGCAACAGCAGCAGCTTTCTCTCCACGAGCTCTCTCCGTGCTCATTGCCCAGGTGGCGGGCCGTCCTGCCCCGCACACAAGCGTGTGTGGGGGGCGATGGCGAGCGGCGGGACGGCCAGCAAGACGGTTCGCTTTAACGTGGGCGGCCAGCTATTCGAAGCGCTCGTCGGCACGGTCCAGAGGGAGCCGTCGTCCCGGCTCGCGCTCCTCTCTCGCGGCGTGCTGCCTGCGGCCACGGACGCGCAAGGTGCCATCTTCATCGACAGGTGAGAACAGCGCGTGAAGGCTCTCAATGCCAGCATGCATGAGGAGCATGCTGCATGGCCCTGCTGCCGTGTGGGGCGCCCACCACCGCCGTGTGATGCGACGCACACGCTCGCCGCAGGGACCCACGGCACTTCCAGACGCTGCTCACCTTTCTCCGGGATGGGTGGTGCGCCCTGCCCAGCTCGCCCCAGGCCCTGGCTGAGCTGACGCACGAGGCCAAGGCCTACTCGGTACGCCTCCCGCGTGCACCGCACCCGGGCCACCGCGCTGCGCTGCATTGGCACCTCTGCGACTCCACCACGAAGCACTCTGCTGCTGCTGCGCACTCCTGTGTGCCTCCTCCTCCTGCGCAGCTCAACGGCCTGCTCGCGTGGCTGCACCACGCCCAGCCAGACTCCCCGCCGCCCGCCGCGCCCGCCCTCCTCCCTCCCAGCGCCTCTGCCACGCCGCCCCACGCCCACCAGCACGCGTTCAAGGCGAGCACCTTCCACTCGCCCGCAGCCAAGGGCCCCAGCCCAGGCCAGGCCGCCAGCCCCTACTCTGCCCACGCCCTGGGCACGGCGGCGCGCGACGCCGCGGCCTCCCCCACGCGGGCCAACCGCGCCGCCATGCCGCGGGCGCCGGGGCAGCTGCACCTCCACACGACGGCGACGACACCCAGCGGCCTTCGCGAGGCCTTCCTGGCCGCCACGGCCCCGCCGCCCGCCCCGGTCGCCGGCCCGGTGCCACCCATTCCATCGCCGGTGCGCGCTTGCGCTGCACACGACGAGAGCGTGTATCAGGACGTGGCCCTTCTACGTGCTGTGGGGCCCAGGCGCTGATGTGTTTGCCCCGTGGCTCGCGTGCTTGGCCGTGCTGGCAGGTGGCCGCGAGGTACAGCCCTGCTGGAAGTGCCGCTGCTGGCGTGGCGGTGGTGGCAGCAGGTGGCGCGGCGGGCGGCAAGTGGACGGCCAAGTGCTTGAGCACGAACGACAGCGTCCGGCAGGTGGGTGCGCGTGCACGGCGCGCATGTGCGTGGGTTTGGGGGCAAGGGGCTCTTTCTCCCGCGCCACCGCCAATCAACGATGGGGTGCCTGGTCGCAGCGCACGCGCTTGCATCACCAGGCCCTCACAGGGCGGTCCACACTGTCCCAGTCCAGATGGCGGGTCCTTTGTGGGTGCTGCACGCAGGCGGCCAACACCTTGCTGGAGCTGGCGTACTGCGCGCCGCACCCCGCGCTCTGCGCCGGCCAGGTGTGCGCCGCCGGCGGGTGTGTGGAGGGCTGGGCGGGGGCGTGCAGCGGACGCTTGAGCCTCCCTCCACGTGCCGGGCGCAGCAGCGCTGACTCGCCATCGCTGCGCCAGGTGCTTGCGGCTGGTTGCCCGTCCTCAGTCAGGCGCTTGTGCGGGGCCGCAGCTTCCTCCTCGCGCCCTGGCGCTTGCTTTCGTCACCAGAGGACGAAACTTCTGCTGCGCAGGTGGAGGTGCGCATCACGCCGGGCCCCTGCCAGCACGGGCAGCCCAGCACGCTTCCCGGGTGCGGCGGCAACCTGGTGCAGAGGAGCGACGCCCTGGTGAGGCAGCGCTGCGGGCCATGCACTGCGACGTGTACGTTGCCGCCAGCGCCCAGGGCCGGTGGAGTGCATGATGCAGCAAGCAGTGCTGTGTGCGTGCTGCAGGTGCGAGTGCGGTGCGCGGCCACGGGGTGGAGCTACCAGTTCCCCGTCCAGCCGCCCAGCAGCCTGCACGCCTCAGCGGCCGCCCCTGTGGACGCCAGCGTGCACGCCAAGGTCGGCCAGCTGCCGGCGACGGTGCACGACAACTTTTTCGTGCTCACGGGCGTGCTCAAGGACCTGTTCGGCGTGCTGCTGAGTGAGGAGCACCCTCCGCCCCTCCTGCACCAGGAGCCCTCGATCACTCCGTGCCCCGCGTGCAGGCGCCTGGCGCTCTCTGTCGCGCTCACGAAAATCTTTTGAAAGTTCGTGAACCCCCCCCCAAGGCCGCGACCTGCAACGCCGTCGCTCGTCGCCGCGCTTGGGCGCGATGCTGGGGCGACTTCGCTTGAGTCAGAGCGTCGATCTGCTCGCTGCAGGTCGCGAGTTCGCGCACTCTGCTGCGACCATGCTGCCCCTCCATGCGCCCCGGGCCGAGGCCTGAAGCAGCAGACTCTGCAGCTCGCACACACACGCGTCGTGGGGAGCAGCCATGGGGACCCCGGGCCTCCTGCCGCACATCCCGTGGCTGTGCATCCACCTCGCTACGCTCGCGGGCCTGCGTGTGGGCATCGACGGCACCCTGTGGCTCTTCCGCGCTGTCAGCGCCTACAAGAAGAAGCTGCGCTTCTCCAACCTCCGGCGGTGCAACGCGGCGGCCTACTTCATCACCCGGGTGCAGCACCTGCGGCGCCACGGCATCACGCCCGTCATCGTCTTCGACGGCGTGTTCCCGCCAGCCAGGCGCGCGAGGCAGCGCTCGGGTGAGGACCCCGCTGCGGCCACCAAGCAGCGCATCCGCCGGATGGAGGGCGTGGAGGGCGTGGACTACAAGCATTTGGCGAAGAAGCGCCACCTGCTGCCGCTGCTGGCGCGGCTCATCAGGGACGCGTTCGAGCAGCACGAGGACCCCAATGTCAGGGCCGTGCAGTTCATCACCACGCCGTACGAGGGCGACACGCAGCTGGCGTACTTGGCGAGCCTTCCCGCGACCGACCCGCACCACGTCCACGCCGTCATCACCGAGGACTCGGACCTGCTGGCCT
>VFQP010004983.1_pt1 | contig 11889 bp, 13 predicted proteins | sample 3512351 | NCBI WGS metagenome assembly VFQP01 (sample SAMN10412372, study PRJNA504923) | tailings metagenome | isolation source: Relicate 1 Philex TSF1 revegetated site | place: Philippines: Tuba, Benguet | collected 2017-08-29
GGGAGAGCCGCGGGGGGGGGGCGGGCGGGGCGCGAACGCTGCGCCGCGCGCCGCACCGCAGAGCAGGGCGCCACACGAGCAGCGTGGCGCCCCCGCTGGCTGGCCCCCGCACCAGCGCAGCGCCCCGTGGGCCCCCGTGGCCGCTGCCGCCGCCGCCGCCGCCGCGCCACGCCAGCCACCACCGCCACTGCCGCCGCCGCTGCCGCCGCCGCCGCCGCTGCCAGCCCCCACGGCTGACCAGGCAAAACCCCTCCAAAGCTGCTGCGGCTGCTCTGGCTGTGCGACCCCCCACTCCTCTACTCGACTGATGCTTGAACCCCACCCTCCCCTTCTCCCCGCCCCCAGACCACCCGCAGAGCAGAGGCAAACTCCCCCGGGCCGTGGGGGTGGCAGCGACGACGGAGGGGCGTGCGTGCGTGCGCGCGTGCAGTGGCGGTGGCGACGAGCGCGGCGCGGAGGCGGAGGCAGAGCAGGCACGCGTGCCGAGGGGCTGGGCGGCGCGAGGCGAGGGGAGGGTGGACGAGTGCAGGGGCCAGCCAGGGCAAGGAAAGGGGCAGAGGAGAGGGGTGGTGCTCAGTGGCGCGTGCTCACTCACCGGCGTGAGCTCCCCCTCGTCGTCGATGGCGCCGAGGTAGTTGAGCTGCTCCAAAGCCCTCATGAGGGTCTCGGGCGCCGGCGGGTCCATGAAGTCAAAGTGCACCTGCGCGGCGAGGGGCATGACATTTGCGCCGGCGCCGGGGTGAGCGAATCAGCGGGAGCGGGGATGGAGGCCAACCGACGTGTGCGGGGGACTGCAGCGAGGCGCTCATCAATTATTAGTCTTCGAGTTCATTTCAAACATCACGAGCCAGCACCCGTGGGGCGTGGACTCAGGACGAGGAATGATTTTCTAATCCTCGCGCCGTGCGTGTGTGTGGGGGGGACGCTGTGGGGGCTGGGAGGGGGGGCGTGCGCTTCCAGTCCGTGGTGGTGGCACAACAGCAAAGCAGGGCTCACCAGGTCCTGGATGCCGAGCTTCTTGAGCTGCAGCACCACGCTGCCCAGGTTGGAGCGCAGGATCTCTGGGTACGTCTGCTCCTGCAGGTCCCGCTTGAACGACGCCTCGGTGTAGAGCCGGAAGCACTTGCCTGCGCAGGCAACCCACCGCACGCACGCACGACGCGCGCGGCGTGAGAGGCCCGCCGCTCGCTGCTGCCTTGGGACGAGGAGCTGCCGTCGCGGGCGCGGCGGGGCGGTGCACGAGGGGTGTGCACGCGACATGGGTGGGAAGTGGGAGGGTGGGCGTGGTGGCGCACCTGGCCGCGTGCGCCCGGCGCGTCCAGACCGCTGGTTGGCCGAGGCGCGCGAGATGGGGGACACGAGCAGCGACTCGACGCGGATGCGCGGGTTGTACACCTGCGGCGCACGTGCACTCGTGCGCACCCGTCGGCGCTTGCACGGCCATGATGAGGGTCGTGGCGCCGAGCCAGCAAAGTGCGCCCCGGCTGCGATCGATGGTTGTGGTCGCGCACCTTTTGCTTGGCGAAGCCGGGGTCAATCACGTACACGATGCCGTCGATGGTGAGCGAGGTCTCGGCGATGTTGGTGCTGACGATGATCTTGCGGCCCTCGGGCCCGCCGGGCACGGCGGGCGGCGGCGCCGGCTCAAAGATGCGCTGCTGCTGGGCGGGCGGCAGCGTTGAGTAGAGGGGCAGCACCTTGATGGGGCCCGCCTGCACGCGCCGCAGCACCCACACATTATCATCATCACGACGTGGCGGTGCAGTGCCCTGCGGAAGCAGGCTGCTTTGTGCACGCCCTCGCCGTGCACCAGGCGTCGACGTGCCTTGTCTCCGATCTGCCCAATCTCCTTGGTGATCTTGCGGCAGGCGTCCTCGATCTCCTCCTCTCCCGTCAGGAAGAGCAGCACGTCGCCGGGCTCCTCGCACGTGTGGATCTGCACCACGGTGCGGATGGCCGCCTCGAGGTAGTCGCGCTCGGGCTCCTGCACTCACGCACCCAAAGGGGTAGAGGGGGCAGCGCCACACAGAACCACGCTGACGGACAGCTGGCGTTGCTGCGCTGCTGCCGTTGCACGCCGGCTCGCAGCTTTGGTTGGTGAGCTGCTGGCGGCAGCGCCCCGGGCGCACCTGGGTGTAGAAGACCTCGACGGGGTGCATGCGGCCGGGCACCTTCATGAGCGGCGCGTCGAGGAAGTAGCCCTGGAACTTCTCCGCCTCGAGCGTGGCGCTCATCACCACCAGCTTGAGGTCGACGCGCTGCTTGAGCACCTGCATGGTGTGGGGGGGAAGGGGGGTTGAGGACGGAGGACAGCGGGGGGTTGGCGCAGTGCGCGATGCTCTGCTGCTGCCATGAGGCGCCTCGCTGCTTTTCCTGCTGCCCCCTCGCCCCTCCTTGGCTGTTGGGCACTGCTCCTCCGCGCTGCTGTGACGCCGTCGCCGCTGCAGCCGCGGTGACGGTGCCGCTGCTCCACACGCTCCTCCTGGTGGTGTTGCTCTGTCGCTGCCCATCTGCTGCTGCTGCTGCCCTGCTGCGATGCTCCACACAGAGAGCAAGCGCACCTCCTTGATGAGGCCGAACAGCACGTCGGTGGCCAGCGTGCGCTCGTGCGCCTCGTCCAGGATGATGACGCTGTAGCGCTCCAGCAGCGGGTCCGTCATGGCCTCGCGCAGGAGCATACCGTCCGTGAGGAACCTGCGCACGCAGGGCCGGAGCGGCGTCGGCAGGCGGGGCGCGAGGCGTCGTCGTTGCCTCCCCCCATGCGCACCATGCATGGCCATGCATGGCCTAAAGATGCAACCGCACACGCACTTGACAAAGGTCTTGGCGCTGGTGAGCTCCTCAAAGCGGATGGAGTAGCCGACCTCCTCTCCCAGCACCACGTCCATCTCGTCGGCCACGCGGCGCGCCACGGACATGGCGGCCACACGGCGGGGCTGCGTGCACGCGATGACCTTGCCGCCCTGCGCGTAGCCGGCCTCGGCAATGAACTGCGCGATCTGCGTCGTTTTCCCTGAGCCCGTCTCGCCCACGAGGATGGTTGTCTGGTGCTCGTTGATCATCTTGGTGAACTCCTCCTTGGCCTGCCACACCGGCAGGTCTGCGGCGCACGACAAGCAGTCGCACCTGGCTCGCTGCGGCTCGCCATCGCTGTGCGGCGGCACCTCGGCGGCACCCGTGGCGCGACGCTCACCCCTGCGCTTGGCCAAGATGTCGTAGTACCGCTGGCTGTAGGCGCGGCCCGTGTAGGGATTGATGCCGCCCGCGTCCACGGCCGGCGCGGACGAGAAGCCCGTCTCCAGGCGAGCCCGAGGGGCTGCCCGGGCGCCATCGCCAGACTCCTCAATGTCCAGCCTGCGCTTCCTGTCACTCATGGCTGGCGAGCACGGCCTCTAGCTGAGCCGGTGGAGTGTGTGCGCGCGTGTTCCAGGGCAGGCATCACCCTCATGCGCGTCGTGCGCGTGCCACTCGTTGCAGGAGCAACAGAACACCACTGGCTCAACGCTCAACACCTCCTCGTCCTCCCCTCCTCCCTAGCAGGCACGCGTAGGGGCAGCCGACCCTAGACCAGCGCCACGTCGGTGACGCACACCACGGCGTCCCTCTTGGCCACGTTCTGCAGGTCGAAGCGGTTGAGCTCGTTGGGGTCGAGCGCTCCCTGGCACTTGAAGGTGGCCAGCGGCACGCTCCAGCTGAACCAACCGCCGGACAGCGGGCGCGCTGGGACGGACGTGCTGTTGAAGTACACCTGCGTGGGTGTGCAACCACGCACGTGATGGTGGGGTCGCTTGCCTGCGTGCGATGCGCGGGATGCACCTGACCCCTGGACATCCACGCGCAGCACACCTCGTTGAAGCAGTACTGCTTCTTCTCCTCGATCCAGACGAAGAGCTTGAAGGCGCCGCCGGGGTTCTGCCCCTGGGGCGTCGACGTGTCGTAGGGGCTCGTGCTGTTGGCGTTGGAGCGCATGGCCAGGGTCAGGTTGCTCTTGCCCTGGGCGTGCGCAAAGCAAAGTGCCTCACACGTCTCGCCCAGTCACGGCAAGTCCTGAGGCCCCAGCATGAATGTTCCTACACCCCCGCCGGCGCTCATCATGCAGCGCTCATCATGCCCCGCACCTTGAACGGCTGGAAGCCGCTGCGGTACGCCTCGCGCGCCGAGAACTGCAGGCCGCCACCGGGTGACACGCGCACGCACGTGCTGAGGCCGCCGTCCGGCGCCGTGCCTGCCGCAGCGCACCGCACACCGCACAGGCCCCACACCGCGCGTGACCTCCCTGGCTCCCACGCGGCGTGCGCGAGCCCTCAGGCCGCCGTCCCTGCCTCCCCCCGTGGTGGCCGCACCGGGGACGAGCAGCTCCGCCGAGGCGCAGGAGTAGCAGTGCCAGCCCCAGCCCGCCTGGATGCCCCTGGCGCTCGAGTAGACGGTGGAGCTGATGAAGTTGGCCGAGGGCAGCGGCGCGCCCGTGTCGCAGTCGACCGGCCGCCACTCGAGCATCATGGCGCCAGACACGGGGTGCGCCAGCCGCTCAAAGGCCCAGTACGAAATGTCAAAGTGCTGCACGGGGCCGCAGCACCTGCCAGGGCGGCGCGACACAGGGCGCGCGGGCTGTTGGAGGTGAGTGCACGACGCAGCACGCCCCCAGCGCCACGTGGTGCACGTGGTGGAGGCCTCGCCCCACTCACCACTCTTGCCGGCGCACTTCCCCGCCCGGCTTAACGCCCGGCGCGCCCTCGGGCAGCACCTGCGCGAGCCCCACGGTGCAAGATGCGGCGCCGGCGGGGGGGTCGGCGTGGCTGCTCGCACGAGCTGGCGAAGGCAGCAGCCCGCGTGCGGCGCAGCGCACCGCAGCGCACCTGTCGGCACGGGCAACTGTCTGCGATGCGCACGCGGAGCGGGGCGGCGTTGGCGTGGCACTGGGTGAAGATCTCGCCCTGGGGCTCGGCGGGGTTGCCGGGGTACGTCCTGGCGCCGACGCAAGTGTGCGCGCCGAACAGCGTGCGTCAGCGTGCGTGCGACGGTGGGAGGGTGCCTTCAGTGTGTTGCACCACGTGCTGCGCACCTGCCCATGTCGTCGGGCACCGACGCGTTGATGGAGGCGAGGTAGGGCCGGGACGTGTCGCCGTCGAAGTAGCCGATGGAGGAAGTACTGCCGTTGTCCAGCTTGGGGTAGACCAGCTTGATCGGCCTGTACTCGTTGTTGAGCACCAGGCCGCTCTTGCACCGCAGCTCGTAGCACCGCCCACCTGCGCCACATGGAGGACGGCGCGGAGAGTGAGAAGGGGTGCCAAAGTGGGTGGTGATGGGGCGCCCTGCACTTTACGCTTGTCCCACTCACACGAGCCGGGGTAGTCGCTGTTGCCGTCAGCCGAGGCCGCATACTCCTCACGGGGGAAGGGCAGCGTACCCTGCACATGACGTGGGCGGGCACGGGCGTCGCAGCCGGCCCGAACCGCCACCGCGGCAAACCAGCACACACAGCTGAAGGGCCCTCACCGTCGGCAGGTTGGTGTAGCCGCAGGCGCCGTAGGCCAGGATGCCGAACGAACCCGTGCCTGCCAGAGCAGCGACCCCAGGGTTAGGGTCAGGGTTAGCGACGTCAAGACCACGGGTGCGCGGCGGGCGGCAAGCCATCGGGCGGTAAGCGCCCAAACGACTGCAATTCCACAAAAAGAATTCACCTCGGCTCGGGTCGTAGGCGCGCACGACCTGCTCAGGCGCTGCATAGTACGTGGCACGCCCCAGCTGCCAGCCTCCGCCTGCCAGCGTGCATGTGCGCGCATCGACGCTATCAGCGTCTGCTGGCCACAGGTGGCTGCAGCAAGAGCGTGGCGCACTGTGCGGCTGGGCCCCTCAAGTCGGACGGGAGGGTGAGCCGTCAAATCGCCGCCCACGCGGCGCGATCGCTCGTGCGCATGAGAGAGGACAGCAATGCTCAGGCCCATTCGCACTGGAGCGCATCGGTCCAGTGGCTCGCTCACCGGATGCGTTGCTCTGCGCGGCACCCCTCGCCACCACCGCAGCGAGCGCAAGCGCCGCGAAGAGCCAAAGCGACGCCATCGTCGAGCCTTCCTGCTTCTGTGATCAGCGTGCCTTCGCGTGCCTTCGGCAACGTTTGGCGCTGTCGCGAGACCATCAACTTGAACCCTGACATGGAGGAGCGGCACCGACAGCACTCAGGCCAGCAGGGAACCGAGCAGCGTGACGCCGGTGGGCAGGTGGTCACTGCCCTCCACGCTGAGCTTGACCCAGGCGTCGTGCACGCGCTCCCGCAGCGCCTCGGTCACCAGGCAGTAGTCCAGCCGCCACCCGATGCCCTTGGCCCGCGCGTTGCCCCTCCTGCACACCATGGCCACCACACCGCAGCCACGCTGGCACGCGCATGCCCCGCGCGACCGCCACGTGGCGCAGCCCCACCGGCGCCCCACCAACCGCACACGCTGGCCGCGGGCGGTGGCCCGTTCCGTCGACGCAAGGAGCACAAGCACACACACAAACACGCGCACCAGGAAAAGTAGGTGTAGATGGTGAGCTCCGGCCACTGCGCCCGGTGCGTGTCCACCAGGCCGGCGCCGCCCTTGTCCACAGGCGACAGGAAACGAGAGCCAAAGCTGTCGCGCTCCTCCTGAGTGAAACCCGCCGACTTCTTGTTGCCCTTGGGGTTGTGGATGTCAATCTCCTCGTGGGCGCAACTACGAGGCACGCACGCACGCAGCGGGCGGGAGCAACAGCGCCACAACCACCTCACGTGCACGCACACCACCTCATATCGCCCCCGCCCCGGTAACGCAGCGTCCGTCCTCATGACGTGATGCCCCGCCACGCACTTGAGGTCGCCGACCAGCACCACGGGCTTGTGCTGCGAGGCGCGCCGCAAGCACAGCAGCAAGAAGGTGCGTGCACCACCGCTTGGGTCCAGCGCGCCGACCGCTGCTCCCTCCCTCTGCGCAGGTGGGCGCATGGGCACCACCACCCAGCCCCCCCCGCGCACCTGCGCCAGCTCCTTGACCTTGGCTGCCAGCGTGGCGTCCCAGCACCCGTCGCCCTCGGTGCGGTGCTGCAGCCGCACCAGGCCCTGCCCGCTGTTGGGCGTGTAGCAGTTGACCTGCGCAGGCCAAAGCCGCGCCACGCCACGCGCTTGAGCCCAAGGGGTGCCGTTGCCATGCTTTTTTGAGGTGGGTGGCACGCGCAGGCGCACGCGTCGGTCTGCTTGCGTGTGGCTGCGTGGCCTCTCTGCGCAACGTCTCTACGCACCACGTAGATGTCCTTGAACTCGCTGATGATGACGCGCCCCTCGCGGTCCAGCTCGTAGCTGGGCGTGGAGGAGTCCTCCACGCCCAGCCCCAGCGTCGTCTTGATGGGCGCCACGCGGCTCAGCGTCGCCACGCCTGCGCCCAAGGCAGCGCAACCCGCGAGCGCAGCTCACTGACAGGGGGCGCTGGCAACGCCCCCGGCCACCGCTGAGCAGTCGCCGCCCTCACCAGAGTACCCCTGCTTGGCCTGGCTGCACGTGAAGGTGGCGTGCCAGTCCGCCGGAAGGCCCATCTGCTGCTTGAGCTCCTCCACCTGCGCACAAACGCGCCGCCCCAAACGCACGCGCAGCACGCACGCCCATGCCTTCAGGTCTCACGCAGGAGGAGCCTGCGTGGTCCGCCGCCGCCACCACCACGAGCATGCCAACGCACGTGCTTGTCGGCGATCTTCGTCTCTTGCAGGCAGATGACGTCAACCGACTCGTCCTGCAGCAGCTTGCTGATGCACTCGGCGTCCTGCGCACGGAGGCACGCGCCGCCACGCTCCTCTCTCACCCGCCGCGTGCACGCCTGGTGCGCAGCAGCGCCTCCCCACGCTCCTCCCTCACCCGCTTGAGGATGGCGCGCAGGCCCGCCACGTTCCACGTCACCACCTTGGTCACGGGCTGCCCCTCCGGCACGGGCGGGCGCATGGCCTCCGTGTACCGCTCACCTGCGGTTGGAAAGCGAGCCACACAGCCTCGCTTCAGCGCAGTCCCCCAAGGGCCAGCAAGAGCGGCGCAGGGCCGGCAAGCTGGTGCGTGCACTCACGCTCGACCTTGGGCGCCACGCGGCTGCGCTTGGCCTTCTTCTTCTTGGGCTTGCCGCCCTCCTCCTCCTCCTCCTCGCCCTCCTGCTCATCCTGGGCCTTGCCCTCCTCCTCCTCCTCCTCCTCCTCCTCCTCTGCTTGCTCCTCGACCTTCTTCACAGACTTGCGGGCCCTGAGCGCCGCACGTGACGCAGGCAGAGCCCGCAAGCGCTCACACGCAGAGCATAGAGGAGCCACACATGCTGCTCCCACACGCCGGCCCCGGCGCACCGCTTGGGCGCCTCGCTGCTCTTGCCCCTGCCCTTCTTCGTGGGAGGCTCGTCGCCCTCGGCGTCCGCGCCGTCCGCTGGGGCCGCCGCCTTGCGCGCTGCGGCAGGCTTCTGCTTGCGGCCCCTGCGCGTGGTGGCCAAGAACACGTGAGTGCGTCGCCAGAGAAGCAAGGCGGCCATCTGGTGATGGCCACGCGTGTGCACGATCTGCACCATGCGCCCACTCACTTGGCCGGCTTGGCCTCCGGCTCATCTTGCTCGGGCGCCTCCTCCACCTCATCAGCGGCCTCTGCCGCTGCCGCCACGCGCTTCTTGCCGCGCGGCATCGCTGCAGACGCTGCGTGCGCTGCGCCGGGCACGGGCCGCAGCAGCGCTGTCGTTGCTTGGAGGGGGCCCCTGCACACGGGCGCAACACAAGCACCCTGTGAGGCTCACCATGCCGACCTCCTGGCTGCAGAGGCGTGTGCGGCTGCACACGGACCTGGCGATCGAGACGATGCCCGCCGATGCGGCGAGACGGGGCGCCCTAAGATGGAGTCCTTGCAGCAGGAGCGACAGCGCCAACCTGCGCATCCACGCCTCTGCTGCTTACGCAGCTTTGCCGACATGGCGCGCCAAGCCCCTTGTCGACCTCAAAGCGTCGGCAGCAGGCGCCCAGGTCGAGCTCTGATGACGCCCCTGATGCGCAGGCTCGCCCGACAGTGCTGCATGCACCACAGGCACTGGCCACGGGGCGGCGCTGGCCAGCTGTGCGCCGCGGCGGCGGCCGCCCCGTCCGCAGCGCCGCAGCAGCAGGACGTGCTGGGCACCATCGCACGACAGCAGGTCAGCAGCAAGCACAGTGGGCATCCGCTGCCTGAGCGCAGCTCCGTCAACACGCAGCTTGTTGCCACTCCTCTGCCGCAGGAAAAGGCCGTGGCGCGGCTGCCGCGCTTCTACGTGCCGCCAGCCACGCTGGCCGGGCAGCTGGGGGGCGCCGCTGCCTCCGCCGTGGACGTGCTGCTGGAGGGCGACGAGGCCAGGCACGCGCTGCGCGCCCTGCGCCTGCGGGTGGGGGACGCGCTGGAGCTGTGCGACGGCCAGGGCCGCGTGCTGCCGTGCAGGATCACCGGCGCGGACAAGGGCCGCAACCAGGCGTGGGTGAGTGGGGTAGCCGGCAGACGACAACAGGCACTGCGCTGCCCTGGAGCGACCGGGTGCGCCATGGGCGTAATGCGTGCGCAAGCAGGTGGCGGCGGACGGCCCCATGCAGCTGGTGCCGTGGCAGGGCCCGCGCTGGTGCCTGGCCGTGGCGTGCACGACCCTCAAGGGCGGGCGGACAGAGTGGCTGGTGGAAAAGGCCACGGAGCTGGGCGCCGCAGAGCTGGTGCCGCTCGTCACGGAGCGGTGCGAGATGTCCCGGCTTGCTGGCCCTCTTTGCGGTGCTCTGGTTTCCCTGCCAGCAAACCTCGCACAACAACACGCTGTCGCCCCGCAGGAGCCAGCCGCCCGGCGGCAGCGCCAACAGCACCTTTGCCGGAGGGAACGCCAAGCGCAGCGGCGGCGGCGGCGCCGGGAAGCGGGCGAGGCAGGACGCCGTTGACGGGCTCACTGAGCCCGGGGACCACAATGGGGAGTACCAGCCCAGCCGGCTGGAGCGTGTGGCCACGGCGGCCACCAAGCAGTGCCTGCGGGAGCACACCCTGCGGCTACACGCGCCTCAGACCGTGCAGGGCTTCACGCAAGCGCTCCGGGGCAGCGAGCCCGAGCATGCGCCGCCGCGCGTGCTGCTGGCGGTGGCGGGCGCGCCCCCACTGCACCAGGTGCTGGCCATCAGCAGGCGGCCGACGGCTGACGCTGGCCTCGCGGACGGCAGGCCCGCGCAGCAGCAGAGCACGTGGCTGCTGGTGGGGCCCGAGGGCGACTGGACGCCGGAGGAGCTGCGGCTGCTGGTGGAGGGCGCCGGCGCCGAGCCGGTGGGCCTGGGCTCCAACCGCCTGCGCACCGAGACGGCCGCCATCGCCCTGCTCGCCGCTGCCAGCTTGTTGGGGTCCTGACGTGACCAGCTGGGGCTCTGACCGGTGGATCAACCTGCGCCCTCGTGTCACGCGCACCCTCGCCATGCGGCGCGTCTGCAATAGGAGAGCGGAGGTGCAGTGTGCTTCAGTCTTGAGCAAGATGAAGATGATGCGCACACAGCAGCGTCCAGCAGCAGCGGGAGCAGCGGGGAGGAGCAGCAGCACGCCCGTGCCCGCTGCATCATCGATCAGGCGCGATGGGCAGGCGCACGGCGCGCGGTGCTGCCACAGCGCGGCTTACCTGGCGGGCACGGCGATCGGCAGCAGCAGGTGCGCAGCGGAATGCCTGGCGCGTGTCGCCCCTGGGCTCTGGCTGCAGCGCTGCGAATGCCACAGTGGCGGCCTCCAAAGCGGCCTGTCCCTCCCACTGCGCAGGGCGCCAGCGGCCGCGTTCGTGGCGGCGCGTCGCTCATGCGGCCTGGTGCTGCCTTCGCAGCGCCCTGGCGTCCCACGAGGTGCGTGCCTGCTCGCGCCCGAGGGGGTGCGCCCAAGGAGGCGGCAAATGGGGTGCGCTGCAGCTAGGGCTACGCTGGGCCTCCGCGCGTGCAGCGCGTGCAGCAGCAGGGCCTCACACGCGCGCAATGCGCGTGCCCGAGCGCTGCAGAGCACCGCGTTTTCTTTTGGGGTGGTTCCGCACTTCGTGTTTGCCCCTCGTCCCTGCCACCCCGCACGACGATGCGCTGCAGCGCCGAGCGCCACGAGCCGCCCCATCAAGGCGACGGCCGTGGCCCAGGACGAGGTGCTCCTCGTGGTGGATCAGACCTTCACGCTGCCAAAGGGCAACGCACAGGTCCAGGTGTGCACCGAGCCAAGGGACGCTGGGGCGCGCGCGCAAAGGGGCCAGCACGTGTCGCTGCTCCAGGGCGACACCGCGCGCAGGGCGCGAGCCGCTCGCTCCAGCGGGGAGCAGGTGTCGAGCCGCCGCAGCTGTCGCTGGCGGTCAAGGAGGCGCACGGGATGGAAGCCATCACAAAGAGCGTGCGTAGACAAAGCGTGCAGACTCCTTACTTAAGGATGGTGATGGATGGCGCTGGTGATGGCACCGCGCAGGTGCAAGTGGAGCAGCACGGCAACGGCGCGCAGACCATTCGCGTCAGCACGCACCTGCAGGGCGGCCGCCTGCTGCTGCACTGGGGCGTCGAGGGCGGCAAGGACTACAAGGGCGGCTGGCGCTTGCCTGGCCAGGCCTGCAGACCGCCCGGCACCAGCCAGTACAAGGACCGCGCGCTGCAGTCGCCCTTCACGTGCGTGCGCAGCCACCTCGCCTTCCCCACGCCTCCCCACCGCCACGCCGCAGCACCACCCAGCCCGCTCTTTGCGCCGCGCCCTCGCCAATCAATGCAGGCTCAAGGGCAGCATGGCCGAGCTGGTGATTGAGCTACCGCCCGACGAGGCGTCCGACCTGATGAACTTTGTGCTCAAGGACGACGCCACCAACACGTGGTACGACAACAACAACGCCAACTTCCGCGTGCCGCTGCGGCAGGACGCCTCGGTGCAGC